>Ga0164242_10010221_pt1 | contig 10062 bp, 8 predicted proteins | sample OricomgcompostMG_FD_108783 | JGI IMG/M metagenome (GOLD analysis project Ga0164242, IMG submission 108783) | Miracle-Growth compost microbial communities from Emeryville, California, USA - Original compost - Miracle growth compost (MG) ... | reverse complement strand
CTTGTGCACGCCCTCGTAGATGGAGAACATGCCGCCCACGCTGAACAGCAGCATCCCCACCAGGAACGACCAGAAATACAGCGCGCGGCCCCAGCCCAGCGGATAGTCTTCCGAAGGCGGCCGCTTCGCCTGGCGCATGCCGAGCAGCAGCAGGCACTGGTTGCCGCAGTCGGCCAGCGAATGCACCGCCTCGGCCAGCATCGCGCCCGAGCCGGTGACCACCGCCGCCACCAGCTTGGACACGAAGATCGCGAAGTTCGCGCCCAGCGCGAGGAAGATCGCTTTCAGCGAATTGGCGTGGCCGGACATGCGTGGTCGTCCATGGAACGGAGCGGCCAGTCTATAGGGCGACGGCGGGGGCGTGCACGGCGTCGCGCGGCACGGCAAGATGCACGCATAAGCTACCGGGAAACATCGCCCGCGCCGCCGTATTTGGCCGGACGAAGCGCCCTCAGTGAATACCTACGCCTACGCCCACGCCGAAGTGGACGTTGTGGCCCTGGCTCATCTCGTCGGCGGTCCAGGCGTGCGACTGCGCCACCTTTACGCGCGGGAATACGTAGCTGGCCTCGCCCACGCGGCCGGCGCGGCTGCCGTCGAGGGTGCCGCTGACGGTTACCGGTGCGCCCACCGGGTAGTTCAGTGATTCCACGTAGCCGGGCAGTACGGCGATGAAGCGGCCGGCCGCGTTGCCGTCGAGGCGGGGGCGCTGCGAGCGGTCGAGCGGGTAGGCCAGGATCTCGATCTCGGTGCTGTCGGGCAGGTTCTTCACCGACACCACGCTGCCGCCCCAGACCACCTGGCCATGGCCGTAGCGCTCGGGGGTCTGCGCCACCTGCATCGGCGTGGCGACCACGGCGCCCGGCGGCACGGTGTAGATCGGCGCGGGCGCGCAGGCGGCCAGCAGCGGCGCCGCGCATGGGGCGAGCAGGCGAAGCGGGAAACGGACGGCAAGGCGCATGGCTAGGTTCCTCGATGGTGGATCTGCCGGGTCGGCATGGGCCGGCCCGGTGGGGATTCGTGGCTTCCGGCTCGCCGTGCCAGAAGCCGTCGCCGGGAGCGCGCGCGGCGGCCGGAAACCGGAGGCCGCATGGAAGCCGTTGTCATCGTGGCGCGTCCGCGGTCACGACGGCGTGTTGATGATGGCAGCTTCCGCCGGGCCAGCAAGCCGTCGCGCTTGGCCGGCGCGGAAGCACGGAGGGGCAGGGCGGCGGTTCAGCGCGTCGCGTCGCGCTTCGTCCAGGACGTAGCGGTCGGCCCGGCGGCCGGCGCGGCGCCTTCTTCCAGCAGCCAGTCCAGCGTCCAGCTGGCGGGGCGTTCGCGCGCCAGCGCGCGCGCCAGGGCGCGCAGCGGCTCGCGCAGGACGTCGTCGAGCTTCCACGGCGCGTTGAGGATGGCCATGCCCGAGCCGTTGAGGCGCAGCGGCGAATCGTCCGGATGCACCAGCAGCTCGGCGCGCAGCACGCGCCTGGCGCCGCTGTGCCGCAGGCCGCGCAGGAACGGCTGCACCTGGCTGCGCAGCTTGACCGGGTACCACACTGCGTAGATGCCGCCGGGCCAGCGGTGCAGGGCTTCTTTCAGCGCCTTCGCGATGGTGGCGTACTCGGCTTCCTGCGCCTCGTAGGGCGGGTCGATCAGCACCAGGCCGCGCTTTTCCTTGGGCGGCAGCAGGGCCTTCAGCGCTTCGTAGCCGTCGCGCTGGTGCACGTGCACGCGCACGTCGCGCTGGAACAGCTCGCGCAGGCGCGCGGCTTCCTCCGGGTGCAGTTCGCACAACTGGGCCGAGTCGGTTTCGCGCATCGCGCGCGCCGCCTGCAGCGGCGAGCCGGGATACAGTTTCAGGCCGCCTTCGTTGCCGGGCAGGGCGAGGATGCCGTCCAGCCAGCGGCGCAGCAGCGGCGGCAGGGCCGGCGGCGGGGCGGCGCCGTGCAGGTCGGGGAATAGCAGGCGCGCGATGCCGTCGCGGTATTCGCCGGTCTTGCCGGCTTCGGCGCCGTCCAGCGCGTAGCAGCCGCTGCCGGCATGGGTGTCGACCAGCGCGAACGGCGCGGGCTTGGCTTCCAGCGACTCGATCAGTGCGCGCAGCACCACGTGCTTGAGGACATCGGCGAAGTTGCCGGCATGGTAGGCGTGGCGATAGTTCATGGGAGCCTGTTGGCGCCTGCGGGGAGCCCACGCCGGGCGCCGCGGGCGCACCGGAAAGGGTGGGGCAGTATAGGACGCGGCGTGGCAAGCGCGCGTCGCGGCCGGCGATGTGCGGCGTCCCTGGCATTCACGGCCACCAGCCACGCGATGGCGCGCTGCCCTGACGCGCGTCGCGGCCGCCAGCCCGCGCAAAGCCTGCTCCAGGGTTGGCAGCGCGGTGCGCGCGACGTAGGCTCGCCGCCATGGCCGTCCGTCCTCCCTTCCACCGCCTGCGTCGTTGCCGCGCCCTGTTCGCGCTGGCGCTGTGCGCCTGGCTGGGGCTGCTCGGCATGGCCTGGGCGGCGCCGGGTTGTTGCGCGGCGATGCCCGGCATGACGATGGCCGCCGGCGGCTCCATGCATGGCGGCATGCCGCATATGCCGCATATGCCGCATGCGCCTGCCAGCGACTGCGGCTGCGCGCATGCCCCGGCCGTGCTGCCCCGGATGCCCGCCGCTGCGCCGGGCGCGTCGCCGGTCCGGACCGTCGCATGGCCGGTCCGGTCGGCGCACGCGCCGCAACCGGCCGACTCGCCGCCGCTGCGCCCGCCGGCAGCCTGACCTCCGCCTGTCGTTGCCGCGTCCGCGCGGCTTTCTTGCGCATCCCGCATGCGCTTTCCGTGCGCGCCCATGGCGGCGCGCCGGATCGACGGAGGATCATCCATGAACCCGCAAGACCCGCGCGGCATCGCCTTGCCGCGCCGACGATTCGTGCAGGGACTGGCGCTGGGCGGTGCGGCCGCGGCGCTGGGCCTGCGTCCCGGGCGGTCGCTCGCGCAGGACGGCGGCGCGCCACCGCCGCGCGAACTGCGCGGCACCCGCTTCGACCTCGCCATCAGCGAGCTGCCGGTGGACTTCACCGGACGCCGCCGCGTGGCCACCGTGGTGAACGGCCAGTTGCCCGCGCCGCTGCTGCGCTGGCGCCAGGGCGACACGATCACCCTGCACGTGCGCAACACGCTGCCGACCCGCAGCTCGATCCACTGGCACGGCATCATTCTGCCTTCCGACATGGACGGCGTGCCGGGACTGAGCTTCGCCGGCATCGCCCCCGGCGGCGAATACACCTACCGCTTCACCGTGAACCAGAGCGGCACCTACTGGTACCACAGCCATACGCGCTTCCAGGAGCAGACCGGCCTGTACGGCCCGATCGTGATCGAACCGCGCCACGGCGAGCGCCATCCCACGCAGCGCGACTACGTGGTGATGCTCAACGACTGGAGCGACGAGGATCCGCAGCGCATCTACGACAACCTGAAGAAACAGAGCGACTACTACAGCCTGGGCCGGCCCACCGTGGGCGATTTCCTGCGCGACGCGCGGCGCGAGGGCATGGCCCGCGCGCTGGCCGCGCGCCGCATGTGGGAGCGCATGCGGATGAACCCGGGCGACCTGTCCGACGTCACCGGCATGACCTACACCTACCTGATGAACGGCCATGCGCCGGCGGCGAACTGGACCGGCCTGTTCCGCGCCGGCGAAAAGGTGCGGCTGCGTTTCATCAACGGCTCGGCGATGACCTTCTTCGACGTGCGCATCCCCGGCCTGCCCATGACCGTGGTGGCCGCCGACGGCCAGGACATCGAGCCGGTCTCGGTGGACGAGTTCCGCATCGGCGTGGCCGAGACGTTTGACGTGATCGTCCAGCCGCCGGGCGACCGTGCCTGGACCGTGTTCGCGCAGGCGATGGATCGTTCCGGCTACGCCTGCGGCACCCTGGCGCCGCAGCCCGGCATGCGCGCGCCGGTGCCGCCGCTGGACCCGCGCCCGGTGCTGAGCATGGCCGACATGATGGGCGTAGCCATGATGTCGGGCATGGCGCCGATGCGGATGGCCATGCCCGGATCGCCGGGACGGGCGATGTCTGGCATGGCCATGGGCGATCACGGTATGCGGGGCGGCATGGCTGCGGCATCCCCTCCGCCGCCGACCGGCCCCGAGGTGGACATGCGCGTGCCGAAGCCGCGCACCAACCTGGACGACCCGGGCGCGGGCCTGCGCGGCAACGGCCGCCGCGTGCTGAGCTACGCCGACCTGCACGCGGTGGACGCGCCGATCTCGCCCACGGTGGGGCGCGGCATCACCTTGCACCTCACCGGCAACATGCAGCGCTACCTGTGGTCGTTCGACGGCCGGCGCTTCTCCGGCGCCGAGCCGTTGCGCTTCCGTCACGGCGAGCGGCTGCGCATCACGCTGGTGAACGACACGATGATGGCGCACCCGATCCATCTGCACGGCATGTGGAGCGAGCTGGAGGCGCCCGACGGAACCTTCCAGGCGCGCAAGCACACCGTGGTGGTGCAGCCGGCGCAGCAACTGAGCTACCGCGTCAGCGCGGACGCGCTGGGGCGTTGGGCCTACCACTGCCACCTGCTCTACCACATGGAGGCGGGCATGTTCCGCGAGGTGGTGGTGGCATGAGCGCACGAGGATATCGCCGGCCCCGGCTATTGGTCGCGGCCGCTCTGTTCGTCTTTGCGACGGCGGCCGCCGCGCAGCAGTCGCCGGTGCCCGCGTCGGCCGGTGCCATGCAGGACGCGGCCGCCATGCCAGGCATGCAGATGCCGGCGGCATCCGGCCATCGCGGCCGAGACGCCGCAAAGCATCCCGCGCCGATGCCCTCGCGAGCCACGGGAATGGCCGACGATGCCATGCGCGGCATGGACGGCATGCAGGACATGCCGGCGTCCCATGCCGCCCCGTCGGCGGGCGCGCAGGCCGCGCCGGCGGCCGCTGCGCTGCCGCCCAACGGCCACGTGCCGCCGCCCGCGCCCGCTATGGCCATGCCGTCGATGTCGCCCGCGCGGATGGCCGATGCGATGCAGATGCATGACCACGCCATGCTCGGCATGCTGCTGTTCGACCGTCTCGAACGCGACGCCGGCAGGCACGGCGACGATGCCACGGCATGGAGCGCGCAAGCGTGGCTGGGCGGCGACCTCGACCGGCTGTGGCTCGAGAGCGAAGGCGAGCGCGGCCGGGACGGTACGCGCGACGCCTACGCCGAGGCGCTGTGGGGACACGCCATCGCCACCTTCTGGGACGCCCGCCTGGGCGTACGCCACGACTTCGGCCAGGGGCCGCCGCGCGAGTGGATCGCGGCCGGCGTGGAAGGGTTGGCGCCCTACTGGTTCGAGCTGGACGCCACGCTCTACGCGGGGCCGCAGGGCCGTACCGCCGCTCGGGTGGAGGTGGACTACGACCTGCTGTTCACGCAGCGGCTGATCCTGCGCCCCTCGCTGGAACTGAACGCCTACGGCAAGGACGATCCGCGACGAGGCGTCCGCGCCGGCTTGTCGGATGCCGAACTGGGCCTGCGCCTGCGCTATGAATTCAGCCGTCGCTTCGCGCCGTACGTCGGCGTGGCGTGGACGCGCCGGCGCGGCGCCGGCCTGCTGCGGCAGATGCCCTGGCGCCAGGCTGAGCCGGACCGTGAGCTCACCTGGCTGGCGGGCGTGCGGTTCTGGTTCTGATGTCGCCATCCGCCATCCGCGGCGCGCCTGCCTGTCGCCGTCCTTGCCGCGACACGGCGCGGGCGTTTCCGCACGACGGCCGCTCCCGCCCCGCGGGAGCGGTTTCCACGACCACGAGCGAACGGCGGCCGCAGGGCTTGCCGACAAGGAACAAACCACGATGACATTCTTCAAGACCCTGCTGGCCGTGCTGGCGCTTGCCGCGTTGGGCCTGGCCGGCTTCGTGTACTCGGGCTGGTACGACATCGGCGCCGACAGCCCGCACTGGGCGCCGACCTATGCGCTGCTGGCCGCGCTGCGCGACCGCTCCATCGTGCATCGTGCCGACGGGCTGGCCTTGCCCGCCAACCTGGACGACCCGGCGGTGGTCCTCAAGGGCGCCGGCCAGTACGCGGCGATGTGCACGGGTTGCCACCTCGCACCGGGCATGGCCGAATCGGAGATCCGTCCCGGGCTATACCCGCGCCCGCCCGACCTGTCGCGCACGCCGGTCGATCCGCGCGAGGCGTTCTGGATCATCAAGCACGGCATCAAGATGAGCGCGATGCCGGCCTGGGGCACCAGCCACGACGACGCCACGATCTGGAGCATGGTGGCGTTCCTGCGCAAGCTGCCGGAGCTGACGCCGGCCGAATACCGTGCGATCGTGGCGAAGGCGCCGCCGGACGACGACATGGGGCCGAAGCCACCTGTCCGCGCGCGGGCGGCAGCGATGCCCGCGATGAAATCCGGCGTCGCCGCGCCAGCGTCGCGGTAGCGGGCTGCGCGCCCGGATGCCTAGTCGATCACGTTGTGACTCTCGGCGGTACCCAGCAGCTCGGTCTGTTCCGGCCGCCGGCGCTGGCGGCCGAGCAGCGGATGGGCGAACACCGCCAGCAGGATCATCGCCACGCCGGCATAGAACCAGCCATCCAGCTGGCGCTGTTCGCCGAGCAGCGGCATGGCCAGCACGATGGCATAGACCGGTTCCAGGTTGGTGACCATCTGCGTGCCGAAGGCGCTGAGGTGGCGCAGCGCCACCAGCGCCAGCGCGAACGGCAGCACGGTGCAGCCGAACGACAGCGCCAGCAACAGCAGCGCGTCGTGCCGGCCGGGCAGCACGAAGGCGGGGCCGGCATGCGGCAGCAGCGGCGCCAGCACGGTAAGCAGCAACGTGCCGGTGCCCAGCTCGATGCAGGTGACGGTGAGCGGGTCGCCGTGCTCGACCAGTCGCTTGTTGAGCGCGCCGAACAGCGCCACGAACAGCGCCGACAGCACGCCCACCGCGATGCCCGCGCGCATGCCCAGCGGCACGCCGCCCACCACCATCGCCACGCCGGGCACCACCGCCACGCCGACCAGCAGCTCGCGTGGATCGAAACGGCGCCGGGCGACCCACGGCTCGACGAAGGCGAGGAACACCGGCCCCAGCGCGATGCAGGTGGCGCCCACCGAGGCGTTGGACAGCTTGATCGCGGCGTAGAAGGTCAGCCAGTGCAGCGACACCAGCGCGCCGATGCCGGCGTAGGCCCAGCGCAGCCGCGCCGGCATCGCGCGCAGCCCGCGCCACACCCGCGGCAGCAACAGCAGCGCGGCGGTCACCAACAGCATGCGCCACCACACCAGCGGCAGCGCGGGCAGGCTGATCAGCTTGCCGAGGATCGCGGTGAAGCCCCACAGCAGGACACAGAAGTGGATCTGCAGGCGGGCGCGGTGGATGGGTTGCATGGCGGCGGGGCAGTGGAAGGCGCGCCATTCTACGCCGTGGCCGGGCGACCGCATGGGCGGCCCGCCCGGCGGTTCGGGCGGGCGTCAACGGTGCGCTGGCGTCGGGGACGGCGCCCCGGTCGACGAGCGCATTTTTTGCAGCACCGCGCGGCAGGTGTTGCCGTTGTCGCTGTCGTGGCTGGGCGCGACCAGCGCGAGCAGGGCGGCGGCGGGCGCGGCGACCACGCCCAGCGCCACCGCGCCGCCGCCGCGCAGCAGCAGCGGGCCGGGGTGCACGCCCACGTCGGGATGCTTGAGCGTGCCCTTGACGTACAGCGGCGAGCGCAGCGACAGGATGCGCAGGCCCTTGGTGTGCGGTACTACGTCGAGGTCGAGCTTCTCGTTGGCGAAGTTCACCGTGCCCTTGACGTAGATCACCGCGTCGCCGGTGTCGAACACGAACAGGCGCGTGTCGAACAGGCCGTTCCGGGCGACGAGGTCGCTGGCGGCGCAGTTGATCTTCACCGTCTTGTCGCCGAACAACTTGCCGATGACGATGTTGCCCACGTTGAGGCCGGCCATTTCCAGCAGGTTGCGGCTGATCGCGCCGTCGTTCACCAGCAGCTTGAGTTCGCCGTTGGCGCTGCCCAGCAGGGCGGCGACGGAATTGCCGCGCGCATCGAGCGTGGCGTTGCCGTTGATCTCGCCCAGGCTGGTGTGCATCGGCTCGAAGCTGGGGAACAGCTGCTTGAGCTTGAGATGGCGGGCACGCAGGCTCAGCGCACCGTGCATCGGCGCGGCGCCGCCGTCGAGGCGGATGGTGCTGTCGATGGTGCCGCCGGCCATGCCGAAGTGCAGCGGGTCGAGCCGCAGCGCGCCGTTGTCCATCACCAGGTGGGTGGACAGCGACTGCAGCGGCAGCGCCTTGCCGTGCTCGATGCGTGCGGCGGCGAAACGCACGTCGGCGTCCATCGCCTTCCAGCGGTCGGTGCGGAAGGGGGCCACCGGCAGCAGCTTGTCGGCCGGCTGGCGGGGCGCGCCCGGTTGCGGGCTGCCGCTGCCGCTGTCGTCGGCGCCGATCAGCGGCGCCAGGTCGGCGAAGCGCAGCAGCCGGGAATGCACGTCGCCGCTCAGCTTCGGCCGCGCGCCGCCGGTGACGAAGGCGAGGTCGCCGGACAAATCGCTGCCGCCCACGCGGCCGTGGAAGTGCCGGTAGCCGAAGCGGCTGCCGTGCCGGTGCAGTTCGGCGGTGAGCCGGCCGCGGGTGGCGTACGGCGGCGTGTCGGGCAGGGTCACGCCGATGATCGGGTAGAGCTTGGCCATGCTGGAGCCGGCGAACCACAGGCGCAGGTCGAGCGCGCCCAGGTGCAGCGGGTCGGTGAGCGTGCCGACCAGGGCGATGTGGGTGTCGCCGATGTGCAGCCGCGCCTGCACCGGGAACGGCTGGTCGGCCTGTTGCAGCGCCAGCACCGCGCCGGTGCGGCCGCTGCCCTCGAGTGGCGCGCCCTGGTAGCTGCCATGGGCGGTCCAGGCGAACTGGTAGGCGGCGCGCCTGGCCGCGTCGCCGCCGGGTTCGTCGTTGTCGCCGCCGCTGTCCAGCGACTTGCCGGCGTCGCGGCCGGCGCTGTGCTCGGCCTGCGAGCGGGCATCGGCGGTGGTCTGCGCCACGAGCTGGTCGTAGGGGATCGCCTGCTTGAGCGGCGCGATGTCTACCTGCAGCTTGATTCGGCCCGGCGCGTCGTCGAGCGCGACGTGGCCGCTGTCGAAGCCGATCGCGCCCAGGTCCAGCGTCCAGCTGGAGGGCGAGCCGCCGGACGGCAGCGCGAAGTCCCAGGTGGCGCGGCCCTTGGCGTCGCGCTCCAGGTCGACGCGCGGCCGCACCAGTTGCAGGGTGGGAATAGTGACGCGATGAAACAGCAGGTCCAGCGGCGACAGGCTGAAGCGCAGCGCATCGAGGTGGGCGAACTGCGGCTGGCGGGCCCAGGACGGGTTGCCGACCACGATGTCGTTGGCCACGATGTGCGGCCACGGCAGCCAGCCGCGCAGCCCATGGGCGGACGGCTCGCGCCGCCAGTGCACCTCGAGCGCGCCGTCGATCGCGAACGGCCGGCCGATCGCCGCGCTGACCCGGGCATCGATGGTCGGCTTGAGCCGGTTCCAGTCGAACAGGGCGATCGCCACCACGAGAACGGCCAGCAGCACGACGGGTACGCCGACGATCCAGGCCAGCAGCTTGTGCCTGCGCTTCATGCTCATCTCCTTGTCCTCAGAACCTTGCGCGCGGCCGCGTGGCCATCGACGCCGTTCATGACATAGCCGATGGCACGGCAAGATTTCGTGGTGATGGCGTGGGCATGCTCACCTTCAGTTCACGCAGCCGCCGTCGGCACGGTCGTGCCGTGCCGACGGCAGCCGGATCAGTGGCCGCCGTCGTCCTCGTCGGCTTTCCAGTAGCCGCTGGACTTGATCCAGTCCTTCGGCACGCCCTGCTGGTCCAGCCACAGGCGCATGCCGCGGGCGCGGCCCGATTCGGCGGCGATCCAGTAGAACGTGTCCCCGGCGATGCCGGGCAGGTCGCGCAGGGCGCGTTCCAGGCGGTCGCTGCGCGCGGCTGCCTCGCCGTTGCGCTCGAGCCAGGCCAGCTCGAGCTCGGCCCGCGAGGACAGCGGCTGGCGGTCGGCCGCCTCGGGGATCTCGGCCAGCACGGCGACCCGGCG
>Ga0164242_10010220_pt1 | contig 10063 bp, 14 predicted proteins | sample OricomgcompostMG_FD_108783 | JGI IMG/M metagenome (GOLD analysis project Ga0164242, IMG submission 108783) | Miracle-Growth compost microbial communities from Emeryville, California, USA - Original compost - Miracle growth compost (MG) ... | reverse complement strand
TGGACCTTCAAAGACTGCTTCGTCCTGGTGGACGAGTGTCAAAACGCCACCAAGAAGCAGATGGAGCTCCTACTCACCCGTATTGGTGAGAACTGCACCATCGTCGTTAATGGCGATGAAGATCAATGCGATCTCCATGGGGCCAACGGCCTCACTGATGCGGTCAAGCGGCTGAAAGGCGTGACAGGCATTGCGTCGTTCCGTTTCACGGTCAACGACATTGTGCGCTCGCGACTGGCACGTGAGGTCGTAGCGCGTTACCATCCTGTCAAGCACAAGCTCGGCGACTCTTCGGAAGAGGAGTAAACTTAAAACACTTAAGAGGTTGTGATGGCAGTCATTCAACACTTTGGACTCAAAACAGAGGGTCGTCGCTTCGTCATGGGCGACCTTCATGGCTGCCTTAAAACCTTCCATGCCTTGCTCGAGAAGATCCGCTTCGATGAGAGCAAGGACGAGATCCACTCGGTGGGGGACCTCACGGATCGAGGTCCTCACTCTTTGGAAACCCTGCTGCTGACCCGACATCCCTGGTTCCATGCCATTCGTGGGAACCACGAAGAATTCATCGTTCAATATCTGGCGGGTCATGAGCGTGCCGTGGGCCGTAACCACATCGGTAACGGTGGGGAGTGGTTCTACGATCTGGATGACGCTACCCGAGAGCTTGCTGGGGAGCTGGTGCGCGCGTTGCCTTACGGCGCAGCGATTGAGACGGATTTCGGAACGATCGCGCTGTCCCATGCCGGTACGCTGGACGACTGGAAAGAGCACTGTGATTCCTGGGAGCAGTTTGCTGAGCTCTCCAAGACCAAGCGGGAGAAGCTGCATCATCGCACGCTCTGGTCACGCAGCCGGATCAAGGATCGGCGGGAAACGCCGGTGACGAACGTGACGACCGTCATGGTCGGTCACTCGCCGGTGCCCGCTGTAGGCGCTCTAGGCAACACGCTCTACATTGACACAGGCTGCGGTGCAGGTCGGTGGCCTCAGGAGTGGATAGCGCAGGGTTACCAACCACGCCTGACGGCGGTGGAACTGGCCAACCCCCTGGTGTTCCACGAGCAGGAGCGTTTGGATACGGTTATGATCTACCGCTAACTCCATCGAGAAGCACGCATGAGCACGCCGCCAGTCGATACCGATGACATGGGTAAGAACCAGAAGGACTTCCTCGACAATGCCCCGTACAACGTCGAGGAAGATTATCAACAGACCTTGAACCAGGTGACGTCGGATGGTCCCATTGAAGCGGTGGATACGTCAGTCAATGACGGGTTCGTCAAAGATGCGCCTGACCTTCCCTTCAAGCTCCCTCTGGGGCTTGATAAAATCTTTCGCTTTGGCCGACGTAAGGGAGCCCGTCATGGATGAGCACGAGATTGCCGAAGCTCAGATGGCCATTGTGCGCACTCAGAAGCCCTACCTGCTGGACGCGCTGCGTCGCTGGGGGCTGGACAAGGGCGGCTCCCCGCACGTCGTGGTGGACTCCACGTGGCCCGGGACGAGCGGCGTGCCCCCTCACCTGATCCACGGCAATCTGGTGTTGAATGTCGACGAGCGAGCCTGCCCGACGTTCTTGGTTGGCAACGAGTGGCTCGAGCTTAAGATGGCCTTCAGCGGTCAACAGTGTCACCTGTTCATCCCGATCGCTGCTGTGAAGGCAGTCTTCGTGCCGGAGCTCGAGAACTCGGGGATGAGCTTTGAAAGTTTCCATGACCCACGGCCAGCAGAAGCGGCCGTGGTCGAAGTGGTGGACGAGGAACCGCCTCAGCGCCCCTCGTTCTTAACCGTGGTCAAATAACCCGCAACCCGTGAAGGAGATTCTCATGCATGCCGTCACTGTCTGGGTCTTGGTGAATCTCCTAGCTCACCAACCCATGCCTCAATACAACCCGTACGCTTACGTTACTCTGTCGGATTGTCAGCACGCCATTCAGGTGATGGAGTATCCACTCTCGGAGTACAGCTGTCGTCAGCTGACCTTTGCAGCGTACGGCGATTACGGCGCCAAGGATATGGCGGCCGCGATGGTGCCCAATCCGCGCGGTGAGCGCAATGCGGCCTACGATCTGGCCAAGCTGCGCGCCATCATCGGAACTGCTCCAGCGCACCGTAAGAATCCCTGATCTGGATTCATTTTCTGATCCCATCTCTAGGGGGTCAGATCCCTTCGCACCCATTCCACACTCACGTAAAGGAACTGTTCCATGTCCGACGATACCCAGCAGCCGGCCGAGACGACCGAGCAGCCGGTGGCTCCGGTGGAGACCACCGAGACCGCTACCACCGAATCCCCGGTCGAGACCCTCGAAGGCGATGTGAAGGACGTGGCCGGCGATGTCGTCAGCACCGTCGAGAGCGGCGTTGATACCGCCAAGGCCGACGCCGAGTCCATCCTCGAGAAGATCGAGGAGAAGGCGGAAGAGGTCGTCGAGCGCGTCGAAGAAGTCGTGCACGAGGTGGTCGAGAAGGTCGAGGCGCTCTTCGAGAGCCAGGAGACCGATACGCCGCCTGCCACCGACGGCGATGCCTCCGCGACCGAACCGACCACCGAAGCGTCGGTCACCGAGACTCCGGCCGATCCGGCGCCGAGCAGCGATGCGCCGGCGACGGATGTCCCCAGCGATACCCAGGGCGAGTAATCGCTCCATGGCCTGCACCGATCTCCATGCGGTTCACCTCCTTCTAGGGCGATTGTGTCCTATGGAGGAGATTCACGCATGTCCCGGACGTTCCGACGGCTGAAAGCCGTCTTCAATCACGACCCGTACCCCGGCGGCCCCTACGCCTTCGAATGCGACGATCGCACGATCCGCGAGCTCTACAAAGCGATCGGCGACGGTCCCAAAGGCCAGTGGGCGGTTCCCAGCGCATTCACCCGCATGACCTCGACGGTTCCGCTGCGCCGCCATGTGCGGCAGGCGATCCACCGGGCGCGCATGCGGAGCGATGGCTGGGACGGGTTCACCGTGCCGCGCAAATGGCCCCGACCGTACTGGTGGTGATGAACGACCCTCGCGGTCACCGCTCCTTAAGAGGAGCGGTGACCGCCTCTATGCCGGACTCTCAACATGCATACCCCCGACAAGGCTCTTTCCATAATGAAGCCTGCAGCGCAAGGCTGCAGGCACTGTGGAGAGACCCATGCAAAAGTACCACCGTGGCGAACGACGTTACCAGCGGCATCGCCATACCCAACGCATTATCCGTCAGGAAAAGCAGTACCTCTACGACGGCAATGATCGCATCAATGAACGCACAGTGTATCTGCGAGTGACCACTCGTAAGCTCTGCTCGTGCTATCTGTGTACCTGCGACCGCCGACGCTGGCTTGGCAATAGCCCTCTGGCGTGGCCGAAGCACGACGTTAAACAACTCATGGCCTTCCAAGAATGGAAGCGCACTCCGACCCTCGATTAATCCAAAGGACCCGCTGCAGCCAACAGGCTCGACGGCCGTATCGCGTCGTGTCAAAGACCACTACTGATCGATTTCATTCAACCACCGACCCGCAAGCACTACCTGGTTGAGATCTCGGTCTCTTAAAACTGGTGGGCACCTTTTTCGTGAGGTCACGAAAAAGCCCCACTAAGCTAGGAGCCTCCTTACCATGCGTCGCTTCCTTCAATGCCTTGGCGTGTGTTTCCTGATGCTGATTGCCCAACAAGCGATAGCGCACCATACACCGCACAAGCATGCCGTTGCTCATCATCGACGACATCATGTCGTTCAGCATCGGCGCGTCCATCGACCCAAACCGCTGCCAATCGTTCAATGGGCGTACATTAAGCCGAACGTGCTGCCAGCGGAGTTTACGCCTCCCCCCTTGGACGTTCGCTCCGTGCGTTGTCTCACGCAGGTCATTCTGCTCGAGGCGCGAGGCGAGCCCTTGCGCGGCCAAATCGCGGTCGCCAATGTGGTCATGCACCGCGCGCGCAATCCCCGCTACCCCAACAGCGTGTGCGGGGTAGTTCACCAATCGTACCGTTACCACGGAAAACGCTACTGTCAGTTCAGTTGGGTATGTCATCCCGTCCATGCTGCCATCAGCCCCGCGGTACGCGCTCACGCCATCCATCTGGCCGAGCTGGCGCTCCAACATCGCCTACCGGATGTCGTCCCGGGTGCGCTCTCTTTCCACGTCACGCATTTGAATACCCACTGGCGCGGATACACGATGGTCATTGGGCGCCATGTCTTCTTTTCTCCGACCCCTTACCTTGCCTCCGAGACCCATGAACAATCTCCAGTTTCTGAACGAGCTCTCGCCCTTTGACCGGATGAGCGAAAGTACCTTGCATGAGACTTTCCGTACTTTCTATCTGAAGGACATCTACACCACGGGCCTGAAGGCCGTTCGCCGCGAAGCACAGTCCGCCATTCAGTGGCCCTCTGACTCCATGGAGGTCATGGGAGGTTACACGCTGCTGGATGACGCGGAAGATGAGGAAAGCGGTCGACCGATTCGCGACTATTACCTCTGGACGGCCATTGCGCGACTCATGATCACCGCGGGTGACCTGGCCACTGCGGCCGTCGAGGTGGAGCATCGCTGGCCGGAAGGCGCACCGTTGACCCAGGGCGGCGCATGGCGCTTTAGCTACCGCTTCCGCACCATGGAGAACGGCGCTGCTGCCCATTACATCCATCCGTTCCTGACTCTCTTCCCGGTCAGTCCAGATACGACGCTGGCGGACTTCGAGGCTTGCATGCGCTCGGTCAAAGCCGATGATGCCGACGCGAAAGATGTGGCCTACAAGGCCATGGGTTCGATCGACAAGACGCAACTCTTCTCAAAGCTGGGCGCCTATCCGCTCGCTGTGCACCCGAAGCTGGGCCAGCGGTCCATTGCGGTGCAGCTTCCTTACCTGCTGGCCGATACGCTGATCGACGATACGGGTCTGCAGCTACTGCAGCACTGGCAGCCAGAGGACACAAGTGAGCATCCGGGCGTGTACTACTTCTCGGACGGCGTGGATCCCTACGTGATGGTCTACCACGCGCCAGCCCTCCGGGACTGCCTGATCCGCATCGATGCGGCTGTGGGCCGTACCGAAGCCGATGGGGCCATTACCGCCGATGCCACGCCGCAGTTCATGGTACCTGATCCCGAGCCCGAATCAATCACGCCTCCCATCGTCCCAGCTTACGATGCGGAACGGGACTGGCAGGACGATCCGCTCGACGACGCGGACTGCGAGGACGAGCTGCCTGATTAACGCGTTGTCCCTCCCACCCTCCCGGGGTGGGAGGGAGCCCTTCCCTCTGTTTTTTTTTTACCCTTGAAGGAACCCCATGCGTCCAGCGCGTGAAGACATCACCACTTCAGCTCATGCGCTGACGCACGAGCTTCCGCTTCGACTGCGAACGCTCTACCCGGTGTCTCAGCGCGCCATGCTGCAGTCCCTGCGCCTTGATGAGCTGACGGTGCACGATCGAGACGGTAAGGATCGACGCGTCGCTATCCCGCGTACCCTAGGACGCTTCTCACGGCGCGCTCCAGCGATCCCTGTGGAAGGCTTGGGCGATCATCCCCTTCCTGACGAAATGAGCGCCTTCAGCCTCGTTCTGGACTACATCCACGACCCTGAAGCCTACGGGATGCCTACGATCCTTTACGGGATCAAGGTGCGGCTGCGCTACGACATCGCCAACGATCGCCTGGAGGGCTCGATCGGCTACTGGCCTTCACCGCTGCCTGATGGCGAGGATGATCCTTTACCTTCTCCACCGGTCAGTGCCATCTTTCAACTCGGTTATGTCGTGCCTTATTAAGCTTAAGGCATGATCCCCAGCCTGTTGCTGTTCCTTAACCTACGGGTTAACGAGGGGACACCGATGGGTTTATCCTAGCAGTGATCTTCAGTGAGGACCGCTGTGAGTTCATGCGTCAAGGACTCTATCTCCATGGCATCCAACGAAACACCCCCTGGCGATTTTCGTGACTTCGTCAGAGCTTCCCATTACGCCCCGCGTCAACCCATCGTCGTGGTGACCCAAATTCCTCGCTCCTTACGTAAGCTGCACGAGGAAGCAGACCAGCGCATCCGCGAGCTTTTCGAGCGGCAAGCGATGGGCATCTATGGCATCCGTGCCGGCCTTCGCTGGATTACGGCGAACAATCGCGATCCACAGTCGATTGCAACTGCCAAGGGATCGCGCTCGGTCAAGTATAGCCCACATCGCCAAAATCCGACTTTTATCTTTCGCGAGGTTTATGGAAAGGCTGTCTCCCGGTGTCTCGATGCATTGATTCATCATCGAGCAGCACACGCAGAGAGTCTGGAGGAAGAACTCAACCTCCTGATCATTGAGCCTGATCCAACCTTAACGTTGGTGTCAGACGCGTGGCACTTCAAGGGACTCTTTCCCTTGACCTCGGGCGATCAAGAGGTTGTGCGTGACATGAGCTCGCAGCTGCCCGTCGAAATCATCCACCATGTGGAAATGGCCTACCGCTCGGTAGAACATCGTGACGAGGTGACCGAAGAGCGTGCCCAACACCTCCTGAACGCCATCCATCTCTCCACGGAGAACACGGAGATTCCATGACGGCATACAGCCCTCCCTGAGCCCTACGCGGGCTCAGGGAGGGCTGTATGGGCTTAGCTACCCGTCGGAGGTGTCAGACCGTCGAGCTCGGTGTTGGTCACCACCGTGGCCAGGTCGGCCTGCATCTGCGTGATGGCCACCGACAGCTCACCGATGTACTTGAGCGAGGCCGCAGCCATGGTCACGGTCGCATTGCCTGCGCCGTCAGTCAGTGTAATCGCGTCACTGCCGTTGGAGATGTCTGCACTCACCAAGCCGAGATTGTAAGCACTGTTGAGCGGAGCGACGAGGTCGGCCACGGTTGCATAACTGGCATTGACTAACGTGGCGCCGCTAGGCGCGATGTGGTTCATGACGTCGGACTGGATGTCCAGGCGATTGTAGGTGAAGGTCTGGGTATTGGCGTAGCCGTTACCTGCCACGCCCGTCAGGACGACGGAAGAGTTCTTGTCGCCGGTCTCGACCGCGGGGGCGCCGAGGGTGACGTTGTCGGTGGTCAGGGGGCCGTTCACCAGGTTGGTGTTGGCCGCATTGACCAAGGCCAGGATGAGGGTCTCACCGGTTTGGGTGAGGTCGCTGGGGGTCGCCATGGCGGCACTCCTTGTAGAGCGGTGGTGATAAAGAACGAGCGATCATAGCATCGACGGGGAGATTCCCGTCGATGTGCGTTCACTATAGAGGTAGTGGCGGTGCAATCAGTCCGCCGAGGACCGTATTCGTAAGCGTTGACAGCGAAACGTCCGCGGGGAGATCGTCGATCGCCAGAGCGTAATAGGAAACACCATCGTCGATCATGGGCTGAGTGATACCACTTCCTGCAGTAGCGGGCAGTGGGAAGGCAGGTGCGACAGAAAGACCACCTTCGTCTGTTAGACTGAAGTCGATGGCAACATCGCTGAGCTTACCCTGCCAGTAGATAGCGCCTGTTGAATCGATAACGCGTGCTGTGCGCCAATCAAACACTGTGGAGCGAGCGATGTCAGACAACGTCGTTGGCAAGGTGAAGGTGTCCGGCGCGGGCATGATGTTGACTACCACACGCCCTGGAATGCCACTAGGAAAATCACTGGACGGCGGCGCTTCGTTCTGGAAGAAGATCGCATCGAGTACCGTATCGGGCGACGGTTGGAAGGTATCGATGAGACCCCTTGCTACCTGGAATGCGGGTAGGTCATTGCCGGTCGTGTTTCCGATGAATGTCGCCATAAGTCCGCCGGTACCTTCCGGTCCGGAGGTTTGCATGTCGCCACCCATCAACGTAACCGGTGCGGATGAACTACCTCCCAATATGTGGCCAGCATTCGGTGAGAAGAGGAAGGCTCCACTCCCGGTGCGCCAATTTCTCGCCGGCTGATAGAACTGCCGATCACCAGCCGCGATGACTATCGCGTACTCTTGACCCACGGCAAGAGACTGCAATGGGACGGCCATCCCGTTGCCCGTCTGGCTTATCTGGCCCGTCCAGACCACCTCACCGGTGGACGTATAGATCGTGGCTACACGTGCTGAGATCTCCGGGCCATTACCTTGAGTCGCCGTATCCAACAGGGCAAGCTGGAACTGCGTCGTTGAGGCGTCGCCTTCGGAAACATTGAACATTAAGAAAGCCGCGGCGATGTGCTCTGGCAAGCCATCGATGGTGCCCAAATCACCCGTGAATTGCGCACCGGCTAATTCAGGCGATATAGCGCCATAAAAGGTCGGTGTATCCGGTTGTACATCCGTTGGTGTCGGGGAGCCCGCGGTAATACGAATGACGCCTGCGGGATAGCTGCTATCCGAGGCCTGCGTTAGCCAGTCGGCATTGGCTTCCGGAAGTTCGAAGCCCATCAGTGCTACGGTCAGCGTACCCGTGTAGAGGTAGGACTGAGGAGCTATCGTGAAAGACAAGGACGTCTGAGAGGACAGTGTAAATGGTGCAGTCGGGGTATCGACACTGGATAGCTGTGTGTTGTAGCGCTGATTGAGCGCGGTGAAGACATCATCCCAGCTATGGAGTGGCGTCTCATTCAGATTCAACGTCGGTGTGATATCGGCGGCGCTGAACTGAGCAGCGATGTCCACGCGCGGATAATAGACAGTCACCGCATCCGTATAGCCCGTGTTCGCGATGGGCGACAGCTGGAGCAGCGTATTGATGCCGTTGGAGGCCGCGACAGGCATGGGTGTCGCGACTCCCACCGTGGTGTTCGCTGTCGTGAGCTCAGCCGGCAGGTTAGGATTGGCAAGGTTGACCGCATTCAGCACGCGTTCGGTCGGAGGGGTCAGAGCCATGGCGAAGATCCTAGAGTAAGGAGGAGTGAGGCGGGAAGAGGACTTAGTCAAAAAATCACATAGAAACACACCCCTATGTTCCTCTTCTCTGAGATGGGTTCATCATGCATTTTCTTACCGTGATAGGTTCGACAGATACACCTGAAGCATACTGCCATGCGCTGCGCCAATTCACCGCACAAGCCATCCGGGAACACGGCGTGCAGGTACGTAGTGGAGGAGCACGCGGAGCCGATACCGCCGCGGAGGATGGCGCGCATCTCTATCTGACACGCGACGCTCAGTTGATCCCTCACGGTGCGACGTATGTTGAGCGCCTGCGCCAACACCTGCGCGTCTATTTACCTTACGACGGTCATCGCGGTAAACGCGCTTCCCCCTTTAGCCCTTACATCGATGCGCAGAAGCTTCTCGCTTGGGAGGAAGCCCAAACACTCATCCTGACGATTCATCCCAATCCGAATGCGCTGCTTCATGCCAAAAATCCCTTTGCACTTCAAGCGCACACGCGCAATGCCTTTCAGGTCTTAGGCGATACCTTGAAAGAACCCAGCGATCTGTTACTCTGTTGGGCACCCACGGATAAACAAGGCGATGCCATCGGCGGTACGCGTACCGCCTGGATGCTCGCAGGAAAGCACAACGTACCGCGCTTTAACCTGTCGATTCATACACCCGATGCTGCATATCGCGCGCTTTGCGACACGATACGTCGATCCTTGCATCAATAAAGCGTATGGGGAATGCTGTTATCTCCCTTTACCTTTCTCCGATGCTAAGGACACCTCGCCATCATGGGCCAGATCCATCTCTTTGCTTCAACGTTGACGCCCGTGATGCGGGACTTCCTGGTGGAATACGAGGATGGCAAGCTCCATCCTGTCGCGATGGTACGCGTACTCGACGAACACCCCTACCCGCATTCGCAGATCATCTGCGCGGCGCTCGAATACAACTACATTGTGGTGGAGGTGTCCGACCCGCTGCAGTGGCGTGACCTCGAATGGCTGCACAGCGCGATCGTGCGCAAGCGTTTCGAGTTCGATCGCTGGAATGCCAAGCGCTACTCCATTGATCGCGCGCTCAATTTGCCCGCAGGACAGAAGGGGCGCCGTTATGTCGCGAATGAAGAGCAATGGGCGAAGATCAATCATTTCCGTCGTCTGTTGGAGCTCCCTGCACTCGCGCTGCGTCTCCTGGAAGAGACGCACACGGAAGGTGATCACGTACGCAC
>Ga0164242_10010219_pt1 | contig 10063 bp, 6 predicted proteins | sample OricomgcompostMG_FD_108783 | JGI IMG/M metagenome (GOLD analysis project Ga0164242, IMG submission 108783) | Miracle-Growth compost microbial communities from Emeryville, California, USA - Original compost - Miracle growth compost (MG) ... | reverse complement strand
GCGTAAGACTGTCCGAGCGAGATTGAACAGCTGTCTCTGACCCCCCGAGAGGGACTCGGGTAGCAGCAGCGACTCCAGATCAGCTGCATCGCCTGCTAAATTACCGAGTCCCACCAACTGCAAGACTGCGTGGCATTCCTCTGGAGTTGAAAGATTGAGGGGATCGAGTTGCCTCTTTAGACTGATGTGTCCCGGCAGGAAAACCGGGTCCTGGGACATGGCAATGATACGATCTCGGACATCTGTTCTGCTCACGGAGTGAAGACCAACGCCGTCCACGGTGATGCCCTTGGCACTTGATGATGGCAGGGGGTCAATCATCCTCAGTAATAGAAGGATGAGCGTCGATTTCCCACTGTGTACGCGTCGTTAGTTTCCTGGTTTGACGTATGGGAAAGAGGGCTTGCCTTCCGCTCCTACCGCAGACCGCAACCTTCTCTCCTGCCGCAATGGAGACTGAAAGGTTGTCGAGCACAAGATGCGGAGCCTTCTCATGGGAAGATTCTGGATGCAGTTGGTCCGTTGTATCAAAGTTTCTAGAGACTAACGGTCATTCATCGTCGTTCTAGTATGAAGATTCAACGACTTACTGGTATGACGCCGAAACATCCCTTATCTCCACCTTTCCTTGTGCAGGCCACTCCTGATGCACAGGTTCCGTTTTATCTTTGAATCCTTCCGACGGGACCTTATCATTCAGAGCCTTAAGTCTGGTGACAGCGCCTATGGAGGTTTCAAGTTGCGTCCACCAGCGGATGATGAAGTTGATGATGTCACCGAACGTCATCAGAGCAACGAGACTTGCACCGGTGAATCCGGACGTACCAGAACGTATCTGGGTGGCGAGTGTAACGACCAGAATGGCGAGACAGGCCACGATGCATTGAAGAACGAAGAGGAGCCAGCGTTGAACCATGGCGAGAAGATACGTGGGTTTCTGGGAAGCATCAAGCAGCTCGAACGCATTACGTACGCTATAATTCACCCAACCGAACGCGCGAATCGTTGCTAGGCCTTTAGTTGTGTCGAGAAAGTGCGTGCTAAAGCATTGTCAACCCTCGTAACTGTGACCACACTGATTGAGAGTGGCGTCGAACTTACTACAAGGGGCTCTTAGCCTCCAAGTCTAGCAACCGCACTTGTCTGGCCGTTCGCAAGTATACTTTCTGGACGAAGTACAGAATCCCTATTAGAACCGGATATGCTATGATTAGGTATGGCGAAGATGTCGCGATGATGGCAGCTAAACCTAACGCATTGCACAGGTCGAGCGCCAGGTTTGTGATTGCCATCGGTAGCTCATTATCCACAAGGGTCATATCCTGAGAGAAAAGATTCGTGATGACGCCGATGTCCGTGGACGTGGAGAAATATAGCGGAGCATGGATAACACTCCGCAAGGCAGATCGGTGTAAACTGAGGCCAGAGATGCGCGCCATCATGGTGTACGAAGCCCAGAAGCATAGTACAATCGAGGTTAGACCACCTGCTTGCCACAGTGCGTATAGACCGATGTGGAAGGCTCGCGAATGGCTTCCGCCTGTGTCTTTCGACCAGAAAGTGAGCCAAATGTACCCGAAATTATAAAAGAAACCCCAGCCTATGCCGAAAACCGTAAAGGCCACGAACGAAACTTTTCCAAGACTCGATAGGTAATAACGGTAGACGGTAGAGTTTCCGGTCATTCTGTACTTATCGGACAAGAAACTGCTGCCGCTGGTTGTGCCGACTTGGGTGTGTGATACGGCCGTGGTTTCAGTATTGAGCAACTCTGGTGACTTACTGTCATTTGGAAGGGGCCCTTTTGCTTTAGTGAAGCTAATAGAGAGCCCGCTCTGTTGGTGTAGCCCAACCGTAGTAAGACCAGCGTAGTTTCCTTGGTAGGCAACAGTCGAGTCTGCGCTTAGGACGATAATGTGCTTTGCCAGGGGGAGGAGCCTGATGTTGTGAGTTGCTAGAATCACCGTCGACCCACGCCGGCCAAGAATGCCGCTCGCGCTAAAAGTTCGACTAAATACCTCCAGCTCGGTATCCGCGTCCAGTCCACTCAAGGAATCATCAAACACGTAGAAGTTGGCGTGATGGTACAGCGCCCTGGCGATCGAGATGCGTTGCTTTTGGCCCCCACTAAGCGTCACACCGCCGCTCCCGACCATAGTGTTGTCTCCCTCGGGTAGTGCCCGTAAGTCTTGAGTTAACGCAGCTGAATCGATCACGTCCCGGTAGCGTGATTCGTTGAAAGGTGAGGATGCGATGATGTTATCACGAACCGTGCCGTTGTATACATAGGGGGTTTGGTCACAGAATGCCGACCTGAAGTCGTCTCCTGACACGCTAACTGTAATATCGCCGCGTATGAATGGAACTTCTGCGAGAAGTGTCTTGCACAAGGTTGATTTGCCGGAGCCGATCGGCCCGATTAACATGGTAAGACCGGAGGGCGGGACTTTGATGGTGATCCCACGGAACACCGTATTGTTTGCCGTCCATCCAGCGGTGACATTGTTAACAGTAATTCCTGGGTTCATACTGTACTTGGGGTCAGTACCACTTGTTAACAGTTGATGTGACAGTGATCCATGACCGAAACGACGGTGGTCCGCCTGAGGCTCTTTAGAAAGAAACTCTTGGATTCTTCCCAATGACGTAAAGGCAGCAAGCAGATACGGAATCTCTCCGAAGAGGATTCCGAGAGGATCAGCAAGCAAGACCAGATAGGCCAAGGAGGTGAAAATAGTGCCTATGTCGAGGCTGCGTGCCGTCACGGCAAATGTGATCACGGGGCAGAGTGCCATGGGCGCAAATCCAAATGCCATATTGGACACGTACAGTCTGCGGAACTTTGAGGCGGCTTGCATCTCGTCGACTCGAAGTTGCTGGGTTGATTCCTCCACAGGGTGGGCAAGGGCTGATATTTTGAGTTGCTTAATGTTTGCGAGCATGTGTGCTGTCTCCGCAACCCTTGTCTGGATGCGCTCCATCCACAGCTTCTGGCGTGGCCCAGTGTACTGGTTGAGCACGGAGGAGCAAACGACTGAGCAAATGACAACCCCAAGTGGAGCAGCAAAAGCGACGCCGAGCTGGCCGTATAATAGCCAGCTTGAAAGAGCGACCTCAACTGGAGTCGCCCAGAATTCGTGTAGATTGAGCAGCCCGACCCGAATACGTTCAATATCGGTACTCATCAAGGTTACAGCTGCAGAGTCATTGGCATCCACAGCCCGCAATTGCGTTAGGGCCTGGTAGATAACCGCAACAAGCGCTCCTCGAGCCATGGACTGAAACCTCTCATGGCAATACCAGTACAGAGCCGTGGAAATAGCCACGCCGAAGTAAATGATAATTGTCGCTCCGACGAAACCATAGCCGGCGTTTCTCCAAGTGGCGTCCCCGTCTAGATGGCTCTCCATGTGATGTAGGAGGGAGTGAATTAGAAAGGGCTGACAGAACCTAAAGCCTACCAGAGCTAATCGAGGAAGAATTGGGAGAAGCAACGGTCCTAACAGCGTGCGTGATAGAGCCTTGGCTAGCCTGAATCTCTGCGGCAATAAGACAGCTTGAGCATGAGCAAACTTGACGCTGAGCTTCTGGTGGAGTGCTTTAGTTGCAACCTGCTGGTCTAGCCTAGCGAGGTCTTTGAGGGACAAGACATTGGAGTAGCCCTTGCGAAAAAGAGCATTGAGCCACGTATACGCCGCAAGACCAAATAAACCCGATGTTTCTTCGAGAGAGTTATCCAGGATTGTCGATTTTCTACGACTCTCCGCCGCCAATAGCAGAAACTTGGTTGCCACGACTGTCGCATACAGCCTAGCCAACAACACGCTTTGCTTAGACTCCATGGATATAAGCCACTGCGTGCGTGTTTGGACAATATCAAACAGTATTGAGAAGAGCAAATAAACATTCGACAGGAACGACGGTCGTACTGAGCGCCCATGCTCCAACACCGCCAGGGGCAAGATCGAAGTGGACAAGATGAAAGCCACTGAGCGAGCCGCTGTCGATAAACGCATCTCATTTTCTCGCCGTACATCCACAATGAGGATAGAAAGACTGAGGGCACAAAATGTCGTCCCAAATATCTATCCAAAGCCATCAGTCACGAACGTATAAGAGAACAAGGTAGGAATCCCCCACAAGCTTTGTCATTAGAAGCCATGATGAACCCCTTTCCAGGGACTCCGCACGACAAAGATACCATATTCTGAAGATGGCTAAGATAATGAAGAGGGAGGCCGGAAGAAGTGACAGCACAATGTCTTCAAACTTGACGGTGAAGTCAAAATTCCCTCTACATCCTAATACCGCGGGCCCGAACGTGCGATCGCTTGCACAATATGGTGAGCCTTCCATGTTAATTCCACGGTCGTCCTCTAATTAGAACGGCGAAACAATGGCTGTGTGGGGGAGTCTACTTATTGATTTTACCAGCTCCCTGGCTTCCAGGAAAGAGTAAAGAGACAGAGTTGAGGACCAGGCAAACGGCTTGACATGCAAAGGCGGGATCAATCTGCGAGGCCACGCTCTCGATGTTTCCCCCCGAGCGCCTCCCATCCGAAGGGGCTATCACAACCGAGCTTCAAAACGGGAACAGTTTAGGCTATGACCTTTGAAGGATCTAAAGTGTGGTGGCAGTTTTGGGTACCTACCTAAGTGGGTACCTAGGTAGGTAGCATGGGAGGATTGTAGGATCTGGTCAGCTGCGCTGACCGCAGATTCGCTGATCACCACGCCATCGTCTCCGGCCTGGACGTGCTGGTTGCGCGAATAAATCGACTCCAGGTCAACAGGAGGATGAACGGTGTCAGTCTAGGTTGTCAGCAACATTACGGCCATATTCCCTAAATTTTAGCGATGAGGTGTCTGTAATATTGCGACCTTGTCGCCGACTACCGTGGTGCCTGCTTAGCGCCCTCTTCCCGCCTTACATACAGTACAACCTTATCTCCTTAAAACGCGATAATGTCAAGTCTTGTAATACATCACATCGTTGAGAACATCCTCTAAGACGATGGTATTGACGGATCTCGACGATGACCCGTTGGCAACATTCCGGGATTCAAGCCATCCAGTCCCACCTGCTTCGAGTTCACTAGTCCATAAACTCATACATGACCGTGCAGAAGCATACCCTAGCGCCGAGGCTGTAGTCTCTTGGGACCGCACTTTCAGCTATGGAGAGCTCGACTACACATCCACTCGCCTCGCGGCCTATCTCGTCGCAGAGGGCGTCAAGCCGGAGAACACTGTACCGCTCCTCTTCGAAAAGTCCAGCTGGGCAGTAGTCGCCATGTTAGCCGTGATGAAGGCTGGCGGGGCCTTTATGCCCCTGGACGTTTCGCAGCCACAGTCACGACTTCGCTCGATCATAACAGAAAGTGGCGCGAAAGTCGGCCTTTTTTCGGCCCGCTGCTATGAGCTTTACTCCTCGCTGGTCCCAAGTGCATTTCTAGTCACTGAGCAAACTATAACGGGACTGAGTATGACCCTCGATCACTGGACAGCAGAATTGGGAAACGCCGCCTATGTGATGGCCACCTCGGGGAGCACAGGCTCCCCAAAGCTCGTCGTTACAGAGCACTCACAGTTGTCGTCCTTTGTAGCCCACCTTACACGACCGCTTGGATTCACAGAACATACTCGCGCTTTCCAGTTCGCGTCTTACGCCTTCGACCCCATCATCGGGGATACATTTCTCACCCTTTCTGGCGGTGGCACTGTCTGCATCCCCTCAGAAGAACAACGCAAAAACGACATTGTTGGGGCAATGAATCAAATGCGAGTCAACCTTGCGAAATTCACACCCTCACTTGTCAATTCCTTACCGGACTTGACGCCGGCCAACGTCCCAACCCTCAAGACGCTCATACTTGGTGGTGAGACCACACCTGCCACGGTTCTTCAAGAATGGACAGGCAAGGTTGACCTGAAGCTCGTATATGGGTCAACCGAGTGCACCATCAGCTGTGTGGTCCCAGATGCGAGTACGGGCACCAACGTGCCCGGAGAAATCGGCCGCCCATTTGGGAGCCGTGCCTGGATCGTCAAACCAAACAATAAATCCCGCCTCAGTTTGGTTACGGAGGGCGAACTCGGAGAGCTTGTCGTCGAAGGGCCGTTGGTTGCTCGGGGGTATATGAACAACCCCACTCAGAGTGAATCCAAGTTTATCAGGGGCCCGGCGCATCGGATGTATCGAACAGGAGATCTGGTGCGCCGTTTGGAAGATGGACGGCTAGTTTATGTGGGCAGAGTCGACAACCAGGTCAAGATCCGCGGGCAGAGGCTGGAGCTGGAGGAGGTTGAGGCGCATGTACGCCGATCGCTCAACTTTGCCGACATAGGTATCAGGAACGTCTTGGTCGACGCGGTTGTGCCGCTCGGTGCGACGAGCAAGCAACTGGTGGGCTTGCTGAGCCTCAAAACCAACAACCCACTCGGCTCTCTGCTCTGCGGTGACGAGAATGGTGCCGCGACAATCAGTCTCTCTCCAACAACGACATATAACTTTGCCAAGATCGTGTCCCTACTCGAAGCAAATATGCGGTTGATAGTTCCTTCTTTTATGATACCGTCTCTGTGGGTCCCTATCGACGAGATGCCGTTTACCATATCCCGAAAGCGGGACCGCCAGCGGCTTCGACGGGTTATTGAAAGCTTGCCGACGAAGTGGCTAGCCAAATTCTCCCGGGCAGATGATGGCCCATCTAACGACAAAGAAACCGGAAGTATCGTGGCTACGGCTCAAGAGGATTTGCTTCGGAGACTCTGGTCGGGCATTTTGGGTGTTGAGCCCGGGTCGGTTCGACCCACGGACAACTTCTTCCATCTTGGAGGTAACTCTCTCCTAGCCATGAGATTGATTTCCATGGCGAGAAGAGAGGGCCAATTGATTGTTGCTGACGATGTTTTCTCTCACCCTGTCCTCCGAAACCTCGCGTCCAAGCTCATCCCTGCGGAAGAGTCTGTCGAATTGGCCCCCTTCGCTCTCCTAGAGCCATCCTGCAGGACCACTATCAAGCAGGAGGCAGCTCAACAGTGCGGTGTCAATGTAGAGGATATCGAAGACATTTTACCGCTTTACTCAATGCAGGATTATTACATTCTTGGCTACCCTGAACAAGGTCGGGATAGTGCAGGACCCTGGTACTGGCAGCAACAGATCGTATTCTTACTGCCCGAGTCGTTCAAAATCCCGCTCTTTAAATCAGTTTGGAATGGCGCAGTAAAGCGCCATCCTCAGCTTCGTACACGTGTCGTTCGAACCTCCTCTGGAATGTTTCAAGTCGCCTTGCAGAATAAAGTTGCACCAGCTTGGCGAGAGGTAGACGATCTGGGTGACTATGTTCGCCGGGACAGGGAAGCCATCATGTCGTTTGGTGATGAGCTTTTGCGACTAGCGATCGCAAAATCCGGACCACGATGTTACTTCGTGCTCACTACGCAGCATCTCATCTACGATGCTCATTCCCGCGACATGCTCTTCAAAGAGTTGGGGGCCGCGTATATTCATCAAAGTCCCCCGGAGACCGAGCCACCGAAGATGAGCCCGTTCATAAGATATATCAACAGTGCAGATCGTCGTTCGGCGACTGAGTTTTGGACATCATATCTGGAGGGATCGTCAACTAAGGCTCTCCTATCAGCGCCCATTGGCGGCCGAGCGGGCGAGCTGAAAACCAACAAGATGACTCTCGGGAAGCCAAAGTTGCCGTTCTTAGACTACACATTGGCAACGGTCGTCGAAGCTAGTGTGGCATTGGCTATCGTACGTATCCTGGACTGTACAGATGTCATCTTCTACTCTGACCGAGCGGGCCGGAACTTGCCGGTTGCCGGCATCCAAGACTTGATGGCACCAGCGACGCTATTTCTCCCCTTACGCGTTCGCATTGACAGGCAGCAAACCGTTCATGGCTTGCTTTGCGCTCACCAGGCGGCGAATACCGCCATAATACCCTATGAATATCTTGGATGGACCGAACTCAGGAAAATGGACCATCTCAGGGGCATCCTGGGGCACTCTCTCAACCTCAACATCAATCCCTACACTCCTCTCCGTAAACTCGGGGCCAATATGGGCCTGGAGGTGGTGGATGAGCACGAAAGGTGGGGTGACCCTTTCAGTGTTGATGTATCTGTACGCGAGGATGAGCTTGACTTTGATATAATCTTTGATGAGAGCTTCATCTCCGAAGCTGTGGTGAGGAATCTGGCTAGGGGGATTAAGGATGCGCTTCGGCTAGTTTCAACTGCATACATGAACCAGCAAATATCTGTGGGTGATGTTCTACAAAAGATGAACGCTACTAGCAATTACTAGACTGGATCTTAGGTGCAATGTTAGGAACAATCACGGTGTCCCCTCCCGAAGCAGTGTATTCCTCCTCATATTGAACCTCGGGCATCCGCCTACCTCATCGGGACCTGTCACCCCGACACTATTTTCTTACCGAGTCCGTATTGGTTATTGGTCGCAGAGCCCCGCCATAATGTAGGAGGGGTGAGGCGCAGCGAGCATGTAACTACAGGCTATGAAAAAGGCAAACCGAACACTCGGCCTACCTTCCTTCAGGCACTACGGCATACAGGGAGCCCGAGCCAAATGCGCCATGTGCTGCAACCTGGGCACCAAGCACACGCATGTAAGCGACCGTCACCAGCGGGGTCCACGCATGACTTATTAGAAAGGACGACGGCTTTGATTGCCGCAGATTCCTACGCATATAAGACACATCTGCAACCCTGCGGGACAAACAAACGACCCTCGCGTCAACCTGTTTTAGTTTGAGTCCACGTAAGCCGCACATCAGTTCCTTTAGGTGCTAATTAATAATCCATGTTATCTCCAGCATGTCCACAGCCGTACCCAAGCTACAGCAAGTCAAAGCTTCCGAAGGCCGTACTGCCGTCTTTAGGGCCCTTCGTGAAGATGGGGCTGTCATCATTAAGAACTTGTTCACGAGCGATCAAGTTCGCCGTCTAAACGAGGAGGTGCAGCCTGCTATCGACAAGCTCGGGGTGGGTTCGAAGCAGTCAGAGGAATGGCTTAAGGACTTTCACGGCGACAATACAAAGCGTTTGAACAACGTGGTCTCGCTTAGCAAGACCTTCCGCCATGAAATTCTTGAGAACGATTTGATCCACGAGCTATGCGAGGACATCTATCTGAAAGATGCGGGCGGATACTGGATGAACTCTGCCCAGGTCATCGATATCGGACCGGCGAGCAAGGCCCAACCACTACATCGGGACCAATGGCAATTCCCAATCTTCACACACTGCGGCCCTAATGCGCCCGAGGCTAGTGTCAACTTTGTCGTGGCGCTGACTGAGTTCAGCGACGAAAACGGCGCCACCAGAGTCATTCCCGGAAGCCACAAGTGGGATGATCTCCAGCAAAATGGCACCCCGGATCAGACCATTCCAGCGGAGATGGAGGCGGGTGATGCCTGTTTCATTACTGGAAAAGTTGTGCATGGGGGTGGTGCCAATAAGACCAATGACTTCACGAGAAGGGGTATAACTCTTGTTTTTCAGTGCTCGTACCTCACCCCTGAAGAGGCATACCCCTTCCTTGTCGACAAGGACGTTGCCAAAACACTCAGCCCACGAGGCCAGCGTATGATTGGTTTCCGATCCCAATTTCTGAAGGACAGCCCTGGCGTGTGGAAGCGCGATTACGGTGAAGTGGATGAAGTGTATTGTTAGGAGCTATGTTTGTACCTCGCTTGGCATAACACGCTTGCCTTCCTGACATGATCACACGCATTGTGGTCCATTGTATCAGCACTAAATTAGACACATGTAGCCTGGGTATGTAAGTTCTTGTAACGGTCCTTTAAATTTGCCAAGTTGGAACCTGGCCGTCTCTCCTTGCCTATTTCAGCACCACTATCATAATGGCGCCAAACCTCGCACTTTCGGAGATTTTTTTGATTCGAAACATAATATAGAGTAAGCTACAGGGTGAGGAAGCTCCCACTGACGAAATAGCGGCCAAAATAGCCACCTATTCTTAACGTGCTGTGCGGCAGCACCGATCAAACCTACTTCGCTT
>Ga0164242_10010218_pt1 | contig 10063 bp, 6 predicted proteins | sample OricomgcompostMG_FD_108783 | JGI IMG/M metagenome (GOLD analysis project Ga0164242, IMG submission 108783) | Miracle-Growth compost microbial communities from Emeryville, California, USA - Original compost - Miracle growth compost (MG) ... | reverse complement strand
GTCCATGATGATCAATCAGGCGTCGTCCAAGAACAGCATCATCCGCACGTTCTTCGACGCCTGTGAGGCCGTCCTCGCTCGCGCCGACAGCGACGCCCAGGACACTGCAAAAAACGACTGACGCACACCCCATTCCGACGACTGATGTTTGCGATCGCGTCGGAGCTGGGTGTGCATGTCTGGGAAGTGGAGCAGTACGACAGGACGCATCTGCTCGAATGGTACGAAGAGTTCAGCCTTCGCGCCGAAGAGCAGGAGCGGGCCTTGTCGAGATAGGCGAGCACTCGAAGAGGCTGTGGCGCGATGGCAAGTGGATCCCGAGTCGCTGGTGTCACCGCTGTGCTGGACGCGGACACAACCGCGTTCAATGCGAAGCTCAAGGCGTCCGAAGGGGCAGTCGGTAGCCTTGAGGACAAGGTCTCCGGCGCAGACGAGACTCTCTCCGACTTCGGCCGCGCTGCGACCGAGGCCGGAGAGAGCGCTGCGACGGGTCTCGGCCACGCGGCCGCCGAGACCGACAACTTCTCAAAGTCGTTCGAGGACCTCGCCGGACACATCGCCGCCGCACAGGAAGGGTTCCGGATCGCCATCGAAGCGGCCGAGGAGATCGGCGAAGCCTTCCGCGAAATGGTGGAGCACAGCATCGAAGCAGGCTCCGAGGCGCAGAACACCGCGATCGAGTTCCGGAACGCCTTTGGTGAAGGCGCGGAGGATGTGGAGAAGTGGGCCGAAACCACGGGCAATGCCCTGGGCCGCGCATCGGACGACATCGAGAAGCTCGCCACCCAAGCCAAGTTCATGATCTCGGGCTTCGGCGTAGCCGGTCAGCAGGCCACCGAGATGAGCACCAGCCTGGCTCAGCTCGAGGTGTTGACCGCGAAGGCTCGATTCAACGGCGATGATCAGGCCGCGTTCACGGCCCTGAGCGGAGCGCTTCGCGGTGCCGGGCGGCAGGCGGCCGCGCTCGGCATCGCGATCAACTCGACCACGCAGAACCAGGAGGCCATGCGGGAGGGGCTCGGCAATACCTACACGACGCTCACGGCCTCCCAGCAGCTGTTTGTAAACTACAACTTGATCATGGAGCACTACGGAGTGCTCGCCAAGGAAGCCGCATCCGCGTCCGACACATACTCAAACACGCTCGCAAATCTCAAGTCGCACTATGACGATGTGTGGCAGGGGCTGGGTGAGCAACTGCTCCCCTCCATGACCGACCTCGTGAAGGCGGTCGACATGCTGTCGGAGTGGTTCAACGGCCTCAGTGACAGCACCAAAGAGTTTATCTCGTATGCGCTTGTCGAGGCGGCGGCTATCGCATCAGTTACTGTGTTCGCACTAAGTCTCGCTATTGCGCTTCCGTCCCTGGTCGAAGGGTTCGAGTTGGTAGGGAAAGCGCTCGCAGAGGTCGGGATCACGGGGGCTGCGGACCTATTGCCGATCATCGCCACGGTCGCAGCAGTCGCAGCGGGGATCGCCGGGCTCATCCTGATCGTCCACGAGTTCCACAAGCTCTGGGACGCGGAGAGCTCGGCGGTCAAGAGCGCGGCATCTAGCGTCGTCGACTGGTTCGTCTCTGAATTCGATCGTGTGAGTGGGTGGCTGCCCGGCTGGGCGAAGACCGCCATCGGCTACCTGGTCAATCCGTTCGACGCGATGAAGGACGCCGTGTTTGGCTCCACGGAGACGCTGCTCATGGCCATGACCTCGGTCGCCTCGGCCGCCGGGAAGAGTGATTGGGCTGCGGAGCTGAACGCGGAGGTGGAGACCCTCAAGAAGGATCAGGCCAACTTCTGGGGCTCGTTGGGCTCGATGGCTCTCTCGGCCGGAAAGAGCGCCGCCAGCGCAATCGGCACCGCAGCAAAGGCTGTGGGCGGGCTGATTGTTTCGGGAGCGAAGCAAGTCGGACACGAATTCAGCGAGGCGATTGGCCTCGACGGCCTTCTGAAGAAGTTTCACGAAGCCAAGGACGCGCTGCTTAAGGCACCCGGACAACTCAAGGCGCCAGGCTCTGGCGCGGCCAGCGGCGACGCCGCATTCCAGAAGCAGTTGGCGGCGGCCAAGGAACTCGCCGACTTTCAGAAGCAAGTGGACGACGCCCGAGCGAAGCTCGCCGAGAGTGGGCTTCGTGAGGCTCAGGTCGCGGCACAGCTCCAGGTCAGGGCTGCTCAGGAGGCGTATGGGTTCCAGCAGGCGGCGGCGCAGCTCGCGGTGAAGCAGGCGAACGACCAGCTCTCGAAAGCGCAGCAGGCGTTCGGTGAGGCGGGTCAGCACGGGAGCACGTCCGATATCCAGGCCGCGCGGCGGGCCGTCGACGACGCCGAGGCGAAGGTCCAGAGCACGATGGCCGCGGTGCTCCAGCTCGATCAGCAGCACATCGCCACGATGAACGCCGCGCTCGAGGCATCGCGCACCGCCCAGGACGCCGCGCTCCAAGAGGCCCTCGACAAGCGCATGGAGGCCGAGCAGGCCATCGAGGACTTCAAGGCGGCGCAGCAAGCACTGTTGGCCTCGAAAGACGGCACGCACGCTCGCGAACTCGCACAGATCGCGCTGGACGCAGCCAAGCAGCGGATGGACCTCGACGTCCAGGCCGCGCAGAAGGCGAGCGCCGAATACAACAAGGCAGGCGTGGATGTGCAGCGAGCCGCGGCCGCGGCCGCGAAAGCGCAGAAGGAGGCCGCCGACTACATGTCCGAGAAGGACATCCAGGCGGCCAACGAGGCGGCGAAGATCCAGAAGGAAGCGGCCGCCGAGGCCGATCGAATCCACCAGGCCGCCGGTGGGTTGGCGTCCAGCTTCGCCACGCAGGCCGGCGGGAAGTACGTGGGGGCCGCGGTGCAAGGCGCTGAGACCGGCGCCGCCGCGGGCCCATGGGGCGCGCTGATCGGCGCGATCCTCGGCGTGCTCGAGCAGAGCGCGGCATTTCAAAAGCTCGTCGACACCGCCAATGAATCGCTCGGCCAGCTGGTGGACGCGTTCGGTCAGTTGCTTGAGCCGCTCAACTCGCTGACGGAGGCTACCGGCAAGGTGCTTCAGCCGCTGTTCAATGGCCTCGGCAACTTCCTGAGGCAGATCATTCAGATCATCGTTGACCTGCTCGAGCCGGCGCTCGAGTTCCTCAGCCCAATCTTGAAGGCGCTCGGCACTCTGTTCGATGGTCTCGCGACGGTCTTCGGTTGGCTCGAAGAGGTGATCCGCAAGGGGATGAACGCGATCATCGATGGGTACAACAAACTGTTCGGCAAGCTCTTCGGGCACATTGCAGAGATCGAAGATCCGGCTACCGCGGAGACCATCGCCGTCTACCAGTCGGTGCAGGAGAAGTACGAGGCCGCGAAGGCCGCCGCCGAGTCCGCGAACGCCGCGAATGAGGCCGCACAGGTCGAGCTTCAGCGGAACTCGGTAAGCTACATGGCCGCGTCCCAGGCTGCCGACGAAGCAGCGGCTGCCAACCGTGCGTTGGCGGATGCCACCAACGCGCTCGTCCAGCTCCAGAGCGAATACACGCGCGCCCAGCAGGCTGCGATCGACGCCGTGAACTCGACGGTTCAGGGCGGGCACAGCGGCGTTGCAAACGCTGAAGGCACCGCCTCGAATGCAGATGCGAAGGTGGCCCTCGACAACGCGACGATCGCGGCCGTGCAGGAGGCAATGGCGCGAGCCGGAGATCCGGACGTCGTCGCGCAGCTCGCAAAGACGCTCGCGTCGGAGCAACAGCAACTCACGCTCGATGAAGACGCCAGGGCTATCGCGAATGCACAGTTGAGAGTGGCGCAAGATCAACTGCTCTACGCCCAGTCGATGCTTGACTCGACGCGCGCTGGCGTCGAATACACGAAGGCGCTCGTCTTCCAGAACGAAGGGCTCGCACAGGAGGCGGCCTATGCGACCGACTCCGCAGACGCGGACATGGCGCAGGCCATCGCCGAGATGCAGAACTACAACAACGACATCGGCGCGGCGAATCAGGCCGTGGCTGATGCATTGGCCCAGCAGGCCCTCGACCAGGCCGCGATCACGGTGGCCAACAGCATATCCACCGACGCGAACACGAAGGCGATCAACGACCTCAACACCACGCTCACCAACGCGCCGAGCGGATTCCGCGTGCAGCACTACGAGGACGTCGGCCTCGGCGTCGGTGGAGGTGGGGCGAGCAGCAACCCGCTGTTCGACGCGAGCCAGCAGCCGCCGCGCAGGCTCAACGGCGCGGCGATTCAGGGCATCACGGTACAGAGCCTCACCATCAACAGCAGCGCGCCAGACTCCGATTCATTGTTTAAAGAGATCGCAGGGAAGCTCCGCACGCTCACCGTGAAGAAGGCCGGTGTCGCCCTGCTCACGCCGAGGTTCGGATGAGCGGCGTGTCCATCAATGGCGTCGATCTCGAGGTGCAGATGGATGCGCTCAAGATCGACACCGAGACCATCGGCGAGACCACGCGCGCTGCGGACGCGAGCCTGCGCGACAACATCCAGGCGCAGCTCCTCAAGGCGAGTGGGACCACGCTCATCATCACGATGGGCGAGGCGCTGTTTCTGCGTGCTCTGCTCCTGCGCCAGCGCGATGCCTGGCGCTGGTCGAGCGACCTCTTTAGCGACAAGGGCCTCGGGCCGTCGGCGTCCTCCGGAACAACGGTCGGCGGCGGCGCGGGCGGCGAGCTCGAGCTCGAGGCTTCGACGGGCACGGTGACTTACCCGCGGCAGAACCGGGGCGCCGGCTTCACCGTCGCAGTAGCTGTCGATCCCGATGGGTCCGGCTTCCACGACTGGATCGTGGCGTTCGACCAGGCGCACAGCATCGCCGCGCTCTACAAGGACGGCGTGGCGCAGTACCCATCGCTGCCATCCTGGATCACGTGTGGTTCGCTGTTCTTCACCTTGAAGAGCAGCACGGCGCACGTTCACAAGTTCTCCGACCTCGAAGCGATTGACGCCGCGATCCAGCCCTCACAGGCGACGGGCTTGGCGGCGTTTCGTGCAGCCAACGTGAACTACGACGGGAACGACGGCCTGCCGCGCGGCCCCGACCTTTGGGTCGATGGGATCTGGCCCGCCATGATGATCATGCAGGGCGACGTGTCCGAGTCCACGACGGCTGCGGGCGTCGTGGGTTCTGGGTTCGCATCGGACAACCTCCCGCTCGCGTTCAGCCTGCGCCAGGTGCGACCCGGTGCGTAGCCATTCCGCTGGTGATGACCGGGTCTTCTCGGCCGGTGGCCAGGCGACATGGGTGCGCGCGCGCGTCGCCAACCACTCGGGCACGCTCGTCGATCTCTCCACGCTCTACGGCGAGGACTGGCTCGACACCTGGGAAATGGACGAAGGCATCGATCAGCAGATCCCCACGCTCGCGCTGGGCGTGCGACGCAGGGTTTGGCTCACCTCGCTGGCGCCCGACATCGCCGCGAGCCGGGCGAACGCCACCGAGGCGCTGCTCAAGGAAGGACGGTTGCTCGTCTTCGAGGCCCAGATCCAGCCGAGCAGCGTCGGCCCGGGCTCGACCTGGACCGAGATCTTCCGTGGTCGCATCACCGCGATCGACTCGGGCACCGACCCGATGACGATCAGCGCCGACGGGCAGATCGGCGATCTCCAGCTCGCCTGGTTCGAGGACGAACGAATCTATGGCGTGTGGCAGGCCGGGCAGCACGTGCTCGCGGGCTCGGTGGTGATCGCGGCCGCCGACGCTGCGCAGGCGCCAACAGCCTGGTGGCAGGCCCAGGGTGCGTTCACGACGGGGACCATCGAGCCGAGCTGGCCCGCCAGTCCGACGGCGGGCACCACCACCGTCAGCGACAACGGCGGCACGTGGAAGTGCGTGAGCACCACCACGCAGGTCGGCACGCCGATGGAGACGCAGATCCAGATGATGCTCGACGACGTGATGGGCGTCGGCACCTGGACCCTGAACACGCCCACGTCGCCGTTGTTCGAGATGAACAGCTACAACCAACAGGAGGAATCGCTCCTGTCGGCGATCTCGAAGGTGGCCGATCTGAAGGGATGGGATCTCCGCTGGCTCTGGAGCGACGACGACGCCTTCGAGCTGATGCTGATCGATCCTCGGCGCGACAACACCACCAGCAGCTACATGATCCCCGCCAGCAAGTACCGGCCGATCAGCTCCTGGAAGCGCGACCTCGATTGGCTGAAGAACAAGATCAAGTGCAGCGCCTATGACCAGGGCACACTGGACGCGAGCGGCAACCCGACGCTGATCACGTCGATCAAGCAGGACGACGACTCGATCGCGGAGTGGGGCGGCATCGAGCGGTACATGGGGATCGCCGAGGGTGCGGGCGGACCCATCTCCACGCAGGCGCAGCTCGACACCATGTGCGAGGCGGTGCTCTCGGATCTCTCGCAGCCGCCCGTTGATGTGACGGTCGCGCTCGAGTTCACGTGGTGGCTCCAGCTTCACGACATGGTGACGCTCGGCGCCGATGGCCAGGTGTTTGACGCCGATGCGTTGCTCGCGATCTCAACCATCAAGCACAGCGGCCAGCAGGGTGGCGCATCCGTGACCGAGCTCGGCCTGCGTGGGAAGCCGGCGAGCAAGCATGCCGGCTGGCACGACAGCGCCGCGGCCTTCGGGTGGAACGGCGGCCCGCTGCGCACGCGGCCCGGCCGGACGCCAGCGCTGCTCGGCGCCACTGCGGCGATCGCCGGCGGCGCGATCCACTTCCAGGTGCCCGGACCGCGCGAGGACTATGGCGCGACAGAGCTTCATCTGAGCACGACGAGCGGATTCACGCCGAGTGCGTCCACGCTGGTGAGCGTCTCGCGCACTGGACGCTTCGATGTGGGCGGCCTCATACCCGGGACCGCCTACTACTACCGGGTGGTGCACCGCACGACGCGTGGCGTGCCGAGCGCACCGAGCGGGCAGCGCACGTTCACTCCTCGATCCATCGAGCGCACCGACCTCGATCGGGCGATCGCGCAGGCCTTCGCATCGGCGCCAACGGCGGACGTGTCCGAGGGCGTGTCGCCGGTGAACCTCGGTATCGCGATCAGCGACCCGCTTGGCCTGATGTCGGGATCCACCTTCACGCCGGACGCCACCGAGACGGTGCGCCTGCTCGCGCAGGTCCACCTCTACGGGACTTCAATCGCGGTGGGATGCCGCGCGCGGATCGAGCTGTACGGCATCAAAGCGTCGGCCGTCGTGGATGTCGGACCGTGGTGCTGGGCGACCGTGGATGCCGACGGAGATCCCGAGATCATCGCGCTCTATGACCAGCCGAAGAAGCTCACGGACAGCTATCAGTTCAGGTTGACGGTGCTTGACGCTGACGGCTCTGCGATCACGTCGGGCTTCAGCTTCTACGCGCCGTCGACATCGCGGGTCGGTACGCGATTTCAGAGTGTCCCGACGCCCGCATGACGTGAGGTGATCCATGGCGAAGCTCTTCGATCAGATCCTTCGAGGTGCAGTGCCGAGCGCGGCCAGCCGCATCATTGTCAGCACCGCCGCCGGTGTGGCGGGCTGGGCGTCCGCACTGCCGGCTGGCTTCGTGGACTCGGATGCAATCGCGACCGGCTCGGTCACGTCGGACAAGCTCGCCGCCGCCGAAGCGTGGCACTATGTCGGGGACACTGGGCAGCCGGCATTTTTGAACGGTTGGGAAAATGCAGGAAGCCCTTTCGTGGCAGCTCGATTCAGAAAACTAATTATTGGCTATGTGTATTTGCAATTCGCAGTGAGGGGTGGCGCCGTCGGCTCTGCGATGTGGAACATGCCATCCGGCCCCGTCGACTACAGGCCAGACGCCAACATTCAGCATCCGTGTGGCCACTTCAATGGTTCTGTACATGACACCGGCATATTGAATATCGATAAAGACACGGGGGCCGTCACCGTGTACGAGTTGAACAACACAAGATGGATGCTCGGCGGATTGCTCTATCCCACGCGATAGGGCCGGGCCATGTCGAGCGAAGTCGTCGCGGCGGTCGATCGCGCGGAAGTCGCGCCGAAATAACGAGCCCACCACAGTGGGCGCATGAACCGACGACTCGCGTGGACCATTGGCGGCTTGCTGCTCGCCTGTGCGCTGGGCGTGATGCCGAGCGCACACGCGACCAATTACAGCATCGCGCCGGTCGGCGGCGTAGACGTGACGGGGGCGGGGCACAACCTACGCGTGGACACCGACGGCGTGCTCCAGGTGCGGAACAGCCCCAAGGCGCCCCAGGCCGCACGCGTCGACGGCGGTTCGTTCACCTGCGCGATGCCGGCGGGCGCGCCTGGGTGTTGCGTGGTCGTCGAGCCGGACGCCTCGGCGCGGGTGGCTTGCGACGCCGCGACGCCGTGCTACTACCGCGTGGTCGTCGAGTACTCCGACGGCGGTTTCGCATCCTCCGACGGCGGCGGCTTCGCTGTCGCGGGCCTTGACCCCATGCTCCCGGCCGGGTCGGTGGAGTCGATCCACCTGACGGGCGCGCTCAACGCCGTCTGCGCCACCACGGCCGACGGCGGCACGTTCCAGGCGCCGGAGCGCTACCCGTGAGGTGGGCACTCGCGGTGATGGTGCTCGCGTGCGCGGGCACGGCGCGGGCTCAGTTCGTCGACGACGGGATGCAGTCGATCCTGTACCCGCGGAAGGCGAGCGGGGCGTCCGGGCCGGCGTTCCTGTTCACCGCACCTGCGCCTGGCGATTATGCGAGCCTCACCGCGTCGACCGGGCAGACCATCACCTGCACCCGCTCAAGCGTGGCCACCTACACCGGCCCGGACGGCGGCGAAGAAACCGCGCCGATCAACCACTGCCGGGTCGAGACGGCGGGCGTGTACATCGAAGGCTCCAGCACTAACTACCTGACCAAATCCGACGCCGAGGTCACCGAAACCACGGGCGCGCTCGCGGCGGGCAGCTACACCGCATGGCAGCGCGGGACCGGAAGCATCACGTACAGCGCCGGCACCGCGACCGCGACGGGCCTGCCTTGCACGGTGTCGGGCTCGACCACGGCCGACGATTGCCACTTCAGCATCACCGGAAGCGGGACCGTCACCGCGACCGTGGCCGCGGCGCCTTCGTTCGCGCAGCTTGAGCCTCTGCCGGCGCGGTCGTCTGCGATCCACACGGCAGGGACGGCGGCGACGAGGGCGGCGGACGTAGTTAGCGCTCCGGGCATGTCGATAGGCAGCACGCCAGAATACTATGTCGACTACATTGCGGAGGCCACGCCAGCCTACTCGGTGCTGACATATGGAGTGCCCGCGAGCGGCTACTACCAGTTGTATGTTTCGCCGACGACACTTTATTTCAATGCGGCAAACCCATCGAGCCAGCAAATCGCCGTCGGATTCACGGCAGCCGGGTATCACGTCGCGACGGCCCAGGTTCTCTCGAATGGCAAGATCCAGGTTTGCGCCGACGCCTCATGTGCGTCCATCGCCTACACAGGTTCGTACTCGTCCACCCTCAGCAGCATCTACATCGGCGCAACGAGCGGCGGATTGTTCCCGTTTTATGGGCACATCCGAGAGCTATGTGTTGGGTCGTCCGGGTGCCGCGACGTGGTCAATACGCACATCGCGTCACTCGGCGATTCAATCACCTCCGGCGAGCATGCGCCGAGCCCCCGGTGGTCAGACGCCTTGGCGGCAGGGCTTGGGACTCCGCCTTACGAAGACACGAACTTCGGCCTGTCGGGTGACACGGCAGCCAACATGGTCAGTCGATACGCCTCGCAGATCCGAGGTGGCGGGTACAAGTATCTGACGCTTTTGGCGGGAACGAACGATCTCGGCTACGGATCTACCGCCGCAGACACCGAGGCCAGCCTTGAAGCGATCATCGCCGAGGCACTGACCGATGGGCTCAAGGTCAAGTGGATCACGGTCCTTCCTAGAGGGTCGGGGTTCACCGCCAGGATCACGGAGGTCAACAGCGCGGTCGGTTCCTACTGCACTGCTCAAACAAATTGCACGGTCGTCGATGCGTACTCGCATTTCGTCGACGGAACCGGAGCGCTCAAGGCCGCCTACGACAGCGGCGACGGGCTGCACCCCAATCAGACTGGATCGGACTATCTGGCCACGCTCGTCG
>Ga0164242_10010217_pt1 | contig 10064 bp, 13 predicted proteins | sample OricomgcompostMG_FD_108783 | JGI IMG/M metagenome (GOLD analysis project Ga0164242, IMG submission 108783) | Miracle-Growth compost microbial communities from Emeryville, California, USA - Original compost - Miracle growth compost (MG) ... | reverse complement strand
GTAGTGGGAAGACTGTTGATCATGCGTATGCGTCGGCGGGGACGTACACGGTGAAGTTGACGGTGACCGATGACAAGGGTGCGACGGATTCGGTGTCGCACGATGTGACGGTCGCGGCGGCTGGGGATGCTGTTGTTGTGGACGATTTCAATCGCACTGTGACTGGTGGGTTGGGCACAGCTGATCAGGGTGGTGCTTGGTCCTTGCAGGGCCCGTCGTCGAGGTTCTCGGTCAATGGTCAGCAGGGGCAGCTGGACATGACGGCTGCTGGTTCGGGTGCGAGTGCGTTTTTGAACTCGGTTTCGGAGTCTGATGTCGATATGAGTGTCGATGTTTCGTTGGACAAGGTTCCGCAGTCGGGGAGTGTGTACACGTCTGCTGTGGTGCGGACCTCGGGGAACAGCTACTACGCAGCGAAGCTGCGGTGGACTGATGCTGGCACGTTGGAGGTGTATGTGACGCGGACGGTGAATGGGACGGAGACGACTCTGGCTTCTGGGGGTGGTGTCTTGTCGGGACTGGCTGGCGATGATGTGGTGACGTTGCGTTTTCAAGCCTCTGGGACGTCCCCGACCAGTTTGAAGGCGAAGGTCTGGAAGGCTGGAACGGGGGAGCCGCAGGCATGGACACTGTCGACGACGGACTCTTCAGCGGCATTGCAGTCTGCTGGTGGGATTGGGCTGGTGACCTACCTGTCTGGTGCGGCGGCCAACGCTCCTATCAAAGCTGGGTTTGACAATCTGATCGTCTATCCATCAGACAACCCACCACCGCCAGCGAGGTAGCGCCCAACCCAGCGGCTGTGAAGTCTAACCAGAAAGCCTGGCGCGACGCAGTGGACGTGGTTGCGATGGACGGACTCACCGGCTTCAAAACTGCCACCACCGAAGAACTCCCGACGCGGTGACGGTGATGGACCCGTTCCACGTCGTCCAACTCGCCGGCGATGCCCGCGTCGAGGGGAAGCGACCTAGGCGATCTACCGGAAGATGGTCACCGCCTACCGACACCCCGACCGGGTCGAGGGCCGATGGCTCATGAGCAAGCTCATACGGTCAATCAGTCACAATCTGCCCACTGAGGTTCCCCCGTTTTCGAGGAGGCATCAGCTATAAGGAGTAGCGATCTCTGAGAAGCGGAAGCAGTTCGACAAGGAGTTCCGGGAGGGAACCGTGCGGATCGTTGCCGAGAGTGGCAAACTGATCGCGCAGGTGGCCCGTGACCTGGGCGTGAACGAGGGAACCCTGGGTAATTGGGTGGCCTGGAGACCGGCAGGAGAAGGCTGGGACCCGGGGCCTGTCGACCGGCGATATCGAGGAGCTGAAACGGCTCCGGGCTGAGAACGCCGAGCTGCGGATGGAACGTGATGTCCTCAAGCGATCGGTGGTCCTGTGGGTGAAGGAGGCCGACGAAGTGAGTGTGGCCCGCGTCGTCGCCGACCAGAGGACCGTCTACCGCTTGCCGATCGCGGTCTGCCGCGCCATACTCGGCTCGAGCCTGTCGCGGATCTACGAGCGGGACGGCCGGGCCAATCCCCGCGCGCAGCCTTCGGCCTGCACATCCCGACCGACCGACGCCGCAACATTCCGACCGGCCCGTGAAGAACGCCGTCGACAAGGCACGTGGCCTGCATGGTTCACCGCGGCTGCACGCCGATCTGCGCGATGATGGCTGGACGGTCAGTGAGAAGACCGTCGCGGAGTCGATGCGTCGTCAGGGCTTGGTCGCTTGCCGGGGCCGCCGCCGTAACGGGCTGACTCGGCAGGACAAGGCCGTGCCGAAGTTCCCCGACCTGGTCAAACGTGATTTCGGTGCTGATCGGCCCAACGCTAAATGGGTGGGTCGGCGCACCATAGCCGGTCGGGCCGGGCGGTCGCGAAGGCCCGATCGACCAGATCGGCCGGCTGGTCTGCCTTCTGGTCCGGGATTGTGGTTCGGGGTGCTTTACCCGCTCGGGTGACGCCGGTGATACCGAGTTGACGAAACAGGCGTTCCACGGTGCAGCGAGCCACATCGTGGCCCAGGTTCCGGAGCCGGAGCCACATTTTTCGGGCGCCGAGCAGCCGGACGAACCGGTGCTGGCGTTCGTTCTCGATCAGGTTGATCAACTCCTGATCTCGTAGTTCTCTCTGACTGGGTTGATGATTCCGGACGTCGTAATAGGTGGACGGGGCAATCTTGATGCCGTGCTCAGTGAGCACGGCACAGATCGGCTCGACCCGAACCGGTCCTTGTACTCGGTGATGAAATCGGCTAAGACCTGTGTGGGCGGTCGAGCTCCGCGATGCTCCTATGTCGAGCGGCCAGCGGCATCGACACTGCAGAGTTGTTGTTGATCATGGAATTCTGGTCGGCGCGGAGGGCTGCGAAGACGGCGTCGGAGAGGCGTCGGCGGAGCAGCCGCAGCGGTGCAACGCTGTCTTTGCCACGAGCCAATTGCTTGTCCACGTAAGCGCGACCTGGTCCGATCCCTCGGGTCTGAGTGACTGCGATGATGTGTAGGGCGCAATTGAATGACAGGTTGCCTCCGCGGTTGAGTCGGATCTCGCCTTTGCTGGAGCCAGACGACACCGGGACGGGCGCGGTCCCGGTGAAGCGGGCGAAGGCATCCTTGCTGCGGAAGCGGTGCACGCCGGCCGTCTCGCCGATGATCACCGCTGCCGACAGCACTCCGCAGCCAGGGATCTTCAACAGCGACGGGGCCTGGATCCGGACGAGGTCACGCAGTTCCTTCTCCAGGTCGTTGATCTGGGTGTTGAGCTCGGCGCAGCGCTGCAGCAGAATGCGTGCCAGCCGGGCTACGACCGTGTCGAATCGGTCGAGGTCTGCCTGCAGCTGGGTCACCACCTGCTGGCGTCGCAGTCCGCGGTTGGGGACCAGCAGATCCGGATCGAGTTCGTGCAGTGCCAGCGGATCTGCGAGGCGCTCCTGGTGCGCTGAACGACCAAGTCACGTCGATAATCCGACAACAACTTCACCTCGCGAGCCGGCCCATCCAACTCTGCCACCGGCAGGTCTGGATGACGCAGCGCGGCGAAGGCAACGGCTTCGGCATCGATCGGATCGGACTTACCCGGGTCGCGGCTGCCCCGTCGAGCATCGGCCATCAACCGGGTCGGCACGCGCGCGACGCGCTCGCCCGCGGCGAGCAGATCGGCTTCCAGCCGCCGTGTCAGGTGGCGGCAGTCCTCCAGCGCGAAACGAACGTCATCATCATGCTCGGCGAATCGTGCTGCCCACTCCACCAGGGCCAGATGACCATCGGAGTTGGCACGAACCGTTTTCGTGCCCAGTCGACGGCCGATCGCGTCCACCGCAACCACCGTCTGGGTGCGCTTGTGAGAGTCGACTCCGATCATGATCATGCAAAGACCTCCGGTCGCTTCGGGTGCTGTCGGGCATCTTGGCCTCCGCGACGTGGGCACGCCTCAATCCAGCACGAACGCAGCGGTCGTGAGCAGGCTCCTATCAAGCCACACACTCGCGAAGGCCAAGACACCCGACCGAGGCCGCACATCGAGGACAAACCATCAAACTGACCAGGCAGCGAAGAAAAGAGCGAACCCCGGTCGGGCAGTCCCTACTGTGGCATTGACGCGAAGAAAGCTCGCCGCTTTCAAGATCTCGTTGGCCCGCCGCAACTCCGTGTTCTCCTTCTTCAACGCCTTGATCTGTGCCGCTTCCTCACTGGTGATACCGGGACGACCGGCATCGACCTCCGACCGGCGGACCCACTTCCGCAGGGTATCCACCGACCCGATACCCAGCTTCGCTGCGACCGACTTCATCGCATCAAACTCCGAGGGATAGCCACCCTTGGTATCAGCAACCATCCGGACCGCGCACTCCCGCAACTCCCGGGGATAAGACGAGGGACGTGACATGACAATCATCCTTCCAACGAATGAAGTCTCCGGACATCCCGGGGCGGGTCAGGCCAACCGAAGCGCATCAGTGGACTCGAAACCTCCCCGGCTCCGCCCTCGGCCTCCGCAATCTCACTAAACTACGTCGCCAGATCGCTGCTCGAAGCCGGAGGATTCAGACCGCGACTACACCCTGGATTTTGAAGATCCAGTTTGAGCAAGCCCACAACGCGACCCTCAACTGAGAGCCGCGCCCCGTATAGGAGGAGCAAAGAAACCGGGAGCGGCTTCATAGTGATGCGGCTGGTCGAAGATCGGGTGACGGACGGGTTTTCTCGGTGCGTCGATTGCGACTTTTCGGTTGTCGAGGTCCTGAGGACTCGGGCGGGGAACCGCGTGGCATCCCTAAGGCCTTCTTCGTCGAACGTCTCTCTGGACCCACCACGTGTTCGGGATGACTTGGAATACGAGGATCGCAATTGATGACCCGAATACTGGACCTGCGGCGCCAAAATACGGAATGAGTGCCCAAGAAAGAGCAACATTGGAAATCATCATCACGACGATTGGCACAACCTGAAACTTCAACCCGCGCTCGTCGGTCATGTACATCCCGGGCGGATAATTCAAAGCTTGGACCGCGACAAGAACAACATAACCGACGATCAACTCCGTTGGAAGTCGAACCTTTCCGTCTGCGGCAACATCCTCAATGTATGGCATGACGGTTGCCAGTGTGCCGCAGGCTGCGAGCGCGGCGATCAAAAAACCTGCGGTCAATCGACGGATTCCTAGAACCTCGCCTCGGGCTCGGGCCCGAGCGAAGAAGGGCCAAAGCGCTATGCCGGCCGCGATAATGGCCTGCATAACTAGCCCGAAAATTTGGCTCGCGAACGTGTATTGTGCTAGGGCGGTTGAGGATGCGCCATGCGATAGCAGCAGCCTATCGCTCTGTAGCGCAATTGGTGTTGCGATCGACTGCACCAACATAGGTGCCGCTGTCCCGACCACCTTCATGCCTCGCTTAGAGCGCAGCCGTGGCACATTGTGGAGCGCGCGCGGAACTTGCGGCGAAATAAGTCGGGCGGCGATGACTAGCAGCGCGAGCGACGACAAAGAAGCTGCAAGGTACGATACCAGCGCTACGAAATTTCCACGATGGTCGAGTCCACTGGCGAGCAGTAGCGCAATCCCTATCAGGAATAATGGCGACACGATGCCTTGCAGCGCCGCCTGCATCGTGTTGCGACGCAGACCGATCAGTATGCGGGTTCCGACTCCAAGGGGTAACGATAGGCCGAAGACGACGAAACAGCAGGTTGCAGTCAGGGAGCCGCCATCGAGCAATCCGTGCCCGAGAAGCGCCGGCCACCAACCACCAAGGCCTATGACCAAGGCAGCCCCCGCTACAACGGCGCCTGATAGAGCCAATGCCCGTAGCGAAGTGGTGAGCGCTCGAAGTACCTCAGGTGAGCGACTTGGATCCTCTGATGTTGCAACCACATTTAGAACGACCGCGCCAACGCCGAGATCAGCGAATGGTATAAGATTCCGGATGCCGTTGAGAAGTCCATATTGCGCATATGCGTCTACGCCAAAGCTCTGAATTATGATGCGGCTACTTACTATCCCCAATAGCCCGGCGCACGCCATCGTTAGCACCTTTGCGCTTGCCGTTCCGGTCACAGAACGCAAAATATCAAGTTGGGATCTAGATGCGCTCATAGGGTGCAACCTTCTGCGTCAGTCCTGTTAAGGGCCAATCTGTAAAGCCGTGTAGTCCCGCGTGTGATCCAAAAAGCTCGTGAGCAGGAAAAAATCCTTGCCTTTGCTTTATTCTGGAGTGTTCCAACGCTCATCAATTAGCGCTCGAGTCGAAGCGACGTTGGTCCGAGATGACGCGCCGAAGATGACAACTCCGGGCCGTTCGCGACAACGCGTACGGCCGACCGCGTACTAGCACATTCTTGAATCTCTCCCATTTCAGTGCTCGGGGATACGCACAGGCCTCCAAGCAAGCCGGATACGGGCCCAAGCTATCGACCGGGGGCATCTTGCGTGTGGTTTCTGTCGTGTCCTGTTGGTATGTGACCACGATTGACGGTGAGTCCAAGTCCTAGCGTCAGGATCAGTGTCGGGATTGAAGAATAGAGCGGGCTGAACGGCAGATCCCAGAGCGTTTGGCAGACAACAAATGCTAGCAAGCCGTTTCCAGCTCGCGCGCTCATGGAGTGGGAAAGTCCGCGGACTGCTACTAGCATCACCGCACATCCCGTTAGCAGGCCGCCGATACCAAACAGGGCCCAGAGGTCGCCTGCTGTTGAGTGCAACTCAACGTGACCACCAAACATATAGCGATCCACATAGCCATTGAAGTTCGGGTTGTAGTTTATCTCAATCATGCCGCTCTTGGCGGCCATGACGTCATAAATATTCGGCGCAACCCCCACCCCGAAACCTGCAGGGTCGTGCCTCATTAAGGCGAGCGTAGCGGCAAGCTCTGGACGACCGCCTAGGAGCAATGACCCCGCGGCCTGTACCTGCTGCTGACTTCGGTGTTGGATCTCGGTGCCGAGAGCCCCCTCGAGCATCAATGCTGTCATAAGGTTGTAGATGGCTGCTCCAAGTCCACACACTAAAACAAGCGTCCAGCCCCAGGCTAGAGGCTTCACCGATATACGTGGTCGAAGCTGCCAACCGAGCAGCACAGCGGCGAATAGTAGGGACCCGAACAGTGATCGCGAGTCCAATACAGCTGATATCGCTGCCAGGGCGAGTAGTACCAACAGGCTGGCCACCCTGCTGCGGTGCCGGCTGGCGATCCCGAGCGCGACGATAGCCACAGGGAAGGAGTAGACAAACTTCCATGGGTTCGTCGGGGCTAGAAGGTCGGGATGAGCGAGGTTGTGCACCAGAAGGCCGAGTCCGTACGCCAAGCCGATTGACGAGAGGCTTGCTACGGTTCGCGACCACAAAACGACACCTACAGCCGCTAGTGTCCCGATCCATAGGGTCGAGTCATCCAAAACCGAGCTGAATGAAGCGTAACGATGCTCGTGCCCGGCAAAGGCAGCCAGCACGAGGCCATTGACAAGAGTCAGCGCGGTGCAAGCAAAGAGTAGTCCAGCGTGTCGATATCGGCGCAGGACCCCGATCCATATTGGACAGAGTAGTAATGCCGCGCAGGCGCCGAAGGTCAGACCGCCCTTGAAGATCTCCCGAGAGCCCAGCAGGAATAGCACGACTAGACAGATCATCTTCTCGAGGGCCCGCCAGCCAGCCGCAGCCGCGGGGTCACCCTGCTGCGCGGCGGTGCCATGACCGGCTGCGATGACATCGCCAGTGAGACGATGAATGTGCGGACTATCCAGCAGCGTCATCCTAAGGTACCCTCTGCGCTGGGCAGCAGGCGTCTAGACGGAATTGCCAGGCTGAATAGATCGGCGTGATCGCCACCCAGGCCGGCCACGGTGGTGGATGATTTGGCCGAGAGGGCGTCCCTCGATGGCGTCAGAAGTATCCAGCGGTTAAGTGCCGCTTCAGTTCGGTCAGGCTCAGGCATCGGGTCCCCCTCCCCGAGTGCACCGCGCATCATCGTCCCCGTTCGGATGAGCGCTTGCGCGCAGGTAACTCTACCCCGTACCGAGCCCGCGCACGCGCGGTGTGGGAAACGTAGATGAGGCTGAGTTTTGCCCGGGTCGGGATCCCGTTCCGTCCTACGACCCACGGCGACCCTCATCGCCGTCTAGGATGTGCACAGCGCCGCACATGCCTCCGGGGGGTTGAGCGCGGTGCCCACACTTCGGGGAAGGTTTGGTCCGGATGGACTTGCGTGGATTTGTCGGCGCGCTCAGCAGGGGCTGGCTTCTGATTGCTCTGCTGGCCATCGCTGGAGTTGGGTTAGGATTTGGCCTCTACAAGATGACACCCGCCACGTTCGCGTCGACGGCAACGTTCTATGTCGCTACGCCATTGGCGGAGGGGACGAACGCCCAGTCTGCGGGTCAGTTTGCCGAGAGTCGGGTCAGCTCCTACGCGTTGTTGCTGCAGAGTGATGAGCTTGCCAATCGGGTCGCCGGTGACACAGGGATCGCGGCCGCGGACATCGATGGTGCGATCACTGCGTCGGCGGAGGCGTCGACGGTGCTCGTCACTGCGACGATCAGCAACAACTCTGCTGCACGCGCAAGCGAGATCGCGCGTAGCGTCGCCAGCACATTCCCGGAGATGGTCGATGAGCTGGACAATCAGGGCTCGCAGCGTGACACCGTACAAATCACTGTTGTCTCTGGGCCGACACCGTCGGTGCAGGTAGCGCCAAGCGCGAGGAAGTATCTTGTTTTGGGGTTGGCTGCAGGGCTCGTCGTCGGCGCCGCAATTGCCGTGCTGCGTGAGCTCCTGGATGTCACGGTTCGCTCGGTGGAGTCCGCCACCGCGCTCGTAGATGCACCAGTGGTCGGGACAATAGATCACGAGGCCATGGCCAAGAAGCATCCGTTGATTGTTGGGGAGGCAGGAAATTCCGTCAGGGCTGAGGGATTCCGACAGCTCCGGACCAATCTCCGGTATATCGATAGCGCTGAGCCGACCGATGTCCTTGTTGTTACGTCGTCCGTTCCGTTGGAGGGGAAATCGACGGTCGCCGCTGATCTCGCGCTGACTCTCGTCGAGTCCGGCAGCAGAGTCCTGTTGGTCGACGCGGACCTACGCCGCCCGACTTTGGCTGGTCTCTTTGGGTTGGAGCAGCGGGTCGGATTGACGAATGTTCTCGTCGGCCAAGTATCCGTGAGCGAGGCCATTCAGACGTGGGGTGTTCAGGGCCTGGATGTACTCGCGTCAGGCGGGCTACCGCCGAACCCTTCGGAACTCCTTGGTAGCTCCAAGATGGAGCGGTTGATGGAGGAATTGCGACAACGCTACGACAAAATCATTCTCGATGCGCCGCCGGTCTTGCCCGTGGCCGACGCCGTTGTTGCATCGGAACTTGCCGATGGCGTGCTTTTCGTCATAAGACACGGGAAGACGACTCGCACCACAGTTGCCAACTCCTCTAGAGCGCTGCACAGCGTCAATGCCCGGATTGTCGGCTCGGTGCTGAATATGCGCAGGCTGCGGAGAGCGGAGCGCAGGCAATACTCGGGCGACAGGTACTCCGTCATCGACGGGGCTGCGATTGACTCGGTGCCGGGCCTGAGCGATCCTGCCGGTCTGGAGACGGATGATGGCGGCGGGGCGGCTCCACTCGCGACGGTTCGGGCCCCTTCGGCGGCAAGACGGCGCTCAAGTAACGACTGACGATGCCTGCGCGGACTTTCTCGCTGCCGCCGTCTGAGTCTATCGCTTGTCGACGACGGCGATCAGACGCCGAGAATCTGCTTCACCGCGTGCTGAATCGTGCTGCCACAGGCCTTGAACCTGTAATATAGATGACCTATCGGATCACTCAAATCGACATCAGCAGGACCGATGGGCGCGCGCCCCTGAACCGCGCGTATGGCAGTCAACATCGTCTGTGCGTCACTGTCGAAGGGGTGCCAGCGGCCCTCGGCGCGTGCGGCTTCCGCGAAGGCTGCAAACTGTAGTAACGGGAACGTGCGATCTAACAGATCCGGCCGAGCGCTGACGATGGCCGCCCGATGTTGGCGTGCAGCGGTCAAGATCAGATCGCTGCGGTCGACCGTCTCGTGGTCAAGCCGGTGTGTCACCCACCCGTTCGTCTGTAGGCCGTACGAACGGAGGAGCCTCTTGGTGCTGTGGTGCATCGCGAGCCCGGGTTGTGCATGGGTCCCACTTGAGCTGATCTGCCAGCTCAATTCGAGCCGCTCGACCGCGTCACGCAACAGAATCTCAGCCATCGGCGAACGGCACTGATTGGCAGTGCAGACGATCAGGATCTGCATGGCGCCGGTCTCGTCTCGGGGTTCACAAGGGTCCTTTCGAACGAACAGCCCTGATGTCGGCAGACGCTCAGCCCACCTGCATGCCGTTGACTCGCCTCTCGCGCGGTGTCGATACGGCCTCGATCGAGATCTGCTCGACTACCTTCAGTAGGCGCCTTTCTTGGCCAGAACCGCGTAGGCAGTCCGGAAGAGGATCTTCAGATCCAGGGCCATCGACCAGTTCTCCACGTAGCGCAGGTCGAGTCGGACGCTCTCCTCCCAGGTCAGCATCGACCGGCCGCTGACCTGCCACAGGCCC
>Ga0164242_10010216_pt1 | contig 10064 bp, 6 predicted proteins | sample OricomgcompostMG_FD_108783 | JGI IMG/M metagenome (GOLD analysis project Ga0164242, IMG submission 108783) | Miracle-Growth compost microbial communities from Emeryville, California, USA - Original compost - Miracle growth compost (MG) ... | reverse complement strand
GGCCACCTGCACGCCGACCTGCGAGATCGAGCCGCCGACGGGGCCCATCGAGAACGGCACGACATAGAGGGTGCGGCCCCGCATCGACCCGTCGAAGTGCTCGAGCAACTCGGCCTTCATCTCGCTCGGATCGACCCAGTTGTTGGTGGGCCCCGCGTCGTCGCGGTCGTTCGAGCAGATGAAGGTGCGGCTCTCGACGCGCGCCACGTCATCGGGGTCGCTGCGTGCGAGGTAGCTGCCGGGCCGGTACTCGCCGTTGAGCCGGATGAGCTTGCCCTCGTCGAGCAGCACCTGCGTGAGCCGGTGGCGCTCGCGGTCGCTGCCGTCGCACCACACCACGCGGTCGGGCTTCGTGAGCGCGGCGACCTGGTCGACCCACGCGTGCACGTCGGAAGTCGGGGTCGGTTCGGCGGCGGCGGCGGCCTGAGCGGGGCGGGATTCGAGGATCGTCATGGCTCGCTCCTTCATTGGGGCGTTGGGTCGGGGGAAACTGTGCCGTTGATGCCACTCTCGGTGAGGAATCCGCAGTCGATCCGGGATTCGTTGAGTGAAGATCCCCGATTCTTCACGTATGGTGAATCGCATGGCTCAGGGCAATGCCGACCTGGTGACCGTCGGCCGGCGCATCCGTCACTTCCGCACCGCGCGGGGGCTGACGCTCGATCAGCTGGGGGCGCGGGTGCAGGCCGCGCCGAGCCAGCTGTCGCTCGTCGAGAACGGCCGGCGCGAGCCGAAGCTGTCGCTGCTGCGCGCGCTTGCCGAGGCGCTCGATGTGGAGCTCTCAGAGCTGGTCGCCGACGAGGCGCCCGACCCGCGCAGCGCGCTCGAGATCGAGCTGATGCGGGCGCAGGCATCCGTTCTCTACGCATCGACCGGCCTGCCGGTCGTGCGCCCGACGCGCGGCACGCCGACCGAGATGATCGAGGCGCTCGTCGGAATGCACCGCGAACTCGCGCGGCGCACGCGCGAGCAGATCGCGACACCCGAGCAGGCGAGGCGCGCGAACACCGAGCAGCGCGAGTGGATGCGCGCCCGCGACAACTACCTGCCCGACATCGAGCAGGAGGCCGAAGAGCGCGTGCGCGCGACGGGTCACTCGCAGGGCGCGCTGACGCACCGCGAGGTCGCGCTGATGGCCGAGCAGCTGGGCTTCGAGCTGCTCTACGTCGACGATCTGCCGCGCTCGACACGATCGATCACCGACCTCGCGCACGGGCGCATCTTCCTGCCGCCTGCCTCGATTCCGGGGGGCCACGGGCTGCGGTCGATGGCGCTGCAGGCGATCGCGCACCGAGTGCTCGGCCACGAGGCGCCGGGCGACTATGCGACGTTCCTCAAGCAGAGGCTCGAGATCAACTACTTCGCGGCGGCGTGCCTCATGCCGCGCTCGGCCGCCGTCGAGTACCTGCAGGCCGCGAAGAAGCGCCGCGAGCTCGCCGTCGATGACTTCCGCGACGCGTTCGGCACCACGCATGAGTCCGCGGCGATGCGACTGACGAACCTCGCGACCGCGCACCTCGACCTGAAGGTGCACTTTCTGCGCGTGGGGTACGACGGGGCGATCTACCGGGTCTACGAGAACGACGGGCTGCCACTGCCTGCGGATGTCACGGGGGCGGTCGAGGGCCAGTTCGCGTGCCGGAACTTCGGCGCCCGGGCGGCGCTCGCGTCGAGCCAGCACACCACGACGCTCGCGCAGTACACCGACACTCCGGCTGGCACCTTCTGGTGCGAGACGCAGGTGGGGTCAGGCGACGACGGGCGGTTCTCGATCACGTTCGGCGTGCCGTTCGACGGCGCGAAATGGTTCCGGGGGCGCGAGACGCCGCTGCGGCGGGTCTCGACCTGCCCCGATCCGCGGTGCTGTCAGAACCCGCCGGCCGAGCTCGAGGAGCGGTGGCACGACGCCGCTTGGCCGTCGGCGCGTGCGCACGCTCACATCCTGTCGCCGCTGCCGTCAGGGAACTTCCCCGGTGTGGACGACGCCGAGCTCTATGAGTTCCTGGAGCGGCACTCGGCCGCCACCGACTAGCCGTACTAGCCGGTGGCGCCACCAGGTTCCGGCGTGCGCCACTCGGATCCGAGGCGCGCAGAGCGGAAGCTGGTGGCGCACGGTGACGGAGAGGGGGCGCTCACCACTTCTCGGGGAGGTGCTCGGCCGAGATGCGGCGCAGGGTGCCACTCGCCGAGCGCAGCACGATCGACTCGGTGCGGATGACCTGAGGCGTCCGCTCGACGCCGCGCAGCAGGTCGCCGCCGGTGACGCCCGTCGCCACGAAGTAGGTGTTTCCGCCGGCGACCAGGTCGTCGAGCTGCAGGATGCGGGTGAGATCGTGCCCGGCATCCGTCGCCTTCTTCGCCTCTGCGTCGTCGACGGGCGCGAGCCGCCCCTGCAGCACGCCGCCCAGCGCCTTGATCGCGCACGCCGTGATGATGCCCTCGGGGGTGCCGCCGACGCCGAGGCACAGGTCGATGGGCGAGCCGCGGCGGGCGGCGTCGATGCCGCCGCCGACGTCGCCGTCGGAGAGCAGGCGCGTGCCGGCGCCGGCCGTGCGGATCTCGTCGATGAGCCCCTCGTGGCGCGGTCGGTCGAGCACGGCGACGCGGATATCGCTCGTCGGCTTGTGCAGCGCCTTCGCCAGCTCACGGATGTTGTCGCCGACCGACTGGCCCAGGTCGACGACGCCTCGGGCCTCGGGGCCCGCGGCCAGCTTGTCCATGTAGAAGACGGCGCTCGGGTCGTACATCGACCCGCGGTCGCTGACCGCGATGACGCTGAGCGCGCCGGGGCGACCGGTCGCGGTCAGCGTCGTGCCGTCGATCGGGTCCACCGCGATGTCACATGCCGGGCCGTCGCCCGTGCCGACGCGCTCGCCGTTGAAAAGCATGGGCGCGTGATCTTTCTCGCCCTCGCCGATCACGACCGTGCCGTCGAAGGCGACCGTGCCGAGGAACGCGCGCATGGCGTCGACAGCGGCGCCGTCGGCGGTCTCCTTGCGGCCGCGGCCCACCCACTCGGAGGAGGCGATGGCGGCGGCCTCCGTCGCGCGGACGAGCTCCATCGCGAGGTTGCGATCGGGGCTGAGCGGAGCGGCGTCGCGGGCCGCATCGCGGTCGATAAGAAGCGTCATGTTGTCGACGCTAGGCGGATTGCGGGGCGCAGGCGGCGACAATCAGAGAGCAAGAACGCGGATTCTTGACGCTGTGCCAACTCGAAGAGAGCCGACGTCGGCGATCGATTCGCTCGCGGAGCAATACTCGGCGCTTTCACTGTGATGGACTGGGTCTGTGAGTGTCGTCGCGCGGGCCGGGGTCGCGGCCGCCCGCACGCCCGGATTGCGCCCAGGGCTCGCCCTCGCGGGCATTCTGCTCGTCGCCGCCAATCTGCGCGCCTCGATCACGACGGTCGGCCCCGTCATCGCCGAGGTGCAGCACGAGCTGCACCTCGCCTCGGTCGCGGCATCCGTTCTCGTCAGCCTGCCCCTCGTCGCCTTCGCCGCGATCTCGCCGCTCGCCCCGCCGCTGGCGCGCCGCATCGGGATCGAGCCAGCGCTCGCCGCGGCGCTCGGGCTGCTCGCGCTGGGCATCGCGCTGCGCTCGGTGCCCGGGCCGTGGGAGCTGTGGGTCGGCACGGCGCTGCTCGGCGTCGCGATAGCGGTGCTCAACGTGGTCCTGCCCGCGCTGGTGAAGCGCGACTTCCCGGGCCGCATCGGCCAGATCACGGGTGCGTATTCCTCAGTGCAGGCGATCTTCGCGGCGCTCGCCGCCGGCGTCGCGGTGCCGCTCGCCGGGGCGGGTCAGACGGGGTGGCGGCTTTCGTTCGGCGTGTGGGCCGGGCTTGCGCTGATTGCGCTTGCGGTAATGCTTCCGCTTTCGCGCCGGCCGTCGCTGCCGGTGCAAGAAGGGGTGGCTGAGGGCGTCGTCGCCGCCCCGCATCGCAGCCCGTGGCGCACCGCCCTCGGCTGGCAGGTGACGATCTTCATGGGCCTGCAGTCCGTCACCTTCTATGTGCTCGTGACGTGGCTGCCGTCGATCGAGCGTGCCGGCGGAGTGCCTGCTGCGCAGGCGGGCATCCACCAGTTCCTCTTCAATGCGCTCGGAATCGTGGGCAGCCTGACCTCCGCAACCCTCATTCCACGCCGCGGCGGCCAGCGCCTCATCGCGATGGTCTCGCCGAGCATCTACACCATCGCCATCGTCGGCTTGCTCATGCTTCCTCGCGCCGGGGTGCTGTGGGCCTGCCTCGCCGGTGCCGCGGGTGGGTCGATGATCGTGCTTGCCCTGTCGCTGTTCGGGCTGCGCACGCGGCACCACACGCAGGCGGCGACGCTGTCGGGCATGGCGCAGTCGCTGGGCTACCTGTTCGCGGCGGCCGGCCCGATCGGCATCGGCGCGATCCACGATGCGACCGGGCTCTGGACGCCGGCACTCGTCATCATCGCCGCGGTCGGGCTCACGCTCGTGGGCGTGGGGTTCCTCGTCAGCAGGCACCGGCTCATCGACTGACGACCGCCGCGTCACTCTGCGCTCGTCTGCGCCTCGATCGTATTGAGGATCGCCTCCGCCGTGTCGAGCGCCGCGCTTCCGAAGGTGCTGGTCGCCCGCGCGTCGGCGAGCGCCTCCCGCTCGGCGGCGAAGACCTGGCGGCGCAGCTCGAGCAGCTCAGCAGACTGCTTCCCGCTGGGTGTCGACGGCAGGCTGCGCTCGGCGACGCGCGTCTGCCGCCCCACTTCGCTCTCGACCTGCGCGATGGCCTCGGGCGAGAACGGTCTGCCGTCAGGCTGGGTGAGCTCGGGGTCGGCGAGCACCTCGCGCCCGGTGCGCGACAGTTCGGCGAACAGTGCACGGATGTCTGAGCCGGGGGCAGTCGCCGCCTCGCGCACGCCGAGGAAGCGGGCGAGCCCGGGCAGCGTGAGGCCGCCGAGCAGCAGCGTCGCCGTCGCAGCGGTGAACGCGATGAGGATGAGCGCCGCGCGGTACGGCGTGTCGCCCGGCAGCGACTGCACGGCAGCGACCGTGACGACGCCGCGCATACCCGACCAGCCGATGATCGCGCTCGAGCGCCACCCCAGCGCCTCGCGCGCGTGGAAGGCGCGGTCGGACTCATAACGGCGCGCCAATTGTCGGTGCCAGTCGACGTCGCTGCCGGGGTGCCGCGACGCGGCGACGCGCTGACGCAGCCACACGGAGAACTTGCCCCACAGGCTGCGCCGGCCGGCCGCAATGCGTCGGCTGCGACGTGCCAGCAGGGCGAACAGCGGGAAGGTGAAGGCCAGGCGCACGACCACGAGGACGAGAACGGCCAGCAGGCCGATCGCGATGGTGTAGCCGGGCTTGAAACCGGCGACGATGTCGTCCTCGACGTACTCGCGCAGCTGATAGCCCATCAGCAGGAAGACGCCGTTCTCAAGGATGAACTGCACCGTCCGCCAGTTGGTCTGCTCGGCGAAGCGCAGTTGGATCGTCTGCGAGCGCACGCTGTAGTGCCCCACGATGAGGCCCGTGGTCACGACGGCGATCACTCCCGACGCGTTGATCGCTTCGGCCGGCGCATATGCGAAGAACGGGATGACGAACGACATCGACGTGACCATGACCGGGTCTTTGACCCGCGACCGCACGAGCACGGCGAGCGCCCCGATGATCGCGCCCACGACGATCGCCGCGAACGTCGCCCAGAAAAAGCTGCCGACGGCCGCGGGCAGGTCGAATACCGCCGCGATCGAGGCCGTCGCCGTGCGCAGCAGCACGAGGGCCGACGCGTCGTTCACGAGGCTCTCGCCCTCGAGCACCGTCACGATGCGCGACGGCAGGCCGATGCGCTTCGCGATCGATGTCGCCGACACGGCGTCGGTCGGGCTGAGCACCGCGCCGAGCGCGATCGCACTCGCCAGGTCTAGGTCGGGGAACACGACGAACAGCACCCAGCCGACGGCGATGGCCGAGATGATCACGAGCACGACGCCGAGGAACGCGATCGGCGGCAGGTTCCGCCGGAAGTCGATCACGGGAAACGCGACGGCTGCGCCGTACAGCAGCGGCGGCAGCACGATGAGCAGAATCCACTCGGCTTCGAGGTGGATCACCGGCGCGCCCGGCAGGTAGCTCAGGCCTGCGCCGACCGCGACAAGCAGCAGGGGCGCGGCGACGCCGATGCGCCGCGAGACGCCGGTCGCGGCGACGAGCACGAGCACGGCGGTGGCGGCCAGCAGGATGAACTCGGTCTCCATGCCGCGTCACCACCCGGGGAAAGCTATGCCGTCTCTATGCTTCGACGATACCGGGCGCGCGCAGCCCTTCGCGTGGCGTAAAGGCGCAGTAACGCTCACATGCAATTATCAGCTTCAGACCACTCCAGGACAGCGAGGTGTGCAGTGACGAACCCCGATGGCGCCGCGGGCGTCGAGCAATTCGGCTACAAGCAGGAGCTCAAGCGCACGTTGAGCTACGCCGACCTGCTCATCTATGGCCTGATCTTCATGGTCCCGATCGCACCGTTCGCGATCTTCGGAAGCGTCTTCCAGGCTTCGGGCGGCATGCCCGCACTGGTCTACATCGTCGGTGCGGTCGCGATGATGTGCACCGCCAGCTCCTACGCGCAGATGTCGCGGGCCTACCCCGTCTCTGGCTCGGTCTACACCTACGTCGGCCGTGGCATCGCACGCCCCGTGGGCTTCGTCGCGGGCTGGATGGTGCTGCTCGACTACATCCTCGTGCCCTGCCTCCTGTACTTGGCAGCGTCGATGGCGATGGCCGGCATGGTGCCGCAGATCCCCGTGTGGCTGTGGCTGGTGATCTTCATCGTGCTGAACACGGTCATCAACTACTTCGGCATCGAGTTCACGGCGTTCGCGAACCGGATCATGCTCGTGCTCGAGCTGATCGTGCTCGGGATCTTCCTCGTCATCGGATTCGTCGCCGTCGCGCAGGGCAAGGGCAACGGATTCTCGTTCAGTGCGTTCTTCAACGCCGACCACTTCTCGTTCGCCGCCATTCTCGGTGCGGTGTCGATCGCCGTCCTGTCCTTCCTCGGGTTCGACGCGATCTCGACGCTCGCCGAGGAACACAGCGGCCCGAGCAAGCAGATCGGCCGCTCGATGATCTTCGCGCTGCTGACGGTGGCCGTGCTGTTCGTCGTGCAGACCTGGGTCGGCGCGATGCTCGTGCCGAACCCCGAGAAGGTCATCTCGCACGGCGACCCGGCCGGCATCGCCTTCTACCGAGCGGCCGAGACCGCGGGCGGCCACTGGATGTTCATCCTCACCGCGGCCGCGACCGCCGTCGCGTGGGGCTTCGCGAATGCCCTTGCCGCGCAGGCCGCGACCAGCCGACTGCTGTTCGCGATGGCGCGCGACCGCCAGCTGCCGCGTTTTCTCAGCAAGGTCAACGAGCGGCGCCGGGTGCCCGAGAACGCGACCTTCCTGGTGGCCGGCATCTCGCTGGTGCTGGGCATCTGGCTGACGCTGCAGCCGAACGGCCTCGCGCTCATCTCGACCCTGGTGAACTTCGGCGCGCTGACGGCGTTCGCGCTGCTGAACATCGCGGTGTTCTGGAAGTTCGCGATCAAGGAGAAATCGAAGCGCTGGTGGGTGCACATGGCGCTGCCGATCATCGGATTCCTCGTCATCGCCGGCGTGATGATCGAGGCTCGCCCCTACGCACAGATCGTCGGTATCGTGTGGTTCGTCATCGGCGTCGTCGTCGCGATCCTGCTCGCGCGCAGCGGGCGCATGAGCGACCCGACGCGGGAAAGCGGCGCCGGGGCACCCGCCAGCGAATCGGAAGACCAGGTGAACCGATGACCGTCCATCGCCTCGCCCCCGAGCCCGGGGACTTCAGCTACACCTTCGGCGTCGCCGAGCCCGCGCTCACGATCAAGCCGGGCGACGTCGTCGAAGTGCACACGGAAGACTGCTTCGGCGGTCGCGTGACGGCGCGCGGCCAGCTGCCGAGCGAGGTCGTGCCCTTCACCGAGCTGAACCCGGTGAGCGGGCCCATTGCGGTCGCCGGCGCCGAGCCCGGCGACGTGCTGGCTGTGCACTTCGCATCGATCGTGCCGTCGCGGGATTACGCGATCTCGAGCCTGTTCCCCTACTTCGGGACGCTCAGCGGTACTCACGAGACCGCGCTTCTGCACGCGCCGCTTGAGGAGCCGGTGTGGTGGTACGAGGTCGACGTCAACGAGTGGACCGCGACCTTCCGGCCAACCGGCGGCCGCGGCGCGCCGGTCGTGCTGCCGCTCGACCCCATGCACGGCACCGTCGGTGTGGCGCCGGCCGGGGGTGAGGTGCGGCTCGTCGTCACGCCTTCTTCGCACGGCGGCAACATGGACACCCCGGAGGCGCGGGCGGGTCACACGCTGTACCTGCCCGTCAACGTTCCTGGCGCCCTGCTCGCGCTCGGCGACGGGCACGCGCGCCAGGGCGAGGGGGAGATAACCGGCACGGGGCTTGAATGTGCCATGGATTCCGTGATCGTCGTCGACCTCATCAAGGGTGCGGGGCCGCTCGCGTGGCCGCGGATCGAGAGCGACACTCACCTCATGTCGACGGGGTCGATCCGACCCCTCGAGGATGCCTTCCGCATCAGCCAGAAGGACCTCGTCGAATGGACGTCCGAGCTCGCAGGGCTCGATCTGCTCGACGCCTATCAGCTCGTCAGCCAGGCCGGCCTCGCACCCGTCGCCAACGTGTGCGACCCGAACTACACGATGGTGGCCAAGCTGCCGAAAGCGGTGCTCGGCGGAGCAGAGGCCTTCGGGGGCATCCACGCGCGGCTGCGGGCGGCCGCCGCCGACTACCTGGCGGCGAACCCGAAGCCTGGCCCGCGGCCCTAGCCTGGTTCGCTAGAGCGCCGCGGCGAGCCCCGTGAGGGTCGCCGCCTGCGATGACGCGAGCCAGCCGGCCGAGGCGAGTGCGCGCACCGCCGCGTCGTAGGCCTTCACGCGCGCGGCCTTCGCCGCCGCGTTCGCCTTCGGGTTGAACGCGAGCAGCGCCGAGCTGACCGTGGCGACGAGCACCGTCGCGACGATCTTCACGAGCGGCCCCGATGACGTGTACTTCGTCGACCCCTGCACCCACCGCGTGGTGAGCTTCGACAGGTCGCCGGCCGCGACCGTCACGGTGAAGGTCGCGGATGCCTGCCCGGTGTTCCCCGCGGCATCCGTCGCCGTCGCCGTCAGGGTGTGCGCGCCGGCATCGAACGACCACGCCGGGCCGACAGCGCTCGGCAGGCTCGAGCTCACGACGCCGGTGTCGTCGGTGGCCGCCGACGTGATGTCGACCTGGTCGAGGATGCCGTACGAGCCCTTATTGCCCGAGAACGTCACCGTCGGCGCCGTGCGGTCGAGCACGGGCGCCGCGACACCCGCGGGCGAGCCGAGCTCCGCGCCGTCCGCGGCCAGGAACGCACCGTGCACGCCCGCCGCGCTGAGCGTTGTGACGACGGGCAGCGGCAGCGTCGACGATCCGGCTGCTGCCGTGTTGTCGAAGGTCGCGAAGGGCGCGGCGGCGGGGGATGCCCCGAACGACACGCCCGTCACGAGCCGCCCCGTGCCGTCGAAGATCGCGACGGCGTCGCCGCCGGTCGAGAGCCCGACCCCGGAGCCGCCGTAGTGGCCCACGAGGAAGCCCGCCGGAAGCGTCGACGAGCCGAACCACGCCTGTGCGAAGGTGGCCTCGATGGTGGCGTCCGTACCGCTCGTGTCCTCGAAGAACACCGCCGACGCTCCCACCGGCAGCGAGGCGACGCCCGCGAGCGGCACCGCCGTCGTGAGGGCAGCCGAGCTGTCGTCCATCTTCCAGCCAGTCAGGTCAATCGCGGTCGTGCCCGTGTTGGTCAGCTCGAACCAGTCGGCGGCGTAGGGCGCGTTGCCGCTGCCCCACGGCGAGATCTCGGTGACCGCGATCGAGGGCAGCGGCGCGGGCGGTGCGGCGACCGCTGCCGTGCCGGGCGAGCCGATCTCGGCACCGTCCGCGGCGAGGATCGCCCCGTTCGTCCCGACGGCCGACAGGGTTGAGATGACGGGCAGCGGCAGCGAGGCCGAACCCGCGCCGGCCGCGTTG
>Ga0164242_10010215_pt1 | contig 10065 bp, 3 predicted proteins | sample OricomgcompostMG_FD_108783 | JGI IMG/M metagenome (GOLD analysis project Ga0164242, IMG submission 108783) | Miracle-Growth compost microbial communities from Emeryville, California, USA - Original compost - Miracle growth compost (MG) ... | reverse complement strand
TGTCGGTGGTCGCTTGTAGGTTGCCGCCTGTGGCTGTCCGGCTCCATCGCGCTGCGCGCACCGACCAGCTCGCCGACGCGCTCGGCGAGCTGCTCGCCGTGCCGATGGCCGATCCTTTCGCCGGCGAGCTGGTGGTGGTGCCGGCGCGCGGCGTGGAGCGGTGGCTCTCGCAGCGGCTGTCACACCGGCTGGGCGCCGCGGCCGGCCGGGAGGACGGCGTGTGTGCCGGTGTGGAGTTCCGCTCGCCGCGGTCGCTGTTCGCCGCGCTGCGCGAGGAGGACGACGATCCCTGGTCGCCGCAGGCGCTGGCCTGGCCGCTGCTCGCCGCGATCGATGCCTCCCTCGACGAGCCGTGGGCGGCGGCACTCGCCCGACATCTCGGTCACGGGCTCGCCGGCGAGGAGGGCGACCTGCGCCGCGGCCGACGGCTGGCGACGGCGCGACGGTTGGCGCGGCTCTTCGCGTCGTACGCCGCCCAGCGACCGACCCTGCTCGAGGACTGGGCGGCCGGCCGCGACGAGCTGCCGGACGACCTGGCCTGGCAGCCCGCGCTGTGGCGCCGGGTCGCGGAGCTGGTGCCGGGCCCGACGCCGGTCGAGCGACAGCGGGAGGCACTGCGCCGGCTGCGTGAGGAGCCCGGCGCGTTCGAGCTGCCCGAGCGACTCTCGCTCTTCGGGCACACCCGGGTGCCGCCCACCGAGGTGCAGCTGATCGAGGCGCTCGGCGAACATCGCGACGTCCACCTGTGGCTCCCGCACCCCTCCGCAGCGCTGTGGGAGGCGCTGCGCGACCTGCGTGGCCCGGTGCCGCGCCGCGACGACCCGTCGGCCGGCCGGGTCGGACATCCGCTGCTGGCGACCCTGGGCCGCGACACCCGCGAGCTGCAGCGAGCGCTGTCCACGATCGAGTACGTCGAGGAGCAGCCCGCCGGCGCCGTCGAGTCTCCCGACACGCTCCTCGGCTGGCTGCAGCAGGATCTGCGGGCCAACGCCGTCACCGGGCCCCGCACGTGGTCGCCCGAGGACCGATCGGTGCAGATCCACGCCTGTCACGGTCCGGCCCGTCAGGTGGAGGTGCTGCGCGAAGTGCTGCTCGGCCTGCTCGCGGACGACCCCACCCTCGAGCCCCGCGACGTGCTGGTGATGTGCCCCGACGTGGAGACCTACGCTCCACTGATCGAGGCGGCGTTCGGTCTGGCCGAGGTGGTCGGGCCGGGTGGTCATCCGGCCCACCGGCTGCGGGTGCGGCTGGCCGACCGGGCGCTGGACCGCACCAACCCGCTGCTCGACCTGGCCGGCCGGCTGCTCGACCTGGCCGGTGGCCGCGCCGGGGTGAGCGCCGTGCTCGACCTGGCGCATCTCGAGCCGGTGCGGCGTCGGTTCCGGTTCCGCGAGGAGGACCTGCAGCAGCTCGCCGAGTGGGCGCGTGCGGCCGGCATCAGGTGGGGATTCGACGCGGCGCACCGGGCGGAGTTCGGGCTGGAGTCCTATGTCGCCAACACCTGGGAGTTCGGACTCGACCGGCTGCTGGCGGGGGTGGCGATGTCGGAGGACGCCGGCACCTGGCTTGATCGGACCCTGCCGCTGGACGACGTCGGCAGCGGCGACATCGACCTGGTCGGCCGGCTGGCGGAGTTCGTCGACCGGCTGCGCGTGGTCACCGACGCGCTGGTCGGCGTGCACGACCTGGAGCACTGGCTGGGCGCGCTCGGCGAGGGCATCGACGCGCTCGCCGACGTGCCGGTGACCGAGGCGTGGCAGCGCGGCCAGGTGCAGCGCATCCTCGGCGACGTCCGGCACGCGGCCGGGGAGCGCGGAGCCAGCGCGCTGCGGCTGCCCGACGTACGCGCGCTGGTGGCCGACCGGCTCGAGGGCCGCCCCACCCGGGCCAACTTCCGCACCGGCACCCTCACGGTGGCGACGCTGGTGCCGATGCGGTCGGTGCCACACCGGGTGGTGTGCCTGCTCGGGCTCGACGACGGGGTCTTCCCGCGGGTCGGGATCAGCGACGGCGACGACGTGCTGGCCCGCGAGCCGCTGACCGGCGAGCGCGATCCGCGCAGCGAGGACCGGCAGCTGTTCCTCGACGCCATCCTCGCCGCCGTCGACACGCTGGTCGTGACCTACACCGGCGCCGGGGAGTACTCCGGCCAGCCGCGCCCGCCCGCGGTGCCGCTGGGCGAGCTGCTCGACGCGCTCGACCTGACCGCGACCGCCCCCAGCGGCCGGGTGTCCGAGGCGGTGACGGTGCACCATCCGCTGCAGCCGTTCGACGTACGCAACCTGGAGCCCGGTGCACTCGTGCCCGGCAAGGTGTTCAGCTTCGACGCCGCCGCGCTGGCCGGCGCCCGAGCCGCCCGCGGGGAGCGCGTCACCGTTACCTTCCTGCCCGGCCCCCTCGCCCCCGTCGAGCCCGACGACGTGTCGCTGGAGGAGCTGCTCTCGTTCTGGCGCAGCCCGGTGCGCGGCTTCCTGCGCGACCGGCTCGACCTCGCCCTGCCCCGCGAGGAGGATCCGCTCGACGACGGCCTGCCCGTGGAGATCGACAACCTCGCGCTGTGGGGCGTGGGTGACCGGGTGCTGCGCGACCTGCTCGCCGGCCTGGATCCCGCGACCGCGCGTCAGCACGAGTGGCGCCGCGGCGTCCTGCCTCCGGGCTTCCTCGGCTGGCGGCTGCTCGGCGACGTCCTCGACAAGGCCACGCCGCTCGCCCGGGAGGCGCTCGCCCTGCGCACCCGACCCGCGCAGGCAGTCGACGTCGACGTGGATCTCGGCGACGGCCGGCGGCTGCGCGGCACGGTCCCGCAGGTGTACGGCGACCGCCTCGTCCCGGTCTCCTACAGCCGGCTCGGCCCGGTCCACCGGCTGCAGTCGTGGCTGCAGCTGCTCGCCCTGGCCGCCAGCGACGAGGACCGAGCGTGGTCGGCGCACACCATCGGGCGACCCGGCAACAGCCGCTCCCGCACGCCGGTCGGGCTCTCCCAGCTCGGGCCGCTCGACCATCGCGCCCGGTCGATGCTGCGCGACCTGGTGGCGCTGCGCGACGCCGGCCTGGCCGAGCCGCTGCCTTTCCCACTCAAGGCATCGCTGGGCTACGCCCGCCAGCGCCGCACCCACGCCACCATCGACGAGGCGCTGGTCAAGGCCGGCTACGACTGGAACGACGGCCGCTTCCCCGGCGAGTGCAGCGATCCCGAGCAGGTGCGGGTGTGGGGCCCGAGGGCGTCGCTGCCCGGATTGGCCGAGCCTCCTCGTCCGGGCGAGGAGTACGACGGGGAGACCTCCCGCTTCGGCGCGCTGGCGATGCGGGTGTGGAGCCCGCTGCTGATCGCGGAACAGGGGTCGTGGTGACCTTCGACATCTGTGGCCCGCTGCCCACCGGCACGACGCTGCTGGAGGCCAGCGCCGGCACCGGCAAGACGTTCACCATCGGCGCGCTGGTGACCCGCTACGTCGCCGAGGGGGTGGCGACGCTCGACCAGCTGCTGGTGGTGACGTTCGGGCGTGCGGCCAGCCAGGAGATGCGCGAGCGGGTCCGTGACCAGCTCGTCGAGGCCGAGCGCGCGCTGGCCACCGGCGACGCCGGCGGGAGCGACTTCCTGGCCCACCTGCTCTCGGTCGACGACGCCGAGCGAGAGTGGCGGCGGCAGCGGCTGCGCGAGGCGCTGGCCGACTTCGACGCGGCCACGATCGCGACGACCCACCAGTTCTGCCAGCTCGTGCTGCGCTCGCTCGGAGTGGCCGGCGACACCGATGCCGGCGCGACCCTGGTCGAATCGCTGGACGAGCTGGTCGTCGAGGTCGTCGACGACCTCTATCTGGGCCGCTTCGGGCAGCTGCGCGAGCCGCCGCCGTTCGGCCGCGGCGACGCGCTGGCGCTCGCCCGGGCGGCGGTCGGCGACCCGCAGGCGGTGCTCGCCCCGGCCGCCGATCCGGTCGGCGCGGCCCGGGTCGGGTTCGCCGAGGCGGTCCGCGCGGAGGTCGAGCGGCGCAAGCGCAGGCTGGGCATCCTCTCCTACGACGACCTGCTCAGCCGGCTGGCCGCGGCGCTCACCGAGCCGGAGGCACCCGCCCGGGCGCGGATGCGGCAGCGCTGGCGGATCGTGCTGGTGGACGAGTTCCAAGACACCGACCCGGTGCAGTGGCAGGTGCTGGATCGAGCGTTCAGCGGACACGCCACGATGGTGCTCATCGGCGACCCCAAGCAGGCCATCTACGCCTTCCGCGGCGGCGACGTCGTCACCTACCTGCAGGCGGCCGCGACCGCGACCGCCCGCGAGACGCTCGGCACCAACTGGCGCACCGACGCCGGGCTGCTCGACCGGCTGCAGGTCGTGCTCCGCGGGGCCGCTCTGGGCCATCCCGAGATCGTGGTCCACGACGTGCGGGCCAGCCACCGGGAGGGCCGGCTGGTCGGCGCACCGCATCCGGCGCCGTTCCGGATCCGGCGGGTGTCTCGCGCCGGGTTCCCGCTCAAGCGAGGCCAGATCGGCGCCGCCGAGGCTCGCGAGTTCATCGCCCGCGACCTGGCCGGCGACGTCGCCGAGTTGCTCGCCTCGGGTGCCACCTGGTGCGAGGAGGAGATCCGGGCGGGCCACGTCGCCGTCCTCGTCGCCACCCGGGACCAGGGCGGGCTCGTGCAGCGCGCCCTGCACGAGCGCGGCATCCCGGCGGTCCTGCAGGGTGGCGGCGACGTCTTCCTCACCCCCGCCGGAGACGACTGGCTGGCGCTGCTGGCCGCCCTGGAGGCGCCGCACCGCTCCGGCCTGGTGCATGCGGCCGCACTGACGTGCTTCTTCGGGTACGACGCGCGGCGCCTCGACGAGGGCGGCGAGCTGCTGACAGCGCAGATCGCCGATACCCTGCGCGGCTGGGGCCTGCTGCTGCGCAGTCGCGGCGTCGCGGCCCTGGTCGAAGCCGCCGAGGAACGCGGCCTGACCTCGCGGGTGCTCGGGCGGGTCGACGGGGAGCGGCTGCTGACCGACGTGCGTCATCTCGGCCAGCTGCTGCACGAAACCGCCGTCCGCGAGCGGCTGGGCCCGACCGCGCTGCTGGGCTGGTTCCGCGAGGAGCGCCGGCGCACCGCCGCCAGCGAGCGTCCGCGTCGGCTCGACTCGGATGCCGCCGCCGTGCAGGTCGTCACCGTGCACGGCAGCAAGGGCCTGGAGTACCCGGTGGTCTACCTGCCCTTCGCCTACCAGACCTTCGAGTTCCCGGTCGACGTCGCGCTCTTCCATGACGCAACCGGCCAGCGCACCCTCGACGTCACCGGCGGACACGCCGCCGAGCACCGCGCCGAGGAGTCCGGCGAGGAGCTGCGCGAGCTGTACGTCGCCCTCACCCGCGCTCAGTCCCAGGTCGTCGCCTGGTGGGCGCCGACCTACAACACCGCCGTCGGTGGCCTGCACCGGCTGCTGTTCGGGCGCCACCCCGGCACGGCCGAGGTGCCGGCGCGACAGGAGGTCGGCGACGACGAGTACGCCGAGCGGGTCCTCGGCCTGATCGAGCAGCTTGGCGGTCCGGCCGCGGAGCTGGCCGAGGTGGCCGACGCGACGCCACCGGCGGTGGACGACGGTGGCGCGGGGCTGGCCGTGCGACGGTTCGACCGCGAGGTCGACGCGGACTGGCGCCGCACGTCGTACTCCGCCCTCATCCGGGTCGAGGAGGGCGCCCACGTCGGCTCCGAGCCGGAGGCCGGTGGCAAGGACGACGAGCCGGCCGAGGGCGAGACGGTCGAGCCCGAGAGCCCATTGGAGGGGCCACCGGAAGGGCCGCGTTCGCCGATGGCCGATCTGCCGATGGGCGCCGCCTTCGGGACGTTGGTCCATGCCGTGCTCGAGCACGCCGACCCGAAGGCATCCGACCTGCAGGCCGAGCTGCTGGCCCATGTCACCGAGCAGCTCCGCTGGGCGCCGATGCCGACCGAGCCGGCGACCCTGGCCGCCGCGCTGGTGCCGCTGCATCACACCCCGCTCGGTCCGCTGGCCGGCGGGCTCACCCTCGCCGACATCGGCCGGTCCGACCGGCTCCGGGAGCTGGAGTTCGAGCTGCCGTTGGCCGGCGGCGACGTCCGCGGTGAGCGCCGCGAGGTGTGGCTGCGCGACGTCGCCCCGCTGCTGCGCGAGCACCTGACGGTCGACGACCCGCTGGCGCCGTACGCCGCGCGGCTGGAGCAGCCCGTGCTCGGCGATCAGCCGCTGCGCGGCTACCTGGCCGGCTCGGTCGACGCCGTGCTGCGGCTGCCCGACGGCCGCTTCCTGATCGTCGACTACAAGACCAACTTCCTCGGCGAGTTCGCCAGTGACTACCTCGACCTGGCCACCGCGATGCTGCACTCGCACTACCCGCTTCAGGCGCTGCTGTATGCGGTCGTCGTGCACCGCTACCTGCGCTGGCGGCTGCCCGGCTACGACGCCGAGAGGCATCTCGGCGGCGTGCTCTACCTCTACCTGCGCGGCATGTGCGGCCCCGAGACGCCCGTCGTCGAGGAGCATCCCGCCGGCGTCTTCTCGTGGCGGCCGCCGGCCGCCCTGGTGACCGCGCTGTCGGACCTGTTGGACGGTGAGACGCGATGATCGAGCGCTGGACCGACGAGGCCCCCGACCCGGCGGACCCGCGGATCGCGCGCGGCGCTACCGGGGTGTTGGCCGCACACAACGCCGCGGGCGTGCTCACCGCCGCCGACGTCCACGTCGCCACCCGCACCGCCGCCCTGGTCGGCGAGCAGGACCCCGACGTCCTGCTGGGCGTCGCCCACGCGGTCCGGGCAGCTCGCCAGGGTTCGGTCTGTGTCGATCTCGCCGAGCTGGCCGCCGAGATCGCGGCCGAGGACGACCTGCCCGGACCGGGCGAGGGCTGGCTCGACCGGGTCGCGGCCAGTGCGCTCGCCGCCTCCTCGGTGATCCGGGTCGACGGTGGCCTGCTCTACCTCGACCGGTACTGGCGCGAGGAGGGCCAGGTCCGCGACGACCTGCTCACTCGCGCCGCTGCCCCGCCACCGCCGGTCGACGACGACCGGCTCGAGACCGAGGCGGCGCGGCTCTTCCCCGGAGACGGGTACGCCGAGCAGCGTTCCGCCGCCCTGGCCGCGGCCCGGCAGTGGACCACCGTGCTCACCGGCGGCCCCGGCACCGGCAAGACCACCACCGTCGCCGGCCTGCTGGCGCTGGTGGCCGGCGCCGCGGAGCGGCCGCTGCGGATCGCGCTCACCGCGCCCACCGGCAAGGCGGCCGCGCGGCTGCAGGAGGCGGTCGAGGAGGCGCAGCGCCAGCAGCGGTTCACCGACGAGGACCGCGCGCGACTCGGCGGGCTGACCGCCTCGACGCTGCACCGTCTGCTCGGCTGGCGACCCGGCTCCTCGACTCGGTTCGCCCACCATCGCGGCAACCGGCTGCCGCACGACCTGATCGTGGTCGACGAGACCTCGATGGTCTCGCTGACCATGATGGCCAGGCTGGTGGAGGCGGCCCGGCCCGACGCGCGACTGATCCTGGTCGGTGACCCCGACCAGCTCGCCTCGGTCGAGGCCGGCGCGGTCCTCGCCGATCTGGTGGCGGGCCTGTCCGCCCGCGACCCTCGGGCGGTCGCCGCGCTGCGCACCACCCACCGCTTCGGCGCCGGCATCGGCGAGCTCGCCCAGGCCCTGCGCGACGGTGACGCCGACCGCGTTCTCGCGCTGCTCGATGCCGGCGACCCTGCGTTGCGCCGGTCCGACCCGGGCGACGCGGCGGCGATGGCGGGGCTGCGCGCCCGGCTGACCGAGCACGCCGTCGAGCTGCGCCGGATTGCGCTCCTCGGGGACCGTCTCGGTGCCGTCGAGGTCGCTGACGCACACCGGCTGCTGTGCGCGCATCGCGATGGCCCGTGGGGTGCTCAGCACTGGAACCGCCAGGTCGAGCGCTGGCTCGGCGACGCGGCCGGGGCCTGGCTGGGGGAGTGGTACGCCGGTCGTCCCGTCCTGGTCACCGCCAACGACTACAGCGTCGGGCTGTTCAACGGCGACACCGGCGTAGCCGTCGCGGACGGAGACGACCTGATGGTGCAGATCGCCGCAGGCGCGGCGTACCCGCCCTCGCGGTTGGGCGACCTCGAGACGTTGCATGCGATGACGGTGCACAAGAGCCAGGGCAGCCAGGCTCGGGAGGTGACAGTGCTGTTGCCGCCCGCGGACTCCCCGCTGCTGACCCGCGAGCTCTTCTACACCGCGGTCACCCGGGCCCAGGAGGCGGTGACGGTGATCGGCAGCCGCGAGGCGGTGGCCGCAGCGGTGACCCGCCGGGCCCGGCGCGCGAGCGGGCTGCGCGACCGCCTGGTCGAGGCGGGCCGACTCGATGGGTGACCAGCGTGTGGCATCCCACCTCGCGGGCGGGTCTTTCGGGTTAGGGTCGGGCAATGCCGTACCTGCTGCGCGTCGAGCTGCCCGACGTTCCGGGTTCGCTCGGTCGGCTCGCCTCCTCGATCGGTGAGGCGGGCGGCGACATCGAGGCGATCGAGATCGTGGAGAAGAACCACCACGGGACAGCCGTCGACGACGTACTCCTCGAAGTGGCGCCCGGCGCCATGCCCGACTCGATCGTCTCGGCGTGCAACGCGCTGGACGGCGTCCGGGTGATCTGGATCAGCAGGTACGCCGCCGGCGGCAACCTGTTCCTGGACCTCGAGGCGGTCGAGGACCTGACCGAGAACCCCGACGAGGCGTTGGACCGGCTGGTCGAGGTGCTGCCGCTGACCTTCCGCGCCGACTGGGCGATCCGGGTGCACCGGGTGCACGGCGTCGGCCTCGCCACCGAGGGCGCGCCCCGCGACCTGCCGTTCGTCGACATCGAGCGGGCGGCCCGGCTCGAGGTCGAGGGCGACGAGGACAACCTCTACGCCGGCGCCCGCATCGACGGCAACGAGATCGTCGTCATCGGCCGGCGTGGCGGCCCGGAGTTCCTGGACTCCGAGCTGGCTCGGCTGGGTCATCTGGTCGGCCTGGCCGCATCCATCGCCCGCGGCTGACCCGCTCAGGTGACCCGCTCAGGTGACGCGGGCGGCTGCCGATCGGAGGCGGCATGAGCATCCCCGCGGTCGGCGGCGGCCCTGCCCACGGCCTGCAGCGTGCGCTGATGGGGGCCGCCGAGCGCGCCCTCGCGGACGAGCTGGAGATGCTCGACGGGACCGAGGCGGGCGCCGCCTCCGGAGCCGGTACGGCGAACGCCGCCCGAACTGCCCGACGCCAGGTGGCCGGCCGGGCCGGTGACGCGGATCCGACCGCGGCGGCGCTGCTGGAGGAGGCCATCGTCGTCGAGCTCACCGAGGGCGAGTCGGAGGCGCTGACCGTCGCCGACGGCTGGCTCACCGCGGCCCGCCGCGGCCCGCTGGAGGTCAGGGACGAGCCGGTGCCGCAGCGGTTCGCGCCGCAGGACGTGAGGGATGCGGAGCCCGAGGGCCGTGCCGAGGCGCCGGCGGGTGAGTCCGCGCAGGTGCCCGCGAAGGTGCCGGGGCAGGCGTCGGCGTCGACCCAGGCCGCCCAGGCCGCCCAGACCGGCCAGGCCGGTGAGCCACCGGCTGCCCCGGGCCAGTCGGCGGCGGGTCGGGCGCTCCCGTCCGCGCTCGGGGAGCCCGAGTCGGCCGCACCCGACGCCCCGGCCCCGTCGTCGGGGCCATCCACCCCGAACCCGGCGTCGGCCGCCGCCGGCCCCAGCCTCGAGCGCCTCGTCGTCGTACTGAAGAGGACCGGCATCGACTTCCGCGACGCCTATCAGGTGCTCCGTGAGATCCGCGGCGGGGAGCCGCTGCCGTCGCGCGCCGAGCTGCGGGCGCAATGGCAGGCCGCCGATCCCGGCGCCTGGCGGGAGCACGCCGCGGCAGCGCCCGAGCGTGTCGCCGTGGAGCCACAGCCACAGCCGCAGCCGCGTCCGGCGGAGGTGCCGGTCGACGACCTCATCCGTGACCGGGCCTGGCACCGCGCCGCCGCCGACGATCCCGACCGCGCGGCCGGGCCCTCACTCCAGGACGTGGTGCGGGCGGTGCCCGCCAGCCAGCAGTACGTCGCGGGCCTGACCACCGCCGAGTTCCAGCGGCT
>Ga0164242_10010214_pt1 | contig 10065 bp, 19 predicted proteins | sample OricomgcompostMG_FD_108783 | JGI IMG/M metagenome (GOLD analysis project Ga0164242, IMG submission 108783) | Miracle-Growth compost microbial communities from Emeryville, California, USA - Original compost - Miracle growth compost (MG) ... | reverse complement strand
TTGCGGACAACGTCGGTGACGGTGCCCTCCCCGGTAACGTCGGTGCTTTCCTTGTCGTTACGCGCCATGATTGGTTTCCTTCCAGTTGCGGCGTAGAATGGTGTGGTGACAGGCGGGTCGCGGGCCGGTCCGGTATCGCCTTCCCGGGTCCCGCCTGTCCACCACCGTAAACGATACTAACAGGGAAGTCAATCATGAGCGACCAGCGCACCCCGGTCGGGGAATCCGAAGAAACGGACAACACCCCCGACGTTACCGTGACCGTCACGAACCCCGAACCGCCCGCCCCGGACCCCGAACCCGACCCGGAACCCGACGCCGCCCCGGACAACAACGTCAACGTTGACGTTGCCCCCGTCATCGTCGTCACCCCGCCAGAACCCGAACCCGACCCCGAACCCGACCCCCGAGACCTCCGCATCGCGGAACTCGAAGCCGAACTCGAAGCCGCCCGCCAGCCCGTCGCCGTCGCCGCCGTCGTGGACAACCCCGAACCCGACCCCGAGGAGGAGGAGGGCGAGCCGGTCCCCGACGACCCCGCCGACCTCGACCAGCGCCCCGAACCGAACTCCGCCGGTCCGCACCGCATCTTCAAGCCCTGGCCCAAGCTCCGCAAGGAAGGTGAGTAACCGTGGCTATCGAGTTCGAGGAAATCCCAGCCCTCGACGGCGGGGACGGCCCCAACGTCGCGAACGACGCCGGAACGGAAGAACCCCCGAAGCGGAAACGCGGGCGCCCCCGCTCCGCCGAAGGCTCCGCGCCCCGCACGCCCCGGGTGACCGCCGCCGACCGAAAGAACATCGACGCGGCCCTGGCCACCATGCAGTCCGTCTACACGATGATGGGGATGGGGTTGCTCGCAATGGGCAAGCCCTCCACCGCCGCCGCGATGGACATTAAGGACCCCTCCGGCAAGTCCGCCATTGACCAGTGGCAGGACGGAAACCGACAGGCGTTCACCGCATCCCCGGCCCTCGCGGCCCGCATCGCGTCCGCCGGTCAAGTCTCCGGCACGCTCATCTTCGCAATCACGAACATCGGCGCGGCGATCACCGTCGCGTCCGCGATCCGCGAGGAGGGCGCCGCCCAGCGCGCCGCCCGCGCCGCCCGAGCCGAACAGAACAACCCCGCGCCCGACCCGACGACGGCGGGATTCGGTGGTTAACGTTGCTCCCACGGTGGGGGCGGGCGACGATCTCGCCCGCCCCCGGTGGGGCGAGTTCCTGCGCATGTTCCGCGCCCGGTGGGAACCGGGCCAGCATGTTTTCGTGTACGGGGAGAACGGGTCCGGTAAAACGGACCTCGCGTTTCGCCTGTTGAACACGGAACCGTTTGCGGTGGCGTTCATCACGAAACCCCGGGACCCTATCTTCACGTCGCCGCTTACGCGAGGCTATAAGCGGCTGAACGCGTGGCCTCCACGTGACGTGCGTAAAGGTATGCACGCGCTCCTGTCCCCGAAACCGTCTAAGACCATGGCGGAGGAGAGGCTAGCCCAGCGTACCTTGTTCCCCGCCGCGCTGGACAATATCTACATGGATGGTGGGTGGACGGTCCTTTTCGATGAAACGTTGCATATGACCCAATCCCTCGGGATGAAACAACAGGTGGCGGACTTCTTTTACCTCGGACGGTCGAATAACCTTACCGGGCTAGCGCTCTCGCAAAGGCCGGTCGGTATCCCTACTGTGGTCCCCCAGTCGTGTAAGTATGCGTTCCTGGCGCGGTCGCGGCGCGAGGAGGACATTAAGGTGCTCGCGGAACTCGGGTACTCTAAGCGGGAACTATCGGTAAGGCTGTCGAATATGCGGAGCCTGCACGACTTTCTCTTCGTGGACCCGTCGGGGAAATTGCCGCTCATGATCGTGAACACGCGTCGCTAGATACTGTACTTACACCTTGACAGCGGATAGAATGAGCGCTAGAGGGCAACCGCCCGAAATACCGCTCACAGAAAGGCCCGGGGTATCTCATGATTCCCGTTTTCCGTATCGGCGGCACTTCCGTTCTTTTCGTTCTCCTCGTCGTCGTTGTGACGCTGGGAACGATTAACCTTCTGGCGAAAGCGTACCCGAACAGCACTTACGCGGCTGTCGTGGGTGCGCTTTTCCACTAAGCACGAAAGGCCCACCACATCATGGCTACTGCCACCGCATCCGCCCAGTCGTCTGCATCCGGTACCGGATCGGGCGGGAAGGCAACCCAGCTTCCCTTCACCCTCGGATCCGCGTTCACCGCGCGGGACGCGTTCGAGTCCACCACCGCCCTCGGCGTCGGCACGGTCAACGCAACCGGGTTCCCGTACCACATCCCCTCATTCGGGTGGCTTTCGAACCTCGAACTCGAGTTCTCGGTCACGTTCACCGCCGGCGCGACCACCGCGTTCGGCCCCGACGGCATCGACGCGCTGATCGACAACATCGGCGTGCGCACCCCGGGCGGCTCCCCCGTCATCCAGCCCATCGACGGTTTCAGCCTCCACATGGACAACAAGTTCGGGGGCAAGCGCATGGGGTCCTCCACCCCGCCCGCTGGCACCGACCCCGACTCGTTCCCGTCCACGGTCCTCGCGATCACCGAGAGTGCCGCGAACACCCTCACGTTCACCCGGTACCTGCAGTTCGAGCTTGACGCGTCCTCGGCGCTCGGGTGCATCCCCACCACAGCATCGAACCGTGAGTTCTACATCGACCTCACGTATTCGGCGCTGTCGAAGGTGTTCCCGACCGGCACCCCGGCGGCGGCGTCCGTCACGGTCAACGCGACCGCGTACTACTGGGACATTCCCGCCGACAACGCCATGCCCTACGGTGTCGTCAACAACGTCCCGACGCTCCGCCTCCTGCAGACGGAGTTCCCGACGGTCAACGCCGGGTCGTCCAAGTCCAAGAGTGTGAACATGGGCAACATCATCATGAACCACATTCTCATCTTCCGCGACTCCACCGGCGCCCGGTCGGACGCGGACTTCTCGGACCCGTTCGAGTTCAACATCGACAACAACGCCCGGTTCTGGCGCCGCAAGTCGTCGTGGAAACGGGACATGGCCAACTGGTTCGGCCTCGGGAAGAACGGTCAGGCCCTCGACGCTCCCGGCGGTCTCAACGCGGGCGTGTACGTCCTCCCGTGGCGTCTCCTCGCTGGCGGCACCGGCGCGGACCCGTTCGCATCGCACGCCCAGTTCCTCGCGACGCAGAACACCACCCAGTTGATCGCACAGGGGTACAACAACGGCGCGGCGGGCACCCTGCAGTTGCTCACGGACGCCGTTTCCACCCCGAACGCGGCGGTCATCTACTCCCCCTACGGAGGCTAGCTCATGGCCTACTCCGCCGACCTCGGCGCGGCGCTGTCCGCGGCCCCGCTCGCGTCGAACGGTCCCACCACCCACACACAGAACCAGAACGTCACCGCCCAGTCAGGCGGCGACAAGGGCACCCTTTACCTCGCCGTCGGCGTGGTCATCGCGTGCGTCGTGGTTCTGCTCATCGGTCGCGGTGCCCTGCGCAACGCGCGGATTGCGTAGAGGGGAGGGTCACTATGCGTATCGGTCACATCGTCCTCATCCTCGGCATTCTCGTCGTCGGTTACCTCGTCGTCCGCAACTGGTCGAAGATCAAGGGCGCCGCAACGTCCGCCGCTGGCATCTGATCCCCACCCATCCCGGCTAGCCCTTGAAAGGGGGGTTGAACGACAATTGCAGTACATCGGTTTTATTCTGCTCCTGGCCTCCGCATGGCTCGGCTATTGCGGGGTTGAGTCGTTCAACCCCCTGGCCCTCCTCGTCGCTATCGCGAAGGCCCCCGCCACGGCGGCAACGATCATCGCGAAAGAACAGGCATTCAAGCAAGGCAACACGTTCGACGTGTTCGCGGCCGACTCAAACCCCACCCCCACAACCTCCGACGCTTCCGCGAATGATGTGGACTCGGCCCCGTCGGACGCGATCAACCTCGGATCGTTTGAAAAGGCGAATGCGTCCGTCCTCAACTCGCAGGGCGACACCGCCGCCGACGTGAAGGTGTATCAACAGTATGCGTCAGCGCTCCTGCAATCCCTGAACGGACAAAAGAGTTTCGGGGGTACCACGTTCGCTAACGGGGAAACGTACCATTACACGGCGACCGACGTTCAAGACCTCGTGAACCTGTGGAACAAGGAAAGCGGATGGAACCCGACGGCGGATAACCCGTCATCGGACGCGTTCGGTATTCCGCAGGCTCTCCCCGCTACGAAACTACCCGACGGTAAGGGCACGTCCGCCGCCGGGGAAATCAACTGGGGTATCGAATACATCCTAGGCCGGTACGGTTCACCCACTAACGCGTGGGCGCACGAAACCGCGAACAATTGGTACTAACCATGGACCTTTCGGGACTTATCATCATCATCGGCGCCGGTGCAACTATCGACGCGCTCGCGGATGTTTCCAAGAAAAAGGAAGCGATAACCCCGATCCTCGCGGGCGGTCTCCTCGTCGTCATCCTCGGCGCTGTCGGACAGGTCACCGGACAATGGAAACTCGTAACCGCCCTCGCAACCCTGTACCTCCTCGCCGCGCTTTTCGTAAACGCGCCGTGGCTCACCTCAACCGCTAAAACACTCAGCAAAGGATAACAACCATGGTTGACGACATTGTAGGCATCTTCACCCTCGCCCTCATCATCACCGGACTCGGCATCGTCGTTTCCCACGGCTCGGCGGCGGCGCAGGTCATTACCGCCACGACCACGGGATTCGCCGGCATTCAGCGCGCGGCGGAAGGCTAAGCCATGCCAACGGCCCTCGCTAACCTCGTCGGCGGGGACCCGCAGGTTCTGACCTCGGACATTACGTTTGACGTTCCCGGGTCGAACGTGCAGGCGTCCCCACTCGCTCAGAACCCCACCGCCGAACCGTTCGTGAGGGGGACCCGGAACCTCGCCCTCCCCGACCCGACCGTGGGCGGATGGGCGGAAGCCTCCGAACCCATGTCCGCCCTGCAAGTTGACACCGCCATTTCTCCGAACGTGCGCGGCCCCCTGATCGGTCAAGGGTCCATCGACTCCATCCCTACCGCCGGTGAGCAGTTGCAGATAGACGGCCCCGGCACCCCGAACAAGCACGGCGCGTACCTCACCCAAGGCGTCCTCACACAGTTGCTCTCGTATCAGCCGGACCAGACGGCGGGGGCCCTGGGGTACATCGCATCCCTGACCGGCAGGCAGACGAACGGGCTCGGAGGGCTCGCATGACAGACACCGCACCGCACCACGGCGAACACGTCGAGGTTTTCCGTCATGACGGGTTCGGGAAGAAAATCGGCCCGCTCCCCATGTGGGCGTGGGCGGTCATTCTCGTCGCCGGTGCCGCCGCCGTGTACTACTTTTACACGCGCAACCAGTCATCTGCGTCCGTCGCCGGGGAACCCGTATCGTACCCCGCGTACTCGGACACCGGCAACGGAACCGACGGGTCCGCGTCCGACATGACCGGCGGGGCCTCCACAGGTTCGAGCCTCACCGACAACCAATCGTGGATCAACGCCGCGCTATCCGAAGCGTCCGCACTCGGCGTCTCTCCCACAGACCTGAACGCTGCGCTGAACGACTTCCTCAACGGGAACCCCATCACGACTCAACAGCAATCGTGGGTAGACCAGGCAATCAGTTCCATCGGCGCCCCGCCGACGGGCGAACTCGGTATTTCTCCGATCACGGGTCAGACGGCGCCGACGGTTACCACGTCCCCGCTCGGGTTGTCGTCCGCGAATTTTGCGATCAATCCGACTATTACGACTAAGGGCGTCGTGCAGGGGTTTACGGTTACGAACAAGCAGACTGGGAAACAGGTGGGGGTTACGTCAAAGCAGTTGGGCGGGGCTAGCGCTCAGTCTGCGTATAACTACCTGGAAAACGTGCTTTCCGGTAGTCACGCGGCCACGTCGGAGACGGCAGGCGGCGCAATCACCAATCTTCTCAAGTCTATCGGGGGTGTGTGATGCCCGCACCGTACACGGGTCCCACGTCGAACCAGTTCGCGCCCATCATGGGCGAGGCGCAGTTGGACGATGCCGGGTTGGCTCCCATGTCGCAGACGTTCGTCACGGGCGTCCCGCACATCACCTACATTGTGCAGGAAGGGGACACCATTGAACAGGTAGCCCGGACGCTGTACGGTGAGAACACGCCCCAGTCGCGCGCCCGCGTGCGGCGGGGCGGGTTTCACGTCGGCGCGGTTCACAAGGTGCCGCGTCAACCGTTCCACAACAACTAGCAAAGGATACCAACCTTATGCCGTCCATCCTCTCGCGTCTCTCCGGCGCCGCCACGCCTCCCCCGTCGGAGCCGGTCGAACCGTTCACGATCCCCGACCTTTCCGAGAAAACGGACCGGGAAGTCATCGAAATGACTTACGTCAAGATCGCGTCCGCGGAGCACATGCTCCGCGCCCTGTTCAGGTCAGCGGAGAACAACCCGCTCTTGTCGAAGTTCTTCCCCACGGTGTGACCCCATGATCGAAACGACCAGCGGCGGCGGCAGTAGCTCTCAGCCCGTCACCCCGTCAGATACCGGCCCTTCCGGGTCTACCGCCGCATCCGGCGCGGAACCCCGGAACAGTGACGGGTCATCCGCGACCGTCAAGGAAAACGCGAACGGGTCCCTTTCGATCAGCGACAACACCGGCACCAGCGGCACGTATTCACTTGCCGCAAACACGTCCTCCGGAGACGGTATCGTGTGGGCCTCCACGCAACTCAGGATCGGCCCGTGGGCGCTCCCCATCACCACCCGAGGTTTGAAAGACGCCGCCGTCATCGGCCTTGCCGTCGTATTTCTTATCGTCGGCGTGACCCTCCTGTCCAAACAAGACCTTTCGCGGTTGACCAAAAAGCTCCCCGCGATCATCCCCGTCTAAGGAAACGCCATGCCTAACCAGCCCGCCCAGTTCATCGACCAAAAGGCGATCAGCGTTCCCGACAAGAACGTTGAATGGCTTCCCGTCCTCGAAGAACTCAAACACCTCCGCGCCCAGTTGGCCGACGTGCCGCAGAATTTCGAGGCGCAGTCGTTCACGCTCGGCGCCGGTCAGGCCGAACGCATCCTCGGATTCGATCTCTCCCGCGCCTCCCTTCACCTCACCGCCGGAGCCGTCGGCGTGTTCGTTGGCCCCGCGGGTTCCTGGCGCCCCGGGTATTCCGGCGTCGGCCCGGTCTCCGGGTACCCGGTCCCGTTCCCGCCCGGGTCGGAACTCGTGCTCAACAACGCCCACGAAATTTGGGTGTTCAACTCCACCGACGCGGATATTACCGTGTCGTGGTTTGTCGAGAAGTTCGCTCAGAACTAGTGCCTTCTATCACCGTCGGGAGTTCCCCGGTCCAGTTGCAAGGCTCCGCCGCGTCTGGGTGGACCCTTCAAAACACGGGGCCGGGGAACCTCTACGTCGACAACAACGCGTCCGTGCGGGCCACGTCAGGCAACTACAGCGTTGCCCCGGGCGTGTCCGTGCCCATCGCCGCCGGTGCGGTCCTCTACGGCGTCTCGGACACGTCATGCACTGTGCAACTCGTCGCGGGCATCGCCTCGAACACCGCAACCGTGAACGAGGTAACCGGGAACGTCACCGCCACAATCGCCCCCGGGTCTACCATCGGGGTAAGCGGTGCCGTGGCGATCACGACCGATGCCCCTATTGAAGCCGAGATCAGCGCTCCCGTTACCATTGAGAGTGGTACGGTAAACGTCGCCGCTACCACCTCTCCCACCCGCGCATCCGTATTTACGTCGCGTAATGTGCCTGCCCTCGGTCCCGCGACCGGGTACTACACGGAAATAGACTTGTCCCCGTTAAGTCAGTCAGTAACAATAGATTGGGTAGGTGGCGGAAGCTCGCCGGCGCTTTCCATGTTTGGGGTGCTCGTAGTCGGGATGATCGTCGCAGGGACAACCGTAAAATCGTTGTACTACGCTATCTCCGACGTACACCAAACCGAGATCGTTCTACCTTTCGCCCCCGACAAGCTTTACGTATCCTTTTGGGCCGCGCAGTCAAATTCAGCTTCCACGTCCCCCGCGACCCTTACATTTACAGAAACCACACTCCCGCAGTCCGAACGATTCAGTTTCGGGCCGCCCCCAGGGATTAACGGATACCCGCTGAGCGACACAATCGGATACACCCCCGGGCCTTCCAGTACGGGAACCACAGACGCCGTACTCCAATATACAGCCGGTGAAGTACACTTTAACGTCAGCACAGCAGGCGCCGCACCAACAGCAGGTAACTACTATCTCGGCTTATACCGCCCTATCGGTAACCCTATCACAAACCCCGTTGTCGTGGGTATCGAATCCTACCTCGCGGAGATAAAAATTACCGCAGTAGCGAACACCACCTATTACGATGGGGTTCTCACCGTTCCGCCTGGTATCCTTTACGCGCACATGGCGCCGGGCGGAGCATCGAACAATCCTGGCGTGTCCGCGTTCTCACTCGGTAACGGAAGGGCGTACTAATGCATGTTATCAACATCACGAATGCCGCCCCCGTCGAAGCATGGTGCGCCGTCATAACGCTTATCCTCGTAATATTCGGGTTATGGTCGAAACGTCAAGACCACGCAATCAAACGAGTAGAGGACAAGCTCGCGGCGGAACAACGGTCCCGTTACGCTCTCATCCGGTACGTGTGGCAACTCCTCCACATACTCGACAAGAACAGCATCGACTATCCCCCGCCCCCGTCCGCGCTGTACGAACCTTTTCCAACAATCAACGACCCCTCACCAAAGGACCCGGAAGAATGACAATCTCAGGAATCACCGGCCCCACCGCCGACCAGCCCACCCCCGCACCCGTCACCGCCGTCAAGGCCGACCCCGTGCAGGCCGTCACCACCGCCGTCACCGCCGCCGCGGGCGAAGCGGACAAGGTATTCACGAACCCCGCCGTCACACCCATTCTTGCGAAAGTCAAGAGCGGCATGCCCAAGACTGTCCGCGCCGTCATCCACTCCGCGAGCATCGTCCTCGGCCTCGCCGGAACCGTCGCCGGAGCCGTCGCCGGAACCCTCACCGGCCACCCCTCACTCGACGTGGCGGCAATCGGAACCTGCTGCCTCGCAATCGAGGGCGCCATTTCCCTCTCACACCTCTCGGACTGATCCCCATGACCATCGACCCGAACAAGGTTGACACCTACGCGGCAGACAACCCCACGAACACCCGCTCCGAATGCCTCGGCTACTGGGCACACGCCGCAGAGTTCGCCGGAATGCCGGAATGGACCCGCTCACCACTCCCCAACGTCGCCGCCGCCCGCGCCGTCACCCCCGGAATCATCCCCGGCTACCCGCCCGCAGGGCGCCCCGCGTTCCTGTGGTTCGGAACAGACATTGGATGGTGGGACGGCTCAGCCGCTCACTGGACCGACGGCGACGGATGGGGACGCCTCGGCGTCCTCACCATCCCCCAGCGCCTCACCGCCCTGCAACAGTTGCACGGCGTGTCCGACACCTATTTGGGGTACTCCGAAAACCTCTACGGAACCCCCATCGCAGAACCCTCCACGGGTTCGACCCCTACCAACACGACCACGGAAAGCGAGGACGACGACATGAGCGCCGCCGACGTACAGCAGATCACCAACACCACCTCCACGCAGATCCAGCGCGGAACCCGATACCGGGGCTACCGCAACTCCAAGACCGGTGAACTGTTCGCGATCAACTGGAATCTCCCCTCCGGCGACCCCGCGAAGATCGCCTACTTCCACGACGGCGACGGCCAGGTCGCGTCGTGGTACAAGGGCGAACTCATCGGGGACCAGCCCGGACAGTTCGTTTCCACGGACGGCCCGGGCGAACTCACCCAAACCGAACTCGAAGGACTCGCCCACGGCAAGGACTCCGCGTTTACCAAGTGAACGTCTACGCCATTGTGGACATTGGGACGGCCCGGACTCGTGAATGGGTTGTCACTGATACACCTATGGCGGCAGTCCGACACTACACGGAATGGCATACGTGGATGACCACCCGCGAAGCCGCCGAAAGGTTCATAGCCGTGGAAGTTGTCAACATCTAAGA
>Ga0164242_10010213_pt1 | contig 10067 bp, 11 predicted proteins | sample OricomgcompostMG_FD_108783 | JGI IMG/M metagenome (GOLD analysis project Ga0164242, IMG submission 108783) | Miracle-Growth compost microbial communities from Emeryville, California, USA - Original compost - Miracle growth compost (MG) ... | reverse complement strand
CGGCCGTATGCACGACAGCGCTTCTGGAGGGATATTAAGGTTAGGAAAAAGAAGGTCGACATTCGAGGTCCTGCATCGGTCAACACAACCAACCACGACGGCTCAAGGGGAGCCACTTACACCAGCCTCCCCTCCCCCCTCACCCCTCCCCCCGCCTCCGCTCACCCCGAACTGTCCACTGGACTGCCGTGTTTTTGATATCTCTGTGCGAGTGCCTGCCGCCGAAAAATCTTTTCGCTCGCTCAGGGCAAAGGCAGGAAAGGATGGTGTGGGATGCGGAACAGTGTGTCTTAGACTTGGCCTAGACTGAGCTGAATAGATCGGCTGGCCAGTCGATGCCGATCGCCAGTCTTTTTTTATTATTTTCAGTTCAAATTCTTCAACTTGGCAAACCCCCCCCTCCAAGTGGTTGCAGCAGACGTACTGCCAATCGATCGAGTGTGACCTAATTATCGAGGGGTTGCTGGTAGTGCCACCAAACCCCGTGGACATCCCACTCGAATACCCTCGACACGAGTGGTTGATCCAGGGCGAAGGCGCTAAGGGTTGCTGATATGCTCCGCCTTACCTTCTTGGCGGCTCAGCATCTTGGCTTGGAGTGACATGGCTCTTGATGGGATGATGCATCACTCTAATGACGGTTCCGATGCCGCCGCGGGCCCCAAACAACAAACGAACAAGGGGAAAAAAAGGGGGGGGGATTTGCAGTAGGATGCGAGGGGACTTGAGCGCCTCGAGAATACCCAAAGTTGCGGTCTCCACCCTCGGCCAAATCCCACAGTCATTTCATATATCTTCCCATTCGACGATAGAGAGGACACTCCAGTTTTAGTGAGCTCGAACCGTGACAAAAGACGGCACGTCATCGCTAAATCGGGCCAGCCCCAGAGGGGGAACCCCCCGTTGGACAATGCCACCCTTTTCTCCCCTAGCCCGATATGCGATTTGCGATATGCGAGAGCGAACCTTGTGGACGGTTGCCATGGCCCCGAAACCAACGGCCCCACCATGTCTTGTGTGTTGGAGCATTGGCTCTAGACGGCTGTTCCTGGCCGCCCAGGAAAGGCCTGTTACAGTACCCGTCTCTTGTCTTCCAAGTCTGAGTGACCCTTTCTTCCTAAGCCTGTGCGTCAAGGAAGTGTAACTGTACGCGCGATAATTGGCATACTGGAGCAGCATACTTGCGATGAATTTATGCTATGCGCCAGACCTTGAAAAAAGAACGAGAGGCTGAGAGCTGTCATCTGCCTGCCGCCAACCTGGGTTGGCAGCTGTTCAGAGCCACCAGCAGATTCCATTGGCCGTTTCCAGCGGCCCCACTCCGAAACACGTCGCCAAAAGCTGCCGCCGGGCGGCGAAGTGGGAGCGCTGAAAATTTTTTGCTGTTCCTGCAACTCCAATTGCACACCATCCTCTGATCGGCGACCCCTCTATTTGTCTCTCCCAAGCCCCGATAGCAACAGTCAGGTCTATCTTTTCTATCTCCACCTACGTAGTAATTCTCCTGACCGTAACTTACCTTGCTTCTATTAGTGATTAGCTCCACGCCGAACGCGGGCGCTTCCCCCCCTTCTCCAACCTGGGAACCCCCAACCTTCCATGCACCTGGGTTCGCCGAACTCTCTGACACAAAGTGCAATCTTCCCTGCCTTGCTCACCTGGCTTATTGTACTAGTGTAGTTGGAGGGGGGACCTCCCAAGACGTTGACCGATTCCAAATACGGAACTCACCGTCCAGACAAAAGCTGGCTACGCCCTGATATTAGTCCTCCCTTTTGCGAATTGTATCCATCGTTTACTGACGTCGACCCTAGATAGGGACCCCCATCATGATCTGCATGCCTCCTGTGCGCGTCTGGACCCCTCCGACAACACTACGCATACGGGGTGCAGGATAAGACGGCAGGCCGTTGCCGGCAGTCTGGCAACTATATTCGCCCCCCCTGGGGGAGACGAGGGTCTCACTTGCAGCTGGGCTGTCTCTCAAATTGCCAAGGCAATGTCCGGTGCGGATTGAGCCTGAAATTGGGGGTCACCCCCGACCTTCCTTCTTTCTTCCTTCAACGCCTTGCCACTGCCACAATGGGCCTCTCGCATCCCCGCGATCCGCAGACATCCCACGCGCAGCCCCAAGCCGCAAGCCCCCCAGATTGAAGTCTGCCCTCATTTTCCCATCACGCGACCGAAACAGTGGCTGCAGGCCCCGGCCCGAACCCTGGCGGTTCTCCAGAAATGTCCGCATTCGCGCCCAGGATGTACGTCCTGCCGACGGACATGGACACCACTAATACTGCGGAACCCTACAGCAAGGCCAAGATGCAGGTGCAAGTCGTACCTAACCGCTTCTAGGGGCTGGGCTGTCGAACACGTCGACCCCTTACCCTCGCTCGCAACACCGGGGGATGTAATGCCCACTCATTACTGCGTATTCGGCTTGGCGGGTGCTCAGCGTTTGCTGCTTTGTGTGTTGCCCACTCGCCATGGTATTCACAAGTGCTACCTCCCCTGAGGAATATTCGTTCGACCGGAGCGGACCATAACAGAGCTGTGGCCGGTGGGCTGATAATAACGCATACCAATCTCCCCGGTCGTTGCACTGTCCATCTTCGAGCTGCGAGGCATGCAGCCTCGACCACAACATGGTACTACTAAGTATAGTCGTCCGCGGCTGACGCACAAGACGCCCTCCCATTTGCTGGCCAGGTGAAACTTGACTAAAAGACCAAGATGCCTGATCCCTTCACCTGGGCTTCTGCCAATCTTCTAGAAGCCACCCGTCCATTGAACCCCGCTCGACGTACAACACTAGTTGTGCAACTCCTACCTAGACCGGAAGAGCTCACCGGAAGTTTTCGGGAGTCAGATGACCCCCCCGGAGCCGACTACCCCTTACCATTCCCGTGCCAGCGCCTTGTATGCGTACGGATACAGAAGATTCGTGTCTGTCTCTCATAGCCGGAACGGGAAATGAAGCCTTCCATGGGGGTGTAGGTGCAGGTCAATTGGGCTCCAGGACTGAACGGTCGTGCTACTTCTTCGCATCAGATATTGGGTGCCCGCGTTCCAGGATCAAGTCACGTTTAACGTCTAGGCCCCGGCCCACCAGCCACTCACTGAGGGCTAAAGCACATCGTGCTTGGCTCGTGCATCATGTCTCCTAGAAGCTGGCCCCTAATTTCATCTTGCTTCTCGGCTCAAGAGGAATTCGGGGTGGGGGGAGGGGGGTAATGGGAATACAGTCCAATGGTATTATTGTCTTCCCCTCCTCTCCAATGGCAAGGCAGGCTGGCCCTGCCTTGAGACTGTTTGAGCACAACGTTGGGCAAAGACTCGTTGCCAGCACAGGAATCCGGGCCCGTCACTGCGAGGACGGAACCGGGTTCTTCCACTAAACTTCTGTGATTGGTGACGCGCACACTCAAGGGGAGAATCCAGTTGACAATCAGAGTCCCGTGGTAGGCCAGAGGCTGCCCCACTTTAGCTAAGCGGCTTGGAACCCCCACGCAGACAACCACCAATTTCCGTAAAGAAAATTTCTCTACCCTCAAATGTATCTTCCTTTTTGCACACACTTCAGCCAGCGCAGAAGATTTCACACGCTCTGAACCTTGAACCATCTCCGGCCTCGCCGTAATTTCTTCTCTGAGATGGGCATCGCAAAGCCGATCGTCATTCGTCATGGATACCCAATTCAACACACACCGCATCAGCTGCATTCTCAGCTGCGTCTCGTGGCAACATGGCCGCCTTCTGGAGATGCACTTGTGGTCCGGCCTCCTAACCAGTGAGCTAGGTTGACATCACAGGATTGGCAGAGCTTGGCCGTGAAGAACTTTTGCGTTTTTTTACTTGGCTTTCGTTTCACCTTTTCGCTCTCTATCCGCTGTTCTACATATCATCCCTTCACCGCCCCGGCTTGCTTCGGCAGGATACCATTTTCCTATATCTGTACTTGGCGGTGGGTAGCGATCCTCAAGTTGATGACGCTGCTCGACCATCCATCCCCTGGCTCAATCTCCCATGGCCTAGACCATGGACAAGGCTATGGCTATTACGTCGCCGCAAGCAAGTGCCTCTGGCGTCATCTGCACCAACACATCTTGGCCTTTGGCATACGCCCAAGAGAGGATCAGGTGACAAACTTTTGTGTGGGGGGTATTCTCCAAGCTCCTTTTGGTTGCTTTTGCATGGGCTGTCCTTGTTTCAAGCCCAAAAACCTGCCAGTCATGCACGTCTCTTGACGTGTATATCGGCATTCACATTCATATTCCCCTGTTGATGTGGATGTTTTCGCTCCTGGCAGAGATCGATTTTTTTTTACCAGTTTGCTGGGCACCCGGTTTCGAGAGGTCGTTTTGATACTCAGCGAGAAATCGGGAATCAGTTAGGTTACATTCATGTATCGTACGAGGGAGGGGCTTCACAAGCTGCCAAGAACCAGGGGGCTTTTAACGGGTTGTGGGAGACTAGGAACGGTAACTGCATATGCGGTTGGCCGTGGAGAGGGGCTCTCTAGTTTACATGTGAAGCGGTTATCAACAAGACGCTACGTAGGGTAGTCGGCTTTGAGAGGGAAGAAACCGGGTTTGGCGGGTGCCCTACGGCTACCTGTCAACAGGGTTGGGGCAGCTTTCACGGCGAGACAGGGCGAGGGGGACATCCAAGCATAGTATCATCAATCCCCCATATAAGCTTGCATCCAAAGATCCTTCGCTGTCCCATTGTCGTCCCCAGTAGATTCCTGTATAATGTAAGCGGAGAGTCTGCCTGCAGCTGTACCTTGCCACAGTCGTCTCGGAATATACTCGGCATCACGGTCCTCTCAACATCGAAGCCGACCGAGAACATCAGACACGTGCACACCTTAAGGAGTAGATCGACAAGAATCCTCATAATAAGCCGACCCACGGAGATGCCACAACCGTACGTGGCACCGGCACTAGACTATTGTCAATGTTCCAACTAGCGAGATGATGCCTTGAATCAGGAAGACGCAGGCCAGTGTAGTTCGAGGAGCGCGCGGGATTGAGTGTTGGTGTGCGGGGAACCCCCGTTCTCCGTTCCCCACCTCCCCGGGTAGTGCCGAGTTCCCCCCATAACCTCGGTGGGCCTGTGGAAAGGTCCTATTACTTCAGTGAGCCCCTGGCTTAACCTTAAGGCGAGGGAATTAACATCGATTCGATCCAATTACCTGCTTCAAGCCACACCGACAAGACAGTCATACCTACCTCTCATTGAAACCCCGCAAAGGCCCCCCCTTACCGCTTCGCATTTTTGTGACAAACCTAACCTCGGGCTAACCACCGACCGCCGGAATGACTACATCACCGCCTTCACAAATAAATCCATCCAAGTCAGGTCACCCACCTCTGGTTCGACGGTGAACACTTGGTAACTAGTTGTGTATGCTGACAGAGTGCGGAATATAGCCGCGGGCCTGTTAACATAGTCTTCGTCGGTGCCGGAGCAGTTGGTTGCTTCTACGCCTCGAGGCTGCATCATGTATGTGTTTGCTTACACACCCCCGGAATCTTCCACCCGCCCTATCCGGGTTCTTCCGGGCGATCCAGCCCGGCCAACACCTACTGGCCTATTGAGTATTCAGTCGGTTGTCTTTAGACGGGGAGACCGTTGCTCAGCCTACCGCTTGCTCAGCCCCCTTATGCCCAGCCCGCCCCTTTGAACTTGATCATAACACCCGACTCCTGCCGTCGTCTAACGAATCATTGCAGCCGAGCCATAACCTCCACACCTCCTTAATCGCTAGGTCTAATTACCAGGCCATCGCCGACAATGGGGTGCGCATGCAGACACACTCCTTCGGGGACTACACCTTCACGCCCGCCTCCGTCTTCCCCTCCGTCGCGGCGGCGTCCGGGCCCGGCACACCGGAATGGCACTACATTATCGTGACGACCAAGGCGCTGCCTGACCGCACTGACGATTCCAAGTTGATCGCCCCCCTGGTGGGCGCAAATTCATGCATCGTGCTGATCCAGAATGGCGTCGGCGTCGAGGACCCGTACCGCAAGCGGTTTCCTTCGACGCCCATTGTAAGCGCCGTCACCGTCATCAGCGCCGAGCAGGTGTCCCCCGGGACGATACGTCAGAACCGCTGGACGAGGGTCCACCTGGGACCGTACACCGACTCGGCCTCCTCCACCACCACGCCACCGTCCGCGTCAGCCGAAGCCCACGGCCAGCAGCACGCCCTCCTGGAGCAGCAAGGCACGGCGCGCACGGCCGCGCTAGCGGACTGGTGGTCGCGGCTCGGCGGGATCCGTGACGCCGAGCCGACGGACGAGGTGGGCCTGCAGACGGTGCGGTGGCACAAGCTGTGCATCAACTCCGCGTTCAACCCGTCGGCGGTGCTCTCGGGCGGGCGCGGCAACGCCGACATGGCGCGCGACCCGGAGCTGCGCGCGCACCTCGCGGGCGTAATGGACGAGCTGCGGGAGGCGGCGCCGAGGGTGCTGGGCCGGGCGTTCCCGGAGGGGTTGGCGGGCCCGGAGAGGATACTGCGGAGCACGGAGAGGAATGTGGGCGGACGGCCGAGCATGTTACTGGATTGGGAGGCGGGGAGGCCGTTGGAGATTGAGGTTATATTGGGGAATCCGGTGAGGATCGCAAGGGCGAAGGGGGTGGAGTTGCCGAGGATGCAGACCTTGTATGCTTTGTTGAGGAGTATGCAGCTTATGAGGGAGGCGGAGCGGAAGGAGACGACGGGGAAGGGGAAGTTATGAGGCGTGTGTAGGAATAATAAGCACATCTAAAAGTGATCGTACACCCAAATGTCGAAAGGACACCAAGTCAACGGTATTCAAGCAGCCACTATATAGATAGCTGTATGTTATCAAGTGTGTCCAAACTACGAGAGGCATACTTATCCGACGATGGAGCCTTGTTACGTGGTGCATGTAATACTGTACATGTAACCGTACAACCCCCCCTGGGCAAGTAATGTTATCCTTAGACTTTACACGGGTTGTAAACAGACAAGGAGGCGGGTGTCAGACAACCGCCCTCTACTTTCTATTGACTCCTGGCAGTTACGTAGGATGCTGAACCACCAATATCGACCATGCGGCTTACCTCACCGGCCGCTAGGTTCTGGCCAGGGTGAATGCAGGACGTGAGACACCTCAGCCCGGGTTCTGAAAGCTGAGCTGAATGCTCTGTGGCACACGACCAGCGGATGGGGAACGATAGCGCCCGTCTGCCGCCATTTGCTAGCCCGACACAACGGCACATCAGCTGTTATTATCAGACGTGTAGATCGCAGGACAAGTGAATCCTTTTGTGTTCCGTGCGCTGCAAACCGAAGGACTACCCCAGTAGGTCTGGAATGACAGGCCACGCCACCCCGAATGAGGATTTGGCCTCTATAGCTCCATAGGGATAGGTACTAGAGGATATGGTGGCTTAAAAGGAGAGGAGATCCAGGCTTATCAAAGCACAGAGTGGGCCATCGGGATAGAGTTGGGTGTAATGAGCACGAGACAAACGGGCGGACAATGCTAACACGAAAACCAACCCCTGCGTGGAAAAGGATGGCTCGCTCAACGACGGATAGTGGCGTTTGAGCGAAACGAGCGCTAGCTTGCTCCCTCCGTCCTCCGTTGCAGTCGTTTCTGGACAAATATAAAATTACTCCGAGGAAGCTATCCGTCTGAGTGAGACAAGTCGTTCAGTTGAGGTCAAAGCTTTTGCTAGCATTAGTCCAAGAGGTGGCGGCGCACGTGCCATCTATTAGCAGGCTAGGCCCTCTAGGGCCTAGCGAGTGGATTACTTTTGGGGGGCTCAGCTCAATTCCCCAGACGACCCCTCAAAAAAGAGGTGCAGTACGGATTATGTACCCGGGTACCAATGAATATGACGCTGGAATAATAAGATCGCCCTTATCCTGGAAAATACATTGTAACCCCCATTAAATTGATGGTATATCAGCACTCCTCGCGAAATACTTTTCCAGGTTTCTGCATTTCTCCGTCTTCCACTATCCTCTCCACAACGTTTTACAATCCGACCAGTCAAGCAGGTATGTGTTAACGTGTATGGTACTATGGACCTCATGAAACGCGAATGGGTAGGGGGGGCGTGATTATATCGGAGCTTGTCGCGCCAATTTATCTGCTTCTCCTTTGATTTCCCATACGGCGTCGCTATGTACCGTGTTTTCCTCCTTTCATCTCCTCACTCCTCCGCCGAACAACGCGACAGGCGACCGACGACGACCACTTTTGCTAATCTAGACGTCTCGACGCGCCATTGACATAGACCCCCTTTTTAGCAGTTGACCAGCTGCGTCCCGACCATCAAGATGCCTGGCGTTCGTGAGTCAAACCCCCCACCCCCTTTTGCTCTCCTACCGCGTCATTCTCCGTAACAACCTGGACTGACTTGCCAACTTTGCCGCGGCAGCTCCTGATGCGCTCAACAACCTGAAGGCCAAGCTCAAGGCCATGTTCAAGAAGCCGAAGAAGGCTGCCGCCGAGCCCAAGCCCGCCGAGGCCGCCGCCGCTACCACGACTGCTGCTACCGAGCCCACCAAGACGGAGACAGCTGAAGCTGCAGCTCCTGCCGGTGAGAATTCCTTCCCCTTCCATACCTATGCGATCTTCCCTATCCTCCCTAGTAGACACGGATCACGTGAATCCCCATACGGATGCAAGCGTCGTGCTGACCATTATACTACCTAGCTGAGCCTGTTACTACCGTCGCCGACGCCGCTGCTGCGCCATCAACCGAGGTCCCTGAGGGGGAGGCCAAGGCGGCTGAAGCCCCAGCTGCTGCCCCTGCCGATGCTACCCCAGCTGGTTTGTCCCTCCCTGAAGCTCTCACCGTATCATTCCGGCGCTAACTATGCTACGCACAGCTGCAGAGACAACGACTGAGGCTGCTCCTGTCGCCGCTCCCGTGGTCGCCGAGGAGACTGCGGAAGCCGAGGCTGCTCCGGTTGTGACTGAAACTGCTGCACCTGCGGCCGAGGCTGCTCCGGCTGTATCTGAGCCTGCCAAGACCGACGCGCCGGCTGCCACCGAAGCTGCTCCTGCCGAGGCCGCTGCTGCTCCTGCAGTTGAGGAGAAGAAGGAGGAAGCACCTGCTGCTGCTGCAACCACCTAAGCCTTGCATATGCATGCGGTTCCTATATCTGATTGGACTCAGGATACCGTGCGTTCACGTGCGAGAAATGGCATATAGCATGGCATTTTTGGTGCATTAAGAGTCTGGGGTAGATGCAGGTTTCCTTGCTTAAAACCTTGAGCAGGAACGGGGTAAAGGAGGTGATGAATAATGGCTGGTACTACGGGTGCGAAGGTTTTCTATTCTCTTTTTTATCGGACAGTCATACCAAGGATGCGGATAGCATGAGTGGCTATCTCTGTGGATGGAAGGTGCTATTTCTGTGGCTTTTTATCACGGAGAAGAGGAGCCGCGGACTGCTTCCTCGTTGGTGTTTGGATGTTCCGGTTCTCTTTTTACTTGATACCTGATCGATACCCTAATACCAACGTACGAGTGCTCTTTGAACGATTATGGGGGCCTCAACACGAGAGTGAGAGGACGCCCTTTTTGATGCCCGGCGGTGAGGAAGGCTAGACTCTCGACGTGAAGGCGAATGAATCTGCAAGTCACGGTTACTCGGATTCGGCACATTGTGCGGTTGTGTACGGAGGGTTGTGGCTCCCACCGGCTGAGTAGACTTGTCCATCTCGACCTAAAAGCATTATTGTGACACTATTAGGAGGGAGGCTTGACCTGTGATGTTTTGATACGTAGCGAAATCAAACCATTCGCTACTTTACCGGGGCTCATCACTGCCCTTGAGGACACTCACTCTGTTCTACGTAGGCCTCGAGAAACTTGCGTTTCGCTGAAGTCTAGGGAAAAATGATTGAGAAGACTCCGTTGCTTTTATCTACCGGGTATCACTCATACGGTGTCATAGCTCCGTAAACACAAACATAAAGAAACAACTCTAGCCTCCCGCCTAGCCCGTCTTCCTACTTTGCCCACGGCGCTTTTGTCACCGTATGCTGCGCGCTCGTCGTCCCTGGCTTACCCCT
>Ga0164242_10010212_pt1 | contig 10067 bp, 9 predicted proteins | sample OricomgcompostMG_FD_108783 | JGI IMG/M metagenome (GOLD analysis project Ga0164242, IMG submission 108783) | Miracle-Growth compost microbial communities from Emeryville, California, USA - Original compost - Miracle growth compost (MG) ... | reverse complement strand
GCCGTACCAGTCCGACCAGGTGGTGGTGTTCAGCTCCTGCCAGGTGGTGCCGTGGCCCGGCAGCCGCGGCACCTCGACGCCGTACCCGAGCTCGGCCAGGGAGCGACCCCACGGCACCATCGAGTACGGCGAGCCGGTGAACCCGTGCGAGAGCAGCACGCCGATGCGGCGGCCCCCGGTCAGCTCGGGTCGGGCCGGGACGGAGAGCGGTTCGTGGATGGTCACCTCGGACATGCCTCGCATTCTGCACGCTAGGCTCAGGCCCGTGGGCGAGAAGACGTTCTACTGGGTGCTGAAGTGGATCTTCATCGGTCCCTGGCTCAAGCTGCTGTTCCGTCCGAAGGTGATCGGCGCCGAGAACGTCCCCACCGACGGGCCGGTGATCCTGGCCAGCAACCACCTCTCCTACGCCGACTGGCTGTTCATGCCGCTCTACCTGCCGCGCTGGGTGCGGTTCGTGGCCAAGGACGAGTACTTCACCACCCCGGGTCTCAAGGGCCGGCTGCAGAAGCTCTTCTTCGGCGGCACCGGCAACGTGCCGATCGATCGCTCCGGCGCGTCCGCGGCCGAGGGCGCGATCATCTCGGCCCGTCGGGTGCTGGCCGACGGCGAGCTGTTCGGGATCTACCCCGAGGGCACCCGCTCGCACGACGGGAAGCTCTACCGCGGCCGCACCGGCGTGGCCCGGATCGCGCTGCAGACCAAGGCGCCGGTGGTGCCCGTCGCCGTACTGCGCACCGATGTGATCGCCCCGCCGGGCAAGGTCTTCGGCCGCTTGACGCGCCCGTCGGTGATCTTCGGCAAGCCGCTGGACTTCTCCCGCTACGAGGGCCTGGAGAACGACCGCTTCATCCTGCGGGCGATCACCGACGAGATCATGTACGAGATCCGGCGGCTCTCCGGTCAGGAGTACGTCGACATGTACGCCACCGACGCCAAGCGGCTCCAGGCTGGCGCCGGCGACAAGCCAGCGGCGTGACGATCCACAGCTCACACCCCTTCCCGACCGAGGAGGATCCGGTACGGCGCTTCCGCGGAAGGATCGGCGGTGCGGTCGCGCTGGTCACCACGGGCGCCGGCGCGACGCGGGCCGGGCTGACCGTCTCCTCGCTGATGGTGGCCGGCGGCGAGCCGGCCGCGGTGCTGTTCCTGGTCGACCCGGACAGCGACCTCGGCATGGCGCTGGCGCCGGGGGGACGTGCCGTCGTCCAGCTGCTGGGCTGGCCGCACCGGCACCTGGCCGAGGCGTTCGGCGGCACCGCGCCGGCGCCCGGCGGGCCGTTCACCACCGGCGTCTTCGAGGACTCCGACTGGGGACCGCGGCTGGCCGACGCCACCGCCTGGGCCTCGGTGAGCGTGACGGCGACGACCGAGGTGGGCTGGTCGCTGCTGGTCACCGCGGCGATCGACGACGTGGCGATCAGCACCGACGACGACGCGCTGCTGCACCGCCGGGGCCGGTGGCAGCGGGCGTGACGTCGGTCCTGGAGGTCGCCGAGGAGCTCTACGGGCTCCCGCTGGCGTCCTTCACGCCGGCCCGCGATGCGCGAGCGCGCGAGCTGCGTGGCACCCACCTGGCCGGTCCGGTCAAGGCGTTGCGCAAGCCTGCCACCGCGGCCTGGGTGGTCAACCTGCTGGTGCGTCGCGAGACCGAGCAGGTGGCCCAGATGATCGCTGTCGGCGCCGCCCTGCGCGAGGCGCAAGCGGGGATGGACGCGGCCGCGCTGCGTGAGCTCACCAGGCAGCGCCGCCAGCTCACCGCCGCGCTGACCGTCCGGGCGCGGGCGCTGGCGCGCTCGGAGGGGCTGCGGGTGACCGAGTCGGTCGCCGAGCAGGTCGAGGAGACGCTGACCGCCGCGATGATCGACGGCGGAGCCGCCGCAGCGGTGCGCTCGGGACTGCTGGTGGCGCCGCTGCGGGCCACGGGGGTCGAGGCGCTCGACGCGGCGGGCGCGGTGGCGCTGTCAGACGCGCTGGGCTTCGAGGTCGCGCCGGTGGCGGCGACGCTGCATGTCGTCCCCGACAGCGGCGCGGATCGCGGAGCCGAGCGGCTGGCCCGTGCGCAGGCGGCCCTCACCGCCGCCGAGGACGAGGTTGCCGAGCGCCGCCGGATCAGCGAGGACGCAGCCGCAGCGACCGAGCGGCTGCAGGCACGCTCACTCCAGATCCAGGCCGAGATCGACGAGCTGCGCCGGCGGCTGGCCGGACTCGAGGAGTCGGCCCAGCGGGTCGACGACGAGCTGGCCGAGGCGGAGGAGGAGCGTGCCGAGGCCGAGTCGGCGCTGGGCGACGCCGTTCGGCATCGGGACGAGGCGGCGGCGGAGGTGGCGCGCCGGCGGGAGTGACACGCCGCTACGCCCAGGCCTTGGCCCGCTCCACGGCCGCCAGCCAGCGGCGGTAGTCGGCGTCGGCGGTGGCCCGGTCGCCGGCGGGTGAGAACGTCCGGTCCAGCGCCCAGGTCTCCCGGAGCTCGTCGTACGACGACCAGACGCCCACGCCGAGCCCGGCGAGGAAGGCGGCGCCGAGCCCGGTGGTCTCGACGTACCGGGGCCGGGAGACCGACAACGCGAGCTGGTCGGCCTGGAGCTGGCAGAGCAGGTCGTTGGCGGCGGCGCCGCCGTCCACCTTGAGCGAGGCGACCGGCGGCATGGTCGCGACCACGTCACGCACCTCGAACGCGATCGCCTCCAGGGTCGCCCGGACCAGGTGCGCGCGGGTCGTGCCGCGGGTGAGTCCGACGATCAGCCCCCGTGCCGTCGGGTCCCAGTGCGGCGCGCCCAGCCCGGTCAGCGCCGGCACGAACACGACGCCCTCCGAGGACGGCACCGTCGCGGCGATGGCGGCCGTCTCGGCCGCCGACCCGACGATCTGCAGCCCGTCGCGCAGCCACTGCACGGCCGCGCCGGTGACGAAGATCGACCCCTCCAGCGCGTAGGTCAGCTCACCGGACGGCGAGCGCCAGGCGGCGGTCGAGAGCAGTCCCGATGCGGACCGCTCCAAGGTCGTCCCGGTGTTGGTCAGGATGAACGACCCGGTGCCGTAGGTGCACTTGACCTCGCCGGGGGAGAAGCACGTCTGCCCGAACAGCGCCGCCTGCTGGTCGCCGGCGATCCCGGCCACCGGCAGTTCCAGGTCGAGGAACGAGCGGGCGTCGGTGACGGCCAGCTCCCCCCAGTTCGGGACCAGCTCGGGCAGCGCGTCGCGTGGCACCCCGAACAGCGCGCACAGCTCGTCGGACCAGTCGCCCCGGGTGAGGTCGAAGAGCAGGGTGCGGGAGGCGTTCGAGACGTCGGTGACGTGTTCCAGGCCGCGGGTCATCCGGGCGATGAGATAGGAGTCGACGGTGCCGACGGCGTACCTGCCGGACTCGACCAGCGCCCAGGTGTGCGGCTCGTGTTCGCGGATCCAGGCCAGCTTGGTGGCGGAGAAGTAGGGGTCCAGCCGCAGCCCGGTCAGCTCACGCACTCGGTCCTCGTGGGCGGCCAGGTCGCCACACATCGAGGCGGTACGGCGGTCCTGCCACACGATCGCCCGGCGTGGCGACCCGAGCGTCTCGCGGTCCCACAGCACCACCGTCTCGCGCTGGTTGGTGAGGCCGATCGCGGCGAGCTCGGCGCGATCGAGGCCGCGCAGCGCGGCCCGGCAGGCCTCCAGGGTGGCCTGCCAGATCTCCTCCGGCACGTGCTCCACCCAGCCGGGTTTCGGGAAGTGCTGGGCGAACTCCTGATAGCCGCGCGCCACGATCTCGCCGGTCTCCGAGACGACCAGTGCCGTCACGCCGGTGGTGCCGGCGTCGATGGCCAGGATCGAGGTCATCGGTCGCTCCTCTCCTCGGGCTGGTGCAGGTCCGCGGAGCGGACCGGCTTGCGGGCGTACATCGCCTGGTCGGCGCGCTCGATCAGGTCGGCCAGCGACTCCTCGCCGCGCAGTTGCGCGACGCCCGCCGTCCAGTTGACGGTTGCCGCCGCGGCCAGCGCCTCGACCCGCTCGCGCGCCCGGTCCTCGCCGACGCCGGGCAGCATCAGCACGAACTCGTCGCCGCCGACCCGGCCCACCGCCTCGTCGCCGGACAGCTCGTCGAGCCACTGCCTGGTCGCCGCCACCAGGAGGTCGTCGCCGGCGCGGTGACCGCGGCTGTTGTTGACCGCGCGCAGGTCATCGAGGTCGATCAGCACCACCGAGACGGGGGTACGGCGCCGCCGGGCCCGGGTCAGCAGCCGCTGGCCGACCGCCTCCAGCCCGTGCCGGTTGAGCACTCCGGTCAGCGGGTCGGCGCGCGCCAGCCACCGCATCCGCTCGAAGAGCACCCGCACGATCTCGGTGGCGATGGTCGCCTCCAGCGCCATCACCAGCGCGGCGGTGGTCAGGGTGGAGTCGCCGCGTTCGGCGACCGCGCCGACGAACGCCGCCAGGCCGAGGTAGTAGACGATCACCGCTCGGCGGCTCAGCAGCAGGCTGGTGTAGATGCCGACCAGCGGCAGCCCGATCCCGTTGCTGAACGCCGCCGCGTCCAGATGGCTGGTGTGGGTCATCGCGGCGATCGCGAGCAGCTGGATCGCGAGCATCACCGTCGCCTCCAGCCGGGTGAACGCCCGCCCGCGCAGCAGCGCGACCGTCGCCATCACCACGCCCAGGCCGCCGAGGGCGCCGAGGGCCCAGCGCGGGTTCTTGCCCGGGGTGTAGAACACGGTGGCGACGAGCAGCAGCAGTCCGCCGACCAGGTAGAGGATGGCGGTGACGCTCGCCAGCGCCGACTGCCCACCCAGGCTCCCGCGTCCGCGCCGCGGAGGCAGCGGCGCCGCCCAGCTCACGACGCGCCCGACCGGACGATCGCGAGGATCTTCTCGTCGATCCAGGACAGGTCGTCGGCCACCCGCATCTCGTAGTTCTCCGCGCCGACCCAGGCACGGAAGTCCGGCCTGCCCTGCGCCGCGGCGAAGGCCTCCAGGTCGGCCTCGATCTCCGGTGTGATCGCCACCTTCTCCTCCTCGGTGGAGGCGGTCAGGTAGAGCACGTGCAGGTCGAGCAGGCGCTCCAGCTCGGGGATCGGCGCGCTCGCGTCGTCGACGCGGAGGTCGACGGCCACGTCGTCGCCGCCGTCGTACCCCGCCCCCTCGCGCACCACGAAGAGCGCCGCGCTCTGGCGGCCGCGGCTGTCGCCGCCGGCCCGGTCGCCGGCGGCCAGCGCGGCCAGCAGCCGCCGCTCGAGCGGCAGCCCGGGGTCCGACTCCAGCCACGCGCTCTCCATCGCCTCGACCACCTCCGGGCCGGTGAGGATGTTGCCCTGGATCGCGTAGCCGGCGCCCGTGCGGCCACCGGCCCAGGGCAGGCAGGCCGACCCGGTGTGGGACGCGGAGCCGCCGTCGATGTCGACGATGCCGACCTGCCGGTGCTCGCGGCCGTCGTCCTCCTCCAGCAGACGCTGCAGCGCCACCGGGGCGGTGGCACCGTCGTCGAGGTGGGCGAGCGCCAGGCCCTTGTAGGCCACGTTGGCCCACGCCTGCGTGGCCACGGCGCCGACGCCCGCGACGGCGGCCGGCACGACCGACCCGACGCCGAGGAACTTGCTGGCCACCGCGACACCCCACGACTCGCCGTCGGCGGAGCGGGCCACGATCGAGAACGTCATGGTCGTGACCTTAGCGACGCCCCCGGCGCGGTGAGAACGGACCACTGACCATCGCGGTACGCCGTCGCCCAGCCGGCCTGGTGCAGCACCTCGATCTGGGCCTCGCCGTCGGTCAGCAGCGCCGCGCACCGGATGCCGTACGACGCGAACGTCGACCGCCAGGGCGCGCCGTAGCTCAGCACGCTGACGTCGAGGATGTGCTCGGGATAGGGGTCCTGGCGGTTGTCGGCGAAGACCGGCACGCTGGGGGTGAACCAGATCAGGTAGGCCCCCGAGTCGTAGCTGGTGTACACCCGCCCGGGACACCGCTCGATCGCCGCCGCGGCCGAGCGGCTCATCGGGTGCCAGCCCAGCGGGGTCGGGCTGGCGGCGTACACGATGGCGACGGCGAGTGCCGAGGCCGCGCCGGCGAGCCCGAGGATCGCCCGCGCGGGCACGGCCCGCGCGGACGGCTGGTTGCGCAGCAGGTGAGCGACCAGCGGCACGGCGGCGAGCACGAACATCACCATGTTCCTGCTCGCATCGACGGCCAGCGGCAGCGTGGCCAGCGACGTCACCAGGCCCAGGCCGCCCTCCCAGGAACGCAGCCGACGGCGGCGTACGACGACCAGCACCGCGGTGCCGGCCACCCACACCCCGAACCCGACGCTGTAGATCGTCAGATGCCGGTAGGCGGGCTCCCACTCGGTGATGTGCTGCTCGAAGGGGCGCCGGCCCGACGTCAGCACGTAGCGCCACAGGTGCGGGCCCAGCGGCGTGACCAGGGTGGCCAGCGCGCCGAGGGCGGTGACGGCGAGCAGGGGGCGAAGCCGACGCCCGTCGCGGTGAAGCAGCGCCAGCACGCAGGCCGCGCCCAGGGCGATCCCACCGAAGACCACCCCGCCGTGCAGGTTGGCCCAGACCAGCATCAGCGGTGGCGCCCACCACCAGCGCCGGGTGCGCAGCAACCACAGCATCACCGCGAAGCAGCACATCGTCGCCATCTGCGGGCGCACCGCCCAGCCGCCGAGCAGCACCGGCACCGCCAGCGTGAGCGCGGCCGCGTCGGCCACCCGGGGCTCGGGCTCGCCGGGGGTGACGGCCCTGGTGGAGAACATCAGTGCCAGTCCGGCGAGCAGCCCGGTCGCCAGGGTGAGCAACGGCAGCCCGCCGAGCGCGTGCAGCACCCAGGCGAGCAGTTGCCAGAGCCATTCGTGGTCGGGCCAGGCGTCGCCGTACGCGGTGTAGGAGTAGTGGTCGGTCAGGCTGACCGCGTGGTGGTGCCAGATGTCGCCGCCGGCACGCAGCGCCCACCAGGTGTCGCCTTGGGTGGAGGAGACGGCGCAGGCCAGTGCGGTGGTCCCGATCAGGGCGAGCCGCCGCACCAGCGTCGGCACGGGGAGTCGCTGGCTCGGCGGCACGGCTCGCGATCTTGCCCTAATTCTCACTCCGCCGCCGGAGGGGACGATATTTGACCCATGTCACATCTTCGCCGGGTGGCCGCCACCCTTGCCGCCACCGCCGTCGCACTCACTCCGAGTCTGCTGGGCTCGGCCCATGCCGCTACGCCGACCCAGCTTCCGGATCAGGACCCGTTCTATCAGTACGGCGCCGGAGGGACGCCCGGCACCCCGCCGGCCGACTCCGCGTCCGGAGACGTGCTCGGCACGCGCTCGGTGGGGCTGACCCTGACCGACCTCTCGAAGGCGTTGTCCAACTCCACGAACCCGGCGACCTTCCCGGCCACGGCGACCCAGCTGCTCTACCGCACCCAGAACGAGACCGGCGCGCCCAGCCAGACGGTCACCACCGTGATCCGGCCCGCCGGCGCCAGTCGCGGTGTCGTCGCCTACCTGAGCTACTACGACGGCCTGGGCGACAGCTGCGACCCGAGCTACACGTTGCAGAGCACGACGGCCAGCGCCGAGAAGGCGATCATCGGCACGCTGGTGGAGAGCGGCTACACCGTCACCGTCCCCGACTTCGAGGGTGAGGGGCTCGACTGGGCCGCCGGGCACGAGGCCGGCTGGGGCACCCTCGACGCGATTCGCGCTACCGAGAAGGCGCTGGGCCTCCCGGCGGCCACCACTCCGGTCGCCCTGATGGGCTACTCCGGCGGCTCGATCGCGGGGGACTGGGCCAGCGAGCTGGCGCCGTCGTACGCGTCCGAGCTGGACCTGGTCGGCACGGCGATCGGTGGGGTCCCGGTCAATCTCGGTGACGTGATGGGCTACGTCGACAGCGACGCCGACGCCGACCGGAACGCCTGGTTCGGCGTCATCCCGGCGGCGATGGTCTCTCTGGAGCGCGCCTATGGCAGCGACAAGGTCGACTTCGCCGCGGTCGAGAGCACCGAGGGCCAGGAGATCGCCGGCGAGGTCGCGGATGAGTGCATCGGCGACTTCGCCAAGGACTATCCGAACCTGCACGTCTCCGACCTGCTCGACTCCAGCACCGGCTACACGAGCCTGCTCGACGTTCCCGGCGTCCCGGACATCGTGAACGGTCTCGTGATGGGCACCGGTGGGACACCGCGGATGCCGATGCTGATCGTCCAGGGTCGAAGCAGCGACGGCGAGGGTGACGGCGTGATGGTCACCGACGACGTCGCGGCGCTGGCACAGCACTACCGGAGCGAGGGGGTTCCTGTCACCTACACCGAGCTGACCGGGCAGGACCACAGCGCCGCCGGGACGTCGTTCGTGCTCTCGGCGCTCGGGTTCCTCGACCGGGTGCTCCCGGCACCGGCGCAGCCCAGCCAGCCCAAGACCGCCGTTCACGCCAAGCTCAAGAGCCACTCGGCGGGCCGCAAGGACGTTCTCGTCGTGACCGCCAAGGGCGCGACCGGCGCCAAGGTGAAGGTCTACCGAATGCACCACGGCCACCGGGCCAAGGCCGGGCACGGCGTGATCAACAAGCACGGCAAGGCCACGATCAAGGTCGTCGACCACAACGGCTCGGCGAAGACCCGCTACCGTGCCACGGTCGCCGCCACCGCCACGACGCTGGCCGCGACCACCAAGGTGGTCAAGCAGCGCTGATCCGGGCGTGACGTCCATCCCCTGCGGCCTCCTGCAGGTCGACGACCAGCGCCAGATGGTCGGAGACCGGCAGGCGGCGGACGGACGCGATGGCTCGACCCCGGTAGCCATCGGCGAGGACGTGGTCGAGCTGCCGCCGGGGCGCCTCGACCGGGAACGTCGGCTGGTGCTCGCCGAGCGGGGTCATCCGGCTGGCGCGAGCGGCGCGGTCAACCTCCATGTTGAGGTCGCCGGTCAGCAGCAGCGGGCGCGGCAGCGCGCGCAGGGAGCGGGTCAGCGCCCGCAGCTGGTGGCCGTTCCACCACGGCAGGAACGACAGGTGGGTGGTGGCCACGGTGAGGACCCCCAGGGGCGAGTCGACGGTCGCCGCGACGGCCACTCGCGGCTCCTCGCGCACCAGCGTCGGCCAGCGCCGGTCGTGGAAGCGCATCGGCGCCGGTCCGGGCACGACCGGCAGCCGCACCACCTCCCAGGAGGTGGCCGGATAGCGGCTCAGCAGCGCGATGCCGTACGCCGCCGCGTCGGGTTGCTCGCGGCCCGTCGCGGCCGTCCAGGTGGCGCCGGGGCTGCCGGCCAGCGCCGCCACGAACCGGTGCTCGGCGGCGCCCATCGCCCGGGCCGCGACAGCGGTCAGGTCCGCGCCACCGGACCGATGCTGGTTGCGGTCGACCTCCTGCAGCGCCAGGACGTCGGCGTCGAGGCTGGCGATGGCGTCGGCGTACAGGCCCAGGTCGACCTCGTCCCGCTCGCGAGACCGGCCGTGCAGGATGTTGAACGTCACCACGCGCACGATCGGGCGGTACCCGCTCGGCATGGCCGGTCACGCGCCCGGGTATCGAACTGCCATGCCTGACGAGGTACGCCGGGGCCTGCGCGAGGCGCTCAAGACGGTCGCCGTCGCGCTGAAGGAGGGCTCCCTGAACAAGGGGGCGCCGTTCGCCCTCGCGGGCAGCTACGCGCTGTGGGCCCGCGGCGGCCCCGAGCCCGACCACGACGTCGACTTCATGGTCGCCGAGCAGGACGCGCCGGCGGCGATGGCGCTGCTGGCCGAGCACGGGCTGCAGGTGGTGCAGCCGCCCGAGGACTGGCTGTTCAAGGTCTTCATCGGCGACTCGATGGTCGACGTGATCTTCCGCAGCGCCGGCGTGTCCGTCGAGCGCAGCCACTTCGCCGGCGTCGACGAGTTGGAGGTCGAGTCCGTCGCGATGCCGGTGCTCGCCGCGACCACGCTGATGACCGACAAGCTGCTCGCGATGGAGGAGCACGCCTGCGACTTCGGCGCCGTCCTCCCCGCCGCGCGGGCGGTGCGTGAGCAGATCGACTGGGCCAGTGTGCGTACCGCCGTCAAGGGCAACCCGTACGCCGAGGCGTTCCTCTACCTGCTCGACCGGCTCGCCATCAGCTCGGCCACCTGACGT
>Ga0164242_10010211_pt1 | contig 10067 bp, 9 predicted proteins | sample OricomgcompostMG_FD_108783 | JGI IMG/M metagenome (GOLD analysis project Ga0164242, IMG submission 108783) | Miracle-Growth compost microbial communities from Emeryville, California, USA - Original compost - Miracle growth compost (MG) ... | reverse complement strand
TGCTGACCGCCGACCGTCGGGCGGCGGCGACCTACGACGCCCTCGGCGTCAGGTACGAGCTGCTCCGCGTCGCCTGACAGAATGGCGCCCATGTCAGAGTCGACCAGCCAGCCGAACACGCGCCCGCGGGTGCTGAGCGGCATCCAGCCGACGTCCGACTCCTACCACCTGGGCAACTACCTCGGCGCGGTGCGCAACTGGGTCGACCTGCAGGCCGAGTACGACGCCTTCTTCTTCATCGCCGACCTGCACGCCATCACCGTCGAGCAGGACCCGAAGATCCTGCGCCGGCGCACGCTGAGCGCGGTCGCGCAGCTGGTGGCGATGGGCATCGACCCCCACCACTCCACGATCTTCGTGCAGAGCCACGTGCCCGAGCACGCGCAGCTCGGCTGGGTGCTGGAGTGCATGACCGGCTTCGGCGAGGCCCGCCGCATGACGCAGTTCAAGGACAAGTCGTCGAAGAAGGGCGAGGGCGCCACGAGCGTCGGCCTCTTCACCTACCCGATGCTGATGGCGTCCGACATCCTGCTCTACCGGCCGCAGTACGTGCCCGTGGGAGAAGACCAGCGCCAGCACCTCGAGCTGACCCGCGACCTCGCCCAGCGCTTCAACACCCGCTACAAGAAGACGTTCCGCGTGCCCGAGCCCTACATCCTCAAGGAGACGGCGAAGATCTACGACCTGCAGGAGCCGACCGCGAAGATGTCGAAGTCCGCGGCCTCCCCGAACGGGCTCATCGACATGCTCGACGACCCCAAGGTCATCGTGAAGCGGATCAAGAGCGCCGTCACGGACTCCGGCAGCGAGATCGTCTTCGACGAGAAGAGCAAGCCGGGCATCTCCAACCTGCTCGGCATCTACTCGGCCATCACCGGAACGTCGATCGAGGCGCTCGTCGAGAAGTACCGCGGCCAGGGCTACGGCACGTTCAAGGCGGACGTCGCCGAGGCCGTCGTCGAGGTGTCGGCGCCGTTCCGCAACCGCACCACCGAGCTGATGGACGATCCGGCCTACCTCGCCGAGGTGATGCGCCAGGGTGCCGAGCGCGCCGGCGCGGTGGCCAGCAAGACCCTGGCCGACGTCTACGAGCAGGTCGGCTTCGTGCCGGCCGCCCGGTAGGAGCGGCCCGTCGTGGGAACCATCGGCGTCGCGATCGCGATCCCCGAGCCCTGGGGCAGCCAGATCCAGGAGTACCGGGAGTCGATCGGCGACCCGATGGCCGAGCTCATCCCGCCGCACATCACGCTGGTGCCGCCGGTCGACATCGCGCCCGAGCTGATGCGCGACATCGCGTTCCATCTCGAGAACGCCGCCGCGATGCTGAGGCCGTTCAAGGTGCACCTGCACGGCACGGCGACGTTCCGGCCGGTCTCGCCGGTGGTCTTCATCGCGCTCACCGAGGGCATCTCGGCCTGCGAGCGGCTCGAGCGCGCGGTGCGCCAGGGGCCGCTGGGGGTCGACCTCACCTTCCCGTACCACCCGCACGTGACGGTGGCGCACGAGCTGCCCGAGGACATCCTCGACCGCGCGACCGCCGACCTCGGCGGCTTCGACGCCACCTTCGTCGTCGAGCACTTCACGCTCTACATCCACGACGAGGCCAAGGAATGGATCGCAGCCCGGTCGTTCAAGCTCGGCTAGCCCTGGCCCGGCTCACGGCGTCCGCCCCGGTGCAGGCCGCCCTCCGGACCCGCTTCGTGCGGGCCTATCGGCACTACAGCGGCGTCGACGGCGGCCAGCAGGCCGCGGCCGTCACCTACTACGGATTCCTCTCCGTCTTCCCGATCCTGGCGCTCGCGTTCTTCGTCGTCGGCTGGGTCGCGAAGGTCTACCCCGACGCCCACCAGAACCTGCTCGACGCCGTCGACACCGTGCTGCCCGGCCTCATCGGCGGCGACACCGGGCAGGTCTCGCTCACCGACATCCAGGACGCCGCCAACAAGGTCGGCCTCATCGGCCTGGTCGGCGTCCTCTACGCCGGGCTCGGCTGGCTGTCGTCGCTCCGGGACGCCGTCGCCATCACCTTCGAGGTGCCGAGGAAGAGGCGCAGCAGCTTCGTCGTCGGCAAGGCGCGCGACCTCGTCACGCTGGTCTTCTTCGGCGTGGTGCTGCTCCTGGCCGTCGGCCTCACCGGGCTCGTCCAGCGCTCCACCCAGTGGGTCCTGGACGCGATCGGCCTCGGCGAGGGCTTCGGCTGGCTGCTGTGGGTTCTCGCCGTCGTCTTCGGCCTCGCCGCCAACACCGTGCTCTTCCTGGCGATGTTCCGCCTGCCGCAGGGCGTGAGCGCGTCCTTCCGTCACCTGCTGCCGGGTGCGGTGCTGGGTGCCGTCGGCTTCGAGGTGCTCAAGGAGCTCTCGAGCTGGCTGCTCGCGTCGACGCGCGGCTCACCGGCATTCCAGGTGTTCGGCATCTCGGTGATCCTGCTGGTCTGGATCAACTACTTCAGCCAGCTCACCCTCTACGCGGCGGCGTTCGCGCACGTGGGGGAGGCTCAGGCGGAGAACGCCTGACCCGTCACGTCCCAGAGGTGGTGCACCGGGTCGTGCAGGGCATAGATGGCCAGCGTGCGGACGGTGAACCCAGACGAGGCGGCGCCGTTGCCTCGTCTTCCCTTTCGGGCGACGTCCTTGAGCGGAACGTCCTCGACCGCGGCCGAGAAGGCGGTGCCCGCCCGGATGAGCTGGCGCTGCACCACCTCGGGGTCCTGGGCGTTGTAGCGCTGCGACTCGGCCGTGACGTCCTGGTCCCAGTTCGGGAACTCCGGATCGTCGAGGACGAGCATGAGGTTCAGCCGCGCGTGCATGATCCGGTAGACGTCACGCACGTGCGCCGCGTACTCCAGCGGCGACCACGTGCTGTCGTCCGGCCGGGTGGCGAGCTCCGAGCGCGACTCGAACATGCCGAGCCACGCCTTGACGTTGTGCCGCACCAGCCGCGGGATCTCCGCGAACTGCGCGACCGCCGGGTCGAACCCGCACTCGTCGCAAGCCCGCTCGAGGACCCAGGTCCAGTCCTTGTCATCCGGAACGATCGCCATGGGCGCAAGTATCTCCGAGTGAAGCGAGCTCCCCACCCGCCGTCCGGTAGAACTACGTACATGCGGGCTCGCGATGGGGTGTGGAACGGATGAGCGCAACCCTTCGTGACGTCGCGCGCCACGCGGGCGTGTCCGTGAAGACCGTGTCGAACGTCGTCCACGGCTACGCGTTCGTGCGCGACGAGACCCGCCAGCGGGTGCAGGCGTCGATCGAGCTGCTCGGCTACCAGCCCAACGTCGCCGCTCGCAACCTCCGGTCGGGGCGGACCGGGACGATCGGGCTGGCCGTGCCGGAGCTCAGCTTCAGCTACTTCGCCGAGCTCGCCGACGCCGTCCTCGTCGCCGCCCGCGAGCGGGGCTACGTCGTCCTCGTCGAGCAGACCGGCGGCGATCGTGCCGCCGAGATAGCGCTGCTGTCGGGTCCGCGGACGTCGATGCTCGACGGGATGCTCTTCTCGCCGCTCGGGCTCTCGAGCGACGACGCCGACCTGCTGCGTGTCGGCTACCCGCTCGTGCTGCTGGGGGAGAGGGTCTTCGACGGGCCCACCGACCACGTGACGATGCAGAACGTCGTGGGGGCGGAGGCGGCCACGCGTCACCTCATCGAGATCGGCTGTCGCCGCATCGCCGTCGTCGGCGCCCATCAAGGCGAGAAGATCGGCTCGGCGGGTCTGCGCCTCGACGGCTACTGCGCCGCGCTGAAGGCGGCCGGGCTTCCCTACGACCCGGCGCTGATCGTGTACCGCAGCGGCTGGCACCGCACCGACGGAGCTGCAGCCACCGACGAGCTGCTGGCGAGCGGCGTCGAGTTCGACGCGATCTTCGCCCTCAACGACGAGCTGGCGCTGGGTGCGCTGCGCTCGCTGCACGTCGCCGGCCGCCGCGTACCGGAGGACGTCGCGGTCGTGGGATTCGACAACCTGGTCGAGGGACAGTTCGCCCTGCCGAGCCTCACGACGATCGACCCCGGGCGCACCACCATCGCCGAACGCGCGGTCGAGGCGCTCGTCGAGCGGATCAACGACTCGGACGGGCAGATCGGCGGCCCGCGTCTGATCGAGGCGCCCTACCGCCTCGTCGAGCGGGAGTCGGCTCCCTCGGTCGTGGCGGAAAACGCCGCCATGTGACGCTTGACACACTTCCGAGCTGACTTCTACTGTCCATTACAACGTTGCATTACAACGTTGTAAACGCAGGTGTGGCCCCGCGCTGAGGGGCACCCCAGAGAGGGCATTCAATGAAGAAGGTCATGCTCCCCGTCGCGATCGCCGTGAGTGCGGCCCTCGCGCTGACGGCGTGCGGCGGATCGGGCGACGGCGGAAGTGCCAGCCAGTCCGGCGAGCCGAAGCACGTCAACCTGTCGTTCTGGCACGGGTACACCGAGGCGGACGGCAAGGTCCTCGACCAGATCGTCGACGACTTCAACAAGTCGCAGGACGAGATCACCATCACCGACACGACGAAGACGTGGGCGGAGATCGGCGACACTCTGCTCACGTCGCTGTCGGCTGACCAGGGTCCCGACATCGTCGCGCTCCCGGCGGAGAATCTGCCGATCTACGCCTCGAAGGGTGCGTTCCAAGACCTCGGCGACTTCTACGCCGAGGACTCCACCCAGAGCGCCTCGCTCAACGAGCAGGCCGTCTCGATGGAGAAGGTCGACGGCACCTACTACGGCGTCCCCCTCGGGTTCGTGCCGCTCTCGGTCATCTACAACAAGAAGCTCTTCGCCGAGGCCGGCGTCGACACCTTCCCCACGACCTGGGACGAGTGGCTCGACGCTGCCAAGAAGCTCACCATCGACAAGAACGGTGACGGCAAGCCGGAGCAGTACGGGCTGGCGCTTCCCGACCACGCGACCGTCGGCAACGGCGTCTGGGCCAGCCTCTTCTATGGCGGCGGCGGAGGTCTGATCGACGAGTCGGGGCAGTCGGTGATCGACTCGGACGCGAACGTGCAGACCCTCACCACGTGGGCCAACGCAGTCATCGACGACCACATCTCGCCCACGGGCATCGACGGCGTGAAGTCCGACAACCTCTTCAGCGCCGGTAAGGCCGCCATGGAGGTCGGCGGCCCGTGGATGGCGGGGGTCGCGAAGGACAACGGGATCGATTACGGCATCGCCGGAATCCCCGCGGGGCCCGCCGGAGCTGCGGCGAGCGCGATCGGCATCTCGGCCGGCGTGACCGTCCAGGCCGACGAGACGGAGAAGGCGGCTGCCGAGAAGTTCTTCCAGTACTTCTTCTCCAAGGACGTCGCGACCAAGTGGTCGCTCGGCTCCGGGTGGCCGCCGCTCCGCACGGACATCCCGGCTTCGGACGTCTCGTCCAACCCGGTCGTCCAGTCGCTCACGGAGATCGCCGGCACGGCTCGGCCGCTTCTTCCGGGTGTTGCCGACAGCGTCGACGTTCTGGCTGCTGTCGACGAGGCAACCCAGAAGGCACTCGCCGGTGGCGACCCGGCTTCCTTGCTGAAGACGGCGTCGGACCAGGCATCCGAGGCGCTCTCGCAGTAGCGCGAGATCTGCGCGACCGTTTCCCAGCTCCGGTGGCCGCCGTTCTCGGGCGGCGGCCACTCAGCTCACCATCTCTGAAGGCGACATGACGACGATGACCCAGCCCGCGCGCCGCCGCTATCGCCCGCCGCGTCAGCTCGGCGGAGGCGGTCGCTCCTCCGGCTTCCGGTTCGGCCGCGGACGCGGCCCGATGGCCATGGCCTTCATGCTGCCGGCGCTCGTCATCCTCGGCGCCTTCGTCTTCTGGCCGATGATCTCGGCCCTGCGTCTCTCGTTCACCCACAGCAGCGGCTTCGGCCCGACGACGTGGGTGGGCCTCGACAACTACCGCGAGATCCTCCACGACCCGAAGATCCTCAAGACGCTCGGCGTCACCGGCCTCTACACGGTGATGTTCACCCCCACAGCGATCGTCCTCGCGTTGGCACTCGCGCTGCTCCTGACCAACAAGGCGCTGCTCGGCCGGGGTGCCTTCCGCACCGCCCTCTTCCTGCCCTTCGTGATCTCGATGGCGGTCGCGGCCTTCGCGTGGTCGTATCTGCTCGACCCGCAGCTCGGCCTGCTCAACTACTGGTTGCGCGAGATCGGCATCCAGCTCGGCAACGTGCTGCAGGACCCGCACCTCGCGCTGCCCGCGGTGGTGGTCGTCGCGGTGTGGAAGAGCTTCGGCTTCTACATGGTCATCTTCATCGCCGGCCTCCAGCAGGTTCCCGAGGAGCTCCACGACGCGGCGCGCATCGACGGCGCCAACGCCTGGCAGCGGCTGACGCGCATCACGCTCCCGCAGCTCTCGACGACCTTCGCCTTCGTGGTGGTCTTCGCCACGATCGCTGCCCTGCAGGCGTTCGACCAGATCTACGTGATGACCGGCGGCGGCCCCTACCGGCACACCCAGACGGTCGTCGCCGAGATCTACTCGCAGGGCTTCAAGAAGCTCGACCTCGGTCTCGCGACCGCGATCTCCTATGTCCTGCTGCTCATCACCCTGGTGATGAGCCTCATCCAGTTCCGCTTCTTCGGGAGCCGCGAGAAGGACGTCGTCGGATGAGGCGCCTCGTCGGCCGCGGCCTGCTCTTCACCACGGCCATCGTGGCCACGCTGGTCCTGTTGCTGCCGCTGATCATCATCGTCCTGACGGCCTTCAAGCCGTCGGCCGAGGTCAACGCCTACCCGCCGACCCTGGCGCCGCACGCGTGGACGCTCGACAACTTCCACCGGATCTTCAGCGACCTGCCGTTCGCGCGCCTCTTCCTCAACAGCTTCGTCTTCGCGGGCGGCGTGACGCTCTTCGCGCTGGTCTTCGACTCGCTCGCCGCCTACGCGTTGGCGAGGCTGGATTTCCGCGGCAACCGGCTGCTGCTGATCGTGATCGTCGCGAGCCTGATGATCCCGTTCCAGGCGACGCTGATCCCGGTCTACCAGCTGGTGGCGCACCTGCACTGGGTCAACAGCTTCGCCGGCCTGATCGCGCCACGTGCGGCCGACGCCTTCGGCATCTTCTTCCTGCGTCAGTTCTTCGTCTCGCTGCCGCGCGACCTCGACAACGCTGCGCGGATCGACGGCGCCTCGGAGCTCCGCGTCTTCTGGAACATCGTGCTGCCGAACGCCGTCCCGGCGCTGCTGACGCTCGGCATCTTCACCTTCGTCAACAACTGGAACGATCTGCTCTGGCCGCTCGTCTTCACGACCGACCCGAAGATGGCGACGATCACGTCCGGGCTGACGATGCTCACCGGCCCGAGCGGGATCATCCCCTACGGCACGATGATGGCCGGCTCGCTCATCGCGGTGCTGCCGCTCGCGCTCCTCTTCCTCTTCGTGCAGCGGCGGTTCATCGAGTCCGTCGCGACGACGGGACTCAAGTGACGCGCGCGAGCTGGGTCACCGACGGCGCCCTGCACTTCGCGCTCGGCATCGAGGACACCTTCGTGCCGCAGTCGCGGCCGGGGGAGCGGGCGATCGACGAGTACGAGCTGACCGACCACTACCGCTTCTTCGCCGACGACTTCCGGCTCGCCGCCGGCGTCGGCGCGACGCTCCTGCGCTGGGGGATCCCCTGGTACCGCGTCTCCCCCGAGCCGGGCGTCTGGGACTGGGACTGGACCGATCGCGCCTTCGCGGCGATGGCCGAGGCCGGCCTCGAGCCGATCGTCGACCTCGTCCACTACGGCACGCCGCTCTGGCTCGACGGCGCCTTCGCGCACCGCGACTATCCGCAGCACGTCGCCGACTTCGCGGCCCGCGTGAGCGAGCGGTACGCCGCCACCGCCCGCAGCTACACGCCGGTCAACGAGCCGGTCATCCACGCCCTCTTCTGCGGTGAGTACGGCTACTGGCCGCCCTACCTCACCGGCGCCGAGGGGTTCGCCACCATCGCCGCCAACCTCGCCCGTGGCCTCGTGCTCTCGCAGCAGGCGATCGCCGCGACGATCGGGGAGCCGATCTTCGTCCACGTCGAGGCGGCGATGGAGTTCGCCGGCGACGACATCGCCACCGAGCACCGCGACGAGGCCGACCGGCTCCGCGCGCAGGTCTACCTCGTCGAGGACCTCGCCACCGGCCGTGTCGACGACGCCCACCCGCTGCGTCGCGCGCTCACACCGGCGGGCGTCGACGACACCGAGCTCCAGTGGTTCGCCGACAACGCGGTCGCCCCCGACGTCATGGGCGTCAACTACTACCCGCGTCACTCGACCGAGCTCTTCGAGGCCGGCGTCACTCACGGCGGCGGCTTCGCCGACCCGCGCCCGAGCGTCGACCGTGGCGCGGCCGGCCTGACGTCCGCGCTGCGTCGCTTCGCCGACCGCTACGGCGCGCCCGTGATGGTCACCGAGACGTGTGTCACCGGCACCGTCGAGGAGCGCATCGCTTGGCTCGACGAGTCGGTCGCCGCGGTCGAGGAGCTCCGCGAGGACGGCGTCCCCGTCGTCGGCTACACGTGGTGGCCGCTCTTCGACATGTACGAGTGGACGTGGCGCCACAGCGACGCGCCCCGCGCCGACCACCTGCTGTCCATGGGCCTCCACGACCTGGCCGAGAGCCCCGACGGACTTCTCCGCATCGCCAACCCCGTGGCCGAGCGCTACCGCGCGCACGCCGACCGATGAAAGCGAACACCATGCATCGTGCACGACTGACCCTCCGTCCCGACCAGGTGGTCGGGGACGTCAACCCGAGGCTCTTCGGCTCCTTCGTCGAGCACCTCGGCCGGTCGGTCTACGGCGGCATCTACGAGCCCGGCCACGCCACCGCCGATGAGCACGGCTTCCGCCGAGACGTCGTCGAGCTCGTCAAGGAGCTCGGCGTCACCGCGATCCGCTATCCGGGAGGGAACTTCGTCTCCGGCTTCCGCTGGGAGGACAGCGTCGGGCCACGCGAACAGCGGCCCGCGCGGCTCGACCTCGCCTGGCACTCGACGGAGACGAATCAGATCGGTCTCCACGAGTTCCAGGAGTGGCTCGAGTTGGTCGGGGGAGAGCTGATGCTGGCCGTCAACCTCGGCACACGCGGCACCCTCGAAGCGCTCGAGCTCCTCGAGTACACCAACCTCGCCGCGGGCACGGCACTCGCGCAGCGGCGCATCGACAACGGCCGAGTCGAGCCGTTCGACGTCCGGATCTGGTGCCTCGGCAACGAGATGGACGGCCCGTGGCAGCTCGGCCACCGGTCGGCGGAAGACTACGGAAAGCTCGCCGCTCAAACCGCTCGTGCCATGAAGGCGTTCGATCCAGAGCTCGAGCTGGTCGTCTGCGGCTCATCGAGCTCGTCGATGCCGACCTTCGGCGAGTGGGAGCGCACGGTTCTCACCCACGCCTACGAGACGGTCGAGTACATCTCGTGCCACGCCTACTACGAGAACAAGGGCGACCTGGTCAGCTTCCTGGCCTCCGGCGTCGACATGGACCGCTTCATCAATGAGGTCGTCGCCGCCGCCGACGAGGTCAAGAAGGCCCAGCAGAGCGACAAGGTCGTCGACATCTCCTTCGACGAGTGGAACGTCTGGTACAACAGCCGCTTCGAGAACGTGGACAAGATCACCGGCGTCCGCAACTGGCCCGTCGCGCCCCGTCTGCTCGAAGACGTCTACACGGTGGCGGACGCGGTCGTCGTCGGCAGTCTTCTCATCACCTTGCTGCGTCACGCCGACCGGGTCACGAGCGCCTCACTGGCTCAGTTGGTCAACGTCATCGCGCCGATCATGACCGAGCCCGACGGGCCGGCCTGGCGCCAGACGACCTTCTTCCCGTTTGCGGAGACCTCGCGCTACGGACGGGGCACGAGCCTCGACGTCGCGCTCGAGTCCGACACCATCGAGAGCGAGCAGTTCGGTGCAGTCGGTGTGGTGGACGCGGCCGCGACCCACGATGGGGCAGACGGCTCGTACACCGTCTTCGCGGTGAACCGATCGCCCGACGCGGCAGCACGGCTCGAGATCGAACTTCCCCACGGAGACTTCGCGGTCTCCGCGTGCACGCTGCATGACGACGACGTCGAGGCGGTCAACACCGC
>Ga0164242_10010210_pt1 | contig 10068 bp, 15 predicted proteins | sample OricomgcompostMG_FD_108783 | JGI IMG/M metagenome (GOLD analysis project Ga0164242, IMG submission 108783) | Miracle-Growth compost microbial communities from Emeryville, California, USA - Original compost - Miracle growth compost (MG) ... | reverse complement strand
CTCAACCACCTTCGGCGCGTACGCCCTTGCCGTCTGGCCTTCGTTACCCACGCCCTGCTCCGATCCACATCCCACAGCTATATCAGGCCGTAGGGGATCCTCCGCGGGTAACCGGGTGAGGCCGCGACCGTGAAGGTCGGCATGATCGGCCTGCGTTCGTCCCAGTCGGGCGCTACGGTCGCTCCGCGGGTTTGACGGCGCGGATGATCGCCGAGTACATCCCGGGCGCGGCCTCGTGGGTGAACTCGACGCTCACCCCGGCGAACCCGACCGCCGCCAGTCCGTCCAGGTACTCGACCTTGGACAGGGCCCCGGCGATGCAGCCGACGTAGGAGCCGCGTTCGGCCCGGTCGGCTTGGGTGAGGTGGTCTTCAGCAACCACGTCAGAGATCCCGATCCGTCCACCCGGGGCGAGCACCCGAAACATCTCGGCCAGCACCGCGGGCTTGTCGACCGACAGGTTGATCACGCAGTTGCTGATCACCACGTCGACTGACTCGGCCGGCAACGGGATCGCCTCGATGGTGCCCTTGAGGAACTCCACGTTGCTCGCGCCGACCTTGGCGGCGTTGGCGCGCGCCAAGGCGAGCATCTCGTCGGTCATGTCCACGCCGAACGCCCGGCCCGTGGGCCCGACCCCCCGGGCCGAGAGCAGCACGTCGATCCCGCCACCGGAGCCGAGGTCGAGGACCCGTTCGCCTTCGTGCAGTTCGGCGACGGCGACCGGGTTGCCGCAGCCCAGGCTGGCCAGTACCGCCTCGGTCGGCAGCTCACCCTGCTCGCCCGTGCTGTAGAGGCCGGAGCCGAACGCCGCCTCCACCTCGGTGCCACCACCGCAACAGGACGCATTCGCCACGGCCACCTCGCCGGCGGGGGCGCAGCACGCCTCGCTCGCGGCATTCCCGTCGATGACCGTCAGCGCGTGGACGCCGGTGCCGGTTACGGAGGTTGCCGCGGCGGCGTAGCGCGAGCGGACCTGCTCGCGGAGTTCGTCGTTGCCCATGATCACTCGTTCCTTCGGATGCGCCCTTTGACGGTCGCATTGACGTGCGTCGATGCGATCAGGATGCATAACTTATCGACGTCTGTCAATGCGTGTGGCAGGGTGGCTGGCATGGCGCGAACGAGGTTGCCGGTGCTGGACCCGGAGTGGGCGGCGTGCTGCTCGCCGGTGGTCGGTGAACCGCTGGACGCGGCAGCGGCCGAGACGCTGGCAGGTGTGTTGAAGGCGATTGCCGAGCCGACCCGGCTGCGGTTGCTGTCACTGGTCGCCGCGCACGCCGAGGGGGAGGCGTGCATCTGCGATCTCACCGACCCGGTCGCGCTGTCGCAGCCGACGGTCTCCCACCACATGAAGGTGCTCGTTGACGCCGGTCTGCTGACCCGCGAGCAGCGTGGCAAGTGGGCCTACTACCGGCTGGTGCCCGGTGCCATGGACTCGCTCGCCAAGGTGCTGTCGCTGGCGGTGCCGGCCGGTGCGTGAGGGCGCCGGTCGGGGCGCGGTAGACGGTGGGGAACTGGTTGCGGAAGCCGTCCATTGGCCCTCGCGCCAGGAGAGCGGTCGTCAGCTCTCGAGGGCGGCACTGGGGGCGATCGTGAGGGCGGACGCAACCGTGGTGGTGCGGCGCCGGGCGAGGCGCCCGGAAACGTAGTACCCGACGATCATCAGGCCGATGACAAGGACTGTTTCCAGGGTTCCCCAGGCCCAGGTGGAGGCGCTGACCTGCTTGGCGGCAATCTTCGGCAGGTTGGCGGTGACCGGGCCGGCGGCGCGGTGGGCGACGTCGGACTGGAAGGCCTGGTTGCGGGCCGAGCCGTGCAGGAACGGCGCGACCAACAGCACCGTGAGGCCGAGGAGCAACTCGGCTGCGACCGTTGCCGGGAACTCACGGGCGAGCAGGACCCGCAGCGGGCGGTGATCTCCGGCCGCGCGGAGCGCTTCGACGCGGGGGTGCAGCCAGAACTGGTTGGCGATGCCGAGCAGCAGCAGGGCGCCGAAGATGAGGATCTTCACCCCGAGGACTCGCCCGTACATGGTGGTGAACAGCTGCGACGGGCCGTCGACGTGCTCCCAGTACAGGAACAGCCCGGACAGGGCGATGGCGGTGACACAGCTCATCGCGACCGCGGAGAAGCGGCGGATCGCCGGGGACCAGAACGCGCCCCGATCCGCCGCGCCGACGGCGCCGGGGGCGGAGAGCAACAGCAGACCGGCCAGCCCGCCGATCCAGATGGATCCGCCGAGCAGGTGCAGCATCCACATCACGGTCTCGAAGCTGGTGCGGCCCCAGTCGCTGGGCGTCTTGGCCGGAAACTTCGTGGTGCCGAGCGCCACCGCTCCCACGACGAGGCCACCGGTCAGCAGCCAGTTCCGGGCCCGACCGGCCGCGACAGCCCGCACCGCGAGGGGAGCGATGAGCGCCGCTCCGACCAGAGACAAGGTGACCTGCAGGCCCGAGAGCCGGCCGGCGTTGCTGCCGTCATACAGCGAGTCCCAGGCCGCCGCGTAGTCATAGCCCCCGGATTCGGATGCGCCGTGGGCCAGATCGGTGAGCACCGCAGGTACGGCGAGCACGCCGAGGACGAGCGCGGCCCGCGCCAGCCGGCTGGTCACTCGCGCCAGGGTGTCCGAACCGACCCGCCGGGCCGGCGGACCGACCGACACGAGGGCCAGCGTCACGAGACCGACGAACCCCATCAGGGTCACCCAGCTCGTCCAGGCCACGGCGCTGTCCTCGAACGGGCCCAGCGGCGTGGACGGCGCGGGGGCGGCCAGCGCGCTGACGTGCGAGGTGAGGCTGGGTTGGTACATCCGCGGGTCCACCTTGTTCGATTGGATAACGACGGGCGGATTAGGTTAGCCATACCTAAATAACGTTGGTCAATGTGACCAGAACGACAGCAATGCAGGTGAACCACTCAGGGCGTCGGTACGTGTTGCCAGGTTTTGCCAAGTCGGGGTGCCGGAACCGGCACCCCGACTTGGCCCGACCTGGGATAGCGCCCTGGCCGCTGACCTACGACCCTGCTCGATATCCACACCGACCCGCGATCGAGTCCTCGCTCGGGGCGCCAACGCTGACTGCGAGGGCCGCGCCGGCGGCGGACCGGGCGAGCAGGCGGGTGCACACTGGTGTCATGCAACGGATCTCGCTCGAGGCTCTGGCCAGAGAGCAACTCGAGCTGGCAGCCACGCACGGCGGCCGCGCCGCCGACACCGTGATCGGCGGTCACGAGCGGGTCTTACGCCAAACCGTCGTCAGCTTGACCGAGGGGACCGAACTGGCTGAGCACGAGAACCCCGGCGAGGCGACGGTGCAAGTCCTGCGGGGACGCGTCCGCCTGTCTTCGGGGGATCAGTCGTGGGAGGGCCGGACTGGCGACCTGCTCAAGGTGCCGGACGTCCGGCACAGCCTGCTCGCGTTGGAGGATTCCGCGGTACTGCTCACCGTGGCCAAGTTGCCCTGAGCGTCGCATCAATACCGAGCGTCCGGAGCACCGATCGCGAAGATCATGAGCGGATTCGCTGCGCTGCTGACGGTCGGCCACGGCAGGCTCGACCGCCAGAGTCTCGGCGCGCTGATGACCGGCGCGGGTGTTGGGATGGTGGTTGACGTGCGGCGGTACCCAGCCAGCCGCACCAATCCTGATGTGCGCTGTGAACCGATGCAGCGGTGGCTACCCGAGACCCGGCCGAACAGGTGACCTTCCTGTAGCAGGACGTGGGTCACCTGGTGGTCAGTAGGAGCGATGACCAGTCCCTGTACCCAGCCGATCTCGCCGTCCGTGGCGAGAACTCGATCGCCTCGACGGACGGACACCTCGCTGGCGGGGACGAGGTCAGTGGTGACCAATTGGTCGAGGTTGCCCCGGCCCATGCCGGCGCCCATCCCCATCCCCAGACTGCCCGCTCCCATCCCCATGCCGCCGCCGAGACCGTTAGTGCGGCAGCACCAGGGTCTGCCCGCTGCCGTAACCGTGGTAGCTGCCGGTTCCGGGTAGGAAGCGGGTCTCCTCGGCCGCATCGAGCTTGTCGAAGTCGGGCAGCGCGAATGCCGCGCTGTGTACGGCGGCGACGGCCGCGTGGTCCTGGGGTGTCTCTCGCCCGACGATCACTGGGACAAGTCTCGGCCAGGCGCCCACCCGGTCACAACCGCGACTGCCCTCGCACGGTCACACATGCCGCACCGAAGGACGCCGATCGCCGCGCCATGATCGCACCGATCGCGTCCTCGTCCGCCGGGCCGTTCTTGGCCTCCATGCGCTCAATGACGTCGTCGAGGGGCGTTGCGTTCGGGGTCGCTCTCATCTGGGGTACGCATCGTCTGCTCGTGTCGCCGGCGGCGCATATGCACAGGGCGGCGGCTCCTATTGGTCGGCGTGGTGGGGGTCTTCGCCGTCCAGGTGGGCGAGGACGTGTTCGCGGGTCAGGGTCTGGTCGTGTTCGGACCGTGCGTGCTCGATGACCGCGGTGGCGATCTGGTCGCGGTCGTCGCCGGTGAAGACTTCGCCGCAGGGTGGGCAGGTGTGGCTGTAGCTCATGGCATGGCTCTCTCGGTTGTCGCCGGCGTACGCATCGGGTGGTTGAGGCTGGTGTCGAGCGGTGTGGCGGGGATCGTGCCCAGCGTCAGGCGCGCGGTCACAACCGACGCGAGCGTGGATGCGACCACGGCGATGAGCGTCGCCGTGAGGCCGGGTCGGTTGGTCATCAGGTAGAGCAAGGCGACGAGTTGGCTCGCGCCGAACAGAGTGACGTGGGCGTGCAGCGGGTCTCGGCGCAGGCGGTCCAGTTCGGTGCCGATGGGGCCGTCGGGTTCGGCGCAGGCGGCCAGGTGCAGGCGTTTGGCTCGGCGCGCTTCGACGGCTGGCCCGAGGACGGACATCAGCGCGAAGATGGCGAGGGAGGCGATGACCCAGCCGGAATTCCAGTGCACCGTGCCGGGACGGTTGTCCCGGGCGGCGACCAGGTAGAGCCCGAAGCCGAGCACGAGGATCATGGCCGGGGGTATCAGCCGGTCGGCGACCGGAACACCGCTCGTCACCGCGCGGATCTGCTCGCTTGTGGTTGCTCGGTGGGCCCGCAGCAGCCCGCTCACGCTGATCACCACTGCGCTGATCAGCAGCGTGGCGCCGAGGACGTGTCCGAACAGCGCCAAGTCGAACATGACGCCTCCTCTCACTCGCGTGTCGCGGTCGTGGCAGGCGGTGCGATCAGCTCGAGCTGGATGTTGTCCGGGTCTCGGAAGACCAGCACCTGTCCGTAGCTGCGATCGGCGATCGGCGACTGGGGGATTCCGCGGTCGCTCAGTCGCTGCTGCCACGCTTGCAAAGTGGGGCGGTCCGGCACCGAGAGGCAGAGGTGGTCCAGCCCGGTGCGGGTTTCAGCGAACGGGCCGCCGGGGTCGGCGTCGTGGGCGTGCAGTCCGATGAACAGCCCGGTGTCGGGGTGGCGCAGGATTGTCGCGCGACCGCCGGCGTGGGGCTGCTCCATCACCGGCGTCATGGCGAACAGATCGCAATACCAGGCGACGCTGACGTCCAGGTCGCGAACGGTGAGGGCAACGTGGTGGACTCCGGTGAACGTGACCATACGATCGCCCTTCCTGGTATGTTCAGCAATGAATGATTCAGTAGTGAATCATATTGTGTCAAGCGTGATGAAAGGAGCGCGCCGATGGCCCGGCCCGGCGTTCATCGGGTTCCCGACGGATTCGACACGGAGTGGCCCGGCGCCTCGGCGTCGGCCACCGAAGTGGTGCTTAACCTGATCAGAGCCGGCGAGGAACTCAACGCGCGCGTCGACGCCTTCGTCCGCCGCTACGGTCTACCGTCCTCGACCGCGCTGATCGTGCTTGAGGTACTGCGCGGCGAGGGCACGGCGCTCACGCCCTCCACCATCGCGGCGCGATCATTCGTCAGCAGATCCGCCCTGACCGGGGTGATGCACACCCTGCAGCGGCGCGGCCTGCTCACCCGATCCGCTCATCCGGGCGACCTGCGCCGCACGGCCGTCGAGATCACCCCCGCCGGGACACGACTCCTCGAGCAACTGCTGCCCGAACTGCACCGCGCCGAAGTGGAATGGACCAAAACGTTGTCGCCACGACAACAGGCCGACCTGCTTCACCTGCTCGGCAAGCTCCCGTCAACGGCCCCGACATGATGACAATCTGCGACACGCGTACGGTGCCGCGGCGCCGGAGATCTTGTCGCCGACGGCGGAACAGGACAAGAGACTGCGCCGGCCAGCCCAGCACGTCGTGGGCAAACTCTCCCCGCTCGCGGCTGAGCACCTAGCAGCCCTCGCCACCGCCGGCGCCTTCACCGGGTTCGGTCTGGGCCGCCGCGAGGCCTGTCGCCGGCCGCGTTTGAGAAGATCGCCGCTGACCAACTGGCAGCGGCATAACGAAGTCCTTCACGATTTCGGGGGAAGCCCAGCCGGCGTCGGCGGATGGCGCACGGGATCATCCCGCTCGGCGCTGCCCTGCCCTTTTGGCACTACGGGTATGACGGGCTTGGTCAGCGACCAGCCGCCGCCACGAGTCGGGCGCCGGGTAGTCCGGCAGGCGGACGGATGTCGGGGCTTCGCGACCATCGTCCTGCTCCCTGTCTCGGGTGTGGGGTCAGGTGGGTGCGTCGTGGGTGATCTTGCGGGCGATGGTGGCGAGGTGGCGTTGGTCGCGGGCCGGCACCTGGTGGAGCAGGGCGCGTAGGTGTGCGGTGACGTCGTCGTAGATGGTCATGGCGACGGTGGTGCCTTGGTCGGTGAGCGCGACGTGGGTGGCGCGCCGGTCGTTGGGGTCCCGGGTGCGGACGACCAGTCCGCGTTGTTCGAGCCGGTCGACGAGGTTGCTCAGGTTCGACTTCTCGACGTGCAGCAGGGTCCCGAGCTCGCTCATCCCGACCGAGCCCCGGACGATGACCGCGCAGACCAACTCGACTTGCTGCTGGCTGAGCTTGTGGCCACGACCCGCGTCGGCGAACAGGTGCAGGACGTGGTGGCCGAGGTCGACCAGCGCCTCGGGCAGCCCGGTGTCGGGGGAGGCGTCGGGGGTCTTCGGTGGCTTCGTTGTCATGGCTCGTCCTGCTCAGGATACCGAAGATTGTGGGCATGAACAGTCCACGGTCGTGTACCGATGGAGTAGAGTTCACGATCATCAACTATTTGTTGTCGTGAACTCAAGGTTTCTGGAGGTACCTCATGACTCCCACTGTGGCGGTGGTCGGCGGCGGTTACGGCGGCGTGACCGTGGCCAAGGCGTTGGACCAGGTCGCCGACGTCGTGCTGATCGAACCGCGCGACACGTTCGTCCACAACGTGGCCACGCTGCGCGCCGTGGTGGACCCGGAGTGGATCGAGCGGCTGTTCCTGCCGTACGACCAGCTGCTGGGCCGCGGCGCGGTCCGCCGTGATCGAGCGGTGCGGGTCACCGACACCGGTGTCGAACTGGCCTCGGGCGGGTTCGTGCCGGCCGACTACATCGTGGTCGCGACCGGCTCGGCGCACGCGTGGCCGGCCAAGGTCGACGTCGAGGACAGCGCGGCCGCGAAGGCGAAGCTGCGCGCCACCCATGCGGCGCTGGCCGCCGCGGACCGGGTGCTGCTGCTGGGCGCCGGGGCGGTGGGGTTGGAGTTCGCCGGGGAGATCACGACCGCCTGGCCGGGCAAGTCGGTCACCGTCGTCGATCCCAGCCCGCAGCTGCTGACCGGCCGGTTCCCGACCGAGTTCAACCAACAACTGACCGCGCAGTTGGACACGCTCGGCGTCGAGCTTCTGCTCCGGACCTCGCTCCGGGAGCCGCCGCCGTCGCCACCGGGCACGCCCGGCGCGTTCACCGTGACCACGACCTCCGGACAATCCCTGAGCGCCGATATCTGGTTCGCCTGCTACGGGGCGACACCCAACAGCGACCCGCTGACCGCCCTCGTGGCCGCCCACGACCCCGGTGCTGTCCGTGCCGACGGGCTGGTGACCGTTACCGAGCACCTGCGCGTCCCGGGGTATGAGCGGGTGTTCGCGATCGGCGACATCACCGCCGTCGCGGAGATGAAGATGGCGCACCTGGCCCAATCCCACGCCGAAGTCGTCGCCGCCAACATCACGGCCCTGATCCAGGGCAACGGCAAGCTGACCGGCTACCAGGGCGCCACCGACGCCATCATCCTGCCCCTCGGACCCTCCGCCGGACTGTCCTACGCGGCCGAGTGGGGCGGCGTGCTCGACGCCGAACAGACCGCGCAGATCAAGGGCGGACACCTGTTCGTGGACACCTACCGCGACCTGCTCGGCCTCACAGCGGCAGCATCATGAACAGCCAGAAGGTGTGGTTCGGCGTCGGCCTGGAAACCGGGCTGCACGATACCGACACCCTGCTGAGGCACGCCGACGAGGCCGACCGCGGCGGCCTGGACCTGGTGAGCCTGTCCGACCACCCCTACTTCGCCGACCGCGTCGACGCCTACGCCGCGCTCGGCGTGCTCCTCGGCCGCACCACCCACCTCGCGGGCGCGGTCAACGTCACCAACCTGCCCACCCGCCCGGCACCCATGCTGGCCCGCACCATCTCCGCACTGTCGGCGCTGTCCGGCGGGCGGGTCGTGCTCGGCATCGGCGCCGGCGGACTCTGGGACGACATCGGCCGCCTCGGCGCCCGCACCCTGCCACCGAGCGCCGCGGTCCGCGCCCTGGAGGAGGCGATCGTGCTGGTCAGGGCCCTCACCGGCGGCGGGGGCCCGGTCGACTTCGACGGCGAGTTCTACCAGGTCCACGCCCTCGAACCGTCCCCCGTCCCCACGCCGCCGATCTGGACCGGCTCCAACGGCCCGAAATCGCTGGCCGTCACCGGCAGGGTCGCCGACGGCTGGATCCCCGGCTACGCCGCCGACTGGCACAGCGACCTGGTCGCCTCCTCCCGCCCGATCATCGACCAGGCCGCCCTTGCCGCCGGCCGCCAACCCACCGAGATCGCGACCATCTACAACATCACCGGCCGCATCACCGATCGGCCCCTCACGACTAGCCGGGACCGCGACGGCCGCTGGCTCGGCGGCTCCGTCGAGCAATGGGCCGACGAACTCACCACCGCCGTCCTCGACCACGCAGCCACCGGATTCATCCACCACCGCGTCAACGACCCCACCCCCGCCGAGATCACCCTCGGACGATGGACACACGAAATCGTCCCAAGAGTGCGAGAAGCGCTCGCACGCCATCGACTCTGACGCCGCCGATTGTCCCGTTGGGCGCCCCCAGCCGACCACCATCCGAACCTTTCGGTGCTGGTAGCGGGTGGCCAGATCGCGGTGCCGAGGCGGCACGCGAAGGTGCGCCAAGCCGGCTACGGTCGGTAGGAGCGTTACTGGCGTGTCATTCGCCAATTCTGAGGAGCGGGACAGGATTTGTTATCCGACGCACTCGCCGGGCTTGCGGGCCTTGACTCTCACCTTGGCTGAGGCGGCAGCCTCGTCATCGGGCCGTGCGGCTCGATGACGAGGAGGTGCGAGCGCAGTGGATCAAGTCAGCATCGGCGAGTTCGCCCGCAAGGCGCGGTTGTCGGTCTCGGCGTTGCGCTCGTACGACGAGCGGGGCCTGCTGGTTCCGGCCCGGGTGGACGACGACTCGGGCTGCCGCTACTACGACCTCGTCCAGGTGAAGGACGCGCGGCTGGTGGCGATGCTGCGTCAGATCGATATGCCGCTGGCGGCGATCAAGGAGCTGCTCGGCTGCGATCCGGCCGAGGCGGCCCGGCGGGTCGCCGAGCATTGGCGGCAGGCCGAAGCCAGCCATGCCGCGCGCCGCGCGTTGGCCGGCTACCTCGTCGCCCGACTGACCGGAAGGAATCCGATTCCATGTATGAGGTAGCGACACGGGAGATGCCCGAACGTAGCGTGCTGTGCGCTAAGCGCAACGTCGACGAGCAGGGGGCGTGGGCGTTCGGCAAGGACTTCGTCGCGATCTTCCGTGATTGGCCCGCGCCCGGCTGACCGCGCCCCGGCGCAGCCGCGAGGGTGCGGCGTTTGCATCTTCTGGGGTTAGGTCAGCGCCGACAGTGATGGCCCCGGTCGAGT
>Ga0164242_10010209_pt1 | contig 10068 bp, 11 predicted proteins | sample OricomgcompostMG_FD_108783 | JGI IMG/M metagenome (GOLD analysis project Ga0164242, IMG submission 108783) | Miracle-Growth compost microbial communities from Emeryville, California, USA - Original compost - Miracle growth compost (MG) ... | reverse complement strand
TGAACAGGTCGGTGTAATTGGGATTGGGCGCCCCGGTGATCGGATTGACCTTGAAGCGATTGGTGTAGGGATCGGCGGGATAGGCGCCCATGTCGAGATGGCCGACGTCGGTCTTGGACAGCACGCTCAGCCGGTCGGTCGGCTTCCACAACAGGCTGAAGCGCATCGCATAGGTGCGCAGATTGCCCTTGTTGAACGTGTAGCGAAGCCCGCCGGGCCCGGAGATATGGTAGAAGCTGTCGCGTGACTCGCCGTAGAAGGCGAAGCGCGCGGCGAGCGTGCTGCTGACCGGCAGGTTGATCGCGCCCTGCGCGCCCAGATCCCAGTAATTGCCGACCTGTCCTTGCAGATAGCCGTGATAGCCGCCGTCGATCTGGGGATCGTTGGTGGTGACGAACACCGCGCCGCCGGTCGAGTTCTGGCCGGCGATCGTGCCCTGCGGCCCACGCAGCACCTCGACGTTCCGGACGTCGTAATAGGGTTCTTCCTGGATATAGCCGGGGAAGGTGGCGACGCCGTCGCGATAGGTGATGACGCCGGTCGTCGTCTGGGTGTTGTGCTCGGCCTTGCCGATGCCGCGGACGTTGAATTCCAGCCCCTGGCCGAAATTGTTGACCGTGACGCTGGGCATCGCGAACTGGAGCTGGTCGACCGTGACGACGCCCTTCTTGGCAAGATCGCTGCCGTCGAGCACGGAGGCGGCGATGTCGGTCCGCATCAGGTTTTCGGAGCGACGCTCGGCGGTGACGATGATGTCGCCGGCCCGGCTATCGCTGTCGTCGTCGGCGGTGGCCGCCGCCTGCCCGCCGCTCGGTGCCGCGTCCTGAGCCGACGCCATGCCGCACCACGAGAACGTCAGCACCGACGCGCTCAGCAAGAATGCACAAGCCTTCATCATCCCCTCCCGGGCCAGGTGTTCTGTTTCCGCGCTCTTTGGCGCCCAGGGCGGGAGTGCTGCCTCAAATCGGCTAGACTTTCAATACTAATTCTTACAAGAGTGAATGAAAGTGCGGCGCGCCGAAGCGTCGGCAGCGAGAAGGAGGATCGTGCGTGATTGACCTGAAGGATCGTGTCGCCATCGTCACCGGGGCGGGCGGCGGGCTGGGCCGTGCCCATGCGCTGGCGCTTGCCGCTCATGGCGCGAAGGTGATCGTCAACGACCTCGGCGAAGGCGCCGAGGCGGTCGCAGGCGAGATCGTCGCGGCCGGCGGCGAGGCGCGCGCGATCACCGGCTCGGTTACGGACGAGCAGGCGGTCGCGGCGATGGTCGCTGAGACGCTCGCCGCCTGGGGGCGCATCGACATCCTGGTCAACAACGCCGGCATCCTGCGCGACAAGTCGTTCGCGAAGATGAGCCTCGACGATTTCCGCCTCGTCGTCGACGTCCACTTGATGGGATCGGTGATCTGCACCAAGGCGGTATGGGAGACGATGCGCGCGCAGAATTACGGCCGGATCGTCATGACCACGTCGTCGTCAGGGCTCTACGGCAATTTCGGGCAGGCCAATTACGGCGCGGCGAAGATGGCGCTGGTCGGGCTGATGCAGACGCTGAGCCTGGAGGGCGCGAAATACGACATCCGCGTCAACTGCCTCGCCCCCACCGCAGCGACGCAGATGACGGAAGGCATCCTGCCCGACGAACAGCTGGAGCTGCTGGCGCCGCGCTTCGTCAGCCCGGCGGTGGTGGCGCTGGCCGCCGAGGATGCGCCCACCCGCGCGATCCTGTGCGCGGGCGCCGGCGGGTTCGAGCTTGCCAACATCACGCTGACGCAGGGCATTCACGTTCCCGGCGATCCGCCGTCGGCTGACGTGCTCCGGCGCCGCTGGCCGGCGCTCGCCGACCGCAGCGGCGAGACCGTGCCCGCACAGGGCTGGGAACAAAGCCGGCTGGAGCTGGCGAAAGCGGGCTTCGACCTGAAGGCCGCCTGACGCTGCCGGTTACGAGAGGCTGACCGAGCGCAGATAGGGCTTGAGCGTCTCGAACCCCTGCGGGAAGCGCTGCCGCGCTTCCTCGTCGGACAGCTTCGGCGAGATGATGACCCGGTCGCCCGGAGTCCAGTTGACCGGCGTCGCCACCGGCTGCGCGTCGGTCAGCTGCAGGCTGTCGATCGCGCGCAGGATCTCGGCGAAGTTGCGGCCCGAGCTCGGCGGATAGGTGAGGATGAGGCGGACCTTCTTGGCCGGATCGATGACGAAGACCGCGCGCACCGTATAGGTCGGGTCGGAATCGGGATGGATCATCCCGTAGAGCGTCGCGACCTTCTTGTCGAAGTCGGCGAGCAGCGGATAGTCGAGCTTCTGGCCCTGCGTTTCCTCGATGTCCTTCGCCCAGCTGAAGTGCGAATCGAGCGGATCGACCGACAGCCCGATCGTCTTGACGTTGCGCTTGTCCCATTCGGCGCGCAGGCGCGACACCTCGCCCAGCTCGGTGGTGCAGATCGGCGTGAAATCCTTGGGATGGCTGAACAGCAAGCCCCAGGACGAGCCCAGCCATTCATGGAACCGGATCGGCCCCTGGGTGCTGTCCTGTTCGAAATCGGGTGCGGTTTGTCCGAGCAAGATCGACATATCGGCCTCCTGATGGGGACCATCATCGCCGATATGCCCGCGGACACGAAGACAGATGTTGTTTAGCGGGGCGCAACAGGACTTGCCCGCCGGCGCTTACGACGAAGCGGGCGATCGCGGCGGCCTGCCACTGAACCCGTCGCCTTTCGACGGGTTGAAGGGGCATCCCCGCCAGGCAACAGGGAAGCCCGTCATGGCCAGCAGCGAAGCCAAGCGGAAGCTCGTCGATTATCTGGAAAGGCACGCCTTCGACCCCATCCTTCACGCCGATCCCGACCGATATTCCGGCAACGACCGGGACAAGCTGAAAGACGTGCAGCGCGCGACCGAGGCCGAGGTCGAACGTTATCGCCATTACGGTTCGGCGAAGGACGTGGTGGACAATTTCAAGGACGACCTCACCTCCGACGAAGCACGGAAGATCGACCGCGAGCTGAAGGCGCTCGATCTGCCGCGGCTATCGGACGTCAGGGGCGGATTCGAGAAGCTGGCGCACGACCTCCACGTCGATTCCTGAGCCTGCGGCTAATCCCCCCGCTTCGACCGGGCAGCGGCCGGAGGGCCGAGCGCGTCGGCCGGGCAGCGCAGCCGCGGCCGCATGGGATCGCCGAGGTCGAGGTCGCGCCAGGCGATCTCATGGCCGCCCGCCGACTTCCTCGCGCCGAGCAGGCCGAGCAGCCATGCGCCGATCCCCAGCGAGGACAGCCGCGTCAGCATGCCGATCGGGCCGGTCAGGACCTTCGTCACCACCCATTCGCCGTCCTGCAGTTCTGCCTCGATCTCCTCGATGACGCCGACCTTGCGGCCCTCGGGATCGTGGATCCGCCGGCCGATCAGGCGTTCGAGATGAACTTCCAGAGGGCGATCCCTCGTCTCGGCCGACTTGAGAGGCGCGCGCATCATCCGGCTCCGGGGATACGGCGCACGACGTGCTCGCGCAGCCATCGTTCCCAGGCGAGGAGCGGGGTCGCGGCGGCGTCGAGGTCGATGCGGACGTCGATGCCGGTGTTCCGCACCCTGGCGAACGGAATCCGATAGACTTCGCCCTTGCGCACGCCCCAACGGCGGCCGAGCGCGGCGATCCAGTCGCCGACGCGGGGGCTGACGCGGCGGACGGCCTCGGGCAGGCCGTTCTCGATCGCGGTGATCACCAGCCGTCCGTCGTCGCGCAGTTCGGCGACGATGCCGTCGACCTTGCCCGACTGGCACTGCTTGCGATCGACCATCTGGCTGTCGAGCACGTCGCGCACGAGCCGCAGCCGCGTCCCGTTTTCCGGGGGCTCGGGAAAGTCGTCAGCCATCGTCAGCCTCCCAGATATTCGAGCGGGATCGCGACCAGCGCCATCACGAAGGTGAGCCCGATGATGAGGCCCACAACGCCGTTCGCGAGCCATCCGTTGGTATGTTCGCCGAGGTAATGGCGGTCGTTCATGATGACGAGCAGCGGCGTCACGACGAGCGGCAGCATCACCGCGGTCAGCGCCATCGAGAACAGCGTGAGCTTGAGCGGGTCGATCCCGACGACCATCAGCAGCGTCGATGCGGCGATGCTCAGCGTATAGGCCATGGTGAAGCGCGCCGCCTCGACCGGGCGCTTGCTCTCGCCCCAGTTCCAGCCGAGCGCCTGCGAGACGATGAATCCGGTTTCCAGCGCCTGCTCCATGCACGCCCCGAAACAGGTGATGCCGAGCGAGACGGCGAACAGATAATAACCCCATTCGCCGAACGGCCCGACCAGCGTGAGTGCGATCTGGCCGTATTGGTCGACCCGGATGCCGTGCGGCGCGAGCACCATCGCGGCGGTCATCAGCACGCCCATCTGGACGAGGCTGCCGAAACCCATGCCGACGCCCGCCACCAGCCGGTTCATCGTCAGGTCCTTCTCGCCCCAGCCGTCCTCGATCGCGCCCGACGAGTAGAAATAGAGGAGATAGGGGCTGATCAGCGCGCCCATGATGCTGACCGCGATGAACCAGTAATGCGCGGGCTCGTGCGGCGCGCCGGAAGGGATGAATCCCTTCGCCACCTCGCCCCAGGGCGGATGGAGCACGACCGCGCCCGCCACGAACGCGAGCGTGACGAGCCCGAGCAGCGCGACGCTGTTCTCGATGAAGTCGAAGGTGCCGAGCCAGGCGGTGAGCCATATCGCCAGCGCGACCGGAATCGCCCACCATTGAAAGGCGACGCCGGTGAGCAGCTGGAGCGCGATGCACACGCCGCCGATCTCCGCGCCGAGCACCAGGAAATCGACGACGAACTCGGCGAGGATCGGCCAGACGTAGAACTGGAAGCCGAAGCGCTCGCGCACCGCATCGGCATAGCTGTGCTTGCTGACCGCGGCGAGCCGCCCGGCCATCTCGACGAGGAAGATCACGCAGATCGTGCCGACCAGCACGACCCACAGCAGCTCGAAGCGGAAGCTCGCGCCGGCATCCGCCGCGGTAGCGATCGCGCCGACGTCGAGGAACCCGCCGATGCTGGTCAGGACGCCGAGCGCCACCTGGAGGACCTTGCCCGCCTTCATCGCGCCTGGCATCCGCTTTGCAGCCGGTCGAGTTTCAGCCGGATCGCGGGCAGGCCGGCGGCGAGCCCGGCGGCCGCGCGCCCGTCGTCATCCGCGATCACCGCATCGATCCGCGCGAGCCTGACGGCGAGCTCGGCATAGCGCGCCTGCGCCTCGCGAGCGACGGGCGCCGCCGGCGCCTGGCCGAGCTTCGCCGCCGCTCGCCGCGCTTCCTGCGCGCCCTTGGTCAGCGTGTTGTGCGCATAGGCCGTCGGGACGTCGCCGGCGGTCCAGCGCTGCGCCACCATCTCTGCCGTGGCGGCCCAGGAGACCATCGACTGACCGCTGCTCTCGATCTGCCGGCAGGCGGGCCGGGGGCCGCACGCCGCCAGGGCCGTGCCGATCCATAGGCCCAATAGCGGCCGCAAGCGGCCAGGGGTTTTCAGCCGGTGCATCCAGTCGGCAAATGCGAGCGGGCGCGGAATGGTTCCGCAAGCGAATCGAGCGCGGCGCGCGGTCGGGGGCGGCGTGCGTGCATCGAATCGCGGGAATGGCCGTTACGCATGAGTCATGGCTTCTCATCCGCCCGCTTCCTTTCCGCCGACCGCCTCGCCACGCCGAACCGCTCCCCTGTTCGGCGCGGCGACGGGGCGGATCGCCTGCCTGTGGTCGGCGAACTGGTTTCGCTGGCGGGAAGCCGCGATGAAGCGCCGCGCGACAAGGCAAATGGGCGCCGGATGAGCGCCGGCCTGGGTCCCGATCCGCCGGCGCCCCGGCGCCGGTGGCGGCGCGATCGACTGTCGCTGGTCGTCATCGCCGCGGTCGCGGTGATCGGAATGCTCAAGATCGGCTATCCGGTCGCGATGCCGGCGCTGTTCGCGGCCGTGGTCATTCTGGCGGCGTGGCCTTTCCACGCACTGCTCAACCGCTGGCTTCCGATGTGGCTCAGCTATCTGCTGACCATGCTGGCGCTGCTCGCGCTCGTGCTCGGCTTCGCATGGGCGGTGGTCGTCGCGAGCAGCCAGACGGCGGACGTGCTCGGCAGCCGATGGCCGCAGATCGTGCAGCGCTTCCGCCCGGCGCTGCAGCAGGTGGGGATTCCGGACGTGCCGGACGGCCGGACGTTGAAGCAGCATGTCGGCGACATCGCGAGGATCGTCGCGGGAAGCGCTTATCAGGTCGCCAGCTATACCGGCCTCATCGCCATCCTGGTCGCGCTGGGTTTGCCGGAGACCGGGCGGCTGCGGCGGACGCTGGACCGCGCCTTCGGCCGCAGCGCGGAACGCGAGATGATGGATGTCGCGATCGAGACCTCGCGGCAGATGCGGCGCTATTTCGCGGTCATGCTGTTCACCAGCATCCTGACCGGGCTGGCGTCGGCCGGCGTCGCGCTGGCGACCGGCCTCGACCTGCCGCTCGTCTGGGGGCTGCTCAACTTCCTGCTCAACTTCATCCCGGTGATCGGCAATATCGTCGGGATCGTCCCGCCCGTTCTCTATGCGGTGTTCCAGTTCGGCGGCGTCGCCATGCCGCTGGCGGTGTTCGCCGGCTTCGCCGCGCTGCAGGTCGCGATCAGCTATTTCGTCTATCCGGTCCTTCAGGGAAGGCAGCTCGCGATCTCGCCCGTGGTGATCGTGCTGGCGATGATGTTCTGGAGCTGGATGTGGGGGATCGCCGGCGCGCTGCTGGCGGTGCCGCTCACCGTCGCAGTGGTGGTGATCTGCGAACAGTCGCCGCGCACCCGATGGCTCGCCGATCTGATCACGCTGCGCGGCGGCCACGGACGCTGATCGCGCGCATCGAACGGGGGCGCATCGCCGTTATTGCGACCAGATGCGCATCGATGCCCTTTGCCGCCAGCTGCGCCGGATCGTCCGGGCCGGCATTGCGATCGGCCTCGCCTGGCTGGTGTTCGCCCTCGTCAAGCCTGCGCCGCAGGACCTGCCCTGGATGCCGCTCCGCCTCGATGCGCCGATCGGGCTGTTCACCGGGCGCAAGCTCGCCGCGCTTACGCATCGGCCCGTCGAATGCCGGATGCTGCTGCACGACACCGGGACCGCATTCCGGCAGGTTCCGCCGCACGGCAGCGGGCGCTGCCTGGCCGCCGACGCGGTCCGGATCGCCGCCGGCCAGCAGATGCTGTCGCTCAGCCCCGCCTCCGTGGCGCCGTCCTGCCCTGTCACGGCGGGCCTGCTCGTCTGGCAATGGCAGGTGGTGCAGCCCGCCGCGCAGCGCCTCTTCGGCGCCTCGGTGGCGCGCATCGACCATTATGGCAGCTATTCGTGCCGGCGCATGTACGGCCACGAATCGCGGTCATGGAGCGAACACGCGATCGACGTGAGCGGCTTCGTCCTGACCGACGGCACGAGGGTGTCGGTCGCGCGCGACTGGTCGGCCGAGGATCGCAAAGGGCGCTTCCTGCATACAGTCCGCGACGGCGCCTGCCGGCTGTTTTCGACCGTGCTTTCGCCCGACTACAATGCCGCGCATCGCGACCATTTCCACCTCGACCAGGCCGCGCGGGGCGAATGGGGCGGACGGGCGTGCCGGTAGCGGTGCGCTCGCGGCAGGTGGGGCCAGAGCGCGCGCAGGTCAGCCTTCGATCGCGTCGTCGCCCTGGTATTTGATCTGCAGATAGCGCCCGCGCGTCGCGAGCAGGTTGAGGTCGCCCTCGGCGAGCTGCTGGGTCATCTGGCCGATCTCGCGGTCGATCACCTTGAGACCGTCGGCGAGCTGCTGGTCGGGGGTCTTGCCGTTGCGCTCGACGCTCCGCAGCGGCGGCGGCACGCGCGCGTAGCTGTTGATCAGCTCGGGCAGGTTGTCGGCCAGCAGCTTGCGGATTTCGCTCGCCGCCGGCGTGTTCTCGTCGAGCCCGGCGAGCTGGGGGCTGAGCGTCTCCAGCCGCTGTCCGATCCCGTCGAGCAGCCGCATCGACGCCGCAGGCACGGTCCCGCGCTGCGTCTCCAGCCATTGCTCGGTGCGCAGCGGCAGGATGCGGAGCGGCGTCTGGTGGAACGCCTCGGGCCGCGCCTCTGGCGTGGTGGGGAAGATCGCGAAACCCAGGGTCGCGACGATCAGCAGCAGCATGACCAGCATCGCGCCGCCAATGCCGAGCGGAATGAACCAGCCGAGCACCATCGCCGCGAACAGGATGGCGATGTCGGCGACCGCGATCCGGCCGAGCCGTTTGACGATCGTCTCCTTCTGCCGCTCGCGCCGCCGTGCGCCCAGCGAGCGATAGCGTTCCGAGGTGCGGTTGAGCAGCTCGGTCGAGCGCGCGATCTGCTCGTCGACCTCGCTCATCCGTTCAGCGCCTCCAGCCGGAACTGGTCGCCCGCCGACGCGCCGGCATTCTGGGCGGCACCCTCGGCGCGCGCGATATAGCCCTTCGACTTCTCGACCTCGCGGCCGAGCGTATCGACTGTGGTCTTCATCGAATCGAGCGCCTTCAGCTTGAACGTGTCGATCGCGTCCATCGTGTCGTAGATGTTCTGGAACGCGCGCTGCAGCGTCTCGACCGGAATGGTCGAGGCCGCGGCCTGTTCGTGGATCGTCGCGGTCTGGCTCTTCAGGAGCTTGCCGGTCGAATCGATGATGTCCGCGGTCGTCGTGTTGAGCGCGGTGATCTGGTCGAGCACCAGCTTCTGACTGGTCAGCGCCTGCGCGACCGTGACAGCGGTTCTGAGGGCCGCGACGGTGGTGGTCGAGGCGCGATCGACGCCCTTCACCAGCTCGACATTGTTCTTCTTGACGAGGTCGAGCGCGAGATAGCCCTGCACCGTCACCGCCATCTGCGTCAGCAGGTCCTGCGTGCGCTGGCGGACGTAGAACAGTGCGGTCTCGCGGATCGCCTTGGCCTTGGCGGGGTCGGTCGCGTCCAATTCCTCGGCCTTGTCCTCCAGCCGCGCGTCCATCGTCTTGGCGAGCACGATCATCTGCTCGAGCCGGCCCATCGCATTCCACAGATTGGCGCGCTCGGTGTCGATCGCGGCATTGTCCATCAGCAGCTCGTCCTTGCCCGAGCCGAGGCTCTTGAGGATCGCGGCGATGTGCGTCTGCGAGGATTTGTAGCTGTCGAAATAGTTCTTGAGCTTGCTGCCGAACGGAATGACGCCCAGCAGCTTGCGCGGGCCGGTCAGGCTGCCGTGCTTGCCCGGATCGAGGCTCTCGATCGTGCGGCGGAGCTCGGCGAGGTCGGCGCCGACGCCATTGTCCTTGTCCATCGCGCGGACCGGGCGATCGAGGAAGCGGTTGGACTGGCCCGCCGCCTCGCGGATCTCCTTCTGTCCCATCGCGGTGATCGCATCGACGCGTTTGCCGAATTCGGGCGAGTTGACGTCCTGCGCGACGAGATCGGTGACGAAGCTATCGACCTTCTCCTCCAGCTGCGTGCGCGTCTTGTCATCGACCGGCACCAGCCCGGCCGCCTTGTCGGTCGAGACCGTAGGGACCGGCTCGGGCGGGGTCAGCTTGAGTTCCTGCTCGGCCGTGTCGGTCGCGGTGGTCGCCATCGAAAATCTCCGCCTCGTGGACCTCGTCCCTAGATGACGAGGTTGGGGTTCGCGTTCAAGTGTATCAGCTAACTAATACGCTTGTCGAGCGGAGACCTCAGCGAAGGTCGATGACGTGGAGAAGCGCCAGGCTGAGGCCGAGCAGCACGGCGAGCGACAGGCAGGCGGCGAGCGTCACCCGCCCGCCGGCGCGCGCCACGCTCGCAAGGCCGGTCGAAAGGCCGAGCGCGGCCATCGACACGACGGTCAGCAGCGTCGCCACGCCGCCGATCGGCGCCAGTGCGGCATGCGGGAGGAGGCCGGATGAGCGCGCGGCGATCATCAGCAGGAAACCGACGATGAACCACGGCACCAGCTGGCGCAGCGGCGGCGCGCGGCGCCCGTCCGCGCTGCCGCCGACCAGCGCCAGCATCACGCACACCGGCCCGAGCATCAGCACGCGCACCAGCTTGACCAGCGTTCCCATGTGGATCGCGCTCGCCC
>Ga0164242_10010208_pt1 | contig 10068 bp, 10 predicted proteins | sample OricomgcompostMG_FD_108783 | JGI IMG/M metagenome (GOLD analysis project Ga0164242, IMG submission 108783) | Miracle-Growth compost microbial communities from Emeryville, California, USA - Original compost - Miracle growth compost (MG) ... | reverse complement strand
CTCGGCCAGGCCCAATGGGAGGCAAATGTGCCGCCTGGCCACGAATGGCGGCTCGGCGTCATGAAGATGGGCGTACGCCTCAGCAAACCAGAAACGCCTACCCATTTTCCTTAGGCTAAAACCTGCGTCGTCCGGCGACATCGTACGTAAAAGGTCAGCGTACGTGTAGTCCTTCGGCAAACCGTATGCTCGTAACAATGCCGCGCCAGAGAAATTCTCGGCAATATTCGAAGCGTTTCCTGCCGCTCTCAAGATGAAAAACAAGACGTCGAAGTACTTGTTTGCGATGGCCCAAGCGGCCTTACTGGGCGCGCCATACCAATCCTGCGCATTCAGGACCGCAAGGTCTTCTGCGGGAATCGAGAGCCCCGGATCCTCGTCGAACGAAACGGAAGCAGACCGAAAGTCGAGTTCCTGCGGATACGATTTTGGGAGAAAGATTTCTTGAACGCCGATCGTCTTCAACATCTGCAGTTCAAATTTGCGCGCAGACGTGTGATTCAACAGCCACATCACGCGAAAAGTGCAATCAACTCTCATAGTAATCCGTTAATTCTTTTGTATTCGACAATGCCCTGGCTAATTTTGCCGTCGTAGACGATCTCTCCATGGTGAAAAACCAATCCGCGCTCGCAGAGCGAACGCAACGACCCGAAATCGTGAGAGGCCAGCACCAGAATTTCGGACTGCTCGATCAGGCTCTCGATGCGCCGCCTGGCCTTTTCCATGAAGTTGGCGTCGCCGGCGCCTATTACCTCATCCAGCAGGAGGATGTCGCCGCCGACCATGGTTGAGATAGCAAAAGCCAAACGGACCTGCATACCGGCCGAATATGTCTTGATGGGATAGTCGATGAACTCGCCCAGATCAGCGAACTCCACTATTTCTGTCTCGACGTTCCTCATGTAACGAGGAGAAAGACCGAGCAGCAGACCTCGATAGAGGATGTTTTCCCTGCCCGAAGCGTCGGGTTCAAAGCCAAGACTCAGGTCAAACAGCGACCGCACCGTTCCGGTAACAGCCCGGTGGCCGGTAGAAATCGGGTACAGGCCTGCAACCATCTTGAGAAAGGTGCTTTTCCCCGCGCCGTTATGTCCGAGCAGCCCCACGCGCTCGCCAGGTTTAATCTCCAGGCTAACGTTTTTCAACGCATGGACATCGTGAACAGCGTGCTTGTTTCGCTTGCTGCTTAGCACGTTACCTAACAGACTTTTCAACGATCGCTCCTTGAAAGCGACCGACGAATAATAGAGCTCCACGCCCTCCAAAAGAATGCCGTTTTTGTTCATAGGTAAAATATCACCCTCTTTTCCGACCGAATGCCCATAAGAGCGGCAACCACGACGAGCACCGCACCTGTAACGATGCAAAAGAGATAGTTCGTCGCTGTTGGCCATTGCCCGTGAAGCAGCGGAGCGCGCACAATTTCGAGCAAGTGATAGATAGGGTTGTAATCAACCAACCCGTGAAGGCTTCCGCCCCTGAACGTTTTCGATTCGAAATAGATAGGCGAGACGAACCACATGGCCTGAAAAATCAGCCCCAGTGCGTGCGGGAGGTCGCGAAAGCGCGTGGCGATGTACGCAAGAAGCGTTGCCAGTGGCCAAACGATGAGCACCAGAATCGGAAAAATGCTAAGCGCCGCTAACCACGGCCAGCCGAAGTTTTGCGGCATGACCACGAGGACCCAGACCACGAGCGTGAGGCTGGCCAGCCCGAGAACAATAATATTTGTGCAAACGGTACGCAGAGTGTAGATTGCCAACGGATGGGTGCACTGCTTGATATATGCGTCAGCCTGCACGAACGCCAGTGCCCCACCCATGGACGATGCCGTAACGAACTCCCAGACGATCATTCCGGAGAGAATATACGGCGCGTACAGACGTATGTCGGAATGGAAAATTTTGCTAAAGACGATCGAGAGCAGCAGCGTCATCCCGAGCGGCTGGATGATCGTCCACAAGATTCCGAAGAACGACCTTCGCCAACGCGATCTTAGATCGGAAAGGGTGAGGTGTGTCCAAAAATATCTGGACTTCCAAATATTGGATAGATACTCAAGCAATGCCGTAACCCATTTGATTGGAAACCGTAGCCACCGCCCGGGTGGGGTAAAAAAGGAGCAAGCATCAGATGATGACGAACCCGCACCGATAACGCTTCTATTTCCGCAGCCGGCTAAAAAACGCTCTAATATCGGAGCATATTTTCGCGACATCGCCTTCGCACAGGTCGGGATAGCTTGGCAGGTTAATCCCGCGCGCGCTCAGAGACTCGGCAATGGGAAAGTTCTGGCGGGTAGCACAATGTGGCAGTGTATGGGCTGGGTAAAAAAACGGGCGCGTCTCGATACCTGCGGCCTTCAAATTCTCGCGCAGCCCCGCTCTGTCATTGGCATGATCCAGCACGACTGAACACATCCAGAAAGAATGAACCGTCCCGGGTTGCTCGTCGTGAGTCTTGAGCGGCAGCTCCTGTAACCCACTCTTGTACCAGCCGGCAATCTGCCGTTTCTTTGCGATGATGCTTTCGGCGCTTTCAAGCTGCGCCACGCCGATTGCAGCACAAATATTGGTCATACGATAATTATATGCTACAGCATCGTGCCAATATTCGCGTTCCTTGGAAACGCCTTGATTTTTTAGATGAAAGGCTCTGTCGGCGACTGCCTGTTCCCTCGCGACAACCATTCCACCTTCACCGGTGGTAATTGTCTTGTTACCAAAGAAGCTGAAAGTGGCAATATCCCCAAAGGTACCGACATGCCGACCTTTGTAGAGGGTGCCGAACGCCTCCGCACAGTCCTCGATCAGCAAGAGCCCGTGCTCTTTGCAAATCGAAGCCAGTTCATCCATTTCGCACGCCTGACCGTAGAGGTGCACCGCCATGATTGCTTTCGTTTTGGCGGTGATCTTGCGCTTGATGTCGGCAGGGTCGACCTGCAAGGTGCTTTCGAGAGAATCGACAAAGACGGGAACTGCGCCGACCTGAAGAATCGTATTGACCGAAGCTACGTAAGTGAACGTCGGGACGATTACCTCGTCCCCGCGCCCGACGCCAATGGCTTCAAGCGCGAGGTGAAGCGCCACGGTCCCGTTCGCCACGGTTGTAACGTGCGCAGCCCCAATGAAGTCACCGAATCCCTGTTCGAAACGATTGATGAATTCCCCTTTCGAGGAAATCCACGTCGAATCAAGACACTGATTAACGTATTCTTTTTCACGCCCGGTAAAGTAAGGCTTATAGACAGGGAACATTTTCTCTGCCTCACTCGTGGTGATTGAAATATTTGAAACCATGCTTTTTGACGAGCTCGTCGCGCTGAGCTTCTTTCATGTCTTCGCGCATCATTTCGCTAACCAGCTCCTGAAAGGACGTCCTCGGGACCCAGCCGAGGCTGTTTTTGGCCTTGGAGGGGTCGCCAAGCAAGGTCTCGACTTCCGACGGTCGGAAATAGCGGGGATCAACAGCAACGATACATTGCCCAGTTGCTACGTCGTAACCCTTTTCCTCGACGTCCTTGCCCTCCCAACGGATCTCAATGCCGATTTCCCTTGCGGCCAGTTCAACGAATTCGCGCACAGAGTGCTGCTCACCCGTAGCAATAACGAAATCTTCGGGCGTTTCTTGCTGCAGCATCAGCCATTGCATCTCCACGTAGTCACGTGCGTGTCCCCAGTCGCGAAGTGCATTCATGTTGCCAAGGTACAAACACGACTGGAGCCCGAGCTTGATACGAGCGAGTGCCCGGGTGATTTTGCGGGTGACAAACGTCTCACCTCGAATGGGGGATTCGTGGTTGAACAAAATCCCATTGCACGCATACATGCCATACGCCTCACGGTAGTTAACCGTGATCCAGTATGCGTACATTTTTGCAACCGCGTACGGGGAACGAGGATAGAAAGGCGTCGTTTCGCGCTGCGGGATCTCCTGCACGAGGCCGTACAATTCTGAGGTAGAAGCCTGGTAGAAGCGCGTTTGCTTTTCCAGACCCGCAATGCGTATTGCTTCCAGGATGCGCAATGCGCCCAAGGCGTCCGAGTTTGCGGTGTACTCGGGCTCTTCAAACGAAACCGCCACGTGGCTCTGAGCAGCCAGGTTGTATATTTCGTCGGGCTTCACCTGCTGAACGATGCGAATCAGGCTGGAGGAATCGGTGAGGTCCCCGTAGTGAAGCGTGAGGTCGTGACCTTTGTTGTGCGGATCGTGATAGAGGTGGTCAATGCGATCGGTATTGAACAACGACGCACGACGTCGGATACCATGGACCTCGTAGCCCTTCGACAAAAGAAATTCAGCGAGATAGGCGCCGTCTTGACCCGTAATGCCAGTAATTAGTGCCTTCTTTTTCACAAATCTCTCCATTGCTTCTATGTGAACCGCCCAATTGTTGACGGTTTCCCGTACTTAACCTGTCACCACGGAACGAGCCCTATGCCCTACCGTAACTGTCCTCGAACCGGACGATATCGTCTTCTCCCAGATACTCCCCGCACTGAACCTCGATCAGGACGAGGTCGATCACACCGGGATTGATGAGACGATGCTTATGTCCGGCCGGAATGTAAGTGGATTGATTCGGCTGGAGGGCGATGGCCTGCTCGCCGTTGACGACTTCGGCGCTGCCGCACACCACGATCCAGTGCTCGCTGCGATGATGATGCATCTGCAACGATAGCTGCGCTCCCGGCTTGACGACGATCCGCTTGATCTTGAATCGCTCGCCTTCTTCCAGGATTGTATAGGTTCCCCAAGGGCGATGAGCGGTCCTATGGATCTTGTAACTCTCGTGCCCCTTCGTCTTTAGCTGTCCGACAATGTGCTTTACGTCCTGCGTGCATTCGCGGTTCGCCACCAGCAAGGCGTCGGGCGTATCGACAATAATGAGGTTGTCGATCCCCACCGCCCCAATGACGCGAGCATCACTTTTGATATAGCAATTAGTCACGTCATGCAGCATCGCATCGCCCTGAATACGGTTGCCGAGGGCATCGGGCACTACGAGTTCGCTGAGCGAGTTCCAGGATCCAACATCGCTCCATCCCATGTCGCTGGGGACCACGGATACCCGCTTCGATTTTTCCATAACGGCGTAATCGATCGAGATATCCTGCACCTCTTTGAAATGTCCCGCATGGAGCTCCAGTGACCGACAGCCGTTATTTGTCGATATGGACCCCGCGCTGACGCTTTGCTCGCAGGCTGCGAGCAATTCAGGCGCTAACGCTTCCAGCTCTTCAAGAATGGAGCCAGCGGTAAAACAAAACATCCCGGAGTTCCAGAGATGAGCACCGCCGGCCACCAAAGCCTCTGCAACTTCCCGTTTCGGTTTCTCGACGAAACGCACGACGGGGTGAACAGTTGCCGCCGCCCCACCGTCGTGCTCGAATTGGATATAGCCATAACCGGTTTCTGGCGCCGTCGGTCGAATTCCGAACGTGACGATACGACCTTGCGTGGCAGCCTCCGCCGCCGCTTCAACAGCAAGCTGGAAACGATCAAGGTCGTCAATCAGATGGTCAGCGGGCAGTACCAACATGATGGCATCGCTGCCGTGGTGTGTGCGAACCCAGGATGCGGCCGTAGCAATTGCGCCTGTCGTATTTCTGCCAACGGGCTCGAGCACGAAACCCAACGGTATCTGGTCGGGGTTCACTGCCTGACACTCATCTCGTGTCAGGAAGTACGTTTCGCGGTTGGTGACCACGACAACCTCGCCAACACCCCGAAACAACGTGGCCCGGCGGAAAGTTTTCTGCAACAAGCTTTCGCCGTCGGCCAATTTGAGAAGAGGCTTGGGGAAGGCTTCGCGGGACGCCGGCCAGAGCCGGGTGCCCGCACCGCCGGAAATGATGACAGGAATAATCGTCATGATGTGTGTTGTTCCTCTTGGATCGCCAGTTCGAGCGGCATGCCCTGCTTATCCTTGACCGAAAGCACGGGAGGGGAATGGCCAATTTTGGGCCACCGGACACCGATCGCGGGATCGTTCCATGCGATGCAACGCTCGTGCTGTGGAGCGTAATAAGCCGTTGTCTTGTACAAGAAATCAGCAGTGTCGGACAACACCAGGAATCCGTGCGCGAATCCCTCCGGTATCCACAGTTGGCGCTTGTTCTCGGCGGATAGATATACGCCGGCCCATTTACCATAGCTCGGGGAATTGCGGCGAATGTCCACGGCTACGTCGAACACTTCTCCCGCCACCACCCGCACCAGCTTTCCTTGCGGATGCTGCGCCTGATAATGCAGACCGCGCAGCACATTTTGCGAGGAGCGCGAATGATTGTCCTGCACGAATTCGCGCTTTAGCCCGGTCGCCGCTTCAAAGTCCCGGGCATTAAAGCTCTCGTAGAAGAAGCCCCGCTCGTCGCCAAATACTTTCGGCTCGAGAATCAGCACTTCCGGCAGAACGGTAGGTGTCGCGGTAAAGGCCATGGTAGTGTTCGATTGATCGCCCGTATGCCCGTCACGAAAGAATCTGATCGAGCAAAAAATAAATTCCCTGCGACCAGTCAGGCAGATGGACGCCGAATGTCCGCGTCAGCTTCGCCGTGCTCAAACGCGAATTGGTAGGCCGCGGCGCGGGCAGCGGGTAAGACGTCGAGGGAATGGCTTCAATGGCCGCCGGGTCCACCTTCAGCATTACGCCGCGCGCCTTGGCGTAACGCAGGACAGCGCTAGCGTAACCGTGCCAGCTTGTCTCGCCGCTGGCGGTCAGATGGTAAAGCCCCCCCGGGAAGGCAGCACGATCGCTATGCAGCCAAAAGCGCCCGACAATCTGCGCGGTCACGTCCGCGATCAACGCCGCCGTGGTCGGCGCACCGAACTGGTCGGCGATCACTCGCAGGCCTTCACGCTCGCACGCAAGTCTGAGGATGGTCTTGGCAAAATTGCTGCCTTGCGCGCCAGCCACCCAACTGGTGCGCAGCACCAGTGCATCGGCGCCGCATGCAGCAATGGCCCTTTCCCCGGCGAGTTTGCTCTGGCCATAGACCGATTGCGGACGCGTCGCGTCATCCTCCAGATAGGCGTCGGCCTTGGCCCCATCGAACACATAATCGGTGCTGTAATGTACCAGTAGGCTACCCAGTGTAAGGGCTTCTTCTGCCAGCACCCCGACTGCCGCCGCATTAATCGCGAAAGCTGTCCGCGCGTCGGACTCTGCCTTATCAACGGCCGTATAGGCCGCCGAATTGACGATGACATCCGGGCGATGCTCGCGGAGCACGCGCCGCAGGGTGTCGAGCTGCGTCAAGTCGCAAGCCGTACGATCAAGCGCGATTACTTCACCGAGCGGGGCAAGGCTGCGGCGCAACTCAAAGCCCACCTGGCCGCGGCTACCCGTGACGAGCAGTTTGGGCACCCGTTGCGCGTCAGGCCGCATAGTGTCTGACCGCACGCTTGTCGATGTTGACGACGCCTTCCTCGGACCGGTGAAACCAGTCGAACACCACTTTCGCGCCGATAAGTTGGGCGCCGCCCGTCACCATAGCCATGGAACTCCCTTGCAACCGTTGCCGCAGCTCCGCCTCAACACGTTATCCGCGGCAGACCATCTTGTGGGCAAGTCCGCTATGGGCGATTCCTAAATATAATGCGGTCGGCGTGCACGCCGATTTTTGAAGGCCTCTATTATAAGACTCGGCCGAAAGAAAGCCATACCCCTGACAAATTGAAACATGTTTGACAAAACGCCGGCCCATTGCGGCGGCTGCCCCGGCGCGCGCCACGCTACCGCGATAGCCACGCCACCTGCTCCGCCAGAATGTTCATCAAATATTTGCCATAGCCGCTCTTTACGAGCGGCGCGGCAAGCTTCTGTACCTGGTCGGCGTCGATCCACTCGCGGCGCCAGGCAATTTCCTCGGGGCAGGCGACGATAAAGCCCTGCCGCTTCTGCAACGTCGCGATAAACGTCGCCGCGTCGATCAGCGAATCGTGCGTGCCCGTGTCTAGCCACGCATAGCCGCGCCCCATGATCTCGACATTGAGCGATCGGTCGGTGAGGTAGTGCGAGTTGATGTCGGTGATCTCGAGTTCGCCGCGCGGCGACGGACGTATGTCCTTCGCGATGTCGCAGACCCGGTTGTCATAGAAGTAAAGCCCCGTCACCGCGTAGCCCGACCGCGGGTCCGCGGGCTTCTCTTCAATCGAGAGCGCGCGAAAGGACGAGTCGAACTCGACCACGCCGTACCGCTCCGGGTCCTGGACGTGGTAAGCGAACACCGTCGCGCCGCTTTCCTGCGCGCTGGCCAGCTCGAGCTGTTTGCCGAGGTCGTGGCCATAGAAGATGTTGTCGCCGAGGATCAGCGCGGACGGATCGTTGCCGACGAACTCGCGGCCGATGATGAAGGCCTGCGCCAGCCCGTCGGGCGACGGTTGGACCGCGTACTGAATATTCATGCCCCACTGGCTGCCGTCGCGCAGCAGCGCCGCGAAACGCGGCGTGTCCTCGGGCGTCGAGATGATGAGCACGTCGCGAATGCCCGCGATCATCAGCGTCGAGAGCGGGTAGTAAATCATCGGCTTGTCGTACACGGGCAGCAGCTGTTTCGACACCGCCTGTGTGATCGGGTAAAGCCGCGTGCCGGATCCACCGGCCAGAATGATGCCCTTGCGTGCCATCGTTATCGCCCCCTGTTCACGCTATACAGCTATACACGCTGTTCGTAGTTCATTTCGACCCACTCGCGGTAGTGGCCGGACGTGACTTCCCTGACCCATTCCTGATGGTCGAGATACCAGCGCACGGTCTTCTCCAGGCCCGTTTCAAGGGTTTCCGCGGGCTTCCAGCCCAGTTCGCGTTCGAGCTTGCGGGCGTCGATCGCATAACGGCGGTCGTGGCCCGGGCGATCTTTGACGTAGCGGATCTGCTCGCGGTACGAGCCCGCCGTCTTCGGCCGCAGCCGGTCGAGCAGGTCGCAGATCGTATGCACGACGTCGAGGTTCTTCTTCTCGTTCCAGCCGCCGACGTTATAGGTCTCGCCCGGCGTGCCGCGCGCCAGCACTTCGCGAATCGCGCTGCAGTGGTCGCTCACGTAGAGCCAGTCGCGGACGTTCTGCCCATCGCCGTACACGGGCAGCGGCTCGCCCGCCAGCGCGTTCGCGATCATTAGCGGAATCAGCTTCTCCGGGAACTGGTAGGGGCCGTAGTTGTTCGAGCAGTTCGTCGTTAGCGTCGGCAGGCCATACGTATGGTGCCAGGCCCGCACGAGATGATCGGAGCCGGCCTTGCTCGCCGAATAGGGGCTGTTCGGCGCATACGGCGTGGTCTCCGTGAACTGCGGGTCCGTCGCCGAAAGCGAGCCGTAGACTTCGTCGGTCGAGACGTGAAGGAAGCGGAACGCGGCCTTGTCCGCCTCGTCCAGGCGAGCCCAATGCTCGCGCGCCGCCTCGAGCAGCGTGAACGTGCCGAGCACGTTGGTCTGGATAAAGTCCGCAGGGCCGTGAATGGAGCGATCGACGTGGCTCTCGGCCGCGAAGTGCAGGACAGCGCGCGGCCGGTGTTCGGCGAACAGCGCATCAAGCGCGGACCGGTCGCAAATGTCGACGCGGGCGAAGATGTGTTTCTCGTTGCCTTGCAACGACTTCAGCGTGCCAAGGTTGCCCGCGTACGTCAGCTTGTCGACGTTCACGACGGGCTCCCCGGATTGCCGGAACCAGTCGAGCACGAAATTGGCGCCGATAAAGCCGGCGCCGCCCGTCACCAGGATCATAGAGTCCCCTTGCAATCGCGTTACAGCAAAAGTCTGCCGTATCATAGGCAGCGGTGATTTGAAAGACTGGTGCAAAAAACGGTACCAATTCCGACGATTGCCGCCCGAGGGTTCGGGCAGCGTGGTTCCGCTCGCCGGCCAATTCTGCCCCCATTCTGCGGGGCGCCGCGAAAATCAGCACGGTCCTGGCCATCCGCCCCGCGCGCCTGGACCGCCAGCGAGCCATTAGCTTCGCGCATTCCGCGCCTCTCCTGTGTTACCGTCTCCGCTAAGCAAGCAATAAACGCCCGAAGTTTCCCGCCTCGATGACCCAACCCCACGTCTCCCCCGCCCCGCTCGCCTT
>Ga0164242_10010207_pt1 | contig 10068 bp, 15 predicted proteins | sample OricomgcompostMG_FD_108783 | JGI IMG/M metagenome (GOLD analysis project Ga0164242, IMG submission 108783) | Miracle-Growth compost microbial communities from Emeryville, California, USA - Original compost - Miracle growth compost (MG) ... | reverse complement strand
GCCATCGCGATGTTCCTCTCGGTAGTGATCCTTGGTCGTTTCACCACAGAGACTCACGCGATGGCCCTCTACATCAGCACCGACACGCCGCCACTATTTACACCACGCCCCGGGACGTTCCCCGCTATGCCGCTTAAGTGTGGCATCATTGGATGCATCAATGATGCTCATGGAGGTGTCTAAATGAGGACGACGGTGACGATTGACGACGCCTTATTGGCAGAGGCGGCCGAACTGACCGGGGTGACAGAGAGCGTGGCGCTCCTCCGTCAGGGACTGCAGACACTCGTTCGGGTAGAGAGCGCCCGTCGGCTGGCGGCGCTCGGCGGCACGGATCGGAAGGCATCGGTCGGCCCTCGCCGGAGGACACCCGCCGATGATTCTCGTTGACACGTCGGTATGGATCGATCATCTGCACGTCGCCGACAAGCGACTCATAGAGTTCCTGACCAACGACGCAATCGGTTGCCACCAAATGGTGATCGAGGAGTTGGCATTGGGTGCGATCAGGCGGCGCGCCGATCTATTGCGCCTGCTGTCCAATCTTCGGGCGTTCCCGTTGCTGACGCATGCGGAGGTCCTTCATCTCGTCGAATGCCACCGCTTGTGGGGCCGCGGACTGAGTGCGATCGACGTCCATCTTCTTGGGTCGGTTGCTCTGGTCGACGGTGCACGGCTATGGACCAGGGACAAGAATTTAAAAGCGGCGGGCTGGGACGTGGGTATCGCGATCGTCGACGAGCTCTGACGTTGCGTCGACGCCCTCGCCGGTAGGCGTCCGACGCACTTCAGAACACCGTTGTTGGAACGCTGGATAAGTGCGACGCCACTGACGAGACTGACAGTTATGAGTTTCGTAGAGGAAAAACTGCTCCCACAGGTGCTGCGGGTGCACGACACGGTCTACCGCAAGACGAACGGCTGGATCGGTCACCGCACGCTGTGGATACCGAGCCTGCTGCTGCACACCGTCGGCGCCAAGACCGGCAAACCGCGCACCACGTCGCTGACCTACGCCCGCGACGGCGAGAACTATTTGGTGGTCGCGTCCAAGGGCGGCGCGCCCGAGGCCCCCGGCTGGTATCACAACCTCAAAGCCAAGCCGGAAGCCGAAATCAACGTGGGCCCAAAGCGTTTCGCCGTCACCGCGCGGATCGTGCCGCCCGGCGACGCTGACTATGCCCGGCTCTGGGAGATCGTGAACAAGAACAATCAGAACCGCTACGCCGAATATCAGAAGCGGACGTCGCGCCCGATCCCCGTCGTCGTCCTGACGCCGAAAAGCTAGAACGCGCAGCAACATTCGGTACCCGATGCGCCCGGCGAAGCGGAGGCCGACCGCCGCCCTTCACGTCAGATGGCCGAGGTGCCGCCGTCGACGGCCAACTCAACCCCGTTGACGTAGCTCGAGTCGTCGGAGGCCAGGAACAGTGCGGCCGTCGCGATCTCCTCGGGACGGCCCATCGTACCCCGCGGAATCAGGGATTCGAACTGCCGCTTGGTCTCCGCGTCGAACATCTTCTCCTGAATCGGTGTGGCGACCTGGCCCGGGCTGAGCACGTTCACGCGGATCCGGCGGTCCTTCAGCTCGTTGAGCCACGTGCGGGCGAACGAGCGCAGGGCGGCCTTGCTCGCCGAGTACACGCTGTAATCCGGCCAGCCCTTGACCGAGGCGATAGACCCCGTCATCAGGATCGACCCGCCATCGTTGAAGAGCGGCAACGCCTTTTGCACCGTGAACAGGGTGGCACGGGTGTTCAGCCCGAAGACCGTGTCGAAGTCCTGCTCGGTGATCTCACCGAGCCTGCGCGCCTGCCCTCCGGTGCCGGCGCTGGCGAAAAGTATGTCGATGCTGCCCTTCTCCCGCTTCACCGTGTCGAACAGCCGGTCCAAGTCGTCGAGGTTGGCCGCGTCGCCCTGCACGGCGGTGACGTTGCGCCCGATCGACGCGACGGCCTCGTCCAGAGCGTGCCGCCGCCGGCCCGTGATGAAGACGTGAGCTCCCTCGTCGACGAACAGCTTGGCGGTGGCGAGCGCAAGACCGCTCGAGCCACCCGTAATCACCGCCACCTTGCCGTCGAGCTTCCCCACAACGACCCTCCTTGCCAAGATTATGCATACTGATCTGTGTACGTAAGCTACCGCACGGCGCGTGCGAACGCCAGCTAAGTACACTGAGCGTTACCATGGACGGCGTGACCGAGCTGGAGAAGGGCCCGCGCGGGCGGCGACGGGGCCGGGGTGCTCGCGAGCGCATCCTCGGCGCGGCGCAGCAGCTGTTCCGCGAGCGGGGCATCAACAACACCGGGATGGACCTGCTCTGCGCGGCGGCGCAGGTGTCCAAGCGCACCGCCTACCAGCACTTCGGTAGCAAGGACGAGCTGATCGCTGAGTACCTGCGGCGTCTTGACGTCGACACCACGTCCGAGGTCTTCGAGCGCGACGATCTCACGCCCCGCGAACGACTGCTCGCGGTATTCGCGACGCCGCCTGCGTTCACCGACGAGCCGATGCCCCTCTGCCCGTTCATCGCCGCCGCCGTGGAGATCTCCGATCCGCAGCATCCCGCGCGCGTGCGGGCCCGCGAGTACAAGACCTCCGTCGCCGCCCGCCTGAGCGAGACTGCCCGGGAGGCCGGCGCCGCCGATCCGGAACTGCTCGGTGAGCAGCTGGCGCTGTTACTCGATGGCGCCTCGGTTCGGACCAGGGCCTTGGGCAGCGACGCCTTCCCGACGGCTGCCGGGATCGCGGCCGCCCTGGTCGAGCGCGCCATACCCCCGACGGCACGGTGAATCTCGCGCCTGCCGGCCCGACAAAACGGCCGCTCGGTTGTCAGAGGCAGCGCCTAATCTGCTTGGGCGACACCACATCCACCCCTTCGAGGAGCGCCCGCATGAAGTTCGTATCGACCCGCATCATCACCGCCGACGTGCAGCGCCTCGTCGGTTTCTACGAGATCGTCACCCGAGTCTCGGCCGTGTGGGCAAACGAGCTGTTCGCCGAGATTCCGACACCGGCGGCCACGCTGGCCATCGGCAGCGACCAGACGGTACCCCTGTTCGGTGCCGGATCCGCCGAACCCGCGGCCAACCGCAGCGCGATTGTGGAGTTCATCGTCGATGACGTCGACGCCGAATACGAGCGGCTCCGCGAGCAGCTCACCGAGGTCGTGACGGAGCCGACGACCATGCCGTGGGGCAACCGCGCGTTGTTGTTCCGGGATCCGGACGGAAACCTGGTCAACCTGTTCACCCCGGTGACGCCGGAGGCGCGGGCCAAGTTCGGGATATGAGCCCTAGAACCCGCGACAACTCCGAATTGCCACTTGCCCCGAACCTCGCCACGGGAAAGTCTTAGGGCATGACGACGGAAAAGCGCACGGCGGGTTGGGCGGCGAGTGTGGTGGCGGGCGGCGCGTTGGCGATGTCCGTCGTCGGTCTCGCCGGCGGCCCCGTCGCCGCGGCGGCCCCGGCCCCCGCACCCACCGGGCATTGGTGTCCGGGCGATCCGTGGAACCCGTCCTGGGGCAACGTCTTGGACTGGGACTGGCATCAATGCCACGACTGGCAACACCCCGGTGGCCCCACCGGCCCGGCGGGCTGGGGGCCCTGGGGACCGCCGCCGGCGTGGGCACCGCCCCCGCCACCGCAACCGGCCTGGGCGCCCGGGGCGCAAATGATGTGGAACCCGACCGGCGCCGGTAACTGGGGAATCTGGAACAACGGAGTGTGGACCCCGCTCTGAGCACCCGGACCCGGTGCCGGCGGCGCTCGGCGCGTCGAACGGTCGGCCGCCGCAGGGTTAGGGTGAATTGTGGCCGCAGAACACTGGGCCGAGCCTCCCGAGGAATCCGAGCGTCGGTCCGACGCGCTCGATCAGCGCGAGAAGGCCCTGGCCCGGCGGGAGGCCGACGTCAGACGACGTGAATGGCTGGCGGGTCGACGAGGCCGGGTCGCCGATCAGCGCGAGCAGATCGCCGACGAGCGCGAGCAGCTCGCCGACGAACGCGAGGGCACGGCCGCCGAGCGGGAACGGGCGCGACTGCGCCGCATCGACGAACGGGTCAAGCGGACGCGGGCGCGCGCCAACCGGGAGCAAGCCGAGGTCGACCGCGAGATCGCGGAAAGCGAGCGAGACGACGCGTAAGGCCGGGTCGCCGAAGGCGTAAGCATTTTGCTGCGGCAAATATACCCGTGTGTAATATATTGGCTCAGTCTGCGGCGCACGTCATTGTCCGTTTAGCGAATGACCTGGGCCACAAATTTTGGATCGCAATAAACCTTATTGCTAGCCTCCCTGGCCATGGTCGTTATTGCAACATTGATGTCGTTGATCAATCAGGTCTCCGGCACGCCTTATATTTCGGGTGGAGATTCTCCGGCTGGGACCGATTGTTCGGGACTTGCTTCGTGGATTGCGAATGCAGCAACTGACAGGCCAGTGTTCGGGGACCGGTTCAATACCGGAAACGAGGAAGCCGCGTTGTTGGCCCGGGGCTTCCAATACGGCACCGCCCCCAACGCCTTGGTGATCGGCTGGAACGGCGGCCACACCGCGGTGACGCTGCCGGACGGAACGGCGGTGTCCAGCGGCGAGCACGGCGGCGTCCACGTCGGCGGCGCCGGTGCCTACCAGGCCGGATTCACCCACCACATGTTCCTGCCGATGCCCCCCGAGGACGGCGGCGCGCCGCCGCCGGCGATGTTCGGGCCGCCGCCGCCGCCGGACGCACCGCCACCCCCGCCGGACGCACCGGCTCCGCCGCCCGACGCGCCGCCTGCGCCGCCGGAAGCGCCGGCCGTTCTGATCGATGCGCCGGCGCCCGTGCCGCCGCCCCCGCCGGGCCCCTGAATTACCTTTCCCGGCGACGCGGTAATTGCGAATCCATAACGAATAAAACGCGGCCGTGCTGGTGATTGTCACCCGGTTTTCGGCGCCCCGGTTCGCGACCATTCTCGTTCCGCAAAGTGAAATAGCGCGGATATCCGTGCCCATGTGAGCTGGGCCACTACGTGTGCGACCGGGTGGCGCGCGGCAAAAGCGGGCTGATGTGTCGCCTGTGACGGATGAGCCCACTTTGCTGTGATTATTTCGCCCAAAAAAGCGACCTGCCATCGCGGCCGGGGCCGGGCCGCGGTGGCGACCCGGCCCCGATAGGCTGGCGCTGCCCGCGGGCAGGGGCGGGCGTCATCCCAAGTCATCCCAAGTCATCCAGAGCGCCATCCCAAGTCATCCCAGCAGCGAACCGAGGCGGGGCCGCAATGATCTTCATCGTCGTCAAGTTCGAGACCAAACCCGAGTGGGCCGACCGCTGGCCGGACCTCGTCGCCGCGTTCACCGCGGCCACCCGGGCCGAGGAGGGCAACCTGTGGTTCGAGTGGTCGCGCAGCCTGGACGACCCGGCCGAGTACGTGCTGGTGGAGGCGTTCCGCGACGGTGACGCCGGCAGCGCTCACGTCAACAGCGACCACTTCAAGCGGGCGATGCAAGAGCTCCCGCAGGCGCTGAAGTCCACGCCCAAGATCATCAGCCAGACCGTCGAGGCCACCGGGTGGTCGCGGATGGGCGAGATGACGGTCGACTAACCCCTCACCGATCGACCGCGATCTCGATCTCGTCGCCCAGCGCATAGCCCGGCGTGAGCGGAAGCTTGTCGCCGCTCCAGAACGAGCCCGGGTCGAACCAGTTCGAGTACTTCTCGGTGGTGAGCAGACCCATTTCCTCGTAGGTGATCGCCACGGTTTCCGCGCAGTAGGCCGCTTCCAGACCGAGCCGTTGACGTTCCTTTCGTCGGCGCGTTGTCTCCCGAATCTTCTTGTCCACCACGGGGATTCCGCGTGCCCAGTCGTAGGCGGTGGGCAGTCGGCCGCGCAGCCACCGGCCGGTGAGGCGCATGGTGGTGGGAAACGCGGTGCCGTCCATCCGGGCGATCACGCGCAGCAGCCTGTTCTCCTGCTCGCGGGTGGCCGGCGGCGTCAGCTGGCGCAGCCAGCACCGTTGGCGGTAACGCTGCGTCCACTGCAACACCGACTGGTGCAGATCGTTGAGTTGCACGCCACGATGATTCGTCCCGGTCCACAGGTCGACGAGCTTGTCACCCAGCTCGGCGTGCCAGATCAGCGGCGGCAGGTCATCGATGGCCACCGTCATGCCGACGTGATTGACGGGGCTGTTGGTCAACGTCTGGATGGCGCGGTCGGGACCCGAACCGCCGCGAAACAGCCACAGGTCACCGGTCCGGGTCTCCTCGAGCGCTTGGTTCAAGGTGAGCATCGTGTAAGCCCGTCTCCCGCTGCAGTTTTCGCCGACGTCGCCGCCGCCCCGCCCCGCTTCTCGCGGGTAAGGCCATGCGGGGATCCAGTCAATCACAACTACGCCTAGCCTGGTGGCATGCGCAGCATGTGGAAGTGGCTCGGGCTGGCCGGTGCGGCCGGCGTCGTCGCCGGCGGCGTGCTGGTGGTCCGCGACCAACGCAAACGCCGGGCCTATACCGCCGACGAGGTCCGGGATCGTTTGCATCAGCGGCTGGCCGAATACGATGCGATTCAGCCGGGATCGGGCGAGGCCAGCACGGCGAACAACCGGTAGGTGCCGGAGAATCCCTTGAGCTCGACCTCGCGTCCGTCATCGAACCGGATCCCGTCGGAGCGCGAAAGCGCGTCTCGCACCGGCTGACTCACCAGGATCTCCCCGCCGGCGGCCTGGGCGGCGACCCGCGCCGCCATCGCGACGTTGCGGCCGAACAGGTCGTCACCGCGGCGCACCGAGCGGCCCATGTGGATCCCGATCCGGACCCGAATCTCCTCGTGCCGCTTGCGGTTTGCGTTCCGGCGCAACGCGCGCTGCAACTCGATGCCGCACCGCACCGCCTGCTCGGGCCGGGCGAAGGCGACCATGAATCCGTCGCCCTGGCTCTTCACCACGTGACCGGATTGGCGCCGCACCAGATCCGAGACCAGCTTGTCGTGCGAGCTGATCAGCTTGACCCAGGCCCGGTCGCCGATCCGCTCGTTGAGCGCGGTCGATTCCTCGATGTCGGTGAACAGGATCACCACCCGGCCGTCCGGGGTCACCCGGGCCAGGTCGGGCCGCTCCACCTCAGCCCAGTCCGCGAGCTCCTCGATCGAGCTGCGCACCGCCGCGCCGAAACCCTCCTTGCGCACGAGATTGGCGGTGTTCCATACCGTCTTGACCGCTTCCCGCCCGCCCGCGAGCAGCCAGTTGCGGGCGTCGGTGCGCTGACGCAGCTCGTCGAGTTCGGCGCGGCTGCGCACCAGCCGCCGCCACAGCACGGCCAGCGCGCCGGCCTCGACGGCGGCCAGCCCGGCCAGGATGTAGACCGTGACATGCAGCACGTCACCCATGCCGGTCATCCTGTCAGGCGGCGCCGCGGTCGGGCTGGCGCCCCTGCCGGGCTGTGTCTAGTGTTGAGTCCGCCGGCCGCGGGTAGTGAGTCTCAAGGGAGCCGATCGGGTGACTTTCGGGAGGAGCGGTCTTGGCCGACGATGACAGCCATCCATCCGACCTGCTGGTGATCTTCGGAATCACCGGGGACTTGGCGCGCAAGATGACGTTCCGCGCGCTCTACCGGCTGGAGCGCCGCGAGGAGCTCGAGCACCCGATCATCGGCGTGGCCAGCGACGACATCACCCTCGACCAGCTGCTGGACCGCGCCCGGGAGGCGATCAAGGCCACCGGTGAGACGTTCGACGACGCGGTGTTCGACCGCTTGGCGGGCCGGCTTTCCTACCTGTCGGGCGACGTCACCGACACCGGGCTCTACAGCGAGCTCGCCGAGAAGATCGGTGGCGATTCGCGTCCGCTGTACTACCTGGAGATGCCGCCGTCGTTGTTCGCGCCGATCGTGGAGAACCTGGCCAAGGCCGACCTACTGGAACGCGCCAGGGTGGCGGTGGAAAAGCCGTTCGGCCACGACCTGGAATCGGCGCGCGACCTCAACGCCCGGCTGCGCGCGGTGCTCGACGAAGACCAAATCCTGCGCGTAGACCACTTTTTGGGCAAACAGCCGGTCGAAGAACTGCAATACCTGCGGTTCGCCAACAACGCCCTGGCCAAGCTGTGGGACCGCGACAGCATCTCCGAAATCCACATCACCATGGCCGAGGACTTCGGCATCGAGGACCGCGGCAAGTTCTATGACGCGGTGGGGGCGGTGCGCGACGTCGTGCAAAACCATCTGCTGCAGGTGCTCGCGCTGGTCGCCATGGAACCCCCGGTCGGGGCCGGCGCCGACGACCTCAACGACAAGAAGGCCGAGGTGTTCCGGGCCATGCCGTCGCTGGACCCGGAGCACTGCGTGCGTGGCCAGTATCGTGGCTACACCGAAGTCCCCGGTGTGGCAAAGGATTCCACCACCGAGACCTACGTCGCGTTGAGGACCGAGATCGACAACTGGCGCTGGGCCGGGGTGCCGATCTTCCTGCGCGCCGGCAAGGCGTTGCCGCACAAGGTCACCGAGGTCCGGATGTTCCTGCATCACGTGCCCGGCTTCTCCTTCCTGCCCAACCGCCGCCCGCCCGAGCCCAACCAGATCGTGCTGCGCATCGACCCCGATCCCGGGATGCGCCTGCAGCTGTCCGCTCAGGTCGGCGACTCGTGGCACGACGTCCACCTGGACTCCTCGTTCGCGGTGGACCTCGGCGAACCGGTGCGGCCCTACGAACGGCTGCTCTACGCCGCGTTCAACGGCGACCGCCAGCTGTTTGCCCGCGAGGACGCCATCGAAGAGACCTGGCGGATCGTGCAGCCGGTGCTGGACAAGCCGAGCCGCATCCACCAATACGAGCAAGGCTCCTGGGGACCCGAGGCCGCGCAGGCGCTGGTGCACGGTCGCCACGCCTGGCAGCAACCGTGGCTGCCGCAGAGCACGTCCACGAAACGATAAGGAGGCTCGAAACACGATGCAGCTGGGGATGATCGGCCTGGGCCGGATGGGTGCCAACATCGTCCGCCGGGTGGTCAAGGGCGGACACGAATGCGTTGTCTACGACCACAATCCGGACGCGGTCAAGGCGATGGCGGGGGAGGAGAAGACGACCGCGGTCTCCTCGCTGCAAGAGCTCGCCGCGAAGCTGAGCGCCCCGCGGGTGGTGTGGGTGATGGTGCCGGCCGGGACGATCACCACCGGGGTGATCGAGGAGCTGGCCACCACGCTGGAGCCCGGCGACATCGTCATCGACGGCGGCAACTCCTACTACCGTGACGACATTCGTCACTCGAAGACGCTGTCGGAGAAGGGGATTCGGCTGCTGGACTGCGGCACCAGCGGTGGCGTCTGGGGTCGGGAACGCGGTTACTGCCTGATGATCGGCGGCGACGAGGAGGCGTTCGCGCACGCCGAGCCGATCTTCGCCACCGTCGCACCCGGGGTGGACGCCGCGCCGCGGACGCCGGGCCGCGACGGCGAGGTCACCCGGTCGGAGCAGGGGTATCTGCATTGCGGGCCGTCCGGCGCCGGGCACTTCGTGAAGATGGTGCACAACGGCATCGAGTACGGGATGATGGCCTCGCTCGCCGAGGGACTCAACGTGTTGCGCAACGCCGACATCGGCAAGCACGTGCAGGAAGGCGACGCCGAAACCGCGCCGCTGTCCAATCCCGAGTTCTACCAATACGATTTCGACATCCCCGAGGTCGCCGAGGTGTGGCGGCGCGGCAGCGTCATCGGATCCTGGCTGCTGGATCTCACGGCGATCGCGCTGCACGAATCACCGGAGCTCAAGGAGTTCTCCGGGCGGGTCTCCGACTCGGGGGAGGGCCGCTGGACGTCCATCGCCGCGATCGACGAGGGGGTCCCCACGCCGGTGCTGACCACCGCGCTGCAGTCCCGCTTCGCCTCCCGGCATCTCGATGACTTCGCCAACAAGACGCTCTCGGCGATGCGTAAGCAATTCGGCGGGCACGCCGAGAAGCCGGCCAACTAGCTGTACTGACCACGGACGTTAGGTACGGCGTGGTGTGGTGACATAACGAAGACCTCCGAGTGAAGTGCGAGCTGCTGAAGAACGCACAACTCACTCCGGAGGTCTTCGTGTCCCACCGTAATGC
>Ga0164242_10010206_pt1 | contig 10069 bp, 9 predicted proteins | sample OricomgcompostMG_FD_108783 | JGI IMG/M metagenome (GOLD analysis project Ga0164242, IMG submission 108783) | Miracle-Growth compost microbial communities from Emeryville, California, USA - Original compost - Miracle growth compost (MG) ... | reverse complement strand
GCCGGCGTCCCGACCCGGGCAGCGGAGCCGTCAGATCGCGGCCCGCTGCTCCTCGTCGAGCGCGTACCAGACCGTCTTGCCCGCCGCTTCCGGGCGCACCCCCCAGGCGTCGGAGAGCAGGTCCAGCAGCACCAGGCCGCGGCCGGAGGAGGCCATCTCGCCCGGCGCCCGCTGGTGCGGCAGCTCGTCGCCCCGGTCGGTGACCTCCACCTGCAGCCTGCGGTGTCCGGTGTCGCCGCGTACGGTGGCGACGAACGCGGCCGCCTGGTCGGTGTGGACCAGCACGTTGCCCAAGAGCTCCGAGGCCAGCAGGACCGCGGTGTCGACCTGGTCCGGACGCGCCCAGTCGTGCAGCAGCGACCGCAGCTCGGTGCGCGCCTCGGACAGCGCCTCCGCCCGGTCCTGGGGGATGGTCAGGACCAGCCGGCGCTCGCTCCGGTCGGCCTTCCCGGCGCCGCCGTCGCGCCGCACCAGCAGCAGCGCGATGTCGTCCTCGTTGCGCGGCCGGTAGTCGCGCCGCAGGTCGGGCCGCGGGCCCCCACCGCCCGACTCGGAGGTCGGCCCGGTGACCGCCCGCACGAGGCGGTCGGCCATCGCCTCCAGTTCCCGGGCCGGCGTCGGGCACATCGCGTCGCGCACGCGCACCCAGCCGCTGTACATGTCGTGGCCGCCGGTCTCGATCAGGCCGTCGGTGCACAGCATCAGCACCTCCCCCTCGTGCAGCTCGACCGCGCTCACCGGGTAGTCGTCGTACTCGCCCGCCCCCGGGATCATGCCCAGCGGCAGCCCGCCGCGCACGTGCTTGATCATGCAGGTGCCGTCCGGCATCCGCAGCACGGGGTGCGGGTGGCCGGCGCGGGCCACCTGGAGCATGCCGGTGGCCGGGTCGGCCTCGCAGTAGATGCAGGTGGCGAAGCGGTCCTCGTCCAGCGCGGCCAGGAACCGCGAGGCGCGTGCCAGCACCGCGTCCGGTCCGTGGCCCTCGGCGGCGTACGCGTGGATCGCCGTCCGCAGCTGCGTCATGATGCCGGCCGCGTGCACGTCGTGGCCCTGCACGTCGCCGATGACCAGTGCCAGGCGGCCGCTGGGCAGGGCGATGCTGTCCACCCAGTCGCCGCCGACCACCAGCCCGCCGCCGGTCGGCACGTAACGGGTGGCCACGGTCAGCCCGCCCACCGCCGGGGACAGCGACGTGCCGGCCTGGCCCATGCTGCTGCGCAGGCCACGCGAGAGGGCCAGCTCCGCCTCTCCGGTGCGGGTGCGTTCCAGCGCCAGCGCCACCACCCGGGACGCCACCAGCAGCAGTGAGCGCTCCTCCGCGGAGAAGGCCACCGGCTCCCCGAACGCCGCCAGCCACACCCCGCTCAGCGTGCCCCCGGTCACCAGAGGCAGGAACGCCCACGAGTGGCGGCCCTTGCGGGAGCTGAGCGGATACGTGTCGGGAAAACGCCGACGGTACTCGTCCTCGGTGGCCAGGAAGATCGGGCGGCCGGTGCGAACCACCTCGACCGCCGGGTAGTTCGTGGTCAGCGGCATGCGAAAACCCCGGTCGGCGCCGCCGGACCGGAACCCCTGGACCCCCTCCGAGGTCAGGAAATCGCCCTTCACACCGAAGACCACCTGGCCGTTCAGCGGGAAGTCCGGCGCCGCCAGCGAGCTCAGCGCCTGGAGCGCGGCGTCCATGGAGTCGGCGTCCGCGACGGTGTGGCCGGTCTCCAGCAGCAGCGCGTCGCGGGCGCGGCTGCCCCGGAAGGCGCCCGGTGCGGGCGCGGCCCCGGGCTTGGGCTGTTCCGGACCGGTGCCCGCACCCCCCTGCGCGTCCGGAGCGGCCCCGGCGGGCCGCTCCGGACGCGGAGCCTGGCGGGTGTCGTCGGTGTCGTCGGTGTCGTCGGGCTCGTCTGCCCGGGCGGGACGGGAGCCTTCCAGCCGGTTCAGCGCGTCGATCTGGCGCAGCTCGGCCTCCTCGCCGCCCGGGGACCCCGGTGTGCGGCGCTCCTGCGGACGCGGGCCTGCTTCGTCCGCCCCGGCGCGCTCGTCCCCCGCAGGACGGCCGGCCGGCTCTTCGCGCCGCGGCCGGTCCGCGTCCCGCGCCCGCTGTCCACCGCCCATCCGCGCCCTCTCGTCCGCATCCGCGCCGCCGCGACGGCCACTCGCCGTATCCGAGTGATATGTACTGATTCTCCACGATGGCACATTTCTGCCCCATGATCCCCCGGTGTCGCGCCTCCCGCACCCTTCCGGGCGCGCGCGGGGTTCCGGCGGCGGGTGGGCGTGCCGCTCGGGGGGCACGCCGGGGGAGGGCCCCCGCGCGCCTCTTCCCCGGCCGGGGCGGCGCGCCGTTGACTGAAAAGGGCCGTGGGAACGCAAAAAACCCGCAGGCCGGCACACCCCCACAGGTTACGGAGGCACGCCATGACCGTACGGCCCGCCGACCCGCCCACAGCCCCCGTCGTCTTCGACGCCCCTTTCTCCGACCGGAACGCCTGGGCCGTCGGCCGCACCTCCGCCTACCCCTCCGACGGGCGCAACCCGGGCGACAACAAGCTCGACTGGATCGGCCCGGACTACGGCCCCACCGCCGACGGCGTCTTCACCGCCCGCCCCGCCCAGGGCGGCCTGTGGCGCACCGACCTGGTCTCCACCGAATACGCCCCCGGCGGCTTCGAGCTGCTGCCCGGCGACGAACTGTCGGCCACCTGCACGGTGCAAGCCCAGCGCGGGGCCTGGCCGGCCCTGTGGACCTGGGGACGGGACGGCGCTGCCGGAGGCCCGCAGCCGGGCCACGGCGAGGTCGACTTCTTCGAGTACCACGACGGCAACCCGACGATGCTGGAGCTGTCCAACCACGTCGGCGGGGCGGGGCACGACGCGGACGGGGTGGTGGAGCCGGGCCGGCCGTTCACGCTCCACGTGGTGCTGGGCGCGGACTCCGTGCAGTGGCAGGTCGACGGCACCACCGTCTACAGCGACCACCGCGGGGTCGGTGCCGGCTGGCGGGCCTGGCTGGTCGTCAACATCAGCGTCGCCGCCGGGGCCCACGGCCACCAGTCGCCGCGGCCGGGAACCCGTGAACTGAGCTGGCGCTGCGAGGGCTTGGAGGTGCGCAGGCCGGCCGCCCACGGTGCGCCGCGCAGCTCCGGACGGGCCTGAGAGCCGGGCCGCTGGCCTGAACAGGCGTTGTCCTTCTGTGCAATCGGTGGTCCTGCGGCCACTCTGGTCGCCGAGGCGCATGGAACGTCCGCGCCTCGGCCATGATTAATGGGGATCGTGATGTGCAATTGCACATCACGACCGCTTTGTTCCGTTTCCAGATCCGAGGAGGAAGAGCGCATGACCAGTCCCGAGCGCGGCAACCGGCACCGCGAACCCCCGCACGGACCGGGAATGGCCGGATCCCGCGCACGCTGGCGGAAGAGTTCCTACAGCAACCATCAGAGCAACTGCGTGGAAATAGCCGAACTCGGCCCGGAAACAGTCGGTTTCCGGGACTCCAAGGACCCGCTGGGGCCCGTCCTCGCGTTCCCGGCCGGCGCCGTGCGGGAGTTCGTCGGCGCGGCAGCCCGGGGCGAGTTTCCCTTCGCATGACGAGTTCCGGCCAGAACCGGCGGACGGTGGGCCGGGATGTGACGCCTGCGGCACGATAGACGGGCCGTGCAAGAGGGGCGTCGGCCCCGCGAAGGAGTCCGTCCGTGCCAGCTCAGCCGTCGCGAGCCCCGCGAGGAGCCCGTAATGTACACGACCTCTCGGGGCGGCCGCCCACGGCGCAACGCATGATCTTCGGCGCCACCCTGCGACAGCGCAGGGAGGCGCGGGGCCTGACCACCGAGGACGTCGGCCGCCGCATCGGGCAGTCGGCGTCCAAGGTCAGCCGGATGGAGAACGGCCGGCACGACTTCAAAGAGGACGACCTCCACCGGCTGTTCGGCATCTACGGCATCACCGACCAGGCCGAGCGGGAACGGCTGCTGCACCTTGCCCGCAAGGCCAACGAGCGCGGCTGGTGGGACGCGTGGAGCGACGTGTCCACCAAGACCCTCCAGACACTGGTCAGTCTGGAGGAGATGGCGCAGCGCATCCGCTGCTACGAGATCGGCCAACTTCCCGGCCTCGTACAGACCCCCGACTACACGCGGGCGCTGATCCGCGCCAACTCACCGGCGAGGGACTCCCAGGAGGCCGAGCGGGCGGTGGAGTTGCGGGCCATGCGGCAGCAGCGCTTCACCGAGGCCGCCGGCCGCAAGCTGCTGTGCGTCCTGGACGAGGTGACGCTGGTACGCGGCTACGGCACCCGCCAGGTGATGCGCCGCCAACTGGAGCACCTCATAGCCCTGTCGGAGAACCCCGACATCGGCCTCCGGCTCGTCGAACTCACCCGGCTCAACCTGCCGGTGCAGATCGGCACCACCACCATCTTCGACTTCGCCGACGGCCGCCTGCCCGACATCGTCTACATCGAGCGCCCCAACGGGGGCCTGTACCTCCAGGACGAGGGCGAGGTCGACGAGCACGTCAAGGGCTTCGACCGGCTGCTGTACGCGTCGCTGGGCCACCACGCGACGGTGCGCCGCATCCAGGACCACCTGAAGAAGCTGCGCTGACCCGACGGGCACCGGCCCGGTCCCGGCGCCCGTCACGCCTTGCGGGCCACCCCGGCGTAAAGGGCCACCGCCGCGTCGGCCAGCCGGCCCGCGGGGCCGTCGAACGGGTCAGGCCGCCACCGGTGGGCCACCACCACGCCGGGTTCCTCCAGTACCAGGCCCGCGAAGAAGCGCTCCACCTCCGCGCGGCTGCGCACCTGCGCCCGGGTGCCGCCGCGCATGTAGACCTCCGTCACCCGGGCCCACGCCGCCGGGTCGAAGTCGCCGGTGCAGTGCGACAGTGTCAGGTACGAGCCAGGCGCCAGCGCGTCCAGGAGCGCGGCCACCAGCGTGTAGGGGTCCTGGTCGTCCGGGACGAAGTGCAGCACCGCGTTGAGGCTCAGCGCCACCGGCTCGGCCAGGTCCAGGCACCCGGTGGCGGCCACCGCCGCCAGCAGCCCCGCCGGGTCGGTGAGGTCGGCCTCCACGTAGCCGGTGCGGCCCTCGGGGGAGCCGGCCAGCAGGCTGTCGGCGTAGACCAGAACGATCGGGTCGTTGTCCGCGTAGGCCACCCTGGCGTCCGGCGCCTCGCGCTGCACCACCTCATGGAGATTGGGCGCGCTCGGGATGCCGGTGCCGATGTCGAGGAACTGGCGCAGGCCCCGCTCCCGGGCGAGGAAGCGAGCCGCGCGCAGGGTGAAGGCACGGTTGGCGCGGGCGACGCCCCTGACCGGGGGAAAGCGGCGGATGACGGTTTCGGCGGCCTCGCGGTCCACCGCGTAGTTGGTCTTGCCGCCCAGGAAGTAGTCGTACATCCGGCCGCTGTGCGGAAGGTGCTGGCGCAGTCGCTCGGCGGCCACCGGGTCGGCGACCTCCTCGGCCCGGCCGGCTCCGCCCCCACCGCCGGCGGCGGCCGGGAAGAGCGGGACGACCGTGCCGCCGGTGCCGTCCACGCCGCGGGCGGGCGAGCCGGGCCGGCGCGAGTCGGCCCCCCGGTCGGGTGACCCGGCGGACCCCTGCCTCCGCCCAGGCGTATGCCCGCCCTCTTCGGCCACGCCCACGCCTGCCCCCTCCACCTCGCTGTGCTCAGTGGCTACCCTTCGGCACCCTTTCCAATCCACCGGGCGGGCGCCGGACCGCCCGGTGGCCGAGCGGACCGGCAGGGGGCGCGACGCGCTCAGGCGGTCGGGGGCCGCAGGGCGACGCTCGCCTCCGACGTGTAGACAAGGAACGTCAGCGTCTCGTAGAAGTACAGCTCGATGCTGCGCGCGTCGTGACCGAGGTAGCCGATGGACACGTCCTGGCCCAGCACCAGCTCGAAGTCGCCGCCTCGGGTGGCGAGCAGGAACGCGCCCTCGATGGCCGGCGCCCAGACGATGTCGCCGCTGACCAGCCGCGCCAGGTGCTGGACGATCGGGTAGCCGTGGTCGGAGGTCTCGTGCACGGCCGTGTACGCGTCCGGGCCGAGCGCCAGCGTGTACGTGCCGTCGACGCCGGCCAGTCGCAGCGTGGTGACGGCGTGGGCGATCGCGTCCGGGTAGTCCCGCACGTCGGTCGGCAGCGTCAGCTGCGGGTTGGACGAGGACGCCCGGATGCCGGTGATGCCGGCCGCCGGGTAGCCCTCGAAGGCCGCGCGGTCCTCCGCCCACGCCAATCGCCGGGCGGCGTCCTTCACCGGCTGCCAGTCGGCGTCCTTGGCGCCGCGCGCCACGTCGTCGACCTGCCCGCGGTCCACGGTGAACGGCACCCGCAGCTCCACCACCGGCTGGGACCGCCGGGTCCGGGCGATCACGCCGTCGGCCGGCGCGTCGATGTCCGCGAGGTGGCCCAGCGGGACGGCGGCCAGCTCCGGCCCGGCCGGATCGGGCACGTCCACGATGCGGCGGGCGGCCACGTTCCGCTTGAAGGTGCGACGGGCCTCGGCCTCCAGGTCGGCCCAGGCGGCGTCGGAGATCGGGGCGAGTTCTCGGTGCAGATTGTTCACGAGGACGAGTTCCTGTTCAGGCTGCCGATGCCGAGGCTGCCGTCCGCGGCCCGGGCGGGGCGCGGAGCAGCGGGGGACAGAAGGTCGCCGGCGGGCGCGGGGAGCGGTGCCGGAACGGTCGGGGACGCGGTGCCGCCGGCCGGAGCCGGGCTGTCGGAACCGTCGGTGGGGGAGTCGGCGGCAGTGGGGTTCGCCACCGCCTCGGCCGTCGCGGGGGCCGGCGGCGGATCGTCGAGGAAGTCCGTCGGCGGGGCGAAGAACAGCGTGCCGGTCACGGCGGTCGAGAAGTCCAGGATCCGGTCGTGGGTGGCGTCCGCGGTGCCCAGGAACATGTTCCGCAGCATCTGCTCGGTGACCTCGGGATCGTGTGCGTACCCGATGTAGTACGTGCCGAACTCGCCGCGCCCGGGATTCCCGAACGGCATGTTGTAGCGCATGATGTCGTGCTCGACGCCATCGGGCCCGACCACCGTGTTCAGCGCGACGTGCGAGACGTCCTCGTCCAGTTCCACGTTGGTGGCCTTGGTGCGGCCGATGATCCGCTCCTGGGCCTCGACGGGCAGTGCGTTCCAGGACCGCAGGTCGTGCAGGTACTTCTGCACGTGCACGTACGAGCCGCCCGTGTAGGCCGGGTCCTCGTCTCCGACCAGCACCGCGGCTCGGGCGGCCGCGCCCACCGGGTTCTCCGTGCCGTCGACGAAGCCGAGCAGGTCGCGCCGGTCCATGTACCGGAAGCACTGCACCTCGTCCTGGACGGTCACCGCGCCGCGCAGCCGCTCCAGGATCTCCGAGATCAGCGCGAAGCACAGATCGAACTGCTCGGCCCGCACATGGAACAGCAGGTCCCCCGGGGTGGCCGGGGCGGTGTGACGCGGACCCCGCAGCTCGGGGAAGGGGTGCAGGGACGCGGGGCGGGGAGCGTCGAAGAGCCGGCCCCAGACATCCGAGCCGAACCCGGTCACGCACGACAGCGACGCGTCGGGCCGGCCGAAGCCGTAGGCGCGCACCAGACCGGGCAGGTCCGGCAGCAGGTCGCGCACCTGCTCCTCGCCGCCGGGGTCGACCGTGACGACGGCGAAGATCGCCGCCGCCGACAGCGGGCCCACGACCGCCTGCGGTTCCGGTCCGGGATCGGTCAGCGATTCGGTGGCCACGGCGTACTCCCGAACGGCTGGGGCGCCCTCGTCGGCGCCGCTGATCACGATGACATGCCGGACCCTACTGCGTTCCGGCCCCCGACAGCGGACGGCCCGCCGGAACCCGGGGGCTTGTCCGTCCGCCGAGGGAACTGCCCGCGCGTCACCCCGGCGCTGTGCAACGTGCCGGGAGGACGGCCGCATCACGCGCCCTGGACCGTCTCCGCCGCGTCAGGGCGCAGGTCCAGGCACCAGTCGTTGGACGATATCCAGGTGCCCTTGGGGTACTCGAAGCGGACCTCGCCGAGAAGGGTGAACCCGGCTCGGCGGCACACCGCGTTGGACGCGGCGTGCGAGACCGAGGGGAAGGCGTGCAGATGACGGTGGCGGCCGTCGGCTCGGGCGGCCCCGGCCACGGCGCGCGCGGCGCGGGCGGCCAAGCCGCGGCCCTGGAACTCGGGCAGCACGCCCCAGCCCGTCTCGTAGACCGCCGATCCCTGCCACTCCCGCCCCCAGAAGCCGATCGAGCCGACCGTCTCGCCGCCCGCCACCACCCGGAACATCCTTCCGGACGACAGCGCCAGGTAGCGCCGGTGCCGTGCGGCAAGCTGCTCGGCGCTCTCCGGGCCGCCGAGATGCTCGGTCATCTCCGTGCTGTTGGTGCGCTCCAGCAGCCAGAAGTCGCCCTCGGCCCACGGCTCCAGCCGCACGCCCGCGCCCGCGGCGCTCGCGGTAATCCCCGTCGTGCTCTCCATGCCACGACCCTACGACCGGCCACTGACATCGCCGCTGATACGCACGTTCCGGTAGCCGTGGCCCAGCCACTGACCGGCGGCGGGGAGGGCCGCAACGTGGGTACGGCTCCGCGCGGCCAGGGGGCGGCCGTCAGCCCGCCGTGGGCGCGGCGGCGAAACGGCGCAGCGCGATCGGCGCCGCGGCGGCCGTCGCCGCCAGCGCGAGCGCGACGGCGGCGCCCCAGCCGGCCGCGTGGTACGCGCCGGCGGCCAGCGTGCCGCCGAGGCTGTTGCCGATGTAATAGGCCGTCAGATAGAGCGCCGACGCCTGGGCCCGGCCGGTGGTCGCCGTACGGCCCACCGTGCCCGACGCGACCGCGTGCCCCACGAAGAAGCCCCCGGTGACCAGCACCAGCCCGGCCAGGACCGCGGCCAGCGGGCTCGCGAGGGTCAGCAGTAGGCCGCCCGCGCACAGCACCAGCGCCGTCAGGAACGCACCCCGCCGACCGGCGCGGCCCACCAGCGCCCCGGAGCCCGCCGAGGTCGCGGTGCCCACCAGGTAGACCAGGAAGACCGCGCCGACCGCGGACTGCGACAGGTGGTAGGGCGCGCCCGTGAGCCGGTAGCCGAGCACGGTGTAGACGGCGCCGAACACCGCCATGAACAGCAGCCCGAGCGCGTACAGCCGGCGCAGCCGCGCGTCGCGCAGGTGTCCCGCGACGGTCCGCGCCACGGCGGCCGGGTGGACCGGGGCAGGCGTGAAGTGCCGGGCCCGCGGGGCCAGCAGCCGGAACGCGACCGCGCACACCAGCGCCGCCGCGCCCACCGCCAGGAGCGCGGTGCGCCAGCCCTGCACCTGGGCGATGGCGCCGCCCGCGACGCGGCTGCTCATGCCGCCGATGGAGTTTCCGGCCACGTACAGGCCCATCGCCGACGGCACCGCCGAGGGGTGGACCTCCTCGGAGAGATAGGCCATCGCGGTGGCCGGCAGCCCCGCGAGCGCCACTCCCTGCGCGGCCCGCAGCACCACCAGCACCGTCAGGTCCGGGGCGAACGGCACCGCGAGGGCCAGCAGCGAGGCCGCGAACACCGAGGCGGTCATCACCGGTGTCCGCCCGTACCGCTCGCTCAGCGCGCTCACCGGGAGCAGCGCGACGGCCAGTGCGCCGGTGGCCGCCGACACCGTCAGGCTCGCCTGGGCCGGTGAGGCATGCAGGCCCGAGGAGAGCGCGGGGAGCAGCGCCTGCGTGGAGTACAGCAGCGCGAAGGTGGCCAGGCCCGCTGCGAAGAGCGCGAGGTTCGCGCGCCGGTACTCACGTGTGCCCGCCCGCAGCCGTTCGTCGCGCCCCTCTACGGCCCGGGGTGTCCGTCCGGCGGTCGCGTCCTCGGTGCCGTGGGCCATGGCGGGGGAGGGGGCGGCGCCCGGCAGGGAGCGGGCGTGGTCGTCCGTCCGGGTGGCCGCTCTGCTGTCAGCGGGCTGGTCCATGCCTGCGACGCTAGGGCGGCCGCCGCTCATGCGTCCAATGCATGGAAGAGGCGTGATCGTTCCACTGGTGCATGAGCGCGCGTCGAGGGGGGCCTTCGTGGCCGGTGAGCAGGATCCGAAACCCGGGGGCTCCGGCGCCGACGGCCCCGGGG
>Ga0164242_10010205_pt1 | contig 10070 bp, 10 predicted proteins | sample OricomgcompostMG_FD_108783 | JGI IMG/M metagenome (GOLD analysis project Ga0164242, IMG submission 108783) | Miracle-Growth compost microbial communities from Emeryville, California, USA - Original compost - Miracle growth compost (MG) ... | reverse complement strand
GGTGATGCCGTGCTCGTTGATGACGCCCACATGGGCCGTCACGATGCGCGCCGTCTCGGTGTTGACGCCCGTGGTCTCGAGGTCGAAGACGCCCAGCTGCTCATGCCATCCGCTCATGAGACCAGCGTAGGAGAGCCCACCGACACGGGCGGCATCCCACCCCGCAGGAACCGCCGGTGACCGGCCCGTTAGCCTGGACACGATGCACGAGATCGAGCTGCCCGGCGGCGTGACCCGGTACTGGGACTACCTCCCTGAGAGCGGCGGTGCCGCTGCGGATGCCGCAGGCGCCGGCGTCCTCGTCGCCGTGCACGGCTTCCGCGGCGACCACCACGGCCTCGAGCCCGTCGTCGGCAACCTGCCCGGCCGCCGTGTGATCATGCCGGACCTGCCGGGCTTCGGGGCGTCCGAGGCGTTCGGCGACCGGGCGCACGACATCACCGGCTACGCGGCCTGGCTGGGGGAGTTCCTCGCCGCGCTCGAGCTCGACGGGCCGGTGACCCTGCTCGGGCACTCGTTCGGGTCGATCGTCGTGAGCGCCGCTCTCGCCGAGGGCCTGGCCGGGGCATCCGCCGCGATCCTCGTGAACCCCATCGGGGCACCCGCTCTCTCCGGGCCGAAGGCCGTCGGCACGGGGGCCGCGATCCTCTACTACCGCGCCGCACGCGACCTGCCCGCGAGCGCCGGCAACGCGCTGCTGCGCAACCCCGCGATCGTGCGCGCCATGAGCGCGATGATGGCGACGACGCGCGAGCCCGCCCTGCGGCGCTGGATCCACGGCCAGCACGACGCGTACTTCTCGCGCTTCGCCGACCGCGACTCGCTGCTCGAGTCGTTCACCGCCTCGGTCTCGCACGATGTGAGCGAGTACGCCGCGCGCATCGGCGTCCCGGTACTGCTCGTCGCCGCCGCGCAGGACCAGATCACGCCCCTCGCGGCCGAGCGACGGCTGGCGACGGTCTTCCCCGACGCCCGGCTCGAGGTGATCGACGGCGTCGGCCACCTGATCCACTACGAGAAGCCCGCCGAGGCGGCATCCTTCATCGAGTCCTTCCTGCGCGATCGCGTGGACGCGCGCTGATGCGCGTCCTCTTCGACTGCCGCTACGTCCGCGTGGGGCGGCACGACGGCATCAGCCGCTACAGCGCCGAGCTGGTGCGTGAGCTCGCGCAGCTGATGCCGGTCGAGATGCTGATCAGCGACGAGAGGCAGCTCGCGATGCTGCCGGATCTGCCGTGGCACCTGATCTCGTCGCAGACCGCCGCGGGCGAGCCGTGGGTGGCGCGCGAGGTGAACCGGCTCAAGCCGGACGTCGTGTTCTCGCCCATGCAGACGATGGGCTCGCGCGGGCGCCGCTACCGGCTCGTGCTGACCGTGCACGACCTCATCTACTACCGCCACCGCACGCCGCCGCGCGACCTGCCCTGGTTCGTGAAGCTCGCCTGGCGGCTCTACCACCTGTCGTGGTGGCCCCAGCGGATGCTGCTCAACGGCGCCGACGCGGTCGTCTCGGTCTCGTCGACGACCGCCGACCTGATCGCGGCTCACCGGCTGACGAGGCGGCCCGTGCATGTCGTGCACAACGCGGCGGCGGCGCCCTCTGCGGATGCCGCGGCCGGCGCACTGCAGCGCACCGCCCCTGCGCCCGGCCCCGATGCGCCCCGCGTGCTCGTGCACATGGGCCAGTTCGCGCCGTACAAGAACATCGACACGCTCGTGCGCGCCATGGCCGAGCTCGGGCCGGGCTACGAGCTGCAGCTGATGAGCCGCGTGTCGGATGCCGAGCGCACCCGCCTGGCCGCCCTCGCGCCCGGGGCCCGGCTCGTGTTCCGGAACGGCGCGAGCGACGAGGAGTACGAGGCGGCGCTGCTCTCGGCGCATGCGCTCGTGACGACATCGTGGGACGAGGGCTTCGGCATCCCCGTCATCGAGGCGATGGCGGTCGGGACGCCCGTGGTGGCGAGCGACATCCCCATCTTCAGCGAGGTCGGTGGAGACGCCGCGGTGCTCGTGGACCCGGCGTCGCCGGGCGACATTGCGCGCGGCATCCGCAGCCTCGAAGATGCGGATGCCTGGATCTCCGCCAGCCGGGCCGGCGTCGCCCAGGCGGCCGCCTTCAGCTGGGCGTCGTCGGCGCGGGCGCTCGCCGACGTGATCCGCTCACTGGCTTAGCCCGCCTCGACGTTCGCTGGTCGACTGAGCCGCTTGCGGCGAATGGAGACAAGCGCCTTCAGGGATCGTTCGCATCAGGGCGGAGTTCTTGTGCTGCCCGGCTCGGGCCGTTTCGACGGAAAACGGCCGATTCGCGGTGTCGTCCAGGCTCTTTGCTGCAGCAGATCGGCCGATCTCCGTCGATGCCGTTCTGCGGCGTCCAGGGGTGTGGATAGCTTCCGTCTCGCCCGATGCGGATGCCCCAACTTGGGGGTCATGCGCAATCCGGTCCGTGCGTCCCTCGTCGTCGCCTCGCTCGCGCTCTCCGGCGCGCTGCTGACCGCCTGCACGCCGAGCGCGCCGGTCGCCCACGAGTCGAAGACCCCGGCGCCCTCGCCGAGCACGACGCCGATCTTCGCGTCGGACGCGGAGGCACTTGAGGCGGCGACGGCCGTGTACACGAAATACCTCGCTGCTGTTGACGCCATTGGGCATGATGGCGGCACGAACCCCGAGCGGGTGCGTCCGTTCGTAAATGCAGCGGGCCTTCAACATCAGGTCGACGCGTCAAAGAAGATGATTGCCGAGCATTCTCATGGGGTCGGCGATACGAAACTTAACAACACGGTCTTGCAGTCGCATGACGAATCTACTGGTGCCGCTCGCGTTCGAATCTATGCATGTCAAGACATCTCAGCGGTGGATGTAATCGATCCTTCCGGGAAGTCTCTTGTCAGCGAAAATCGTGCGGACTACATCGCATATGAGGTCTCGCTAACCACCGAGAGGGGACACGGCCTTGTAATTCAGTCCAACAAATATTGGTCGGGTGGCGGCGTATGCAAGTTTTAGCTGCCGTAGCTGTTGCGGCTGTGTTGCTGGCTGCCCAGGCTCCGCCACCCTCAGATGTATCTGGCGATTTTGATGGATCGATTACGGAAGTCCGTGGAGAGACGTTTGGTGATCAAACACCGCCAGTAAATGACAACTCCGTATCGACTACGCCAGTGAGTAATAGCGCCGGGAACGTCATACCTCCGCCGTGGGTGCCGACGGGTGATGAGCCGTTGTCGAATAAGTGCCCGGTCGAGGACGACTGTGTCGGGTCGGCACCGCCGCCGGAGCAGCCGGATGAGCCGCCGGCTGCCCCCGGGGTTGCCATGACGCTTGGTCTGAATGATGTCGCACGGTTCTTCGTCGGCTCTCCCTCGGTCGTCGTCGAGCCGTCGGAGTGGACGGTCGCCGGCGCGAACACGAACTTCGTCGCGACCGGCGCGGGGGAGCGGGAGGCGTCCGGCACGCTGCTCGGGCAGCCGGTCGTGGTGCACTTCGCGCCGACGAGCTTCACGTGGGTCTACGGCGACGGCACGAGTCACACGACCGCGTCGGCAGGGGCGAGCTGGCAGGCATCCGGCACCGCATCGTTCGCCGCGACGCCGACGAGCCATGTCTTCGCTGCGCGCGGCAGCTACCAGGTCACGGTCACCGTGCGCTTCGCGGCCCGGTACCGGTTCGCCGGCCAGGGGTGGGCGACGATCGCGGGGACGTTGCCCCTGACCTCCGCACCCGCGACGGTCACGGTCAAAGGCGTCAAGGCCGTCCTTGTCGCGCACGACTGCAACGAGGACCCCGACGGCATCGGCTGCAACGGCTGAACGGCGCAAAAACAGCCGAAGGGCGCACGCTTCCATCGAAAACATGCGCCCCTCGACCGCTCTTGCACCGGATCGGCTTGCACCGGAACCTCTTGCGTTAACCCGCCTCGACCTCGACGTCGACCTCGAGCTCGGCCGGGTCGGCGAGATCGGACGCTGCGAGGTTGAAGGCGACGAGGCGCAGCTCGCCGTCGACGACCTCGAGGTCGTGCACCGAGCCGTTGCGGATCGCCTCGCCGCGCGCCGGGCGCTCGCCGCCGGTCAGATGCCGGGCGACGGCGCCGATGACCCCGCCGTGGGCGACGACGAGGATGCGCTCGCCCTCGTGGTGCGCCGCCAGGGCCGACAGCGCGCCGAGCACGCGGCCCAGCACGGAGGCGTCGTCCTCCCACTCGGGGATCGCGGACCGGTCGTCGCCGAACCGCTCGCGGATCTCGGGCCCGGTGAGCCCCTCGGCGAGGCCGTAGCTGCGCTCCTCGAGGCCGGGGACGGGCTCAGGCCCGGGCATCCGCAGCTCGCCGGCGATGAGCGACGCGGTCTCCATCGCGCGTGCGAGCGGCGACGCGTAGACGCCGTCGAAGCGGCGGCCCGCCGCGGCGAGCGCACGACCCGTCTCGCGGGCCTGCTCGCGCCCCGTGTCGTTCAGCGGGATGTCGCTGCGCCCCTGGATGCGGCCGTCGTGGTTCCAGTCGGTCTGTCCGTGGCGGACGAGCGAGATGCGGGTCACGCCCCCAGTCTGTCAGCCAGCGCTGTGAGGAATTCCGAGGTGCCGCCATCGACCTTGACGGTCGCACGGTCGTCGGCCTTCGTGACGCCGCGGTTGACGATGACGATCGGCAGCTTGCGGCGGCGCGCCTGCTCGACGAGGCGGATGCCGGTGTTCACCACCAGGGAGGAGCCGGCGATCAGCAGCGCCTCGGAGGAGGTCACGAGCGCCTTCGCCTCGTCGAAGCGGTCGACCGGCACGTACTCGCCGAAGAACACGACGTCGGGCTTGAGCAGGCCGCCGCACACCGTGCACTCGGGCACGACGAAGCGGTCGACGTCGACGACCTCTGCGTCGCCGTCGGGGTTGATCACGACCGACTCGGGGCGGACGAGCCACGGGTTCTCGGCGTCGATGCGCTCCTCGAACTCGGGGCGCGCGAAGACCTGGCCGCAGTTCAGGCAGACCACGCGGTCGACCGTGCCGTGCAGGGGGACGACGCGGCGCGAGCCGGCGCGCACGTGCAGGCCGTCGACGTTCTGCGTCACGACGCCGTTCACCGTGCCCGCCGCCTCCAGGGCGGCGAGCGCGCGATGCCCGGCATTGGGCTGCGCGGCCGTGAAGGCGCGGTAGCCGAGGTGCGAGCCCGCCCAATAGCGCTTCTGGAAGCGCGGCGCCGAGAGGAACTGCTCGATCGTCATCGGGTTGCGGCGCGGCGAGCCCTCGCCGCGGTAGTCGGGGATGCCCGAGTCGGTCGAGACGCCGGCGCCGGTGAGCACCGTGAACCGGCGGCCGTCGAGCGCCGCCGCTGCGGCGTCGAGCACGGCATCCGCCACCGGAACCGCCGCTGCCGTCATCGTGAACGCCTCTGCCGAACTCGTCATGCTGTGCTTTTCGGACATCTTGGCGAAATGGTACGTGCAGGATGTTTCGTATGGATGTCCGCCGCATCGACAGCATCGATGACCCCGCCCTCGCCGACTACTCGCGCCTCACCGACGTCGCGCTGCGGCGCGTGGCCGAGCCGGCGGGCGGCCTCTACCTCGCCGAGTCCACCAAGGTGATCGCCCGGGCACTCGCGGCAGGCCATCGGCCGCGCTCCGTGCTGCTGCAGGAGCAGTGGCTGCCCGACGTCGAGCCGCTGCTCGCCGGCTTCCCGGACGTCCCGGTCTACGTCGGCGACGCGACCGCGCTCGAGTCGCTCACCGGGTACCACCTGCACCGCGGCGCCATGGCGTCGATACACCGGCCCGAGCTGCCGCCCGTTCCGGAGGTGCTGGCGGATGCCCGGCGCGTCGTGGTCCTGGACGGGCTGGTCGATCACACCAACGTCGGCGCCATCTTCCGCTCGGTCGCCGCGCTCGGTGCGGATGCCGTGCTCGTCACCCCCACGTGCGCCGACCCGCTCTACCGCCGCAGCGTGCGCGTCTCGATGGGCACCGTGCTGCAGGTGCCGTGGACCCGCCTGCCCGAGTGGAAGGACGGCGCGGCCGAGCTGCTGCACGCGAGCGGCTTCCGCATCGCGGCCCTCGCGCTCTCCGACGACGCCGTGTCGCTCGACCGCTTCGCCGCCGAGCCGCCCGAGCGGGTCGCGATCGTGATGGGCGCGGAGGGGGACGGGCTGGGGCGGCGCGCGCTGGCATCCGCCGACACCATCGTCACCATCCCGATGAAGCACGGCGTCGACTCGCTCAACGTCGCATCGGCGAGCGCCGTCGCGCTCTGGGCGCTGCGGGTCGGCGCTTCAGAGATTCCGTAGGCCGCCGCCGTAACATCGACGCGTGAGCTATGCCGTCGATCTCGAGCCGGAGCCTCCGGTCGAGGACGACCGGGCAGCGGCGGCGACCCCGGCCGCGGCATCCGCACGCCGCCGCGGCGCAGCCGTCTCGATCGCCGCGACGGCCGTCCTGCTCGCGATCGCGGCCTACATCGGCGCCGTGCTCGTGCACCCCGTTCCGGCCGCAGCCGCCGTCGTCCCGGCGAGCGCGACCGCGACCATCAGCACCGGCGCCGTCGACCCCGCATGGCCGACCCACGGCAGCGCGGCGATCGCGCTCGTCGGCCAGAAGGGGCTGCTCGGCAGCCACGGCAGCCAGGCGCCCCTGCCGATGGCGAGCATGACGAAGACCATCACCGCGCTCGTGCTGCTCGACAAGTACAAGCTCAAGGCGGGCCAGAAAGGCCCGACGATCACCTTCACCGACGCCGACGTGAAGATCCTCGAGCAGGTCTGGGCCGAGGACGGCTCGTGGGCGAAAGTCGAGGCGGGGGAGAAGCTGACCCTCGTGCAGGCGCTGCAGGCCATGCTGCTGCCGAGCGCCAACAACTACGCGCGCTCGCTCGCCGCGTGGTCGTACGGCTCGCAGGCCGACTTCGTCAAGGTCGCGAACGCGTGGCTCAAGAAGCACCACTTCACGCACACCACGATGACCGACCCGTCCGGCCTCGATGCCGGCAGCGTGAGCACCCCCGCCGACCTCGTCGGCATCGGCGAGCTCGCGATCGCGAACCCCGTGCTCGCCGCGGTCGTCAACACGAAGAGCGTCACCCTGCCCGGCGCGGGCAAGATCACCAACACCGACCCGCTGATCGGGAAGCACGGGATCGAGGGCGTCAAGACCGGCTACACCGAGAAGGCCGGGCACTGCCTGCTGTTCGCGGCGGACGTGACCGTGAACGGGAAGCAGCGCACCTTCGTCGGCGTCGTGACCGGGCAGCCGACCTACGACGCGGTGTGGGCCGCCGTTCCGGCCCTGCTGTCGAGCTACGAGGACGCGTTCCACGACGTCGACCTCACCGCGTCGCAGGCCACGGTCTACGGCGAGTACACGTCGCCGTGGGGCGGCTCGGCGCGGCTGCGCGCGGCATCCGCACCGCACGTCGAGATCTACGGCGCGGGCACCGTGACGGTCTCGGTGGATGCCCCGTCCCTCGGTGCGGCGGACGACGGCGCGAAGGCCGGAACGGCGACGTACTCCGTCGCCGGCGGCGCGAAGACAGTCGTGCCGCTCGAGGTCGACGGCACGCTCGAGGCGCCGAGCGCATGGTGGAAGCTCACGCACCCGGCCGAGGTCTTCTGAGCCCGAGGCTGGCCGCGACGGCGCCCACGCGCTAGAAACAGCTTGTTCCCTCGCGCAAAGGGGCGCCCTGTGATGATGCCGTTCCGTTCCCCGCCGGCCCGCCGCATCGTGCCCGCAGCCGCGCTGCTCGCCGTCGCGTGCGCGCTCACCGCGTGCGCCGGGCCTCAGGACGCCCCGCGCGGCCACGCCGAAGCGGTCGGCCCCGGCGCAGCGCCGACGGTGCAGACCGCGCCGCTCGAGGCGCCGACGGCGACGCCGCGGGCGACGCCCGAATCGCCTTCCGGCATCGCGCCGTACACGCCGGTCGCGACGAAGACGATCGGCTGCGACGTCGTCGACCAGCAGGGCACCATCATGGTCGACGGCCGAGCACAGTCCGCCGATGCGATGCTGCTCGCGGACGAACTGGGGAAGCTCGTCGACGCGCACCCCGGATCGGCCACCGGGGTCGCCATGTGCTCCGACGTCTCCGGCGCTCAGATCTTCGTCCCGCACAGCGACCGGTCGCTGGCCCCCGCCGCCGAGGCCATCGCACGGAAGTACCCCGGGGTCGTCTTCCGCGTGGTCGACGTGGTGGCGCCGCTGTCGGTCCTCCTCGACGCGACGCCGAAGATCATCTCCCGCCCGGAATTCGCCGGGATCATGACCATGGTCGGCCCGGACATCCTGACGGGCGGATTCGAGGTCGGGGTCATGACCGATGCGGATGCCGCGTCGCCGGTCGTCCTCGAGAAAGTCCGCACCGCGGTCACCGAGCTCACCGGGCGCGACGACCTGCCGATCCGCGTCGTGCAGATGGGGCAGGCCGTCGCCCTGCCGGCAGTGGTGGCGGCGGGCTGATCCGCTCGGGTGCGGGCTACTGCGCGTTCTCGGGGGCCTCGGCCTCGGCATCCGCAGCCAGCGCGCGGGCGAGCGGCGAGAGCTGCGGGCGCTTCGGCGGCAGTCCGTCGCCGCTCGAGACGCCCTTGAGGCGGCGCACCACCCACGGCAGCGCGTACTCGCGCGCCCAGTGCAGGTCCTGCACGCGGGCCTCGCGCCAGCTGCGCTCGGGCACGGGGGCCGGCTCTTCGACGGCGAGGTCGTTCGGCACGCCGAGCGTGCGCAGGACGAGGCGCGCGACCACCTGGTGGCCCAGCGGAGACATGTGCAGGCGGTCCTCCGACCACATGCGCGTGTCCTGGATCTCGGTCAGCGCCCACTGATCGGCGACGAGGGCCCCGTGCCGCTGGGCGATGCGGTGGACGTCCTCGTTGTAGATCGCCACGCGGCCGCGGATGGACTTGAACGTGCCCGACCAGCCGACGTCGACGCCCGTGAACACGACGATCGTCGCCCCGGTCGTCGCGAGGCGGGCGATCGACTGCTCGAGGATCTCGGCGGTGCGATCGGGGTCCCCGCCCGGGCGGATGACGTCGTTGCCGCCCGCGGAGATCGTGATCAGGTCGGGCTGCAGCGCGACCGCGTGCTCGACCTGCTCGGCCTGGATCTGGCGCACGAGCTTGCCGCGGATCGCGAGGTTGGCGTACGCGAAGTCGGCGGTCTGGGCCGAGAGCACCTCGGCGACGCGATCCGCCCAGCCGCGGAAGGTCCCGTCGGGGTACGGGTCGCCGAGCCCCTCGGTGAAACTGTCGCCGAGCGCCACATAGCGGGTGAAAGGAGATAGTTCGGGCATAACAACCATCTTGCTACTCGGTGTGCATGCATGGCGCGCTGTTGAGACACGCCCGAGGAGTGTCGGCGCTCGTGGTTAGCATGGCATCCGCATGACTGATCCGCTCGCTCTCGATGTGCCCGACGAGGCCGACAACAGCCATACCCCGGGAACCTTCGCGGCCCAGCACCTGTCGCCGGCGTTCCCCGCACGCGCGCCGTGGGGTACCGCCACGCGCCTGCGCGCCTGGCAGCAGGAGGCCCTCGACGAGTACTTCCGCACCGAGCCGCGCGACTTCCTCGCCTCGGCGACGCCCGGCGCCGGCAAGACGACCTTCGCGCTGCGCCTCGCGACCGAGCTGCTCGGCCGCCGCACCGTCGACCGCATCGTCGTCGTCGCGCCGACCGACCATCTGAAGCGGCAGTGGGCCGAGGCCGCGGCGCGCGTCGGCATCCACATCGACGCCGAGTTCAAGAACTCCGACCGGCGCTTCGCGCGGCACTACCGCGGCGTGGCCGTCACCTACGCCCAGGTCGCGGCGAAGGCATCCCTGCACAAGGAGATCGTCGAAGACGGCCGCACCCTCGTGATCCTCGACGAGGTGCACCACGGCGGCGACGCGCTGTCGTGGGGCGACGCGGTGCGTGAGGCCTTCGAGCGGGCGACGCGGCGCCTGTCCCTGACCGGAACGCCCTTCCGCTCCGACACCGCGCCGATCCCGTTCGTGACGTACCTGCCCGACGACAAGGGCATCCGCACCTCGCTCACCGACTACAACTACGGGTACGGCCGCGCGCTCGAGGACGGCGTCGTGCGGCCGGTCATCT
>Ga0164242_10010204_pt1 | contig 10071 bp, 16 predicted proteins | sample OricomgcompostMG_FD_108783 | JGI IMG/M metagenome (GOLD analysis project Ga0164242, IMG submission 108783) | Miracle-Growth compost microbial communities from Emeryville, California, USA - Original compost - Miracle growth compost (MG) ... | reverse complement strand
GCCGCAGAAGGGAAGGAGAAGTGATGGCCTGGGCCGAGGACTACCGCCAGAACTGGATTTCCGAGACGCTGCGGGTGTTCGGCTTCATCAATCGCGTTCATGTGATGCGGAAATTTGGCATCAGTGTCGCGCAGGCCGCTAAAGACCTTAGTCGCTTTCAGTCCGAGCATCCCGGCGCGATGATCTATGACACATCTGCGAAACGATATGTTGCCAGCCGAAGCGACGCGATATGAGCGAGCGCGACAATTATCGCCGGATGTGGGGCTCGCACCCGCCGCTTCGGCAAGTGCCACAATACGCCCATACCGAGGAGACCTGTCCAGGCCACGTTGCATCTGCCGACGATTCCAAGGTCTGTGGCCGCTGCGGCGTCCATGTGGATAGCCTGCGGCCTCTGGAGGATGACTCGCCATGAGTGAGATAAACGAAAAGGCTCTTGCCAGACTTGGGCCGCATATCGACATGATGTCGAAACTGTCGAGCATGGTGGCTTCGGAACTCGCCGTGGCCGATGGCCTGACCGATGCCCAGGCGATGATGGCTGTCGCGCAGGCGTTTATATCGCTTGCGGCCCACACTGCCGTCACCGCGGCGAGGGAGTATCACCACCGCGAGCCGGAATATCGATATTGGAAGGAGTCCTGCGACGAAGCCTTCCAGCGCGCGGCTGGGCGCGTCGACGCGCTGGGACTGAATATTCCGGGCGGTGACGCGACATGAGACGCCGCGCGCCATACCAGTTGCTTTATAGACTGGCCGTCAAATATCGAGTCCGTCTGCGCCGCCTCTATGTCATCTGGGAGAGGCGATACGACACGCCAGTTGGAACAATTGGCGATTACAACTTCGTTCGACGCCCGATGCGGGTGAGGCCCCTCCCGTGACATATCCCGTCCGCCTCCAACTCTCCCGCGCCAAGGGCTTCAATCTTCAGGCCAACAGCCGCGCGATCAACGGCCTACCGGCGGTCAATGTCGCACGGCCGGGAAAATGGGGCAATCCGTTCAGGGTCGGGGATGCCTATGATGATGGCTTTATCCGCTTCCCCGCCATTGATCGCGCGGCGGCGGTCAAGCTATATCGCGACTATTGGCGGCGGATGCTGGACGACCCAGGCACCGTCTACGTCAGCGCCATCGAATCGCTGACCGATCTGCGCGGCAGGAACCTCGCCTGCTGGTGCAAGCCGGGCGAGCCCTGCCATGTCGACGTGCTGTTGGAGATCGCCAATGGCTGAGAACACCGCCATTTCCTGGGCAGATCACACGTTCAACGCCTGGATCGGATGTACCAAAGTCAGCGAGGCATGCAAGAACTGCTATGCCGAGCGCGATTGGGATCATCGCTTCCATCGCGTGAAATGGGGCCTGGCAGGCGCGCGCATCGTAACTTCGGCAGAGAACTGGAAAAAGCCGCTGCGATGGAACGCCGAGGCCCAGCGCCTGGGCATCCGCTATCGCGTCTTCTGCAACAGCCTTTCCGATTGGTGTGATGACCATCCTTCCATCCGTTTGGAAACACGGACCCGGCTTCTTAACCTGATGGCGGCTACCCCTTATCTGGACTGGTTGCCCCTGACCAAGCGGCCGGAAAACTGGTCCTGCTTTTTGCCGCTGGGCCGAAATGCGATGGAGCATGTCCGCCTGGGCGTCTCCATTGAGGATGAGGACGCCGCGCGAGCGCGCGGGCCCTTCTTGATCGAATATGCCAAGCGGGGCTGGCCAACCTTCGTCAGCTATGAGCCCGCCTGCGGCCCGGTCGATTGGGAACCGCTGATGGCGGCCGGGGCCATCGGCTGGCTGATCGCCGGCGGCGAGAGTGGCCCCAAGGCGCGGCCATCGCATCCCGACTGGTTCCGTGGCGCCCGCGATTCCTGCGCGCGGCATGGCGTGCCCTTCCACTTCAAGCAATGGGGCTGCTGGTATCCGGTGCTTGACCGCGACCGGGACGATCCAGATTGGCGAGCCAATTATAGCAGCCGTATCGACAACACGACATGCCGGGTCCTGAATCTGGCCGGCGGATTCGGCTTCCACGGCGAGCGTGTGCACCTGATGGAGCGCACAGGTATCCGGCGCGCCGGCCGCCTGCTCGACGGCATCGAACACAACGCCTTCCCGGAGGCGATATGACCGCGCTTCCCGGCGGTGGAGAATTTGGCCGGAGCGCGCGCCGCGAGGTGCGCAATCCAGTGCTACGCCTCCCCGCCGCGCGCGGGATCATGGCGCTTCCGGCCAACCAGAGGCGCCCCCTCGGCATTCTGCTTCGAGAATTATCCGCCCAGGCCGCAGAGGATGCGCATCGGTCCTGGAAAACGAACAAGGGCATCATGGCGGCCTACTGGAAGGCCGTCTCGGTCTATGCCAAGCACTTGGCACATGTGGTGGACCCGCGATGACTCTGCGCCCCGCCCTCGCCGCCGATCCCGCCGCCCTTGTGCGGCCGGTCGCGCGTGTGCGGACGGTGGCGGAGCTGCTGGATTGCGACGAGAGCGACGTGCGCCGCATGGTGGCGGACGGCACGTTGGAGGCCCATAGCTATGGGATTCGAGGCATCCGCATCTATCTGGACAGCGTGCGCGCCTACCAGGAAAGCCGGCAGATCGTGCCCAAGGCGCCCAAGGCAAAACTGCGCAGCGCCCGCGCGGCGGCGGCCAGGGCGGTGTATTCGGCCTCGGAAGACGCCTTGCGCAAATCCGGTATCCTGCCCTAGCCTCCCTGGCCATGGCGGTATTTTTCGATAAGCGATGGCGGAAGTGGGTCTATGACTTCCAGCGCAACAACGTCCGCCACCAGGGCTATTGTCTGGATGCCGATGGCAAGCCGGTCACCAGCCGCAGCGCGGCGGTGCAGGCCGAGGGCGTCGAGAAGCGGCGGGCGCAGATCGCGCCGAAGCTGGCGGCCGGAAATCGCACCACCATCGCTGACGTGGTGGCCGATCTGCAGCCGGCATGGAAGCGCCAGGCCGATTGGGGCCACAAGAAGCGGGCGGCCCGCGAGATATTGCAGTTCTTCGGGCCGGCCGCGCCGATCATCACAGTTGGCGCGCGGATTCCTGCCTATATCGAGCATGCGCTTGCGCAACCCATCCGTGTCTGGACGGGCGGACCAGGATTCGACCGTGACGATGAAGACGCGGAGGCTTTTTGGAGAGACACCGGCAAGACGCGCACCAACGCCACCGTGAATCGGTATCTGGCCGTGCTGCGGCTTATCCTCGCCCGCGCCGGCGAAATGCGCGATCCGGTGACACAAGAGCCAATATTGGCTGTCGTGCCGGCATTCGACGATTTGCCGGAGCCGCGGCGCAAGGCGCGGCCGACACCTGAGCCGGTGCTGGCGCGGCTGTTGGAGATATTGCCGCCGCATGTGATCGATGCGGTTGTCATCACGCTCTATTTCGGCTTTCGCCGCAGCGAGGCGTTCGGCCTGTGCGAAGACCAGATCGATTGGCATGCGCAGGGAATCCGTCTGTATGCGGAAGATGTGAAGGACGACGAGGATGCTTTCCTGCCGGGATCGCAGGAGGCGATGGGCTATCTGCGCGCGCTGGCGATGGAGGCCGAGGCGCGCGGCGTGCGCCACCTCATCAGCTATCGCAAGGAGGTGAAGGCCGAGGGGAAAATGGCGCAACCGTGGCGGCCGATCAGAAGCCCGAAGCGCGCCTGGGCGACGGCGATGAAGACCATCGAGGCGGAGTTCGGTCGGCGCTGGCGCTGGCACGATCTGCGCGCCGCCTTCATTACGCACGTCGCCATGACATCGGGCCCGGTAGCGGCGCAGAAGCTCGCCCGCCATAGCGATTATGAGACGACGCGCGCCTATGTGGATGTGGCCGACGAGGTGACGCGCACGGCCGCGGAAAGGATCGCGGCACGGCCGGCGCTGCGCATCGTGGGCGGAAAGGAAATCCCCTGAGCGGAGTCCCTGAGCAATCTTTGGTGGGGACCGCAATTCACGCTAAGTATTTGATTAAATGGTCGGAGCGGCGGGATTTGAACCCACGACCCCCAGTCCCCCAGCATTGTGACCTGTTTCTAAGCCATTATAATTGCTGGATTTGGGGGCGGAAAAACAGGGGTAAAATGGGACCGCTGGGGACCAATTTCCCTGAGCGAGTCCCTGAGCGCGGGAGTGCCATTGTCGGCGCTATCGGTCCGCAATAATCTGCACCCTCTCCGGCTGCGAAACGGACCGGCTCTCCAACCTGGTGAGCGGAGTTTTGCGTGGGCAATCGGGCGAAGCGGGACCTGGCGGCGGCGCGATCGATCGCTCTGATGCGCGCAGAGGACGCCAGGCGCGCCGCCCTGCCCGATCCCATGCCGCGGTGTGCCTGCGGCCACACGGCCCATGACGGCACGCTATGGGCCGTCCAGGGCGATCTGGGGCGCACTACATTCCATTGCCGCGCATGCCTGCCCATGGGCCTACTGTGAGGCACTGGCCGCCGTCTCTGGACGTTCCCGCCCGGCTGGAAGGGCCGATGTTCCGAAACTGGCATAAGGGCCGGATGGAGCCCTACACTGGCACCTTTGCCGGCTGCCTGATTCGGTGGATCGGGATGGGGCCACTGGCCCAGGACGAGTGCGCGCTCTATTGGGGCTCGGGCCTCGACAGAGGCCGCATGAGCCCCGCCCAGATGGCAGGATGGGTCATGACGCACGGCTTACCAGGTCACGATCCCCAGCCGCCACGCGAGGCGCTGGAACGCTTGGTAGGCATCCGGCGCCCTGCCCCAGCGGCGGCCGTCGACGGGCCTTATAAGGCCAGTCAATTTACGACGCCGCACAGCTATAAGGATTGACGATGTACGGGAAATTCATGGCTCTTGATGGTTCATTGCCATTGTGAAAATGTTCCTCCGTACATTAGCATACATTTCGGCTAACTATAACAATGGGACCATGAACAACACCGTCACCTCTAACAATCCACAAGAGTCATCTGTATCGATAAAAGACCTCTGGAGAGCCTGCCTTAAATCGTGGCGCATTATCGCCATTGTCGTCGCAGGCTGTGTCGTCCTGTCGGCCGCATATCTCGCGTTTTCAGCGCCACGATACGAAGCGACGATGACGATCGCGGATGCACAGGCCGATGCCTTCACCAATTCCAATTCATCTGCGGGCAGCGCTCTTTCACAATTGGCCGGGCTCAACAATTCCACCCAGGAGCGCTTTGCCCAGTTCCAGGAGATGCTGACCTCGAATGAGGTGGCGGAACGTCTTTCCAAAGACCCTGTTATCCGGCACCTCCTGATGCAGCCGCATGGGGTGCTTTTCAAGCATCCGACAACCGTTCTCGATTTGAAAAAAATCCTTGATGGACTTCTTTCACAATCGAAGATTGACGATCAGACCGTAACGATCTCAGTGGATTATAAAACACCGCAAGGCGCCGTTTATATCCTGAATGCTGCCTATGCCGCGGCCGACGGCGCTATGCGCGAACAGGCAAAAGTTTCGTCTTCTGCAAAGATTACATACCTACAACAGGCAATCTCAAAAACCACTAATGCTGCAAATATTCAATCACTCATAAATATACTCTCCAACGAGAATGTTCAGTTGATGTTTGCGGAGGCCAGGACTCCCTATGCCGCGACAATTCTGGATCAGCCATTGGCACCGATGCGCCCCATAAACCGAACCCCGAAAATACTGGCGGTCGCCATCTTGCTTGGCCTCCTTATTGGCGCGGCGATTGCCCTTTGGCGGCGCGATGCAGTCGAACTTTAAAAGAATATCTGCACAACTTTCCGATGAGATTGGCGCTCTCAGTGTCGTAATGGGGCTTCCCCTCCTCTTTCTGCCGAAACTCAATCTTTTCAATATCGGGGGAGAGACTGCTGGATTACGCATTGACGATTTCATTCTTGCTGCGCTCACGCTGCTGATCGGGGCCGCATTTATATACCGGAAAAGAACTTTCATCACATGGGTCGAAGCTTGGCTCGTGATATTCGTCGCCTTAGGTTTGATCGCGTGCGCCCTCAACGGCGGAAAGGTGGTCTATGCAATTCGCATCGTCGAATACTTTGCGTTCTTTTACATAGGACTCAATGCGTCTGAGCATGTTTCGTTGAAGACTATTCTCATTGCGTTTGTCGCAGAAAATGCGATCCTGATCCTCCTGCAATTGTTCCGTATCGTCGGCTCTTTCTCGCTCGGGCATTATGGCTTTGATGCCCCAATGGGCATCGGCTCAGGAAATTGGGAGATGGGCATATTGCTCAACTTTGCCTGGGTGGCGTTAGCCTATGCAAATCTTTGTTCCACCGCCGATGCCCTGGTGATTGCCGCGGTTGTCATGGGATTGCACCTCATACTTGGTGCAAGAGAGCCATCCGCGACATTTGCGGCATTTCTGCTGGTATACATAGCCTGGAAGGCAAAGCGGAACGCCGGGATAACGATCTTGATCATTCCTATCGCGATTATGGTCGGCTTCGCGTCCTATGACGCAGTTCTGAAATTGGTTTCTCATTCCCGCCTCTTGACAAGACTGACTACGCTATCGACCACGCAATACGCGGATGTTCTCGGTCATATCTGGCGCATGACGCCGGCGCGAGGCGATTTCGTCGCTTATTCCTCCGCAGACAAAGTGCAGGTTTTGTATCCAAATAGTGATATGAGCCTTCTAGAGCGAGCGGAGAAGACGATAACCGCCCTGAAATTTTACCTTCAATCATCAGTCCTAGGATGGATCATTGGCACGGGCCCGGGGAGATTTGGCGTTGCCGTCGATGAAGGCTTTGTAAGGCTCATAGCCGAAAACGGCATCGCTGGTTTCGTATCGTTTTTCGCGATGCTCTATTTTGCATTCCGTAAAACGGGAGCCATCACCGCCCTCATCGTTCTATTTCTTGCGAGCATGACAGCGCTAGATGCTTATTTGGCATATAAAATAATGGCGATGGTATTTTTCATCGCAGGTACCTCCTATGGACGCCATGCGAAACGTGCCGATCCGGCAAAAGTTGCCACGACTTCAGCAGCATTTAGTGGATTCTAGTTGCTCCGATGAAGCCATAGGCACCTACAGTCCCTGCTGAGAACGCGGCCTGAGCCTCAAGATAAACCGTAGTCTGCGAGGTCAGATTCAGATGTAGCGTTCCGGTAGGCCAGCCAAATCCAGAAGAAGTTGCTGTAAGTGCCAGAGGCGCGTTGAACAGACTCCCACCGTTAGGTGGAGACGGCAAGGTGGCCGATGTCGTGCCTATCCATCCAAGTGCCCCAGTCACCGTCGCACTTGTTGGGGTAAAAAGCACGTTCGCACTCACGTCCCATTGTCCTGGGGCAAGCGAGATAGATGTAATGTTGGCTGCAGTTCCAGTTGTCAGCGACACAGGCGAAGCAACATTCGACGATACATAATATGTCGATGCCGCTGATAGGTTATCTAGTGTGTGGTCAGCAGGAAGAGCATTATACGCCAAATCTCCCCACGGCGATCCTTGATACAGTTTCCCGTAATTCGGAGTGCCGGACACCAGTGAAGTCGCGGTATTTCTTGCCAGGATTACATTAGTTTGTCCGGCAGTGCTGTTCTGAAAATTAACACAGATATTTGCGGCGCTCGGATTCGCATAGCACTCATTATCCTCTATGATAACATCATCAAGAATTGTAGTGCTGGCGACGTTTATAAACGCTGAAGGCGCAGTAGAATTATTTGCAGTGAATTTATTCCCGGATATCTTCAGATGAGCTACTGGCTGTCCGGCGGCCGTTTGTACTAGGTAGATTCCCTCAGTAGCAGAAACACCAGAATTCTCAACCGTCTGGATTATATTTCCAGAAATCTCATAATTACTTCCGCCGATCTGGAATGCTGCGCAGACGGCACCGCAAGCTGTGCTGCCGCCCATGTTTATGACTGTGTTGTCGGCCAGCGTGACACCATTGGCATTTGAGGGAGCAAAGCTACTATACGGCGGCGCGACATCGCTGTACGCGTACACCGCACCATTCTCCATGTCGAAAGTATTGCCAGTCACAGTAAGGCCAAGAGGAGCAATAGCCGATGCTCCGGTGTTCTGAACCCATACTGCCTCGCTTATGCCGCGGACATAGTTTCCTGCAAAGGTCGCCCCATAAGACCCGGACTGCAGGGTAAATGCCCCTTCCTGCGCAGTGGCCCCGTATGTTCCGCCGTCGAAATAATTCCCGGTGACAGTGATTCCATAACTCAGTGACGGCGCCCCAGTGCTATCCGCAGTAATGTCCGTATCATTGAAATTGTAGAATCGATCATTGGCCACCAGACTTTCCATCGGGTCGCCGAAGTAGAGAGCGCCGCCACCAAAAGTCCCGACCGTCAATACCCCGTTTGCTTCTCCATTGAAGTAGCTATCGGTGACAGAATTATTCCCTCCCTCCAGAATTACAAAAAGTCCTCCAACTGGATTGCTGGTTTGGATGGGAAGATAGTCGAAGCTGCAATTGGTTATAGAGGTTCGCGCTCCGATTGACTGGATAAAATGCACCTGCACGGTGTCAGAACCGGAAAGCGTAGCGGTGTTCCCGCCATAGAATTTCAGTCCATCAAAGCTTACATCTGTGGCGTCAGCCGTCAGAAAGAAAATCGTGTGCTGGGTTCCAAAGCTGGGCGTCGAATTGGTGGTGCTGGTCCAGGTGGATGGGGTCTGAATGGTCCCTGGGCCTTCGAACTTCAGCCCAGGTTCCGAAACTACAATCCCACCGTTCACCAACCAATTCCCAGACGGAAAGCTAAGCGTCGCCGGCCCAGAGAAATTGGTCTCAACCGCATCTACCATAGTCTGCACGGCCGTCGATGCGTCTGTAGCGCCGTCCGACTTGGCCCCAAACATGTATGGTGTCACGACAGTGAACTGTCGCACCAGACATCCACTGGTACACACACCTGGATGATCGCTCGGCGCGATCACGAGGCCACCATCCGGCGTCAATCCACTCGCCTGCGCCGCTGTCAGCCAAGTGAATGTGCCACCGCCTGCCGTGCTGCCGGCGTAGTAGCCTTGCAGATTGATTGTCCCGAGAAACGCCATTTCGGCCGCCGTATAGCCGGACAGCACGCTCATGGATGCCGCCTGGCCAACGATACCGTAACCGTTGATCTGAAAATTCGTCAGGCCAGTAATCGACGTGATGTCGCTATTCGCACCGCTCGCGGCTGCGCCAAGATTTGAACGTGCGCCGGATGCGGTGGAAGACCCGGAACCACCTTGTCCAACCGATAGAGGTGTCGTAAGGCCAGACAAGGATGTAATATCCGAATTGCTTCCCGACGCCGCAGCCCCAAGATTTGTCCTTGCATCTGGCGCTGTTGTGGCTCCAGAACCTCCCTGCACTACCGGTATCGGAATAGAAATCGGAGGCTGTGGTACCGGGCCAGGACCCGGCTGCGCAACGGCAGCCGAGCCCATCAGCAAGAGTGCTAGTGAAACGATGTAAGTACGCATCTATCCTGCCACCCATGCAGTTCCATTACAATAAACTGGAATATGTCCGCTGCCGCCTCCGATCACCGCGGTATTCCAGACCGGATTCGTGGCATCGGAAACGCCCATATGCATTCCCTCGGCATCAGCATTACAAGTCGGAAGATTACTGACCGTATCAATGCCTTTGGCTCGCACAGACGTGACCGTCAAATCGCCAGTCCTGCTAAGCTGCATCTCCAACGACGTGTTGTAATACCAGCTATAGATACCGGGAGCGTTGAACCAGAGTTCTTGATTGTTGATGCCAATGGCATAGTCTGTACTGCTGGCAGACCCAGGAGTGCCATAGAGTTGGAGTTTTTCGCCAGCTACGGTTCCCGGCGCGCCTGCCCCACCCGTATTAAATGACACCATATTCGCGGTGGCGTTGTTCAGGCTGACATATCCGCCCCCGGAAGTTACATTCCCATTGGTCTGAAAGCCGCCAGTGGTAAACCACAAGCCAGCAGAGCTAAATGTTGCAATCTGCGCTGCTTGTGCCCCATTGATCGAATCCAGGAACGTGAGGCCACCACTTGGCGCATCTGTTCCCTGATATGCCCGACCTTCGACTGAGAAAGACACCGGCTGAGAGGCTGC
>Ga0164242_10010203_pt1 | contig 10072 bp, 7 predicted proteins | sample OricomgcompostMG_FD_108783 | JGI IMG/M metagenome (GOLD analysis project Ga0164242, IMG submission 108783) | Miracle-Growth compost microbial communities from Emeryville, California, USA - Original compost - Miracle growth compost (MG) ... | reverse complement strand
CTGGCAACCCCCCACCGGCCCCGGCGTGCGCCTGGACGCCGGCGTCGAAGCCGGCTCCGTCATCGGCCCCGCCTGGGACTCCCTGCTCGCCAAACTCATCATCACCGGCGCCACCCGCCACCAGGCCCTCCAACGCGCCGCCCGCGCCCTCGCCGAATTCCAGGTCGACGGCATGGCCACCGCCCTGCCCTTCCACCGCGCCGTCGTCACCGACCCCGCCTTCGCCCCCGAACTCACCGGCAGCACCGCGCCGTTCACCGTCCACACCCGCTGGATGGAAACCGAGTTCGACAACACCATCCCCCCCTACACCCCCACCGGGGCAGGCGAGCAGGACACCGAGCCCGCCGAACGCGAGACCGTCGTGGTCGAGGTCGGCGGCAAGCGCATCGAGGTCTCCGTCCCCGCCAGCCTGGGCATGTCGCTGGCCCGCACCGCCGCCGCCGGCGGCGCACGGCAGGTCAAACGCCGCAGCGCCGGCAAGAAGACCGGCGGCACCGCCGTCTCCGGCGACACCCTCGCCTCCCCCATGCAGGGCACCATCGTCAAGGTCGCCGTCGAAGAAGGCGCCACCGTCCAGGAAGGCGACCTCATCGTCGTCCTGGAAGCCATGAAGATGGAACAACCCATCAACGCCCACCGCACCGGCACCATCAAGAACCTCACCGCCGAAATCGGCGGCACCGTCCAAGCCGGCGCCCCCCTCTGCGAAATCAAGGACTGAAGCACGGACGGACACGCGCCCGCCCCCGCCGGAGAGATCCGGCGAGGGCGGGCGCGGTCGTTTCGGTCAGGTCGTTCGGGTCGTCAGGCCGTCAGCGCTTGCCGCGGTGGTAGGGGCCCGGGGCCAGCGGCTGGGCGGCGGCCGGATAGCCTCCTCCCCCGCCGGGCGGGCCGCCGGCCCCCGGCCCGCCCGGCGGCGCGACCGGCGCGTTGTGGCCGGCCGGGCGCCGCTGGTTGGGGAAGGGCTGCGCCCGGCGCTCGCCGGTGCCGCCCGCGCCCCCCAGTGCGCTCCCGCCCGAGCCGGGGTACCCGCCGGTTCCGGGGTGGGAGTACGCCCCGGGTGCCCCCGCAGCACCCGGCTGACGCCCCCCGCCCTGGACCTGTCCGGCGGATCCCGCGGACCCGGCCGCGGTCGCGGCCGCTCCGGTGCTTCCGCCCGGGCCCGCGCCGGCCATGCCGGCCAGCGTCACCTGCACCCCGCGATCCGCGAGCGCGTCCAGCTCGCGGCCCGCGCGGTCGGTGGCCGCCCCCTCGTCGGTGACGAGATGGGTGATGGCCTCGCTGGGCACGGTCTGGAACATGGTGTCGGTGCCGAGTTTGGTGTGGTCGGCGAGGACCACGACCTCCCCCGCCGCCTGCACCAGCGCCCGGTCCACGCTCGCGGAGAGCATGTTGCTGGTCGAGAGCCCGCGCTCGGCGGTGAGGCCGCTGCCCGAGATGAAGGCGCGGACCACCCGCAGGCCGTGCAGGGACTGCTCGGCCCCGCTGCCCACCAGGGCGTAGTTGGAACCGCGCAGGGTTCCGCCGGTCATCACCACCTCCACCCGGTTGGCGTGCGCGAGCGCCTGCGCGACCAGGAGGGAGTTGGTGACGACGGTCAGCCCGGGGATCCGGGCCAGCCGGCGGGCGAGTTCCTGCGTGGTCGTCCCGGCTCCGACGACCACGGCGTCGCCCTCCTGGACAAGCGAGGCGGCGACATCGGCGATGGCGGCCTTCTCGGCCGCGGCGAGATGGGTCTTCTGCGGGTATCCGGGCTCCCGGGCCAGACCGCCGGGGAGCACCGCGCCCCCGTGCCGGCGGTCGAGCAGCCCTTCGGCCTCGAGGGCCCGAACGTCCCGGCGTACGGTCACTTCTGACGTCTGGACGACCCGGGCGAGTTCACGGAGCGACACCGCTCCGTTCGCTCGCACCATTTCGAGGATCAACTGGCGACGTTCTGCTGCGAACACGAAACAGACGGTAACGTGCGTGACCGTCTGGTTTCAGCGGATTCCCGCCGCTAGTCGAAGTTGTCCACGCGGTACCGGGGTGTGACCGTACAATGCGCGCCCCCGATCCGTGACGACCGGCTCGGGAGCCGTCAGCCCTGGCCCTGCTGCTCGCGCTTGCGGGCGTGCAGCTGGCGGGCCGCCTCGGCGATCGAGCCGGAGACCGACGGGTAGACCGTGAAGGCGTTCGCGACCTGCTCGACCGTCAGGCTGAGGTCGACGGCCAGCGCGATCGGGTGGATCAGCTCGCTGGCGCGCGGCGCGACCACCACGCCGCCGACCACGATGCCCGTACCCGGGCGGCAGAACAGCTTGACGAAGCCGTCCCGCACGCCCTGCATCTTCGCCCGCGCGTTGCCGCGCAGCGGCAGCTTGACGGCGACCGCGTCCATCTCGCCGGCGGCGACGTCCGCCTCGCTGCAGCCGACGGTGGCGATCTCCGGGTCGGTGAAGACGTTGGAGGAGACCGTCCGCAGGTTGAGCGGGGTGACCGCGTCGCCGAGCGCGTGGTACATCGCGATCCGGCCCTGCATCGCGGCCACCGAGGCCAGCGGCAGCACTCCGGTGACGTCGCCGGCCGCGTAGATGCCGGGGACGGTGGTGCGGGACACCCGGTCGGTGCGGACGTGGCCGGACGGGGTCAGCGCGACCCCGGCCTCCTCCAGGCCCATGCCCTCGGTGTTCGGGATCGAGCCGACCGCCATCAGGACGTGCGAACCGGTCAGCACCCGGCCGTCGTTGAGCGTCACCTCGACCTTGTCGCCGACCCGCCGTGCGGACTGCGCGCGGGAGCGGGACATCACGTTCATGCCGCGGCGGCGGAAGACGTCCTCCAGCACGGCGGCGGCGTCCTGGTCCTCGCCGGGCAGCACCCGGTCGCGCGAGGAGACCAGGGTGACCCGGGAGCCGAGCGCCTGGTAGGCGCCGGCGAACTCGGCGCCGGTCACACCCGATCCGACCACGATCAGTTCCGACGGCAGTTCGTCCAGGTCGTAGACCTGGGTCCAGGTGAGGATGCGCTCGCCGTCCGGCACCGCCTCGGGCAGCTCGCGCGGGTGCGCGCCGGTGGAGATCAGCACGGTGTCGGCGGTCAGCTCCTGCCGCCCGCCGTCGGCGAGGTCGACCACGACCCGGCGCGAGCCGTCGTGCGCCTGCCCGCCCTCCAGCCGGCCGGAGCCGCGCAGCAGGGCCACCCCGGCGCGGGTGACGGACTGGGTGATGTCGTGGGACTGCGCGACCGCGAGGCGCTTCACGCGGCGGTTGACCTTGCCGAGGTCCACGCCGGTCACCCGGCCGTCGGCGCGCTCGCCCGATCCGGTGATCCGGATGCCCAGCTCCTCGTGCGCGCTGTCGAAGTTGGTCATCACCTCGGCGGTGGCGATCAGGGTCTTCGACGGGACGCAGTCGGTGAGCACGGACGCGCCGCCCAGGCCCGCGCGCTCGACGACCGTCACCTCCGCGCCGAGTTGCGCGGCGACCAGCGCCGCCTCGTAGCCGCCAGGTCCGCCACCGATGATCACGATCCGAGTCACGTAGCTCATTGTCCCGTACCGCGGGCCGCCGCGGCGACGCGGGGGTGCGGGGCGCCGGGGGCACGGGCGGAGCAGGCGCGGGAGGCGTCGCGGGGCCCTCCGCCGCGTCATGTCCATCCCGTACCCTGGGCCCCATGTCGCTCTACGCCGCGTACGCCAGCAACCTCGACGCGCGGCAGATGAGCCGCCGTGCCCCGCACTCGCCGCTGCGCTGCACCGGCTGGCTGGACGGCTGGCGGCTGACCTTCGGCGGCGAGCAGCTCGGCTGGGAGGGCTCGCTGGCCACGGTCGTCGAGGACGGCAAGGACCAGGTCTTCGTCGCCCTCTACGACGTCCCCGAGCTGGACGAGCCGGGCCTCGACCGCTGGGAGGGCGTGCCGCTGGGCCTGTACCGCAAGGTCCGGGTCCGGGCGCACACGCTGGAGGGCGACCTCGCCGCCTGGACCTACGTGCTCAACGACTACGAGGGCGGCCTGCCCTCGGCCCGCTACCTCGGCATCATCGCGGACGCCGCGGAGTCGGCCGGCGCCCCCTACGACTACGTCATGGAGCTGCGCAAGCGCCCCTGCTGACGGCGGCCCGGCAGCGGGCCCGCTCTACGCGCGTAGGAGAGCCGGTAGGCTCGCGGCGTGAAGACTTCCGACGGCGACGCACCGGACCCGTACACCGCCGCCCAGCGCGCCGCGGACGCGCTGGGCGTCCTGACCGGCGCGCCGCGGCACGACATCGCGCTGGTGATGGGCTCCGGCTGGCTGCCGGCCGCGGACGCGCTCGGCGCCGCCGACCACGACCTGCCGGTCACCGACCTGCCCGGCTTCGCCGCGCCCGCCGCGGCCGGCCACCCCGGGCGGCTGCGCTCGCTGGACGTGGGCGGCCGGCGGGTGCTGCTCTTCCTCGGCCGCACCCACCTCTACGAGGGCCACGGCACGGCCGCCGTCGCGCACGCGGTGCGCACCGCCGCCGCGGCCGGCTGCCGGACGGTGGTGCTGACCAACGGCTGCGGCGGGCTCGACCCGGAGCACCGCCCTGGCCGCCCGGTGCTGATCAGCGACCACCTCAACCTCACCGCCGCGTCCCCGCTGACCGGGCCGCGCTTCGTCGACCTCACCGACCTGTACGCGCCGCGGCTGCGCGCGCTCGCCCGCGAGGTCGACCCGACGCTCACCGAGGGCGTCTACGCCCAGCTCCCGGGCCCGCACTACGAGACGCCGGCGGAGATCCGGATGCTCCGCACGCTCGGCGCCGACCTGGTCGGGATGTCGACCGCGCTGGAGGCGATCGCCGCCCGCGAGGCCGGGATGGAGGTGCTGGGCATCTCGCTGGTGACCAACCTGGCCGCCGGGATGACCGGCGAGCCGCTGGACCACGCCGAGGTGCTGGCCGCCGGCGTGGCCTCGGCGGCGCGCATGGGCACCTTCCTCGCGGAGTTGCTGCCGCTGACCTGACGCGCCGTCAGCGCCCTGGCCCGAGCGGGGAGGCGGGCCGCCCCGATCGGCCGGATCCGGCGGCTTGTGCGGAGCTTGTGCGGGTACCTGCCCCGGCCGCGCGCCCGTTGCTGCGATGATGCGTCCATGGTTTGACCGGTACCGCCCCTCCGAGACGCGAGACCCGAGACGCGAGAAGGAAGAGAAGCGATGGCGCTGACTCCTCCCCCCGACCTGCTGTCGCGTGCGCGCGCCTGGCTCGCCGAGGACCCCGACCCGGACACCCGGTCGGAGCTCGCCGAGCTGCTCGCCCGCGCCGAGTGCGGCGACTGCGGCGACACCGCCTGCTCGGAGGAGGGCGCCCGGGCCTGGTCGGCGCTCTCCGAGCGGTTCGCCGAGCCGCTGCGGTTCGGCACCGCCGGACTGCGCGGGGCTCTCGGCGCCGGGCCGAACCGGATGAACCGCTGCGTCGTCATCCGCACCGCGGCCGGACTGGCCGCCTTCCTCAAGGACCGCGCCGCGAGGAGGTCCGAGGACGGTTCCCCCGCGCCGCTCGTCGTCATCGGCTACGACGCCCGCCACAAGTCCCGCGACTTCGCCGAGGACACCGCCGGCGTGCTCACCGCGGCCGGTCTGCGCGCGGCCCTGCTGCCGGAACCGCTGCCCACCCCCGTGCTGGCCTTCGCCGTCCGCCACCTGGGCGCGGCGGCCGGCGTCGCCATCACCGCCAGCCACAACCCGGCGCGGGACAACGGCTACAAGGTCTACCTCGGCGCCTCCCCGGACGCCCCCGAGGGCCCCGACGCCCCCGACGACCCGGGCGCCGGCGCACAGTTGGTGCCGCCGGCCGACGAGGAGATCGCCGCCCGGGTGGCGAAGATCGGCCCGCTGGCCGGCGTCCCGCGCGCCGAGTCCGGTTGGGAGGTGCTGGACGGCTCGCTGCTCGCCGCCTACCTGGAGCGGGCGGTGGGCGTGGTCGACCCGGCGACGCCGCGCGATCTCGCCGTCGTCTACACGCCGCTGCACGGCGTCGGCCGGGGCACCTTCGCCGCCGCCTTCAAGCGGGCCGGCTTCCCCGCGCCCACGGTGGTCACCGAACAGGCCGAGCCGGACCCGGACTTCCCCACCACGCCGTTCCCCAACCCGGAGGAGCGCGGCGCGATGGCGCTGGCCTTCCGCACCGCCTCGGCGATCGGGCCGGACATCGTGATCGCCAACGACCCGGACGCCGACCGCTGCGCGGTGGCGGTCCCGGACCGGACCTCCCGCGAGGGCTGGCGGATGCTGCGCGGCGACGAGGTGGGCGCGCTGCTCGCCGCGCACCTGGTGCACAAGCGGGTCAGCGGGACCTTCGCGACCAGCATCGTCTCCTCCTCGGTGCTGGGCCGGATCGCGGACTCCGCCGGGCTGCCCTACGCCGAGACCCTCACCGGCTTCAAGTGGCTCACCCGCGTCCCCGGCCTGCGCTACGCCTACGAGGAGGCGCTCGGCTACTGCGTCGACCCGGACGGCGTGCGCGACAAGGACGGCATCACCGCCGCGCTGCTGGTCGCCGAGCTGGCGGCGGTGCTCAAGGAATCCGGGCGCACGCTGCAGGACCTGCTGGACGACCTCGCGCTCTCCTACGGCCTGCACGCCACCGACCAGCTGGCGGTGCGGGTGGAGGACCCCAAGCAGCTCGCCGCGGCCATGGACCGGCTGCGCGAGCAGCCGCCGAAGGTGCTGGCGGGGCTGCGCGTGGAGTCGGCGGAGGACCTCGCCGAGGGCGTCCCTGCGCCGCCGTCCGCGGCGGGTTCAGCGCCGCTGCCGCCGACCGAGGGGCTGCGCTACCGCCTCTCCGACCCGGCCCAGGAGTCCCGCGCGATCGAGTCCGCCCGCGTGATCGTCCGCCCCTCGGGCACCGAGCCCAAGCTCAAGTGCTACCTGGAGGTGGTCCTCCCCGTCCCCTCCAGCGACATGCTGGCCCCCGCCCGCGCCTCGGCCGCGGCCACCCTGGCCGCCCTCCGCCACGACCTGGCCGCCGCGGCGGGTCTCCCGCCCGAGCGCGCCTGAGCGACGACGAGAACGCGCCCGCGCCCCAAGGGAGGCGAGGCTGTGACATCTGCGGCTCCGCCGCGCGGGCGCGACCACCCCCGCCCCGAAGGCAGGCGCGAAGCGCCGCCCGAGGGGCGCGGGGCAGTAACACTTGCGGCTCCGCCGCGCGGGCGCGACCAGCCACCACCCCGCGAGCAGGCGCGAAGCGCCGCTCAAGGGGCGCGGGGCCGTGACATCTGCGGCCCCGCCGCGCGGGCGCGACCAGCCACCACCCCGCGAGCAGGCGCGAAGCGCCGCCCGAGGGGCACGGGGCAGTAACACTTGCGGCTCCGCCGCGCGGGCGCGACCACCCCCGCCCCGAAGGCAGGCGCGAAGCGCCGCCTGAAGGGGCGCGGGGAACTGCGCGACCAGCCAGGCACCTCCCGCACCCGCGCGCCCACAGCCGCTGCAGCCCAGTAGGCGGAGCCACCCAGCACCCTCCCAGGGTGGGGCGCGGGGCGTGGGCGCGAACCCCCCACCCGGCGCGGCGCAGCCCGCAGCCCGCAGCCCGCAGCCCGCAGCCCGCAGCCGTCAGGAGACGAGCAGCACGATCAGCAGGATCAGCCCCACCAGCGGCACGCCGATCAGCGGCCAGTTCCAGCGGACGCGCACGTCGGCCGCGGTCGGCGCCGGCTCGCCGGCGTCCTTCGCGCGCGCCTCGGCCCGCCGGGCGGCCTCGCGCAGCTCGTCGACCACCCGGTCGGACCAGGCGCGCGTGGGGTCCGGCCGGTCCGCGCCGTAGTCGCCGCCGTGCTGCGCCTTGAGCGCGGCGCGCAGCCCGGGCCCGCCGGCGTCCATCGTGCCGCCGGCCATCGCGCCGCGGCCGCCGCCGCGTCCCCCGAACAGCCCGCCGCCGTACGGGGAGCCGCCGGCGGCCATGCGCTGCGAGCGCACGCTCGCCCGCTTGCGCTGCCGCAACGAGACCGGCACCGCCCACAGCTGGAACTTCCGCCCCTGCGCCCGGAGTTCGACGGAGTACCCGGCCTGCACGTCGTCCACCGCGGTCCACGGGAGCGTGATGGTGCGCAGCGGGTTGCGGATCGTCAGCCGCTGCGGGTTGTGCCGCACGCTCGGCCACAGCGTCCAGCCGATGATCACGGGCACCGCGAGTACCAGCACGGCTGCCGCGATCCACGGGGTGCGGCCGCCGCCGGTGGCCATCGCGTCGATGGTCATCCACAGCACGAGGGCGATCAGCAGCACGCCGGTGACGGCGGACGGGGTGGAGCGGTGCACGCGGTCGGAGAAGACAGGGCCCGCGGCGGGGTCGGAGGAGGACCGGTTCTGGCCGGCGGGGTCGTTCATGATGCCGATTCTGCCTCACCTCACGCGGAGGCAGACATACCGCTACGCGCGTAGCTATGCTCCGCTGGTGAACGCGGGGGCAGCACCTCCGTACGAGGCGAACCGCTCGGGAGGCGGCATGCGGGACACGCTGGACGCGGACGGCCTCGACGCCGTCACCGGGTCGGAGGGGGCGCTGCGCCGCTTCCTGCACGGGCTGCCGGGCGTCGACGAGGTGGGCCTCGCCGCCCGGGCGGCCGCGCTCGCCACCCGGTCGATCAAGACCTCGGCCAAGGCCCAGGCCCTGGACCTGGCGATCTCCTGCGTCGACCTGACCACGCTGGAGGGCGCGGACACCCCCGGCCGGGTGCGCTCACTGTGCGCGAAGGCCCGCCGGCCGGGTGACGGGGCGGTCCCGCCGGTGGCGGCGGTGTGCGTGTACCCGGACCTGGTGGGCGTGGCGCGCGAGGCGCTGGCCGGGAGCGCGGTGAGGGTGGCCTCGGTGGCCACCGCCTTTCCCTCCGGCCGGGCGCCGCTGCCGGTGCGGCTGGCGGACACCGAGGCGGCGGTGGCGGCCGGCGCGGACGAGATCGACATGGTGATCGACCGCGGCGCCTTCCTGGCCGGCCGCTACGCCGAGGTCGCGGAGTCGGTCCGGGCGGTGAAGGAGGCCTGCCGGGGCGCGCACCTGAAGGTGATCCTGGAGACCGGGGAGCTGCGCACGGGCGACGCGGTGCGCCGCGCGGCCTGGCTGGCGATGCTGTCCGGCGCGGACTTCGTCAAGACCTCCACCGGCAAGACCGGGGTGAACGCGACGCCGCCGGTGGTCCTGCTGCTGCTGCAGGCGGTGCGGGACTTCCGGGCGGCGACCGGGCGGCAGGTCGGCGTGAAGGCGGCCGGCGGGATCCGCACGGCGAAGGACGCGCTGCGCTACCTGGTGCTGGTGAACGAGACGGCGGGGCCGGAGTGGCTGGCGCCGGAGTGGTTCCGCTTCGGCGCCTCCAGCCTGCTGGACGACCTGCTGATGCAGCGTCGCAAGCTGGCGGACGGCCGCTACTCGGCGCGGGCGTATGTCGCCGCGGACTGAGGCGGATCGCGCGATGACGCAGGCGGAGCAGGGGCTGGGGCAGCGGCAGGGGAAGGGGACGACGGTGGCGAGGGATCGCGGGGACGGGCCGCTCTGGGAGTACGCCCCGGCGCCGGAGGCGCGCGAGGCGGCGGGCGAGATCGCCTCGTCCTACGGCCACTTCATCGGCGGCGGCTGGGTGGAGAGCGCCGGCGGGGAGGCGCTGAAGACGGTGGACCCGGCGACGGGCCAGGTGCTGGCCGAGTTCGCCGGCGGGACGGCCGCGGACGTGGACCGGGCGGTGCGGGCGGCGCGGTCCGCCTTCGGCCGCTGGTCGGCGCTGCCCGGCGCGGAGCGGGCGAAGTACCTGTTCCGGATCGCCCGGATCGTGCAGGAGCGCTCGCGCGAGCTTGCGGTACTGGAGTCGATCGACAACGGCAAGCCGATCCGGGAGACCCGGGACGTGGACCTGCCGCTGGTCGCCGCGCACTTCTTCTACCACGCGGGCTGGGCCGACAAGCTGGAGTACGCGCTGCCCGGCCGGGGGGTTGGCGCGCCGCCCCGGCCGCTGGGGGTGTGCGGGCAGGTGATCCCGTGGAACTTCCCGCTGCTGATGCTGGCCTGGAAGGTCGCCCCGGCGCTGGCCTGCGGCAACACCGTGGTGCTCAAGCCGGCCGAGACCACCCCGCTGACCGCCCTGCG
>Ga0164242_10010202_pt1 | contig 10075 bp, 11 predicted proteins | sample OricomgcompostMG_FD_108783 | JGI IMG/M metagenome (GOLD analysis project Ga0164242, IMG submission 108783) | Miracle-Growth compost microbial communities from Emeryville, California, USA - Original compost - Miracle growth compost (MG) ... | reverse complement strand
TGCCGCTCGACATCCTTGGCGCCCATATAGATCACGCAGGGCAGGCCGAAGCGGGCGGCGACGGTGGCGGTGGCGACGCCATGCGAACCCGCACCGGTCTCGGCGATGATGCGCTTGCGGCCCATGCGGCGGGCGAGAAGGATCTGGCCGATGCAATTGTTGATCTTGTGCGCGCCGGTGTGATTCAGTTCCTCGCGCTTGAAATAGATCTTGGCCCCCATGCCTTCTGGGGCACTCGCGCGCAGCGTCTCAGTCAGGCGCTCGGCATAATAAAGCGGGCTCGGCCGGCCGACATAGTGCGTCATCAGCGCGTCGAGTTCGGCCTGGAAGGCTGGATCGGCCTTGGCCGCGCGATATTCGCGGTCGAGATCGAGGATGAGCGGCATCAGCGTCTCGGCGACGTAGCGGCCGCCATAATCGCCGAAATGGCCCGTTACATCGGGCTGCTGTCGAAGGCTGTTCGGGAGTGTCATAGACGCGCAGCCGCTTGGAGGAAGGCGGCGATCTTGTCCACATCCTTGACACCGGGCGCGCTTTCCACGCCCGAGGACGTGTCGACCATGCGCGCGCCGGTCATACCCGCCGCCTCGGCGAGATTGCCCGCGTCGAGCCCGCCCGAAAGCGCCCAGGGCAAGGGATGGTCGAAGCCGTCGAGCAATTTCCAATCGAAGCGCAAGCCCATCCCACCCGGCAGGGTGCCGTTGGGCGTTTTGGCGTCATAGACGATCCGATCGGCGACACCGCGGAAGTGGCGCGCCGCATCGAGGTCGGCGCGGGTACGCACCGGCACCGCCTTCCACAATTCGACGCCGTGGCGCCTGAGCGCGGCCAGCCGCTCCGGGCTTTCGTCGCCATGGAGTTGGAGTGCGGTCACGCCCGCCTGCAGCACGCGCGCGATCAGCGCGTCATCGGGATCGACCAGCACCGCCGCCTTGCCGACGCGCTCCGGCGCACGCGCGATCAGCCCGGCCGCCTGCTCGGCCGAGACGTCGCGCGGGCTCTTGGGAAAGAAGACAAAGCCAAGCCATGCCGCGCCGCTCGCGATGGCGGCATCGACCGTTTCGACGGTGGAAAGCCCGCAGATCTTGGCCTGTACGCGCATGATGGCGGGGAGGTGGGCAAAGCCGGCGCCAAGCGCAAGCAATTAAGACTTTGCACGGCCAAGCCTTGTGATTGGAAGGGGCGATTGCCATAGCGGGGCCATGCTGACCGCAATGGACATCATCGTCCTGATCCTGATCGGCGGCGGCGCCGTGATGGGCTTGATGCGCGGCTTCGTGATGGAAGTCCTGTCGCTCTTCGCCTGGGCCGCCGCGATCTTCGCGCTCAAGCTGCTGCACGGGCCGGTGGCGAGCCTGCTTATCCATGTCGTGAAGAGCCCTAGCGGCGCGTCGGTCCTGGCATTCGTGCTCGTGTTCGGCCTGGTCTTCTTCGGCGGCAAGATGCTTGCCGCCTCGCTCGGCCAGCGCACCAAGAAATCGGTGCTGGGTTCGTTCGACCGCATCCTCGGGCTCGGCTTCGGCGCGCTCAAGGGGCTGCTGATCGCGACCGTGCTCTTCCTTGGCGTGAACCTGGTCTACGACACGATCTGGGGCGCCAATTCGGAGCGGCCGAGCTTCGTGCGCAACTCCCGCACCTATCCGCTCCTCAACGCGAGTGGCCGGGCCGTGGTCGATTGGGTCCAACGCCGGCGCGCGCATGCCGCCCACAGCGGACAGGCAAGCGCGGCCGCGGTCCCGGCGAACAGGGACTGAGCGCGATGACCGAGGCGCTCTACAACACGCGGATCCTCAGGCTGGCGACGAGCATCCCGCACCAGAGGCGGCTCGCGCAGCCGCAGGGCACGTCCGAACGCCGCTCGCCCATCTGCGGCAGCCGCGTGACCGTGGACGTGGCGCTCGACCGTGAAGGCCGAGTCGCCGAGCTCGGGCAGGAAGTGCGCGCCTGTGCGCTGGGCCAGGCCTCCGCGTCGCTGATGGGCGCACATGCGATCGGCCGCAGCCTGGCCGAACTGGAGGCGGCGCGCGACGCACTCACCGCTTTCCTCGCCGGGGCGCGCGATGATCCCGGCGCATGGCCCGGTCTCGATATCTTTGGACCGGCGCGTGCGCATAGCGCGCGTCACGCCTCGATCCGGCTCGCTTTCGAGGCGGTGGCCGAGGCCGCCGCGCGCGCCGCCAGCGTGCAGGCGGCATGACCGAGACGCTCGTCACCGACGGCTTCATCATGCTGGGCGTCGCGCTCGGCTTCGTGCTGCTGTTCCGCAAGCTCGGGCTGGGCGCCACCCTGGGCTACCTGGTCGCCGGCGCGCTGATCGGGCCGGAGGTGCTGCGGCTGGTCGACGGCGCCGAATCCAAGCTCAGCATCGCCGATCTCGGCATCACCTTGCTGCTGTTCCTGGTCGGGCTTGAGCTCAACCTGACGCGGCTGTGGCGGCTCAGGCGAGACATCTTCGGTTTCGGCCTGGTACAGGTCTCGTTGTGCGGTGCCGCGCTCGCGGGCGTGATCTATTTGGTCGGATTCAGCTGGGCGGCGGCGCTCGCGCTCGGCTTGCCGTTGGCTTTGTCCTCGACCGCGCAGGTGCTGCCGATGCTGCAGTCGGCAGGCCGCCTCAATACGCCGTTCGGCGAACGCGCTTTCTCGGTGCTGCTGTTCCAGGATCTGTCGATCGTGCCCTTGATCACGATCATCGCCAGCCTGTCGCGCGTCCCGACCGATCCGGGGGCGCCTCCGGGTTGGGTGCTGGGGCTTTATACGGTCGGCGCGGTGGTCGGGTTGGTGCTGGCGGGCCGCTACATCTTCAATCCGTTGTTCCGGCTGATCGGCGGGCTTGGCGAGCGCGAATTGTTCATCGCTGCGGGCCTGTTCACCGTCCTCGCAGCCGCCGCCGTGATGGAGGTGCTGCATCTTTCGACCGCGCTCGGCGCTTTCGTCGCGGGCGTGATGCTCGCGGATTCGCCTTACCGCCACGAGCTGGAAGCGGATGTCGAGCCGTTCCGCACCGTATTGCTCGGCCTGTTCTTCATCGCGATCGGGATGCGGCTCGACCTGCATGCGATCGTGGCGCGACCCTTGTTCGTGATCGGCATGGCGGCGGCGCTCGTGGTGGTGAAGGCCGCGATCATTTCGCTGTTGGCGATGCTGTTCGGGGTCGAGCGGCGGCCGGCCTTCGCGACCGGCCTGCTGCTGAGTCAGGGCGGCGAATTCGGGTTCGTGCTGTTCGGCCAGGCGGCTGCTGCGCAATTGGTAGTGCCCGAGGCGACGAGCCTGTTCAGCGCGGTGGTCACGCTGTCGATGGTGACCACCCCGTTCCTGATGAAGATCGCGACCCGCTTCAACCGGCCCAAGGAGGAGCCGAGGCGTGACGATCTCGATGGGCCGGAGGAGGCCGACCAGGCGAGCGCGATCATCGTCGGCTACGGGCGCTTCGGCCAGACCGTCGGGCAGATGCTGATGGGCGCGCGGATCTCGGTCACGATCATCGACAATGATGCCGAGATGATCGACATTGCCGCGCAATTCGGCGCCAAGGTTTATTATGGCGACGGCACGCGGCTCGACCTGCTGAAGCAAGCGGGCGGCTATGAGGCGCGGACCATCATCTTCGCGATGGACAAGGATCAGCTGAGCCGCGAGGAGCTGGAGCTGGCGCTCAAGACCTTCCGCCAGGCCGCCATCTATGTGCGCGCCTATGACCGCCGCGCGCTGATGCGCTATCGCGATCTCGATACCGCAGCGGTGATCCGTGAGCTGTTCGAAAGCGCGGTGCTGATGGGGCGAAAGGTGCTTCAGACGCTTGGCGTTGACGACGAGCGGATCGGCCGGATCGAGACGGCCTATCGGGCGCGCGACAAGGAACGGCTGCGCGTGCAGGCGGAGAAGGGCAACTTTTCCGAGGAAGCGCGCAGGCTGTTCAAGGTCACCCGCCCCTTGCTGGACGAGGATCAGTGACTGGGCGGTTCCTGATCAGGCTCGCGGCGCTGTCCGGGGCAGTGGCGGTGATGGCGGGTGCGTTCGGAGCGCATGGCGCATCGGGCCGGGCGGCCGAATGGCTCAAGACCGGTGGCGAATATGCGTTGATCCATGCGGTCGCCACCCTCCTTGCGGTGCAGATCGGGGCGGAAAGTGCGGCGGCCTTGCTGCTCGGCGGCTCGGCCCTGTTCGCGGCGACGCTCTATGCGATGGCGTTCGGCGCGCCGCATTGGTTGGGCGCGGTCACCCCGCTCGGCGGACTGGCGATGATCCTGGGCTGGCTGCTGCTCGCCTGGCGCGGGACGGCCAAGGGGCGCAAGCGCTGATCCGGCGACCTTCCGCATGAGCAGGATCAGCAATCTGGCGGTGCGCCTGCACCAGGCCGTGGTCGAGCCGATCCTGGTGCTCGCGCTTCAGGGGAAGCGCCTGGGCCTTTTCGGCATGGGCCGTGCCGACCCGGAGGAAGATCGGATCGAATGGCATCGGCCCCAGGATTGCCGCGCGCCGTGCCCGCTCCACGCCGACAAGATCCCGAAATTGCTCCGCCGTTATGCTCGCACCGCGGCGCATGGTCCGGTGCGGGGACGGCTGACGCCGATGCTGATACGCATTCCCTGTTTCAGCGACATCAAGGCTTTTGATGCGGCGCTCAAGCAACGCTCCTCGCGGACCTTGTCCAAGATCCGCAGCGCCGAACGACGCGGCTATTGCGCGCGCCAGTTCATGCTCGCCAGCCATGTCGAGGACATGCATGCCATCCGGACCTCGATGGCGTTTCGCGCCGCGGGGCCGGTATTCGATCGCTGGTTCCTCAAGCCCGAGCATATTGCCGCGCCGGCGACCCAATTGCTGGACGTGGCATCCCCCTGTTGTCCGATGCACTGGACGATCTGGTGGGGCGTGTTCGCGCCCGAACCCGGTCATCTCCAGAACGGGGTCGAGGTGGGCGAGAGGCTGGTCGCGTACGTGAAGGTGATGCGGATCGGCGACGTGGTCCACTATACCGAGATCATGGGTCATCGCGACCGGCTCGGCGATGGCGTGATGATGCTGTTGCACCATGCGATCATGCGCTGGCTGATCGAAGCGCCCGAACCTGCCGCGCGCGACGCGAAGATACTGCTCTATGGCGCCGCCGAGCATGGCGGAACGGGCCTGCTCACCTGGAAGAAGCGCGCCGGCTTCGTGCCGGGCCGGCTGCGGCTGGCGGAATGGGGTTAGCCGTCTTGGCCCTCTCCCGCGAAAGCGGGAGAGGGCTTTAATCAGCGCTCCCCTTCGAGAAAGGCCGCAACCTCGCCCAGATCCACGTCCCTGGCGAGGAAGGTCTGGCCGATGCCGCGCGCAAGCAGGAAGGGCAGGCGGCCGCCCTCCATCTTCTTGTCGTGCGCCATATGGCCGACCAGCGTCGCGCCATCGGCATCGACATGCGCGGCCTTCAAAGTGGTGGGCAGTCCGGCCGCATCGAGATGACGCGACACGCGCACAGCATCCTGGCCAGGACAGAGCCCCTGCGCCGCGGAGAAACGGAAGGCGAGCGCCATGCCGCAGGCCACGCCCTCGCCATGGAGCAGCACGTCGGAGAAGCCCGTCTCGGCCTCGAGCGCATGGCCGAAGGTGTGGCCGAGATTGAGCAAGGCGCGCACGCCGCTCGTCTCGCGCTCGTCGGCGGCGACGACGCGCGCCTTGGCGGCGACGCTGTGCGCGATCGCCTGGGTGCGCGCGTCCGCGTCGCCCGCCAGAAGGGCGGTGCCGTTCGCCTCGCACCAGGTGAAGAAGTCGAAATCGTCGATCAGCCCGTATTTGACCACCTCGGCATAGCCGGCGCGGACTTCGCGCAACGGCAAGGTGTCGAGCGTGGTCGGGTCGATCAGCACCAGATCGGGCTGGTGGAAGGAGCCGACCAGATTCTTGCCGGCGCGCGTATTGATCGCGGTCTTGCCGCCGACCGAACTGTCGACCTGCGCGAGCAAGGTGGTCGGCACCTGGACGAAGCCGCAGCCGCGCTTGAGGATCGAGGCCGTGAAGCCGACCAGGTCGCCGATCACGCCGCCGCCCAGCGCGACGATCCGGTCGCTGCGCTCGACGCCATGATCCATGAGCTGATCGGTCAGCCGCTCGAGCATGCCCCAGCTCTTGGTTGCCTCGCCCGGGGGCAGGATGATCGGATCGACCCGGATTTCGCCCAGGCCTTTCGTCAGCCGCGGCAATTGCGTTGCGGCGACCGATTCGTCAGTCACCACCACCAGCCGGCCATTGCGGGCGAAGCAAGCGAGGTGATCGGCGGCGCGATCAAGCAGGCCCGCCTCGATCAGGATGGGATAGGCGCGGTCGCCGAGACCGACTTCGACGCGAATCATCGGCCGAGCGCTTTCATGATCTGGTCCACTGTCGAATCGTGCGGCAGCGGCTTGGAGTGGATGTGGATCGGGGCAAGCGCGTAGATCGGATTGCGCGCCTGCGCGAGCGCGGCCAGCTTCTCGTGCGGATCGGTGCCGTTGAGCAAAGGCCGGGTGCCCGAGCGGCGGCCGACACGCTCGACCAGGGTCTCGATATCCGCATCGAGCCAGATCGCGGTCGCCTTCTCGAGGATGAGCATGCGCGTCTGGTCGTTCATGAAGGCGCCGCCGCCGGTCGCGATCACCTTGGGATTGCCGTCGACCAGGCGCGAGATCACGCGGCGCTCGCCATCGCGGAACTCCGCTTCGCCATATTTCTCGAACATCTCGGCGATGGTGAGGCCCGCCGCCTCCTCGATCTCGTGATCGGAATCGACGAAGGGGAGATGGAGACGATATGCCAGCCGGCGGCCGACCGTGGACTTGCCTGCCCCCATCAGCCCGACCAGCACGATCGGGCGACGGATCGGATCATATGGGTGCCCGGATGCGGTCGACATGGTTGCGAGGGCTATACACAGGCGCCCCCGGTCGGGCAAAAGCGCCGCCGCATATGAATTCTTGAAGGATGCCAAGTTGCCGCGCCCGATTCTGATCCTCCTCATCCTCATCGTGGTCATCGTCGGCGCGCTGTTCGTGCTGGCGGCGCTCGATCGTCCGGTTCCGCTGGGCCATATCGAGACGCCGGTGACCGCCAATGCGGCGCAACACTAAGCTTCTGGCGGTGCTGGCGGCGGGCGCGGCGCTCGCCGTCGCCTTGCCGGTGCTGGGCCAGGATGCGCCGCAATCGCTGCTGCCGCCGGGCTTCGGCACGCCGCCGTCCAGGGCCGAACGGCCGACGGCGCCTCCGGCTGCCGCGCCGGGCCAGCCGGCCGTTCCCGCCCTGCCGGCGGGGCCGCTGCCCGCGCCAACGCCCGGCGCGGATCAGGGGGTCGCGGAAACCAGTCCCAATCTGCTGCCGGCGGACGTCGCGTCCCTGGCCGCGGCCGAAGCGAACCCGCCCGAGGAGATGCCGCCGGCGGCCAAGCGCTCGCTCGCGCTGGTCGGGACGAGCCCGGCCTACGGTACCGACGCATTCGGCGACGAGGACGGACGCTTCCTTGTCACCCTGATGCGGCGGATGCAGGCGCCGATCGCCTCGCGCTGGGTGGAGATCATGCTGCGCCGGGCTTTGGTCGGCGCGACTCCCGCGCCGCGCGGCGAGGGGCAGGCGGACTGGGTCGCCGACCGCGCCGCGCTGCTGCTGCGCCTGGGCGAGGCGGACGCGGCGCGGATGCTGGTGCAAGGCGTCGATGTCGATCGTTTCAGTCCGCGGCTGCGGCGGGTCGCGATCGAATCCGCGCTCGCCACATCGGACCCCCAGGGCCTGTGCCCTCTGCCTGATGGTAACGAGCAGGTCGGCGGCCAGCCCGCCTGGCCGATGATCCGCGCGATCTGCGCGACCCTGGCGGGCGATACGGCGACCGCCAATGCGACGATCGGGCGCGGCCAGCCCAACGATTCGATCGATCACCCGCTGGCCGAGCGGCTGGTGGCAGCCGGCGGTGGTGGACGCCGCGACATCTCGGTCGACTGGACCGCGGTGGATACGCTGACCGACTGGCGTTTCGGCCTGGCGAGCGCGCTCGGCATCCAGATTCCCCAGACACTGCTCGATAGCGCTCCGGTCTGGTATCAGGCGTGGCTGGCGCGCGCGCCGATGCTGTCGGCTGCAGACCGGATCGCACCCGCACGGATCGCGGCCGCGCTCGGCATCGTGTCGAGCCAGGACCTGGTCGACCTCTATGGCCGGGTGATGGACGAAGCGGGGGACGAGGATACGAGCAGCCCGGCCGGGCGGTTGCGCGCTGCCTATCGCGGCGACGATGACGATGCGCGGCTCGCGGCGATGCACGCTTTGTGGGATTCAGCGACCAACGGCTCGGGCGGGGAGCGCGGGCGCTATGCCGCTTCGATCCTCACCGCGCGCGCGGCGGCAGGCATCACGCCGTCGAGCGACCAGGAGGACGACGTCGCGCCGTTGGTCGCCTCGATGCTCGCGGCGGGCCTCGACGTGCAGGCCGAGCGATGGGCGAGCGTGGCCGAGGCGACGGGAGGAGCGGATGGCGACCGCGCCTGGTCGATCCTCGCCGTGGGCGCGCGCGGGCGCGTGGTCGGTATCGATTCCGCGCGCCTGCGCAAGTTCATGGATCGCGCCGGGGATTCGGGCGCACAGCGAAGCGCGCTGCTGATCTCGGCGCTGGCGGGGCTCGGCCGGCTGGGCGATGCCGACGCGGCCAAGCTCGCCCAGCGCCTCGGCGTCACGCTGGGCCAGCCGAGCGCTTACGGCAATGCGTTGCGGCGCGCGGTGTCGGCGCAGGAGCGCGGCACGGTGGCGCTGCTGGTCGCGGCCGGCATGCAGACGCCGACCTGGGCAGGCGTGCCGCCTGCCGACTTCTACCAGATGATCAGCGCCTTGCGCGCGGTCGGAATGGAGAGCGAGGCGCGCATGATCTCCGCCGAGGCGATGACGCGGCTGTGATGATAATCGGAACCTTGAGGCGGGGATGATCGCCGCCGGAAGCGGAGACGATCGCGCGCTGATCGAGCGCTTCCTCGAGATGATGGCGGCGGAGGCGGGCGCGGCGAAGAACACGCTCGCGGCGTACAGCCGCGACCTGGCGGGCGCATCCGACCTGCTCGGCGGCAGGCTTGGGGCGGCTGATCAGGCGATGCTCAGGCGTCTCGGCGAGGAATGGCTGCCGCTCGCGCGGAGCAGCGTCGCGCGCAAATCCTCGGCCCTGCGGCGCTTCTTCGCCTTTCTCGCCGAGGAAGGGCTGCGCGGCGATGATCCTTCGGATGCGCTGCCGCGGCCCGGGGCCGCGCGGACTTTGCCGCGCACGCTCGACCATCAGGAGGTCGACCGGCTCTTCGCCGAGATCGACAATCGCCTCGCGCTCGATCGGTCGCCCGCGAACCTGCGCCTGTCGGCCTTGATCGAGCTGCTCTACGGATCGGGGCTGCGGGCGACCGAATTGGTGTCGCTGCCGCGCCATCTGGTCCGGCGCGACCAGCCCTACCTGATCCTGCGCGGCAAGGGCGGGCGCGAGCGGCTGGTGCCGGTCTCGGATCGCGCGCGCGCGGCGGTCGCGGCCTATGCCGAGACATTGCCCCGGGAGGGGGCTTATCTCTTTCCTTCGGGCGGCAAGCATATCAGCCGGGTCCGCCTGTTCCAGCTCCTGCGCAATCTCGCTGCCGATGCCGGGATCAGCCCCGACCGGGTGAGTCCGCACGTGCTGCGCCACGCCTTCGCGACGCACCTGCTGGAAGGCGGCGCCGACCTGCGCGCGCTGCAGACGATGCTCGGTCATGCCGACATCGCGACCACCCAGATCTACACCCATGTCGACAGCCGGAGGCTGGTCGAGCTGGTCAATCAGCGCCACCCCCTGACGGATGGATCGAGGCCCGCCGCAAGCCCGCAAGATAAAATAACCCGGAAACGAACTTGACGATCCAACCCGCATTCCACGTCTCGCCTGAGAACATATAAAGAACAAACAATGATCAAACAAGGTGTTTGCGGGGTGAGGGCGTGATCTGGCGCGTTGACGCTGGCGGCCCTGCCTTCTAACCGCCAGCCGATGACCTCTTTCCTCGAATTCGAAAAGCCGATCGCCGAGCTCGAAGCGCGCATCGTCGAGCTGCGCGAGACCGCCGACAGCCAT
>Ga0164242_10010201_pt1 | contig 10075 bp, 7 predicted proteins | sample OricomgcompostMG_FD_108783 | JGI IMG/M metagenome (GOLD analysis project Ga0164242, IMG submission 108783) | Miracle-Growth compost microbial communities from Emeryville, California, USA - Original compost - Miracle growth compost (MG) ... | reverse complement strand
GATGCGCTCGTAACAAACGCCTTCATAAGCGAACATAATGATGGGCATATTGACTGACATCACCAACTCTTTTTCCCAATATTGTTGCGTTTGCAGCGGCGCGTATTCCCTATCCTCAAGAAACCTTTTTAGCAGAATATGATGTTGTGCCTCCTTGAAATCAAACGGCGACTCGGCCAACATCTGAAGTATTTCTTGCGTTTTCAGCGCCGGAATGATACGTTGATCCAACGCATGAAGAGCGTCCTTGCGGATTTTTGGGGCGAAAGGCATTGGCGTAGTTTAGAGAAGGAATTTACGAGTTACAATATATTAGGGCTTACGCAGTCCCCCTTTTTAAAGGGGGAAACAGGGGGATTTTGAACGTAATAAAAATCGGGCGGGCTGTCAATAAAACTTGATAGTCCGAAGAAAATCCCCCTAAATCCCCCTTTAAAAAGGGGGACTTTCATCCCGAGATGCGTCAGTTCTAATTATATACACATTTTATGTCCGTGTTAAAATTAGAGTGGCACAATAAAAGTACTTTTGTAAGGCAGCTCTTAAACGGCTGTCATACACTTATTGAATAATTATGGAAAAAACACAAGTAGCAGTGATCGGCGGCGGCCCTGGCGGATATGCGGCGGCGTTTCGCGCGGCGGATTTGGGGCTTTCGGTTACTTTGATTGATAGCGAAATTAATCCTGGCGGCGTCTGTTTGTATCGCGGCTGCATTCCTTCCAAAGCCTTGCTGCACGCGGCGAAATTGATTAATGAAACCAAAGAAGCGGCCAATTGGGGATTGCATTTTGGCGAGCCGCGCATCAAGATTGCGGAGCTGCGTGACTGGAAAAATAAAGTTGTAAAGCAGCTCACCGGCGGGTTGGGCACATTGGTGAAACAGCGCAAAATTACCTATGTGCAGGGTTTTGCCACCTTCAAAGATGCCAACACGCTGACCGTAAAAACGGTTGATAACGACGAACAGGAAATTGCTTTTGAACATGCGATTTTGGCAACGGGCAGCTCGCCCACCAAAGTGCCATCGCTGTGGATTGACAGCGCGCGTTTGATGGATTCCACCGCAGCGCTGGAATTGCGCGATATTCCCAAATCGCTTTTGGTAATCGGCGGCGGTTACATCGGCTTGGAAATGGGCAGCGTTTATGCGGCGCTGGGAACGCGCGTCACCGTGGTGGAAATGACGGACACGTTGTTGCCAGGTGCGGATCGCGATTTGGTGGCGGTATTACAAAAGCGTATCGAAAAACAATTTGAATCTGTATTGCTCCAGACAAAAGTACTTTCATTAACCGAACAGCGCGACAGCGTCAAAGTACTTTTGGAAGATGAAAAAGGCGAGAAGCGCGAAGAGCCGTTTGCGCGTGTTTTGATGGCCGTGGGACGAAAACCCAATTCGGCGAATCTGGGATTAGAAAATACCGGCGCGAAAATCAATGGAAAGGGTTTCGTGGAAGTTGACATTCAGCGCCGCACCGCTGAACCGTCGATTTTCGCCATCGGCGATGTGGCTGGCGAACCGATGTTGGCGCACAAGGCCAATCACGAAGCGATGGTTGCGGCGGAAGTGATCGCCGGCCACAAAGCCGCTTATGAACCGGCTTGCATTCCAGCGGTCGTCTTCACCGATCCCGAAATAGCCTGGGCGGGAATTACCGAAACGCAAGCTAAGGCGCAAAACCTGGATGTGCAAATCGCCAAATTTCCCTGGGCTGCATCGGGGCGCGCCGTGACGCTGGATCGTACCGATGGATTGACAAAATTGATCGTCGATAAATCCACCGAACGCATTTTGGGCGTAGGAATTGTGGGCGCCGGCGCGGGAGAAATGATCGCCGAAGGCGCGCTCGCAATCGAAATGGCAGCGCTGGCCAGCGATATGCAATTGACCATTCATCCGCATCCGACGTTGAGCGAAACGTTGATGGAAACGGCGGAACAAATTTATGGTTCCAGCACGCATTTGTATCGCCCCAAACGATAAATAGAATTTCGATTTTTGGCACATAATACGCAGCCTTTGGAAATCAAAAATGATTTCCAAAGGAGAGCGTATCAATGATACCGAAACAGTTTGCGGGCGCAGTATTGGCGGGAATATGCATTGCATTTTCAGCGCAATTTTCCGCTGCGGATGAGGTGAAAAAAGGGCAGGTTTTTCCTCCTGAAAAGTACTTATCCAAAGGGATGAAGGAATTTACGATCAGTGGCGGCGTGGGAAGCAAACTTCCTTTTCACCGTTTTGACGATCGCAATAATACTCATTTTATATCCATCGTGCCAAGCGCTGGATATTTTATTGCAAATAGACAAGAACTCCTGCTCGAAGCGCCGATTTTGTATTACGATAAACCGCAACACGCCATCGCCGCAGGAGTCGATTTAATGTATCGTTACCATTTTACGAGAAACCGCAAATTTTCTCCTTTTGTCGAAGTGGGAGCAGGCGCCAATTATGTGGGTTTGGATATTCGTGATCTGACGGGCAAATTTCAATTTTCATTGCAGGGCGGCGTTGGTGTGCGCAGCAAAATCAGCGATCACGGCGATGTGGTTATTTCTCTACGCTGGCATCACTTTTCCAACGCGGGAACGCGCGCCCCAAATATCGGAACCAACGATAGCTTTTTGCTGATTGGTTATAGTCACTATTTTTAACAGGATTTTTATGACATTCACGATCAGCGCACGCGATAAGTGCATTCCTTATACAACCAAAGACGGTTCTGCGATTCGAGAAATCCTGAAAGCCGCTAATCAGAGTCTGGCCGAAGCCACCGTGTTGCCCGGCCAAACCACAGCGGCGCACTATCACATTAAGACGGAAGAAATTTATTATATATTGCGCGGGCGAGGATCGATGTTTCTCGAAGAGGATGAAAAGGAAGTTGGGCCGGGAGACGCCATTTTAATTCCGCCTGGCCAGCGCCACAGCATTCGCAATACGGGAAGCGAAGAATTAGTTTTTCTGTGCTGCTGCGCACCGGGATATTCACATGAAGATACGGTGTTGGTGTAAAAGTACTTTTGCGTTTTTTATTACATCGATAGACAGGATGAACAAGATGATGACCTGTCTTTTATCCTGCTCATCCTGTCTATCGATGTAAAATTAATTCTTCACCAACCGGAAAACGCCGCTGCCCACGGATGGCAACGTAAACGTTACCTGCCCTTTATTAAAAGTACTTTTAATCTCACCCTGATCGGCTTCTTTGATCGTCCATCCAGCCGGTAACGCCAAGGTGATTTTCTCTTCCTGATAATATGGATTGGCCAGCATGATTAGTAATTGATTATTATATTGCAATGCGCCGGCTTCCACTTTCGCACCAGATGGTACGTCCAGCGAAACGCGTTCTCCGTTCAAAATCGCCGGAGTGATGGCGTCAATTTCATGCGCCATGCTTGATGCATCTGCCCAGCGTTTGTTGAAGAGCGTCATGTTTTTTGTGCTCTCACCGCGCGGCGCTTTTTCATACATCATGTCGTAATAGGAATACCAAATCAATCCAGTCGCGCCGTTGATAATTGCCTGATATGCCTGATTACGCATTTCATCCAGCGAAGGCGGATGCTGTTCGCGGTCCGCATGATACACCGCCCAATCCATCAATTGCGGCACGATCCACACGCCACGCGCGCCATGTGCGGCAGCCATCGTAATGCGAGTATTGGTCGCGGTTTTGGTTAAATCCGCGCTGCCCACGGGATAGGGATCGGCGCCCAATACATCGGTGACATCAAAGTACTTTTGCATAATCCCCATTTGATAGAGCACCTGAAACGTGGGATGATTGGGATCAAGCTGCTTGACCTGGTTATACATTGTTTCTAATTTCGGCAACCATTCCGAACCCAATTCATCATTGGTATACCAGGCCAGCAAAGCGGGATTATCGCGCATCTGCTGGATATATTCAGCCGCTTTTTCAAACGCATCGGGGCCGGCTTTGCGCAAATCGGGATACATATCTTTCACCGAATAAACAACTTTCAAATTATGCTTTTGCGCGCGCTGCATATAGGCTTCCGGGTCTTTGCCGCTTCCATATCCGTAAGTCAAAATCGTGTTGAAACCGCCATCGGCAATGCGTTGCAAATCCTCATCCGCGGTGGGGCCAAGATAGACGCCGAGCGGAAAAATGCGTTTGCCGTTATCCACGGTAAAGCCTTCTTTGTCAATATACACTTTTGGCATTTTCGCAACGATGTGAATGGCATATTCTTTTTCCAAAGCAACATTTCCGTTGGGATCCGAAATGGTTTGTTTTAACGCATAATCGCCCAATGGCAGATTGGCTGGCGGTTGAAATTCCACATCGACGGAGGTGTCATCACTGGAAGTTTGGAAAGAACGCTCGAAAAGTACTTTTCCCTGACTATCGGTCAAAACATTTTTAATGTTTACATTGCCCTTTTGCCAATCCGGCAAAGCGTTGATATTAACCGTAAATTTCCAGGGAGTCTTGTCGCCTGGTTGCACCATGCCGCGATAATTGGGATATTCCAGAAATGACATAAACGGCACTGGCTGTTCCACCTGAACTTCCACATCATCGAACCACGCAGTCCCCGTCATTCCTTTGCGCAAATATAATCCAACCGTAGTGCTGGTCGCGCTGGGGGGAATGCTATATTCGCCTTTGACTAATTTCCAATCGAAGGTGCCAGTTAATGTCGACGGAAAAGCGCCGCCAATATATTTGCTATTGTCATAACTTTGCACAAACAACCCCGCGCCCTCTTTGCCGGTGAGATTTTGCCCCTTCACCCACACGCTAAAATGAATTTGTTGTCCGGGATGCACATCCAACTTTTGTGTAAACATCTTATAATTTTTCGCATCGGTGTTGGTGTAATTGAGGCTATTCTTGCCACTGTGCGCCACATCACTGACAACTTGCGCGGTGCCTTTTGCAATACTCCAGTTCGCCGCGCCAGCTTCAAAACCGGGATTTTTGACGAGGTTTGGCGCGGGTGTTTCTTGCGATAAAGCTGGGAGAGTTCCAATCATCAGCGCAGAGACGACGACATAAAAGTACTTTTGACCAAAGTGCAGGATAGAGCGTTTCTTCATAAGATTAGTCCTTTTAATTTTGTAACGTCCTCAATCAACAATTATGTACAGTTATTATATCTACATCAATAAAAGTAAAAGTACTTTTGATGGCATTTCGCGTCACTGAGGCATCACGCCAATTAACCGTGCGGATTGCCCCTTCAAGGGAATGTTGATGATGTTATCACCTTTCTTCACAGACATTTGCAGCACGTCACCGTTCAGTAAATCAATGATCGTAGACATCCGGTTTAAGTGGAGCTTCAGCGTGATGTTCCCATCTGTTTTGTGAAAATAGTCGGCTGCAAGCAACATCATACGATTGTTGAGTGCCATTCCGCTGACACGTCCTTCGCCTTGAACGGCGGCGGAGCCACCCACCAAATTGCCATCCACAATCACATCTTCCATCGGGGCGATGGCGCGAATAACGCGATTGTAGGCGATAAGATCTTCGGAATCCCAGACACGGTTTGACCAGAACCAAATGCCGCGCGCTCCATTAGCATAGCACTCCAGCAACGCCCATTGGAAATTATTACCGGGAAAAGTGCCCGCATCGCCAGGAGTGAGCCATGGCATCACGTCACTGCGGGGAAGTTGCGCCCGGTCTTTGCGCGCTTCATCGCCAATAAAGGTGATATCAGCTGGTTGCAAACTCGTGTAAGTAGAAGGCTGGCTTTCATTCAGAATTTTGGGATACAAGGCATTAAAATCGAACAGTTGCTGATAAATCTCGCCCGGGCGCACGTCATACATGCCTGTTTGGAATGGTTTTCCGCCCGCATCCCGCACGGATTTTTGAGCGGAAAGAATAAGGTCGCTGATCATTTCGCTACCTTTTTCCTGCTGCCATTGTGCCCACGAACCAGCGCCTGATTTAGCATATTCGGCCTGATTTCGTTCGTCCTTCATGCTCTCAACCGGACCTTGCCAGCCCCACAACTCGATATCTTCCGAGCTAAAGTCAGGTTTCACTTTTGCCATCATCTGCGCAAAGCGCTGTATTTCTTCCTGATAGTACTTTCCGCGATAAGAAATAGATAATTTGTTGCTTACTTTGCCATCGCCAAGCTGATCATAAATCTCATTCGCATTTTTATGTTTGGTGAGAATGGGACGAAGCGGCGAATCGATATTGGAAATGAAGAAACCTGCCTGGCGCGCCTGCTCCAACGCCGCCCATTCCGGTGCTTTGGAATCTTGGGGCATCCACATTCCAAAGACATTGAATGTATTTAATCCGATAGTGCGGAAATCAGTAAGTTGGGTTGGCCACTTTGCCATTTCTCCCGCGCCTGACCACCAGCCCATCGACGCCATGATCTTTTTAAGGCGCGGTGCGGCGGGAATATTTACAACATGCACGGGAATATGCATGAGCGCGCTTTGCTGGCCGCCGCTGAAAGTGCGATAACGCAATACGCCATTTTGCCCCGTTTTCCAATTAGTAGCTTCAATATAAAGGCGTCCAAAAACTTTATTCGCTTTGACCTTTTTCGCATCGAACGCGTATTGATTAAATCCGTCCAAAAGTACTTTTGGGTGGAGTCCTGTAATGTCAATTCCATCCACCGAGCCGGTAAGTTTCCATTCTTTGGGCACATCCAATAATAATGTGGCATCTGCGGCGCCATCTTCGGGGACATTTAAACCAATGGGAACGGGCAAGGTTGCATTATTTGCCAATTCCAAATAGGGTTTATGAAAATATATTTCCGGTTCTTTTACAGAAAAATCGTCAGGTTCTCCCACAGGCGCTTGCGTTGCTGTGCCTGGTTTTCCAAAGACATACATTTCGTCGCTGACCGTTAACCCGCTGCCGTAAAAACGCAATCCCACCCAGCGGCCATGCGTTTTTAAGCCGGTGAAACGTAATGCATCCACCCAGGATGTTCCGCGCCCCTGGCCAATATTATATTTGCTGAAATCGTCTGGATTCCATTGGGAAAATTCGCCGGCTTTCACATAATGAATACCGTCGTCGCTGACTAATGCTTCCACCCAGCCGGGAAAATTGCGTCCGCCACCGTCGGCGCTGCCGTTCTGAAAACGAACGGCGATTTCATCGATATCGCATTGTTGCCCCAAATCCACCGCAAGATTTACTCTGCCGCCATAACTCCAACCGACGGCTGCGGAATCGAACCAAAGACGTTGATCTTCGCGCCGGCTCAGTTTGCCATCCGTCAGATCGGCTGCATCTGTGCCGCCTTTTGCCGTTAAGCCATAATTGGGCACAGGAGAGAAAAGTACTTTTTTGTTCAACGCTAAATCAGTGCGGCCTTCTAAGGGCGGAGTTGGCTCCGCTTGCGCATGATACGTACCAAAAGCCAACGCCAAAACGCTCAACCCGGCAATTGCCATTTTTTTGTTCATAACAACATTTCCTCTGTGATAAAGCTAAGCATATTTCAACCTAAGTTGCCACCTATCAATTAGCGAAAGGGTTCCAGGCGCTGGCGCGTGTTGGCGGAGTGGTGTAAGTGTATTTGCAGTTACTATCAGCATGGCACTTTTTTGCCTCGTTCCAAACCACGGAACTCTTGAGCCATTTGACGTGGCCATCCGCGAAAGTTATGTTAACACCATCAAAATGGCGTCCGGTTTGAAAGTCGGAGGGATAGGTGCTGGTATTGGCGCCTTTCTCTGGCGCGCCGAACGCGCCGCTGCCCGGAATATACGCCCAGCCGGTAGCGGAAGTGTAAGCCTCGTAGATATCTATACGATTCCATCCTGCATCCATCAACAAATAAGTCGACGCCGGGGAACCAATGGACGCAAGAGAGATGGGCGGATATACATTGGAGCTGACGTTATTTCGCATTATTAAAAGATTAGCGCCATAATTATATGTTTGCGTTGCGCTAAACGGACTTGTGGTGCCCTTAGGGCTGGAAGGACAGAAAAATACCTGTTCACTCTTCGTGTAAGGATCGAGCAATTGCGGCCAATACCAATAATTGCTATACCACCATCCACCCAGATCAGCGGACGGTTCCTGGTTATTAGGCTGCACGGCAGCGGGATATTTCTCATCATAATCCTGCGTATACATCATTACGCCCAACCCAATTTGCTTTAAGTTACTTAAGCAGCTGGCTCGCCGTGCATTTTCCCGCGCCCTGGCGAACACAGGAAATAAAATCGACGCAAGTATTGAGATAATAGCAATAACAACCAAAAGTTCTATTAACGTGAACGCTTTCTTTTTTGCTTGTAATATTTTCATCTTACATCACCTCGAAGATAGATTGATCAAGCGAAATCCTCTGACTAAATTCCGTGATTCACCGGTTAACCTATTTTATTATACCACATTTTCCTAAAAGCTAAACATTTATTTTTGCATGCCATAAAAGTACTTTTGCAGAACGTTTATTTCACACTATCACGCCTTGTTAATTGGCCGTTGATAATTTTGGTGCGTGGCGCTAACTCTGGGTTTATGAGACGTCCTTCGAGAAACCTTATCACCGTTTCAGCTATCAGTTCCACCGGCTGAGAAACAGCAGTCAGTGGAACAAGACAAGCGGATGCTGGTGGTAAATCATCGTCGCTAATGATGCTAATTTCATTTGGAACATTGACACCTTCCCGGATAACCGCATGAACAAAGGCGGACGCGGCACGATCATTGACAATATAGATGGCGCTTGGGCGTTTGCTTTGGGGAATGGCCAAAAATTGCGAGGCTATTTCCTGCCCAGCTTCTTCGTAGATGCGTTCCGAATAAAAAATCCAATCTTGATGCAACGGCACATCAGCACTTTTCAAGACGGCTTTAAAACCAGCCAAGCGTGGTGATGTGATTCGCTTGTCGCTCGGAAAACGATGTCCGGGATGCACGCCAATCCGGCGATGTCCTGCTTCGATCAAATATCTTGCCGCAATAGCAGCGTTTTCGCCTCTGTCGAAAATTACCTGATCGCAAGCTAATTCGATGGCGCTGTCATAACAAATCACGATACCGCCGCTTTGTTGATACGGCTTCAGGATTTGTATTACTGGCTCATACAAATCTCGTGTATTACAAATAATTGCACGGGGCTTGAGCCGGCATAATTGACGCAGCATAGTTTCCGCGCCAACCGGTTCCTTCATTTGCAAAAATCCAAACGCATGCAGCGACACGTCAAAGCCGCGTTCTATCAATAAATGATGGATGTGCGAGAGTTTGAGAGTCTCTGTGCCCAAGTCCAAATCCAACGAAAAGAGACCGATTAGATTATCGAAACTTCCCGTGGAAAGCCGTCTCGCATGCGGATCAGGCTCAAAACCCAATTTCTGAGCCGTTTCTATGATGACCTGACGCCTTTCTTTAGATATCCGTCCACGCCCGGCCAGCGCTTGTGAAACTGCCGCTTTGGAAACGCCTACGATGTCGGCAATATCCTGCATCGTTATATTTTGCGCGGGTTCTTTGGAAGCAGGACGTGTCATTTTGGATTTACCGGTTAATTTAGATTTTAGCATTATTTAACCAGGACCTAAAAGTACTTTTACCGAGAACTTCTTTTCAACGCCAAATCAATAAGCTTCTCACGAACGCCACCGGCTTCGCCGAAGTCTTCTGGATGACCTGTTACTTGCTGACAAAAGGCCAACAACGTGGGATTATCTTTTGCGTTGAGAATGCCATCCTTTCCAAACGCCATTTGCGCTAATTTGTAATCTTCAATTCCTTCACGGAATAATTCCCAACGTCTGCTGGTGAACAATTTGCCATCCTTGTTATAAACCACCACGCCACCGCTGGCTTTGCCGGTGGTTCCGTCCCAGGCATCTTCGCCTGCGCCGGAATTATAAGTCCAAAAACCCATCGTATCAAGACCATTTTGCATCAGATGCCAACTCATCAATTGGTAATATTCATAGATATTCACGCCGCGATTGTTTCGCGACATCAGGCAGCGATAAAATCCTAAGCCCGAAGTTTGGAGCGTTTCCAATTGCTTCGCTTGCTGCGGATGTCCCTGATAAAAACCGTCCCAATTGGGCAGCCATAAT
>Ga0164242_10010200_pt1 | contig 10075 bp, 10 predicted proteins | sample OricomgcompostMG_FD_108783 | JGI IMG/M metagenome (GOLD analysis project Ga0164242, IMG submission 108783) | Miracle-Growth compost microbial communities from Emeryville, California, USA - Original compost - Miracle growth compost (MG) ... | reverse complement strand
TCAATCTGCCGGGAGACCAGCGACGGTATCACCCGGAGGCAGCAGGCCGTATCGAGGAGGCACTGTCGTCACTAGAATACGCCAAAGAAACAGCAACTTTGACCAAAGTCGCAAATACGCCCGGAGAAAGCAGCCTGACCGCAACCGCCGACATCATACTCGAGATCAGCCGGGGCAAGTCAACATTTACTGGCGGTACTGAGCAAATGCGACTTGAATTCGAACGCGACCTACGCGAGATGTACAGCCGAGCACTCGATATCGCCTGGGAAATCGAACAAGCATCGGCCGCCTGATACACTAGAGATATGCAACAGTTCCCATACTGGCAACAGCAAGCCCCCGACAAGGCATTATTTCCCGATGTGCAGTGGAATAAGCCCGAACAACGCGCACATGCCGGCAAGTTGGCAATTATCGGTGGCAACAAGCTTGGCTTCGTCGCTGTCGGTGACGCATACACCGCAGCTGTCGATGCCGGAGTGGGGCAGGTGCGCGTCCTACTGCCGGACGTTCTGAAACGATCCGTCCCGCCGGTTCTGACCGACGTCGTCTACGGTGCCAGCAACCCCTCTGGCGGTCTGGCCCGCGATGCGGCGGCCGACATGCATGCGGTCGGTGCTTGGGCCGACGCTGTGCTGCTCATCGGCGATGCCGGCAAAAACAGCGAGACGGCCATCCTGTACGAAGACTTCGCACGAAACTACACCGGCATGCTCACGATCACGCGCGACGCCGTCGACCTCTTTGCGAACACACCAGATGTAGTGGTAGAACGCGAAAACACGCTACTGGTGGTGTCGTTCGCCCAGCTGCAAAAGATCTTTACCAAGGTGTACTATCCCAAGATCCTGACGTTCAGCATGCAGCTGCAACAACTCGTCGAAACGCTGCACAAATTTACTATCACATACCCGGTGACCATCCTGACATTCCACCAGGACCATATCGTCGTCGCCAGCGGTGGCCAGGTCACTACCACGCCGTGGCATAACCCTATGGCTATCTGGAAGGGTGGCGTCGCTACCGGTGCCGCCGCATACTGGCTCTGGAACCCGAGCAAACCGCTCGAAGCAGCCACGACCAGCCTTACTGCTTAAGATTTCTTATTCTGTTCCCCGATGATACAGTTGGAACATACAGAGACACCTCTGTTGCACCTGTCCATCTACCGAGAGAGGTACCATGAAAAAGCAGGAGTTCATGCAGAAACTGCGTGAATACATCAGCAACCCGCCCTCGTGGACGTTGGGCGGATGCGTTGGTTTTGCTAGACGGCTGGAAGAGTACATCGAAACCGTCGAGCCGACATCCGGTGAGAACCGGCGTACATGGACCGAGTCGTATCTGCCGCAAATCATCATGCGGATGACGTACGATGAGCGTCGCCAACGCGGATCCCATGTCACCGACATTCAGGATTCTTACGAGATGTTTCAGCGCTCGGATGAGAGAGATAACTCTGCCTTCGCACTCAAGGACATCACCGGGTCGGACGTGATCCCTGAAATCGTCGACAAGCTGCTGCGGGCCGACCACCATGTCATCACCGCGAAGTTCATCCAGTTCGCCCAGGAAACCTACGACCGCGGCGGCCTGTACCAGAAAATCATCGACACGTTCAACAACGAAGGGCGACCGATGATGACCGGCATGTTCGGCACCACGCTGCTTAGCAGTCTGGTCGGCGGTGGCAGAGTGATGCTCACGTTCCAGCGTAAGGACACCAAGGGTTACGACGTGGGGCTCATCAGCTTTGTCATCGACGACGATGACCGCCAAGGTATCACCGGCGGGCTGAGCGCGCAGTACGCCGACGCGCTGATGGCGCTCAGCTTCATCGACGAAGTCATGACCAACTGGCAGAAACAGTCCAAGCAGTTCACGGCTTCCAAAGCGCTTCTCTCCGGTTAACGGACACGGGTATCTGAGTACCCATACACCCCTGGCAGACAGCTCAGAGCACTGTCTGCATTACCCCAAGCCCACTCGCGAAGCGGGTTTAGGGCAATCACTCAAAAAAGAAACCCCGCAAAACCGTAGTTTTGCGGGGGGTGGACAGAGGCGCCGACTACGCGGCAGTCGATCCGGCCGGGCGGCTGGCGCGGCGGCGTTTGTCGGCGCGCTTGGCCGCAGCATCGACCGCCTGCATGGCGATCGGCCTCAGGCGGGCCATCTCGCGCTGCGCGCCGTCTTCGCCGACCCGGTCGACGAGTCTGATGCATTGCATCAGCGCCAGCGCCGGATGCGACGCGTTCGGCGGGTTCTCGCGAGCCTCACGCTCGCGCTCGGCCTTGGCGGCCCGGCGTTCGTGCCAGGACATCTCGTCGCGCGATTTCGGCTGCGCCGACTCGGCGGATGCGGCTTTTACTCCGGTAGACATAATGTGCTCCCTCTCGAGGGTGGTGACCCGAAGGTCCTGATTGTTACGCGTGTGACCTCTGTAACAGTACTATTATAGCATAAACAATAAATAAAATCAATAAAATCCTGTCTCTGGTACCGCGGGCCGGACTTGAACCGGCACGGACAAAAAGTCCACAAGATTTTGAGTCTGGCGTGTCTACCAATTCCACCACCGCGGCACAAGAGAGAGGATTTTAATTTGCGAAACGACATAAGCAGAAGTAGTATCACTTCTATGAGTTCGCTGTATATTGTATACTATTAGGAGTAAGGAAGCTAGCTCGTGCAACCAGAAGACGACGCCGACAAAAACAAACAGACCCAACGCGACGCTGCAGCAGATGTGGTCCGCGATCAGCTCAACGCACTCTATGGCGGCCAGCCGCGCGTCACGACACCGGTTTCCGAGCATACCGAAAACCCGGTCCAGGCCCAGGCATACAGACCGCAGCACACCGAACATCTGAAACAATATCATTCCCAATGGCAAAACTACTACCAGAAATATTACGAGCGGTACTATGTCGGCAAACTCCACGAGGCTATCACCGAGCAAAAAGAAGCCGTCAAACCGCCTGAGCAAAAAGAGCAGGAGGCAATCGCCGACCTGAGGCAAAAGATCATCAGCAATGCCAAGGAAAGCGCAAAAAAGGCGCGTAAGAGCCGGCATTTTATACCGATAGCAAGCGCTCTAGTCGTCGTGCTTGTCGTCGCATTTTTGCAGTACAACCAGATCATCTTTGCCAACGTCCAAGCATATATCAGCCCCGGTGCTATCGACCCGCAGAACATCATCGTCGACCCGAACGACCTCAGCGTGCCGTCCGACCCCCGGCTTATCATCCCAAAGATCAACGTCGATGTACCCGCTATCTATAACGTACCGAATGATTATGACCACCTGATGGCAGCCATGCAAAAAGGCGTCGCGCACTTCGCAATCCCCGGCGCCGACAGCGTACCGGGCCAGCTGGGCAACACGGTCTTTTCGGGCCACTCCAGCAACGACTTGTTCGAGCCGGGGGACTACAAATTCATCTTTGCCCAACTCGACAAACTGCAAAAGGGCGATACGATCTTCGCCAATTACCAAGGAACCCGCTATACCTACACGGTCACCAAGAAGCAAGTCGTCAAGCCGACCAACGTCCAGGCGCTGCTCGGTTACGACAAAAAGCCCTATCTGACGCTTATTACTTGCACGCCGCTCGGCACGGCACGCGACCGCCTGTTGGTCACAGCCGAACAAGTTTCGCCCGATCCGTCCAAGGCAAAAGCGCCTAACTCATCAGATGGCGACGCCTCGTCCAACGCCACCATGCCTGGCAATCAGCCGACCGTCCTCGAGCGGCTCTTCGGCGCCCACTAGATTGACTTTTTAATCTACTTATGATAAAATAGAGATGATCCTTCATCGTGTGATGAAGTGGGCGGAGTCATCCGCCAACGGCCCGCGCCCAGCCTATGGGTACCACAGAAAGGATCAAGCATGCGCTTGATGGTTCCTGCCACTACCACCTCGGTCATGATTCTCAAGGGGCCCGGAGCAACGCGGTTGTTCGAGACCACTGTCGAGAAGCTGGCTTCGGTCCTATTCAGCCCCAAGCTGCGTTTCACCGTCGAAGACCCCATCACGCTCCGGCCGATGAGAGTTCTCGTCGAGATGACCAGTCACTGGCAGCCAGTTGGACTCCACTACGAGCTGGACGGAGTCATCGACGGACAACCCGTCAAGGTGAAGTACTGGCTCTACACGGACGAGACTGGCTACTACGGCAGCATCTCCGACCTCTGAGTCCACCACCAAACCCCGCAGCGAAAGCTGCGGGGTTTTTACTTTATCTAATGATTTACGACAAGATCAGCTTGGCGCGCTGCAGCACATAACCATCGGCAGTCTTGGCAATATTATAGATATATTTGCCATTGGGGCTGAGGCTAGCCGCGAAGCCGGGCGCTGCCGGCATGATATCCTGCTGATTTGCGCCGTCGAACTCATAAAACCTGAGTATGCCTCCGTAGTCGGACCAGAGCATGTAATCGTCCAGCCAGTGCAGAGGCTCGATCTCCTTGGTCTTGTGTGCCCAGGTCGTCTCATCGTACTTCGTGAGCTCCAGGTCATACGTCGCATAACCGTCGGGTAACGCCGCCACAAAGAAACGATCGTTATCGCTGGCCATGATCTGCGAAACACCGGCCGGAACCGCATGAGCGGCAAAGGGTCTCATCGAGCCATTAGCACCCGATGTGGGTAGTGTACCGCTGAGAATCGTCAGTTGTTTGCCATGAACGATCCCGACGTAGCGTGTACCGAAATAACTCGTCATCGCACCGTATAACGGCTGGCTGTCAGCAGGGTAGGTTGCGATAGTCTGCGGCTTGTCAATATCGATCGCCGCGTAACCGACGGTGCGCGGCGTCTTGCTCTTCGCCTTGGCCGCCGTCGCGTAGATAATCGTCTTGTCATCATAGGCAGTGAAGGTGTCGACACCAGTGACAAGCGGCCGCGAAAGCGTTTGCTCGTCGAGATTGATACGACGTACCATATCGGCCGTCTGGACGAACAACAGCCGGTTACCCGTACCGGCAAATCGTACCACCGACGGTGTGATACCGTACGAAGCATTGATATCGACCGATCTGTCCGGTGCACTACGGTTCAACAGTAGCCACTCTGTCTTATTACCGTCATAGGTATGGCGGATCAGCACCGCCTGGCCGTCATGACTCCAGCTGTCCAATGTAAATGACTGAGACTTGGCGGTACTCGGCTTGGTATAACTGCCGACCGGTAGGCTCACCGTCGTGTAGGTCAGCGTCTCGTTCTGGATATTGACCAGAGTAAAATCAGGCGAGGCGGCTGCTTCATGCAACAGCATGTATTTATCATCAGGTGAGGCCAGTGCGCCGGAGAGCGTATCGTATTCGTGCAGTGTCTGCGTCGTGATCTCTTTCGGGATCAATCGCGCATAATCCAACCAACCGATCTGCCCGGGACGAATCATGATCGACTTCTGCCACTCACGATAACCGTCGCGCTCGAACGTGACGAAATGATTACCGGCATCCACCGTCGACTTGGATGTCGTCTGCGATCCCAGCCTGACCTCGTCGAGCGTCACGGTCGCGCCGCTCGGAGTACTCTTGAACTGTAATAGGCCGCCTTGCTCCAGCCGGCCGTCTTTTTGATTGAACTGATACCCTAGGACCACCAGCATCAGCAGCGCCACTATGACCGTGACCGTGAGGGTCATAAACGTGTAGATCGCGGTCCTGAGCCACGGCTGCCGCTCAGTCGAGATTTGGCGTTTCATATGCATTTAGTATATCGGACTATTGCAAAATTTTCGACAGGCGCCTAACATAAGAGATACAAGATAGACATAAGGGGATAGGGATGACAGAACGCGCCACAGTTACTATCAACGGGCAGGAATATGATGCCGTTACCGGTCTTCCTGTCTCGTCGTCGGACACATCACACAAGCAGCTGGCCAGTCACGCGCCGGCAACCAAGCTGCACAGCTCACCGCAGCATTCTACGACGCTCCGCCGCAAATCACTCAAGCGGCCAGAGCCCGCCAAGCACGCGATCATCGGTCATAAGTCACCAGTCAAACATATGGATATCGCGCGGCCGCACAAGAACGTCAATATTCACAAATTTGCTCCGCATCCGGTCGGTGCGTTGCAACCGAAGTCCGTCGATATCGGCCCGGTCACGCATCCGCACGTCGCCAAAGCGCACGCGCTGTCCGCCGCCAAGGCTCAGCCGCTTACCGATACGCTAGCCGCCGCTGATATCAAAGATCAAGCCATCAAAACCGCCGTCGCGAATACCCACAAACGCCCCGCGTTAAAACGCCACGCGAAGCCTCGCCAGCGTGTCGTCGCTATCCTTAGTGCAACATTCGCGATCGTCTTGCTCGGCGGATATTTCACGTACCTCAACATGCCGGCCCTGTCAGTCCGCGTCGCCGCCGTGCAGGCAGGTATCGACGCCAATTACCCGCAGTACCGGCCGGACGGCTACGCTCTCCGTGGTCCGGTAACGTACTCTAACGGCAGCGTCGCCATGAACTTCCAGGCCAACGGCGGCGATCAATCCTTCACGATCAGGCAGAGCAAAAGCGGCTGGGACAGTAGCGCTCTGCTCGACAACTACGTCTCACCGCGTGCCGGCAGCGACTATATCCCATACACCGAGAACGGTCTGACGGTTTATACTTACGGCGACAACGCCGCTTGGGTCAACGGCGGCATCCTGTACACGATCGAAGGCAACGCGCCGCTCAGCAGCACCCAGATCCGCAAGATCGCGACCAGCTTGTTGTAATCTGTTATACTACTGATAATGACTCGTACTCGTTTTGCACCCAGTCCCACGGGCTTTATGCATGTCGGCAACCTCCGGACCGGCCTGTTCGCATGGCTGCTCGCGCGCCATGATGGCGGGCAGTTTATCCTACGGCTTGAGGATACCGACAAGAATAGGGAGGTCGAAGGCTCCGCTGACCATATCTTGGCGTGTCTCGACATGCTAGGCCTTAACCGCGACGAAGGTATCGACGTCGGCGGCCCATACGCGCCGTACAAGCAGAGCGACCGGCTAGATATCTACAAGCAGTGGGCGCAACGGTTAATTGACGCGGGCAGAGCATACGCCGACCCGTACACTGCCGAGCAGGTACAGCAATTCCGCGAGCAGGCACAAGCCGAGAAGCGGCCGTTCCTGTACCGCAACCACCGGCCCGAGGATTCTCCGGCATGGGACGGCAGCACCCCGCTACGCTTCAAGTCCGACCCCAAAGCATATGAATGGCACGACGCAGTCATGGGTGACTTGCACTCCGGTCAGGAAGTCGTCGACGATTTCATCCTGATCAAATCCGACGGTTATCCGACCTACAACTTTGCTCACATTGTCGACGATGCCGAGATGAAAGTCAGCCACGTCATCCGCGGCCAGGAATTCATTTCAAGCATGCCGAATTACCTGAATCTGTACGAGGCGCTCGGCTTGGAACGGCCGATCTTTGCCACCATGCCGCATATCCTGAACGAGCAGGGGAATAAAAAGCTCGGCAAACGCGACGGCGCGCGCGATGTCCTGAGCTACATCGAGGAAGGCTACCTGCCCGAAACCATGCTCAGTTTCATCGCTACACTCGGTTGGAACGACGGTACCGAGCAGGAGATTTTCACCCGCGAAGAACTGATCGCCAAATTCAGCCTGGAACGCGTCCAACACAGCGGTGCGCGCTTCGACGAAAAGCGCCTGCTCTGGATGAACGGCCAGTTTATCCGCGGGCTGTCACTCAATGACTTGTGGAATAGGGTAGCGGACTTTTGGCCGCAAGAGGCAGACGGTGCCGACGAAGATTACAAGCGCAAGGTGCTCGAGCTGGCGCAGGATCGCCTGAAGACCCTGTGCGACCTGCCGGTACTGACCAGCTATTTCTTCGCCGAGCCCGCGCCCGACTGGAACATGGTCGACAGCAACAAGCAACTCGCCAAACTCGACCGCACGCGGCATCTCGAACTGCTCCAGGCTGCCAAAACAACGCTTGAATCAACCGATTTTACTGCCGAAACATTGCAAGAAGCATTGAACAATTTACTTGAACAGACCGGTGAAAAACCCGGCACGCTCTTCAGTCTGATCCGCTTCGCCATCACCTGGGCGCCGTTCAGTCCGGCACTGCCCGAAACCATGGAAGTACTCGGCCGCGAGCGTGTGCTCGAGCGTCTACAAAAAGCCATCGAAAGCGCCTAACCATGGAAATCTGGAGAGGGCGCCCGGAAATTACCGGAACCGATCACCCAACGACAGTCTACAAGGCCATCACGCACAGTCTCAATCTCTGGCGTGAAGAAAGGCCAGGGGAGGCCGAATGGTGGGCGCATCGGGCGCACAACGCATGGGAGACATTGCGCGGCGACTTCGGTTTTCTCCATCCGGATCAGGAGCCGTGGCGGCCCGACGGCAGATCCCGCCTGATAGACATGAGTGTCGACGAGCTCAAGTTCGCGCTTGTCGGTTGGGGCGTACGCCTAGCTGATGAGGATCCAGTAAAATACCACGACGAAATCAACAGAGTAGACGACGTCCTCCGCGCCATCGACAAAGCCCTCGACCGCAAAAAATACCAATCACGAGACTAAATCACTTGGCATCTGTTACAATAAGCTTACGCTATGAGGAGACTCCACAGGTCGGTTATTGAGCGTATCAACGGGTGGGTGCATAACCACCATATTGCTTTTGCGCTCCTCTCTATCGCCGGTCTCTTGATCGCAACTGCTCTGGTAACGTTTGCCGTACTCTACCGGGCACCCCAGGAGGCCGCCGCACCAACGGCTGACGCTGCACCGACCGTCACGCCTTCGCCACCGCCCGTCTACTATTCGCCGCTGACCGGTGCGAAAGTACCCGACCATGCGACCACGCAACTGCCTGTTACCGGAGTCATGATCGAAAATAGCCTCGATGCCCGCCCGCAGTCCGGCCTCAAGCAGGCCGGTGTCGTGTTCGAGGCGATTGCCGAGGGTGGGATCACACGCTTTTTGGCGCTATACCAGGAGGAAAAGCCGCAACTCATCGGCCCGGTGCGCAGCCTGCGGCTCTACGACATCGATTGGTTCGTACCGTTCCAGGCTTCGATCGCACACGTCGGTGGCAGCCTCTACGCTCTGCGCGAAGTCCGAAATGGCAGCTATCGAGATCTCGACCAGTTCTTCAACGGTGCTTACTACTGGCGCTCGACCGACCGCTACGCGCCGCACAATGTCTACACCAGCGCAGCCAAGTTGGACGCGCTCAACCAAAAACGCGGTTATTCCACCTCGTCTTTTGCCGCTTGGCCACGCCAGGACGGCAAGACTGCCAAGACTATTACGGCAGCGACCGTCGATACGACTATTAGCAGCTCGCTCTACAACGGCCACTATAAATACAACGCCAAGACCAATACTTACACGCGCTACCAAAACGGCGCCGTCCACAAAGACCGCGAAAAGGGTGCGATCACGCCGAGCGTCGTCATCGTTATGTACGTCAAGGAATCAACCGTCATGCAAGATGGCTATCGCGAACAGATAACGACCACAGGCAGGGGCAAAGCCTATATTTTTCAGAACGGCACCGAGCAGACCGCCACTTGGAGCAAGAAAGACCAGGGCAGCCAGCTCAAATTCACTGATAGCGAGGGCAAGGAAATCGCGCTCGATCGCGGCCAGACCTGGATTACCGCCGTACCGGCCAACAGGGGAGGAAAGGTAACATGGAACAGCGCAGAGTAACCGTATCGGCCGACAGACCGTCGATGGGCGGCTATTGGTCTAAATTCCGGACCCGTACTTATGTCATCGTCACGGCGGCGCAGTGCAGCGTTATCCTTGTCATCATGCTGGCATTGCAGCTCGCGGGTATCACGCACCTCGACGTCTTTTGGTTTTTCCTCACAGCCTTTCTCGCCGCAGTATTGCAAAATATCGTCACCATATCGCTGGTCCATATTATTGGTAAACCATTCCACGATCTTATCCAGGCTATCGTTCTGACCAGTGGCGAACCGTCGACCGTCGCGCCACCGAACCCCAACAATTACGCCTTCGACAACGACGGCTTCAAGGACATCCTGCAGACGGTCTACGAGCTGGGCGCCCG
>Ga0164242_10010199_pt1 | contig 10075 bp, 9 predicted proteins | sample OricomgcompostMG_FD_108783 | JGI IMG/M metagenome (GOLD analysis project Ga0164242, IMG submission 108783) | Miracle-Growth compost microbial communities from Emeryville, California, USA - Original compost - Miracle growth compost (MG) ... | reverse complement strand
CTGCTGCTGGCTGTGGTCGTCACCGTCGCCTCGATCCAGAACCGCGACAGCGCACACCGGCTCATCGCGGCGCTCGGCGAGCGGTTCTCGACGATCCGACATATCTGGGCCGCCGCTGGGTCACCGAACGCACCCCTCGCCTGGCTGATCCGACACCGCCGCCAGCCCGCGACTACGAAACCCGACCCGACCACTGCGGAGCCCTCATCCACATCGCCATGGTCATGACCAGGTCACGCAGACTCACCCGAACCTGAGTTCCAAGCGGGAGACTCTCAGTCGAGGCGCCAGTCGACCGGTTCGCCGCCCTGCTCGGCCAGCAGCGCGTTCACCCGGCTGAACGGTCGTGATCCGAAGAAGCCCCGGTCGGCCGACATCGGCGACGGGTGCGCCGACTCCACCGCCGGCACCGACCCGAGCAGCGGCTTGAGCGTCTGGGCGTCCCGGCCCCACAGGACGGCCGCGAGCGGGCGGTCCCGGGCGGCGAGCGCGCGGATCGCCTGGTCGGTCACCGCCTCCCAGCCCTTGCCGCGGTGCGCCGCAGACGCGCCGGGGCGGACGGTCAGGCACCTGTTGAGCAGCAGGACGCCGCTGCGGGTCCAGGCGGTGAGGTCGCCGTGGTCGGGCGTCTCGATCCCGAGGTCGTCACGCAGCTCGCGGTAGATGTTCTGCAGGCTGCGCGGGATCGGCCGGACGTGCCGCTCGACGGCGAACGACAGCCCGATCGGGTGGCCGGGCGTCGGGTACGGGTCCTGGCCGACGATCAGCACGCGCACGTCGTCGAACGGCTGGGTGAACGCCCGCAGGATGTTCTTGCCCTCGGGCAGGTAGGTGCGGCCGGCGGCGACCTCGGCACGGAGGAACTCCCCCATCGCGGCCACCCGGTCGGCCACCGGGGCCAGCGCGTCGGCCCACCCCGCCTCGACGACCTCGGTCAGTGGACGGGCAGGCACCTGGGCAACTCTAGAGCGTGCGGGCCGGGGCGCTGCCAGCGGTCAGCTGACCGGCGCGCCACCGGAGCACCTCGCGCTGGACGCCGAGTGTGACGGCGAGGTAGAGCAGGATGCCGGCCGTCCCGAAGCCGGAGACGCCGCTGACGTGGTCCACCGCGACGTCGAGCAGCAGGTGCGACCCGAGCGACACGACCCACAGCACGCCGGTCGCGACCGTGCCGCGCCGCCAGGCCACGCCGTTCGCGTCGCGCCACAGCCGGACGGTGGTCGCCCGCCACGCGCCGAGCGCGGCACCCATCAGCAGGCCCGCCACCACCAGTACGACGCCGGCGGCGTGCACGTGGTGGCCGTGCGCGGCGTGCACGGTGTCCACCAGGCCGATGACGGCGAGCACCAGCATCAGCCGCGGCCCGGTGTCGCCGACCTGCCGGGTCCGGAGCTGGCGGGCGATCAGCCAGCCGACGACGAGGACTCCCACTGCGATGTTGGCGACCATGCTGTCACGGTGCCGCGCGCAACGGCGTCTCCGCGTCAACCCCAGGTTGGAGCCAGGGTGGAGGCGTGGCGCTCAGCGTGCCGAGCCGAGCAGTTCCGGCCCGTGCCGGATCAGGTGCTGGCGCAGCGCGGCGACCGGCGGGGTCAGCGTGCGCCGGGCCGACCAGGCCAGCGAGATCACCCGCACCGCCGCTGGCGCCCGCAGCGCGACCTCGATCGTGGCGGTGCCCGCCGCGGCGCCGCGGGGCAGGACGGAGACACCCAGCCCGGCCGAGACCAGCCCGGCCACCGTCGTCATCTCGTCGGACTCGAACGCGTAGACGAGCGGCAGGCCCGCGGCCCGCAGCAGGTCGTCGGTGAGCGTCCGGACGCCGTACCCGGCCCGCATGGTGATCATCGGGTCGGTGACGAGGTCGGTGACGGCGACGCGGCCGCGGGCAGCCAACCGGTGCCGCCGGGGCAGCACCGCGACCAGTGGCTGGCGGGCCAGCGCCCGGCTGCGCAGGTCGGGGCGGGCCGGCACCGGCGAGGCGAGTGCCAGGTCGACCCGGCCGGCCAGCACCCCGTCGAGCACCACCTCCGCCGCGTCCTGCACCAGCCCGACCGAGACGCCGGGGTGCGCGCTCCGGAAGCGGCGCAACAGCTCCGGCACGGCGCGCGGCCCCATGCTGTGCAGGAAGCCGAGGACGACGTGCCCGCTGGCCGGATCGGCGTCGGAGCGCACGGCGTCCAGGCCGGCGCGCAGCTCGCGCAGCGCCGCCCGGCCGTGTTCGGCGAGCACCGCGCCCTGTCGGGTGAGCCGCACACCGCGACCCTCGCGGACGACCAGGTCGGTGCCGAGCTCGCGGGCCAGCCGGGCGATGGTGCGGCTGACGGTCGGCTGCGGCACCCCGAGCCGGGCGGCGGCCGCGGTGACGCTGCCGGTGTCGGCCAGTGCCACGAGCTGTTCCAGCACCGGGGCGAGGCCGGACGACTCATACGTCATTGCATGATTTTATGGCTCTTTCCGTCATAGCTGCATGAACTGATCGCCGCCTAGCGTCGAGGGCGTGACGATCCCGGCAGACAGCGTGGCTATCCGGCCGACAGCGTCTGGCCCGCAGCTGCTCGCTCGCGGCACGCCGGCACTGCGCCGCCTGCAGGTCGCGATGGTGGCAGCCGGGCTGGCGTCGTTCTCCCTGCTCTACACGACGCAGGCGATGCTGCCGGACATCGGTCGCGCGTTCGGCGTGGGCGCCACTGTCGCGAGCTTGACGGTCTCGATCACCACCGGCGTGCTCGCCCTCACCGTGCTGCCGGTCTCCGCGCTGGCCGAACGGGTCGGCCGCACGCGGGTGATGGCCGTCGGCCTGGGCGTCGCCTGCCTGGCCGCGCTCGGCGCCGCGGCCTCCCCCGACCTCGGCGTGCTGCTGGCCTTCCGCGCGGTCGACGGGCTCGCGCTCGCCGGCGTCGTCGCCGTGGCCGTCGGCCACATCGGCAGTTCGGTCGAGCCGTCAACGAGCGGATCGGCGATCGGCGTCTACGTGTCCGGCACCTCGGTCGGCGGGCTGATCGGCCGGTTGGTGCCTGCCGGCGTCAGCGAGTTCGCGTCGTGGCGCTGGGCGATCGCGGCGCTCGCCGTCGTGGGCGCGATCTGCACGCTGCTGTTCGTCCGGCTGGTGCCGGCCGCGCCGGCCCGGCCCGTCGTCACCCGCGCCGCGCCGCTGGCCCACCTGCGCAACCCCGGCGTGCGGCGGATGTGCGTCATAGGGCTGCTGATCATGGGTGGCTTCGTCGGTACGTACAACTACCTGACCTACCGGCTCACCGGGCATCCGTTCGACCTGTCGACGGGCGCCACCGGCCTGGTGTTCCTGGCCTATCTGTCGGGCACCGTCAGCTCGACGGTCGCGGCCCGGCTCGCCGCCCGGCTGGGCCGCCGCCGGGTCGTGCTCGCCTCGCTCGCGATCGCTCTCGGCGGGCTGGCCCTGACACTGAGCTCGACACTGCCCCTGGTACTCGTCGGGCTCGTCGTATTCACCACCGGGTTCTTCGGCGCGCATGCCGTGGCCAGCGGTTGGACCTCGGCGCTGGCAGGGCAGGACCGCTCCCATGCGGCAGCGCTGTACCTGATGGCCTACTACCTCGGCTCGTCGATCGGCGGCGCGGCCATCGGTCTGGCCTGGTCGGCCGGCGGGTGGCCCGCCACCGTCGCCTGTGTGGCGGGGGGCTACCTGATCGCTGCCTGCACGGTGCCCGCGGCCCCGTCGACCGGGATCTCGCGGCGCTCGTCGGTGCGGCGGTCCCGCAGCTCGACCGTGCCGTCGGCCAGGCCGCGGCCGACGATGACGATGGTCGGCACGCCGAGCAGCTCGGCGTCCTTGAACTTCACGCCCGGCGAGACGCCCCGACGGTCGTCGTAGAGCACCTGCACGCCGGCCGCGGACAGCTCGTCGACCAACGTCCCCGCCGCGGCGAACACCGTCTCGTCCTTGCCGGTGGCCACGACGTGGACGTCCGCCGGCGCGACCGACCGCGGCCAGCACAGCCCCTTGTCGTCGTAGGTCTGCTCGGCGATGGCGGCCACCGCGCGGGTGACGCCGACGCCGTAGGAGCCCATCGTGATCGTCACCGGCTTGCCGTTCTGGTCCAGCGCGGTGAGGCCGAACGTGTCGGCGTACTTGCGGCCCAGCGCGAAGACGTGGCCGAGCTCGATGCCGCGGGCGATCTCCAGCGGATGGCCGCAGCGGGCGCAGCGGTCGCCGTCGCGGATCTCGACCGCGCCCAGCTCGCCGTCGGGTGTGAAGTCGCGGCCGCGGACGACGAACGCCGCGTGCCGGTCGGCGACGTTGGCCCCCGTCACCCAGGCGCTGCCCTCGACGACCAGCGGGTCGACGACGTAGCGGATGCCGGACGCGGACTCCTCGCCGAGCACCTGCGGGCCGATGTAGCCCTTGACCAGCACCGGGTGCCTGGCGAGATCGGCCGGACCGGCCTGCTCGACCTCGACCGGTTCGAGCTGCCCGCCGATGCGTTTGAGGTCGACCTCGCGGTCACCGGGCACGCCGACGACGAGCAGCGACCACTGCGTCTCCCCCGGCGCGCGGGTGCGCAGCACGACGTTCTTCAGCGTGTCGGCGCCGGTGAACGGCTCGTTGCGCAGGCCGAGGGCGTTCAGCCGCTCGACCAGCGTGTCGATGGTGGGGGTGTCGGGAGTGTCGAGCACCTGCTCGGCCGGGTGACTCGTGGGGTCGTGTGGAACAGGCGCGGCGATGACGACGGCCTCGGTGTTGGCGGCGTAGTCGCAGTTGGTGCACTGGACGAAGGTGTCCTCACCGGACGCCGCCGGGCCGAGGAACTCCTCCGAGGCCGAGCCGCCCATCGCGCCGGACATCGCGAAGACGATCTTGTACGTCATGCCCATGCGGGTGAAGATCCGCTCGTAGGCGTCGCGGTGGGCGCGGTAGCTCGCCTGCAGGCCCTCGTCGGTGAGGTCGAAGGAGTAGGAGTCCTTCATGATGAACTCGCGGCCGCGCAGGATGCCCGCCCGCGGCCGCGCCTCGTCGCGGTACTTCGTCTGGATCTGGTAGAGCGCGAGCGGGTAGTCCTTGTACGACGTGTACTCGCCCTTCACCAGCAGGGTGAACAGCTCCTCGTGCGTCGGCGCGAGCAGGTAGTCGGCCCGCTTGCGGTCCTGCAGGCGGAACAGCGTGTCGCCGTAGTCGTTCCACCGGCCGCTCTGCTCGAAGATCTCCCGCGGGATCACGGCCGGGAAGTGCACCTCCTGCGACCCGATGCCGTTCATCTCCTCGCGGATGATCGCCTCGATCCGCTCCAGCACGCGCAGGCCGAGCGGCAGCCAGGAGTACATGCCCGGCGCCACCCGGCGGACGTACCCGGCGCGGACGAGCAGCTTGTGGCTGGGGACCTCGGCGTCGGCCGGGTCGTCGCGCAGGGTACGCAGGAACAGGGTCGACATCCGCAGGGGCGTGCTCATGAGGAGCAGGCTATCGGCGGGCGGAAACGCGCATGCGGGCCGCGGTGACCCGGCTCGCGGCCTGCCTTCCGTAGATTCGACGCCGTGCCCCACCACGACCTCGTCATCATCGGCTCCGGCTCCGGGAACTCGATGTTCACCCCCGAGCTCGAGCACCTCGACATCGCCCTCGTCGAGGAGAACACCCGCTGGTTCGGCGGGACGTGCCTCAACGTCGGCTGCATCCCGACGAAGATGTTCGTCTACCCCGCCGAGATCGTCACCAAGGTCGAGGAGGGCGAACGGCTCGGCGTCCACGGCACGCTGCCGCGGCCGGACTGGCCGGCGATCCGCGACCGCATCTTCGGCCGCATCGACGCCATCTCCGCCGGCGGCCGCGACTACCGGCTGTCCGGCACACCCAACGGCACGCTGTACGAGGCACACGCGTCGTTCACCGGCCCCAAGCAGCTGCAGCTGTCCACCGGCGAGACGCTCACCGCCGACCGGATCGTGCTGGCCGCCGGGTCGCGGGCCACGGTGCCCGACGTCGTCGCCTCCTCCGGCGTCGCGTTCCACACCTCCGACACCGTCATGCGGCTCGACGCCCTGCCGCAGCGGCTGATCGTGCTGGGCGGCGGCTACATCGCGGCCGAGTTCGCGCACGTCTTCTCCGCCTACGGGGTGCAGGTCACGGTCGTCGCGCGCAGCGGGCTGCTGCGGCACCAGGACGAGGAGATCAGCGCGCGGTTCACCGACGCGGTGCGCGAGCGGTGGCACCTGCGCACCGGCGTCACACCGACCGCTGTTCGTCAGGGGCGCGGCGGCATCGACATGTCGCTGTCCGACGGCACGACGGTGTCCGGCGACGTGCTGCTGGTCGCCACCGGCCGGGTGCCGAACGGCGACCGGCTCGACCTCGCCGCCGCCGGCGTGGACGTGCACCCCGACGGGCGGGTCGTCGTCGACGCCTACCAGCGCACCACCGCGGCGGGCGTGTGGGCACTCGGCGATGTCAGCTCCGAGCATCAGCTCAAGCACGTCGCCAACCACGAGCAGCGGGTGGTCGCGCACAACCTCGCGCACCCGGACGACCTGATCGCGGCCGACCACCGCTTCGTCCCGTCCGCCGTGTTCACCCACCCGCAGCTCGCGTCGGTCGGGCTCACCGAGGCGCAGGCCCGCGCGGCCGGCCTGGACGTCGCGGTCACGGTCCAGGAGTTCGGCAGCACCGCCTACGGCTGGGCGATGGAGGACCAGACCGGCATCTGCAAGCTGATCGCCGACCGGGCCAGCGGCCAGCTGGTCGGCGCCCACCTGATGGGTGAGCAGGCGTCGGTGCTGATCCAGCCGCTCATCCAGGCCATGTCGTTCGGGCTGGACGCCCAGCAGATGGCGCGCGGGCAGTACTGGATCCACCCCGCGCTGACCGAGGTCGTCGAGAACGCCCTGCTCGGCCTGGACGGCTGAGCGCTCTACCCTCGCGGGGTGGGCAACTTCCGGGCCCGGACGCTCGGCTCCAACACCGAGCTGTTCACGCTGCCGCTCGACCGCCCGCTGGCGCAGTGGGAGGACCCGCGGATCGTGCACGTGCCGCGCGGCCTGTCCCGGCACGTCGTCCGGTTCGTCGACCTCGACGGCGAGATCTTCGCGATCAAGGAGGCCACCGACCGCTTCGTGCTGCGCGAGCACGGCCTGCTGCGGTCGCTGCAGGAGCGCTCCGTGCCGTCCGTCGAGCCGTTCGGCACCGTCTCCGAACGCACGGACGACGACGGCGACGAGCTCGGCGGCCTGCTCGTCACCCGGCACCTGCGCTACAGCCAGCCCTACCGCGCGCTGTTCACCGGCCGGGAGATGCCGCAGCTGCGCCTGCGGCTGCTCGACGCGCTGGCCGGGCTGTTCGTCCGGCTGCACCTGGCCGGCTTCTACTGGGGCGACTGCTCGCTGTCGAACACCCTGTTCCGGCGCGACGCGGGCGCGCTGGCCGCCTACCTCGTCGACGCCGAGACCGGCGAGCTGCATACGCTGCTGTCCGACGGCCAGCGCGCGCACGACCTCGACATCGCCCGGATGAACATCGCCGGTGACCTCGTGGATCTGCAGGCCGCGGGCCTGGTCGACCCCGCGCTGGACGTGGTCGAGCTGACCGACCTCGCGCAGTCGCGCTACGAGTCGCTGTGGCACGAGCTGACCCAGGACGTCACGATCCCGCGCGGCGAGAACTACCTGATCAACCAGCGGCTGCGCCGGCTCAACGACCTCGGCTTCGACGTCGGCGAGATGACGCTGACCACCACGCCCGACGGGCAGCTGGCGCTCAAGTTCGACCCGCAGGTGGTCGACGCCGGGCACCACCAGCGGGTGCTGTTCGAGCTGACCGGGCTGCGCGTGCAGGCCAATCAGGCGCGGGCGCTGCTCGCTGACCTGTGGCGTTACAAGGCGAAGTGGGAGGACGGCGTCGGCCACCCGGTGCCCGACGACCTCGCCGCGCGCCGGTGGCTGGACGAGAAGTTCTACGCCACGCTCGCGCTCGTGCCGCCGGAGCTGCGGGCCAAGCTGCCGGACGCCGAGCTGTTCCACGAGATCAGCGAGCACCGGTGGCTGCTGTCCGAGGACCTCGGCGCCGACGTCGGGCGGCAACGGGCCGTCACGTCCTACATCGAGTCGGTGCTGCGCGACCTGCCCGACACGAGCGTCGACCTGTCCTCCGGCCCGCCGACCGAGGAGTTCGAGCCGATCTTCGAGTAGCGGTCAGGCCTGGACGAGGTAGAACGCCATGCCCTGGTCGTCGGTGCAGGTCGCCGTCAGCCCGTACGGCTGCTGCTCGGGGTCGGTGGATGTTCCGCCGGCGGCCCGCACCGCGGCCACGGCGGCAGCGAGGTCCGCGACGATCCACTGCGGCACCACGGTGGCGTGCGCGTGACCACCGGCCAGCCCGGTCATCGGCGCGGGGCCGGAGACCTGCCAGCCGTCGTCGATGCGACCGGGCTCGAAGGTCCAGCCGAGCACCGCGCCGTAGAAGGCGCGGGCGCGCGCCGAGTCGCCGACCTGCAGGGTGAGGTAGGAGATGTCGCCCGGCCGGCTCCCGTTGACGGGCGGCGGCGGCCCGGCCGGCTCGGGGTCGGTGGCCCAGAGCGCGAACCGTGTGCCCTGGTCGTCGGTGCAGTCGACCACGCGGCCGAAGGGCTCCTCGGCGATCTCGCCGGCTTGGCCGCCGGCGTCGAGCACCCGGTCGCGCGCGGCCTCGAGATCGTCGACGGCCCAGCAGCAGAACAGCGTCGGCGTGCCCTCGCCGGCGTACAGGCCGGTGTGGACTGCCGTGCCCTCGACCAGACCACGCTCGCCGTAGGTCCAGCCCAGGACCGCGCTGTAGAACCGGCGGGCCCGCTCCGGGTCAGGTACCCAGAGCGAGGCGTAGGCGAGGTCGCCGTGCCGCGGGGCGAACGCACCGCTGTGCTCGACGAGCGGGGAGGTCAGCCCCCACCTGTGCCCGAACGGGTCGACGATCCACGCCATCCGCTGGCCGTACCCGTCGTACGGCGGGCGGTCCCCGCTCGCCCCGCGGTCGATCGCCCGGGCGCGAACGCTGTCGGTGTCGTCCACGGGCAGCATCAGGCTCACCGGCGACTCCCCCGGCCGCGGCGCCGTCACGCCGATCTCCGGGTGCGCCTCGGCCAGGTACAGCACGCCGTCGCCGACGAACAGCTCGGCGTGGCCGATGCGCCCGTCCGGCATCTCGATCGGCTCACCGACGACGGTCGCGGCGAACACCTCGACGTACCAGGAGATGGCGGCGCGCGCGTCGGCGACGGCGAGGTACGGCACGGCGGCCGGGCGCGGGCGATCATCAGTGGGTGTCTGGGCGGTCACGGGGACCACTCCTCTCGGCAGGGCCAGCGCGCGCTCGACGCGGGCGCGCAGGCGGCGGGCGAACACGGGGTCGGGGGCCGCCGGCGTGACCGGCTCACGCAGCTGCTCGAACGGGTCACTCATCGGCTTGCCCCCCTTCGCTGTAGACGGATCGGAACTCGCGGCGTGCCCGGACGAGCAGCGCCTCGGTGGCGTGCACGGTGCGGTCGAGCAGCGCGGCCACCTGCGGCACCGACAGATCGTCGACGTAGCGCAGGGTCAGCGCGGCCCGGTGCTGCGGGGCAAGGTGGTCGAGGGTGTCGCGGGCGCGCAGTGCGTCCAGGTGGGCGTCCCACGGGTCGTCCGCTGTCGGTGTCGGCTCGGTGGCCACGGCCCGCAGGTTGCGCTGCTCACGCGTCTGGCGGCGCCAGTGGTCGGCCAGCTTGTGGCGGGCCACCCCGATCAGCCAGGCGACGTCCATGCGCGGCGGCGGGGCGCGACGCACCGAGTCCACGGCCGCGAGGAACGTCTCCGACGTCAGGTCCTCGGCCACCTCCCGGCGGCCACAGCGGCGCAGCAGATAACCGTAGACCTGCGGCAGAGCGGGACCGTACAACGCCAGCAACGCGGTGCCCGCGTCGTCGGCTGGAGCGCTCATCCCGTCCACACCCTCATCGTCGTCGCCCACGCCAGAACTCCGACGGTCGGCCCACGCGGAATCCCGTGGCAGTCAAGCGTGTGCCCCCGGTGGGGGTCGAACCCACACTGAATCGCTTTTAAGGCGACTTCCTCTGCCGATTGGGATACAGGGGCTCGCGGGTGT
>Ga0164242_10010198_pt1 | contig 10076 bp, 7 predicted proteins | sample OricomgcompostMG_FD_108783 | JGI IMG/M metagenome (GOLD analysis project Ga0164242, IMG submission 108783) | Miracle-Growth compost microbial communities from Emeryville, California, USA - Original compost - Miracle growth compost (MG) ... | reverse complement strand
ACTGGGATCTGGCAGACAGCGTTGTCCGGGAATTTACCGATCGCACAAACAGTGCATACCGCGTGTATCCGGGCGATACATTTCAGTGCCTGTCGCACCGCTCTCTGGGAGACTGCGTGCAGAGCAACCCCGTCGATATCGTCACAGCGGAGGGCCAACCTCTGTTGCAATGTTCGATCGAGATTCTGACCGGCACAAATGTCATCCTGAAGGTTGCCACGGTCGACGGCAGCCCGATCCCCAATTGCTGGAAGCTTTCCTCTCCTGCCGCAGATCTGCTGTCTGAAGGCAGCCTGCAGCGACAATTACCCACGATGAGTGACCAGGCAGCGGGTGTCGCACGTTTGAAGAACTGGATGCCGGATCTGGAAATCAGCGACGAACTGCTTCCCTGGATCGAGGTGTTTTCGCCGGCCCGCGACTCGTCGATCCGTCAGTTGTCCGAATTGTTGCGGTCTCCCCTCCCACCCTCTTTCGAGGAATTCCTGAAGGTCACCGATGGAATCCTGATCGGAGAGTCGTACCTGGAGGGGACGCGTCTGCAGGAGAATGTTTCAGACTACCTGACGTTGCCGTTCCGTGGAATGGTCGTCTGTGGCGATGTCATCAACGGACTTGATGACGGGTTCTATTTCATGTCACTCGATCATCTGTCGGACGGGCAAATCTGGCACGCCAGCATGTATGGAGAGGTGCAGGTTGCCTTCCCGACGCTGCGCGAATTCCTGTCCGCACAATTCGGTCTGCTTCTGGAACGCTACCAAAAATTTCTACCGGTGCTTGCAACTGCGACCCGAAATTCTGGCTGACGCGTCAAGGCCGGTCTGCTGATCCAGCAACCTGTCATTTCACACCCGAGCTGCCCCGGAAGGCACCCCCGACACCGATCAGTTCCGGGTGCCGGGCCACTTTATCCGCAAAAATCCGCAAGTCCTTGATCGTGGGATCCAGGTTCTTCAGCAGCGTCTGCAGGGTCGCCGCCGATTCGTTCATGTTCCGGTACAACTGCGGATCGGTGGCCAGCAATCGCAGTGTACCGTCGTTGTCGTTAATGGCTTTCGAGAACTGGCTCAACTCGGCCAGCAGAACTTCCAGATTGGTGATACTCCCTTCGAGCTTGACGGCGATGGTCTCGCTCCGCTCGGCGAGCGGTTTGGTCATCTGCTGCAGGTTCGACAGGTTCTGATCGACTTTGACGATCGCCGAATTAATGGCCAGAATGGTCCGCCGGGTGTCCATCACAATTTTGGGCATGGCTTCGAGGGTGACCCGCAGAGCTTCTTCGGTCTTGGGGTCCGACAGCAGTTTGTTGGTGCTGCGCATCACCAGGGTAAACTGATGCAGCGACTCGGCCGCCTGCTCGACGACCAGGTCCAGGTTCCCCCGCCGGGTGTCGATCAGATCGTTGACGCTTTTGGCGACCAGGCCCCATTCGTTGCTGGTCTTGGCAAATGAATTCAGAGTTTCTGTCAACGTCCCTTCCAGCCGGGCCACCATTTTCAGCGGGTCTTCGGCGGCGATGCCTTCGATTTTCGCACCCGGCACGTATGCCTTGCGGCTGGTTCCGGGAGAGAACTCCAGCGAAGCGTCGCCCAGAATGGTGCGGACCAGCAGCGGCCGGCTGTCCGACCGTAACGGAAACCGCTCTTTAACGTCGATGATGACGGTCACGCCCCCCTTCTCTTCGTCGAACAGCACCTTCCGTACGGTGCCGATGCCGACGCCATTTTTACGGACAGGGGTCCCCGGCTGCACTCCGGGTGCCTCGGTAAAATGGATGGTCAGGCTGTAGGCCGGTTCGAGAAACCACCGCATTTCGCCGAACCGAAAGATCAGCGTGACTGTCGCCGCAAACGCCGCAATGACCAACAGGCCCACTCGAAACTGAAGCTGGTTTTCCGTCATATCTCTCGCATCCTTGCGTTAACGCGTGTCTGTCGGGCGACAGGGGGCCTTCCCGTTCTGTACATCAGGCGGCCGCCAGTTCCTTCAGTCGCTCGCCCGCCTGTCCGTGGACGAACTGGCTGACGCGCGGGTCACTTGAGGTAAAGGCCCCTTCCGGTGGCCCGTCGTAAATGACCTGCGACTCGTCCCCCTGCAGTCGGGGGTGCGGGTACAGCATGATCACCCGGTCGGCCACTTTACGAACGGTGGTCATGTCGTGGGTGACCACCACACTGGTGACCGGTCGGTCGCGGCGGACCTGGAGAATCAGTTCATTGATCACGTCGCTCATAATCGGGTCGAGCCCGGTGGTCGGTTCGTCGTACAGCATGATTTCGGGCGACAGTGCCAGCGCCCGGGCCAGCCCGACCCGTTTCCGCATTCCCCCCGACAGTTCGGCGGGTTTTTTCGGACAGACCGACGATGGCAGGCCGACTTCGTGCAGCCGCTCGTGAACGATTTTCCGAATCTCCGCTTCCTTCAATAGGGTATTCTGCCGCAGCCCGAACGCCACGTTTTCGTAGACATCGAGACTGTCGAACAACGCGGCCATCTGAAACACGTACCCGAACCGCAACCGCTCGCGGGTCAGCTCATTTTCGCTGCGGTCCGCCAGCGGTCGACCCTCCAGCAGCACTTCGCCGGCCGAAGGGGTCAGCAGCCCGATCATCAGCTTCATGGTGACGCTTTTGCCGCAGCCGCTTTCGCCGATGACCGCCACGGTCTGCCCGACTTCAATGGCAAACGAGATATTGCGGAGCACGTACTGCTCGCCGAATTGGCGATGAATTCCCCGCAGTTCGATGATCGGCATACTCGACGACATTACATCCTCTGAAATTAATCGCGACCAGGCAGGCGGCAGGGCCTACACCGGCCACAGCATCATGTACAGCGCGTTGACCGCCAGCACCAGAATCAGATCCAGCACCAGAATCGCCACAAACGAATACACGAATGCTTCGGTGGCGGCTTTCCCCACTCCTTCGGCCCCCGCCGAACAGCGGAACCCGCGGTGACAGGCGACCACGGCAATCGCCGCTCCGAAAAATATCGACTTCACAATTCCGCTCAGCAGTTCGTACGACCCCAGAAAGCTTTCGGTATGGTTCCAGTAGTGCCGGTTGTTGATCATCAATACCTGGGTACTGAAGGCCCAGCCCCCCACCACGCCGGCCAGGTCGGCCATCGCCGTCAATGCGGGAATCAGCAGCACGCAGGCCACCAGCCGGGGGACCGCCAGGTAGTGGACCGGGTTCGCCCCCAGGGCCTGCAGGGCGTCCATCTGTTCGGTAATCCGCATGGTCCCCAGTTCCGCGGCCATGGCACTGCCGATTCGTCCGGCCAGCATCGTGGCTGCCAGCACCGGCCCCAGTTCCTTGACCAGCGACGTATTAATGACGGCACCGAGGTTGGTCTCGAAATGCATCATTTTGAACTGCGCATAACTCTGCGCAGAAATCACCATCCCGATAAACGCACCGGTAATGACCACGACCGGCAAGCTCTGCACCCCGACCTGGTACATGCACTGCAGCAGCACACCCCGGCGTGGCAGCCGTCGGCAGAGCCAGCTCAGCATGTTGGCGAAAAACAGAGCCGTATCGCCCACACCCCGTACCGATTCGAGCGTCAGGCGTCCAATTTTCTGGACAAAACCTTCCCGCCGGGTGGAGGTGATATCGATCGACATTGGCTGCGTCCCTGCAGTGACAATTCCGTGGTCCCCTGTACGGGCCGCAACTTACCGGATTTGACAGAGCCTGACGAGACCAGTTCGGTCGCAAAGAGTTCCGGGAGCTGGAATTGGCGACAGCTCCACCATCTCCGGCGGATTACACCCGGCGACGCTGCTTCCGCCCCTTCGAAAAACTGTCGATCACCATGTTCCCCAGGTCCTGCGCGTTGCAGTACGCCGCCACCCCGCCCGAAACCGCCGCCATCTGCTCCACGAAATTCACCAGCCCCAGGTAAAAATAATCTTCAATCAACGCAAAGCTCGACAGGTGAATCCCCTCATTGGCACACCGCTGAACCTCGGCCAATGTCATCCGGGCGGTCTTCTCGGCGGGGGGATAAATCAGCACGACCTCCCGCCCTTCCACATGCGCGGTCGGCTCTCCATCGGTGATGGTAATGATCTGCCGATTTGCGGCAGGCTGCCGACGTAACAACCGGCGGGCGAACTGCAGCCCCGCCTGAATGTTCGTGAAATGCTCGGGGACAAACTCCGGCGGCTGGTCGAGGTTGATCCGCAGGTGAACCCGGGAATCGAAAATGCTGACCGGTTTCGGAGCCGAATACAGCAACTGCCGTTCGGTGAGCTGCGTGGCATACGTGTAGAAGCCGACGAACTGCAGGGTATCGCCCTGGTAGCGGCCGCGGACCAGCGACTGCAGTGCCAGCGCCACCTGTTTGGCCTGGCCGAATTTGCCGTAGCGGGCCATGCTGCCCGACATATCGATCAGCACGACCGTTGCACAAGAGGTCTGGTATTCGGTGTCGTACACCACCAGGTCGTCTTCGGAGATGTGGACCGGCGAACCGCCTCCCTGCCGGTGCAACGCGTTCCGCAGGGTCTCGTGCATGTTGAGGTTGGCGACCGGGTCGCCATATTCGTACGGTTTCGAATCTTCGTGCAGGGTCTGACCTGCGCCGCGGAATTCGGTTTCGTGTTTGCCGGCGACATCTTTGCGGGCAATCTGGAACAGATCATCGAGTGCCCGATTTTCGAGCCGGCGGATACCGCGGGGGGTGACCTGGAACCGGCCCTCGGTGTCCTTCTCGATGTATCCGTTCTGGATCAGCAGCTTGAGGACGTCGGGGTTTTCGTCTTCCAGCCGTTCGAGAGAGGGGAGCACTTCGTCCCCGTAGTTCAGAAGGTATTCCCCCAACTGGTCGAAGAGGCTGTCGGCGGACTGCGGCGAGAACTGCTGGGAGCCGTCGTAGCGGGAGTATTCGAAGCTCGGCATGCGGAGACACCCAAATGGAAAGGGCAGACCTGCGGAGTGGAACGCTGCTGCATTATAGGAGATATCGCGGCTGGTGTTCAGTCTCTCGCTTCGAGTTGCAGATTCGGAGGGGGGGGCGATTTTTTCGGCTCAGCCCGAAAAAATAGAGAGTCGAGGAGAGAGAGTAGAAAGTAGAGGATCTGGTTCTCAGATTACGCAGATTTCCGCAGATTGCAGAAGCCGATTGCGAAAAACAGTAACCACGAATCGATGCGAATGAACACGAAGCGTAGGTCAGGCTGTGCCCACCAATGAAGGATGAAGGATGAAGGATGAAAAACACTAACCCGAAGCGCCAGCGAGGAGCCCCGGGGCAGACGACGTACGTTTACGTATGAAAGCGGAGCGGCGCGAGCCGCCAAAGTAGCAGGCACGCTCCGTCGTGCCGTTCGCTCAGGTTAGTACGACGACCCTGTTGTCATGTGAAATGCAGTGGCCGGTCAGTCACAATGGTACACATATCGCCAGGAACGGTTCTGGCTGCAACCTCACCCGCCCTTCGTGGCCCCAAAGAAAGCTCACGGCTCCAGCTCCGCTTTGTTGCGTGGAGAGGGGGTTTGTCGCGCGTGTGACAAAACGAACGTCGTCTGGCCATGAACACCGCGGTCGCTAACGATACCGGCTCGTTGAGCTAACCTCGAAAACTTCTGTGACTGATTCCCTCCCTCACAGGAACAAAATCCGGATCAACTCGCCGTGAGTTAAATCAATATGATATCACTATGGTTTAATTGATGACACTGCCGCGTAATGTCCGGGACGGATGTCATTGGCGGTCATTATTCGCAACATATGTAACAATAATTACTTGCGATGAAATTTATCACACGCAAAATCAATCTGGCACATGACCTGCATTATTCCCGTTTCGTTCGCTTCATCACGAAGCCAACTGCAATCAGGCAAACTTGCGACTGTTCACTGCAGACCGGAGACGAAACCATGACTTTCAGGATGATGTACCCGCTGGCTTTTGGTGCAATGGTACTGGCTGGATTCGCTGGCTTCGATGTTTCCGAGGCCCGGGCCGACCATCGCTTTACTCACGCCCCTCGTCGAACGATCGACTTTCTCAACCAGTCGACGTTTCAACTGGTGCAGGATATTGCCGCCACGCAGCCCGGCAATCGTCATGCCCTGCGAGACAGCCGGCAACTGTACCAGTCGGTGCAGCACCTGCAGAAAATGATGGCCGGTCGCAACCTGACCATGAACCACGCGCGTCGCGATGTGACCGAAATCCAGAATCACCTGCAGCACCTGCAGACGACACTTGGCCGATCGGGGATGCATCCCCGAGTCAGTCGGCAGTTGATGGAAATCCAGCGGCAGACATTCGCGCTGGAACGGGAACTGGCGTACGGTCGTCCGCCTTCGGGTCGGCCGGGGCGGTATCCGTCTGCAGCTCCGGTGGGCCAGTTCGGCTGGCAGACCCCGGGCTCGCACGGAATGATCCAGTTCAGCATCCGCAACTGATCGCGTGACCGCGACCGAAGTTTCCGGCGGAGGCCGATCACGGACTCCGCAACAGAAAGATTCACCGGCTCCGTGAAGGAGGTTTCCTCAACCCTGGCATCACCGAACCTTCTTCCGGAGCCGTTTATCATAAAGAGCTGCCCCGCACCTGTGGCGGGGCAGTTTCGTTGTTTGAATGGGGTTGCTTCCGATTCCGTAACGGCACTTCGACAGGAATCTCACGCCCCAGTTTGTGCAGTTTATCGCGATCGCCAACGTTGGTCTTGCGACACATTCCCCTTTGCAGTAATTATCCCGCCGCACCGCTGAGGTGCTCCTTTCACGTGCTGGTCTTTCGCCGGTGCTCTCTCTCCAAATCTTATGCTCCGTTTTCCCCGGGCTTGCAAGGATGCTGCCGATGGGATTGGTTTCGTGGTTTCTTCCATTGACGTTGAGTCTGGCCGTGCTGGCCGGCTGCGCGTCAATGTCGAAGGGGACTTCATTCGCAGATGTCGAGCCCAAAAACCCGGCTTCGGTCACCGGTGTGGGAGACAAGCTGAGCTACAAACGCGATGCCGACAAATCCGCCAGCCGCGAGCTGCTTGCCAAATCCGGGACCGCGGACCGGAAAACCGACAAAGCTACTGATCAGGACGCGGGCACGTCGGATGCCGACGACGCCGGCAAATCGCAGGTGAAAACCGGCGAACACGATGCGGCCACCCTGGCCCTGATCAACCAGGAATTACAGGATGCCACTCCGGAAGAACGGGTCGCGTTGTACCGTGAGCTGAAAGGCCAGCGCCCCGATATTGTCCGCCAGATTCTGCGTGTCCGCCGGGTCGGTATGAATTACCGCGACGAAGAAACGCTGGCCGATGGCAAAAAACCGGCCGAAAACCGGCCTGAATCCGAGAGCTCTTCCGAACCTGAGACCCGCCTGGCGCGTCTCGACCAATCCGCGGACATGACCGAGGCCGAGGGGGACAACTCACCACCACCGTCGACGGTCCGGCTCCGCGAATCGTTCGATTCTCCCACGGCTCCCCGATCGACCGCCCAGCAGCGCGCCGCTGCCTTGCTGGCCAGTGAATCTCCCACCGATCCGCAGTCTCCTCCGATCTCGCAGGTCGGCTATGCCCAGGTGGCAGAAACCGAACCTGCAACCACCGGGCATAGTGTCGGTTTCAAGCCCGATTCGGGCTCGATCACCAGCGGCGATGCCTGGCAGTCCATGACCGGCACCGCGACAACTTCCAACTCGACAACGACCAACGTAACAACGACTAACGCGACAAACACCGGGACCGAACCCCCGGGTGCCGCCCGGCTCGACTGGGAAACCAGCTCCCCCACCACACTGGCCGCTGAACCGGGGTTTGCCAAAGTCGGTGGCACGCCAGCCGGAACGCTCGCTGAGACTCAACTGGCCGATGCCTCGGCGGTTCCTCAGGCAACCGCCCCGGCCACTCCCTCGGTGACCAGTACGCTGATGGCGGGATTGCAGCGGGCGACTTCGAACCTGCCGGGGATCGCCGGCACGAAAACGCCTCCGCCAGCGACTGCCACCGTCTCCGTGGCGACCTCCAAACTGAGCTGGAATGAACATCTGGCGCAGATGATTGCCGAGTCGGAGCAGGAAGTCGCGGGATTAAAGCCCGGGACCAACGAAATGGAACGCCAGGCCTATCTCGAAAAGCATGTTTACCTGCGGATGCTGTACCTGATGAGCGGTCAGCAGGAGCGGGCTCTGCAGGCGATACCCGGCATCGGTGCTGCCGACCAGGAATTCTGGCAGCAGACGTTCTGGGGGATTGCCAACTACTTCGATACGAAAAACATTCCCTCGGGTTCCGACCGGGCTGCCCAGACGGTGACGCAGTTCACAACCGCCGTCCTCCGCCTGCAGCAGCGGGCCAACCTCGAACTGCGAAACGTGGCGTTCTGTCATAAAATTGCCAGCTTCGGCAACTACGATCGCTTTCCCAAAGACGAATTCAGCCCCGGGCAACCCGTGCTGCTGTATGCGGAACTCGGGAACTTTCACAGCGAACCAACCGCCGATGGCCAGTTCCGCACGATCCTCAAATCGACGCTCGAAATCTACAGGCCGGGAAGCCAGGGAGAACTCGTAGAACGCCTGGAGTTCCCGGCGACCGAAGACATCTGCCGCAATCACCGCCGTGACTACTTCCACAGTTACGAGTTCACCATTTCCCCCAAACTCAGCCTGGGGCCGCACGTCCTGAAACTGACGGTCGAAGACCAGTTGAGCCGGAAGGTTGCCACGTACTCGATGAACTTCATGGTGAAATAACCGCTAAAACAGCGGTGTGCGGCCCAGTTTCCGCCGGGTGACCGACCACTGCCCGGCATGCATCAGCCAGTGCGAGGCCTGCATGCTGAAGGCGTGCCCGACCGTTTTCAGAAAGCTGCTGAACTGCTCGGGAGCGGGTTTGTCGAGGTCGGCTTCGCTCATCCCTTCGAGAGCCTTGCGGATCGCCGACCACTGCTCCTCGTAGGCGTTCATGTACACCTGTTTCGTATGGAACGCTGCCGGGTCGTCGAGGGCCGCAGTCTCTGTCGTGTATTTCCCGGCGAAATCGGCGGGCAATGCCGGCAGCACACCCGGGGCGACCCCGTCCACGATGGAATAGCCCGACTGCAGCAGATGCCCCAATTGCCAGGCAATGTGGTTGGCCCCGGGAACCGGACGGACCAGCAGGTCGGCATCGGTCAGATCCGACAGATACATGTTGGTAATCATGCTGGCATCATCGAGCGAAAGCTGAATGGCTTGATGGGCGTTCATAGCGGAGCACCTTCCAGAACAAATGACTCGGGCAGGGACAGGACAGTCGCCGCGACTTCTTCGATCGCGGATTCGTCAGGCTCCCCGACATTCTGATTGGTCCACCAGAGGAGCCTGGCAATAGTGAACTAATGTACACAATCGGCAGTGGGTGTCAACTCTCGAACCGCGAACCGCGGGCAATTTCGTCTTTCGTCGAGTCTCTTCTGGCCCCTGTTACCGGGCGGGATCCGCAACAGGGAGCGCTGACAACCGGTCAATCGTCGTCGTCTTCCTCGTCTTCCAGCGGCGGAGGGGCTTCCATCGACAACTGATACAGCAGCGGATCGCTCCCGCCGGGCTTCGTTCCGGTCTTCTCGAAGGACTCCAGTTCGCCCAGCAGTTCTTTGGTATCCGGTTCTTCAGGGTCGAGCCGCTGCAACTGTTCGAGCACGGCCCGGCAATCGTCCAGTTTCCCCAATGTGGCCAGGCAGCGGGCCAGTCCTCGCCCGGCACGAAAGAACTCGGCATTCAGCGGAAAGCGGACCAGCAGCCGTCCCCGGAATTTCGCCGGCAGCAACTGCAGCACGCTTTCGTACGCAAACCCGTAATGTCCCCGGGCCAGCGACAGATCTTCTTCCTGAACGGCCAGATCTCCCAGCAGGTTGTGCGCCTCGATAAACCCCTGGCAGTCGGCGACCAGGTACAGCAGTTCATCGCGTGCAATTTCCCCCTCGTCGGCCGCAATCATCGTGTGCACTTCGTCGAGGTCATCCAGCCGGTCGCAGGCGCACTGCGGCGATGTCAACTGAAAAACCCCGGGACGGGTTTCCACGAGCGTCAGCCGGGCGGCATCGCGTTTCACGTCGCGTTTT
>Ga0164242_10010197_pt1 | contig 10079 bp, 6 predicted proteins | sample OricomgcompostMG_FD_108783 | JGI IMG/M metagenome (GOLD analysis project Ga0164242, IMG submission 108783) | Miracle-Growth compost microbial communities from Emeryville, California, USA - Original compost - Miracle growth compost (MG) ... | reverse complement strand
CCTCGACCTCGTCGTCGTTCCGTGAGATCGGTCAAACGGTCCTTCCCACGCGCTGGGAAGGACCGTTTGACCGATCTCACGGAACGACGACGAGGTCGAGGAACGCCCGCAGATGCTCTGCCACATTCACCTCGTCGGGCTGCAGAAGCCACTGCAGCTGGATGCCGTCCCACAGCGCAACGAGAGTTCCTGCCGCCAGCCGCGGGTCCACTCCCTCCCGCAGCCTGCCTGCATCACGCAGCCGCTCGAACTCCCCCGTGTACTCATCGCGCAGCATCGAGAACCGATCAACGAAGTAGTCGCGCCCAGGATGCCCCGTGGTGGTCGACTCCGCCGAGAGCACTGAATACAACGCGATGAGCCCTGGAATGTTCTCATTCGCGCGCGCTTGGGCCACGACATGCCCAAGAAACTCGTCTCTGCCTCCGCCGCTATCACTGGAGCCGAGCCCGACCCCATCTGCATCACGCTGCTCGAGGAGCGCGAGCAGCAAGCTTTCCTTCGTCGGGAAGTGGTGCATCAGGTTCGACAGGCTCATCTCGGCGACCGTCGACACTTCGCGCAGCGAGCTCGCGTGATAGCCGCGCGCCGCGAACACCTCGTGAGCCGCGTCAAGGATGTGCCTGCGTCGCTCCGCCGTCTTGGCATATGGCCCACGAGGCCCCTGGGGCGGGTTCGCGGTCGAGGGTTTTGAGGTCATCATCCATCCCGGATATGTCCGGCGAGCTCATCGGGTGGCACCAGTATCCCACAGGCGAAACCGCATGATCTCAAATTAGGTCACTTACACCGTTTTCATGTTACAGTCGTCCCGCTGCCCTCGAACAGGGGCCGCACAGACGCACAGCACCCACGACGAAGTGAGGAACGATGGCACCAGAACATCGAATGAATCTGTCTCGACGCGGCCTCCTCGGACTCGGCCTGAGCGCGGGCGCGACGGCGTTGCTGGCCGGATGCTCGTCCCCAGGAACCACATCGGTGAACTCGGCGCCCGTGATCCGCCCGGCAAGCGGCGAGAAGGTCACGCTCACGTACTGGGCATGGTTGAAGGACCTGCAGAACGTCTGCGACATCTGGAATGCGAAGAATCCCAACGTGCAGGTCAATGCCGTCTGGATCCCTGGCGGCAACGGCGGCGGCTACCAGAAGATGCATTCGGCTCTCGCGGCGGGCGGCGGCCCCGATCTCGCCCAGATCGAGCTGCGCACCATCCCCGAGTTCATGCTGGTCAACGGTCTGGTCGACCTCGCGCGGTACGGCGCCAAGGACTATGCCGACCGGTTCGACAAGACACTCTGGGGCCAGGTGAGCTTCGTCGACGGCGTGTACGGCATTCCGCAGGACTCCGGCCCGATGGGCCTCTACTACCGCCCGGATCTGCTGCAGAAAGTCGGGGCGGATGCGCCAAAGACGTGGGACGACTGGGCGGCCACGGCGGCCGAACTTCGCAAAGCCAAGATCTACATCGACTGCTTCCCACTGGCCGACCCGTCGTGGTTCACCGCCGTTGCGACGCAGGCGGGCGCATCCTGGCTCAAGGTCGACGGCGACAGCTGGACCATCAACATGACCGACGACGCCACCTTGAACACGGCACGTTTCTTCGACAAGGCCATCGACAAAGACCTGGTCACCACCGCATACGCCGGATTCTCGACACCCTGGTTCGCAGCGGCCGCCGCAGACAATATCGCCACTCTCACCAGTGCAAGCTGGGGTGACGCCCTGCTTGAAGGCGTCAGCGGAGGCAAGGGCAAGTGGCGGGTCGCGGCCATGCCAACCTGGCCGAAAGGCGGATACGGCTCCAGCTACATCGGCGGTTCGACAGCCGCCGTGCTGGCCAACAGCAAGCATCCGAAAGAGGCGCTCGAGTTCGCCATCTGGATGCAGACCAGCAAGGAGGGTATCGACGCGTTGATCAAGAACTGCGGCATCGGCTGGTCACCGGACCGCGATTACATCGGCAAACAGCGCGAACAGCCTTCGGCGTTCTTCGGCGGCCAGAACTACAACGAAGAGGTCTTCCTGCCCGCGACGCACGAGCAGAACCCCGACTGGTCGTGGTGGCCGATCACGCAGCAGTCGTTCAATATCCTGGCCGACGGCTTCCGCAAGAAATCATCCGGCGGCACACTCGTCGATGCCGTCGCGCAGGCCGAGAAGAACATCATCACGGCGTTCCGCAACAAGGGCCTGAGCATCCGGAAGGTTGAATCATGACGAGCACCGTCAGCGCGACGCGCACACGCACCCCGTCGTCCTCATTGCGTGGCAAGAGCCAGCACCGCAAGCGTATGTGGGCGCCGTGGGCGCTCCTCGGCCCCTTCCTGCTGCTGTTCATCCTCACGTTCGCACTGCCGATCATCATCGCGATCGGCGAGAGCTTCACCAAGGTGACCAGGCATGGCATCTTCGGCGAGAAGGGCGTGACGACCGAGTTCGCCTGGTTCTCCAACTACGCGCAAGCGCTGGCGAACGGCAACTTCATCGCATCCATCGGGCGCATGCTGCTGTTCGGCGTCGTGCAGGTCACGGTGATGATCGCGGCGTGCACCGTGCTCGCCCTGCTGCTCGAGTCGGCATCGGCACGGTGGCCCGGGTTCTTCCGCGCCGCGTACTTTCTGCCGTACGGCATCCCCGGTGTGATTGCGACGATCCTCTGGTCATTCCTCTACGTGCCAGGGCTGAGTCCGCTGATCGACATCGCCGGGATGTTCCGCATCCAACTCGATTTCCTCGGCGCAGGCACGGTGCTGTGGTCGATCGCGAACATCGTCACCTGGACGTACACCGGCTACAACATGCTCATCATCGTTGCGCAGCTCAAGGCGATTCCGACGGATGTCTACGAGGCCGCGAAGGTGGACGGCGCCGGCCCGTGGCGGGTCGCGCGGAGCATCCAGCTGCCGCTGATCCGTCCGGCGCTCGTGCTCACGACCGTGTTCTCGATCATCGGAACGTTGCAGCTGTTCGCCGAACCGCAGGTGCTGCAGAGCGTGGCGCCCGCGATCGACTCCGAGTACACGCCGAACCTGAGCGCGTACACGACGGCGTTCGCGTACAACGACTACAACGTGGCCGCAGCCCAGGCTGTGCTGATCGCCGCCGTGGCGTTCATCCTCTCGTTCACGTTCCTCCGCCTGACGAACAGGAGCTCCAAGTGACCGCGCCAGCCACCACCCTCGCTCCACCCGCCGCGCCAACGAAGCCTGCTCCCACCATGAAGCGCCACGGCCGGCCGGGAGCCTCCCGGTCGTCGACGATCGTCGTCACCGGCATCCTCGTCGTCGTCGCGATCTACTTTCTGGTGCCGGTCTACTGGGTGATCGTCGCCGCCACCAAGAGCACGAAGGACCTCTTCGCGACGAATGGGTTCCTGTTCGCCGGACATTTCTCGCTCTGGGACAACCTCGGCAAGGTGCTCACATACGACAACGGCGCATTCGTGCGCTGGTTCCTGAACTCGCTGCTGTACGCAGGCGTCGGCGCTGCCGTCGCCACCTATTTCGCGGCGGCGGGCGGATACGCGCTGGCGAAGTACGAGTTCCGCGGGCGCAATGTCGTGTTCGGAACCATCCTCGGCGGCGTGCTCGTGCCCGGCACAGCGACCGCCCTGCCGCTGTTCCTGCTGTTCAGCCAGCTCGGCCTCACGAACACGTACTGGTCGGTGCTGCTGCCGTCGCTCGTGTCCCCGTTCGGGCTGTTCCTCTGCCGCATCTACGCGGATGCGACCGACGACTCGGCGCTGCTGGAGGCGGCTCGCATCGACGGCGCGGGCGAACTGCGCATCTTCCATACGGTGGGTCTTCGCGTTCTGACACCGGCGCTTGTGACGGTGTTCCTGTTCCAGCTGGTCGGCATCTGGAACAATTACTTCCTGCCGCTCGTGATGCTCTCGGACACCAACCTCTACCCGATCACGCTCGGCCTCAACAACTGGCGCAGTCAAGTGGACCGGCTGCCAGAGTTCTACCAGCTGACCACCGGCGGCGTGCTGCTGTCCGTCATCCCCCTGGCCATCGCCATGATCGTGCTGCAGCGCTTCTGGCGCGGCGGCCTCACAGAAGGAGCAATCAAGTAGCCGTGACGAAACCTGCCGACGTATCGAACACAGCCACCACTTATCTCACCAGCACGTCCCCGGGCAGCGGCAGCCGCATCCCGGCGCGTTCGTGGCTGCACTCCGATGCGCCCTCGCTTTCGCTGAACGGCATGTGGGCCTTCCGCCTGCACCCGAACGCCGCCGCAGCACCCGAGTTGGCCGATCCCGGGTTCGACGATTCGGCATGGGACGAGCTGCCAGTGCCGGCCCACTGGGTGCTCCAGGGCGACGGCCGATACGGACGGCCGATTTACACGAACGTGCAGTTCCCGTTCCCGATCGACCCGCCGCACGTGCCGGACGAGAACCCGACGGGCGACTATCGCAAACACTTCGAGCTGCCGTCCGGGTGGCTCGATGAGGCAAGCGGCGCCGCGCGTATTCTGCTGCGCTTCGACGGCGTTGAGTCGACGTACCGCGTGTGGGTCAACGGCACCGAGATCGGCGTCGGCACGGGCAGCCGCCTGATGCAGGAATTCGACGTGACGGACGCCATCGTCCCAGGCGACAACGTCATCGCCGTTCGAGTGCACCAGTGGTCCGCTGCCAGCTATCTCGAGGACCAGGATCAGTGGTGGCTTCCAGGCATCTTCCGCGACGTCACGCTGCTTGCACGACCGGTGGCCGGCATCGACGACGTGTGGTTGCGCGCTGACTATGCGGATGGCGCCGGCCGCCTCGAGGCCGAGCTGACGGCATCCGACGACGCATTTCCGATCACGCTGACGATCGGCGAGATCGGCATCGAGCGCACCTGGAACTCCGCAGCCGATGTCGCACCCATCGAGATCGACACGGTCGAGCCGTGGTCGGCCGAGATTCCGCGCCTGTACGACGTGCGTGTGTCCAATGCGGCCGAGACGATCGAGCAGCGAGTCGGTTTTCGCACGGTTCAGATCGTCGGCGACCAGTTGCTGGTGAACGGCCGCAAGGTCGTGCTGCACGGCGTGAACCGGCACGAGACACATCCGGAGCGCGGACGCGTCTTCGACGAGGAGCACGCGCGCGCCGACCTGGCGCAGATGAAGCGCTTCAACGTGAATGCCATCCGCACGTCGCATTACCCGCCGCATCCGCGTGTGCTTGACCTGGCGGACGAGCTCGGTTTCTGGGTCATCGACGAGTGCGACCTCGAGACGCATGGTTTCGAGAAAGACGGATGGCGCCAGAACCCGAGCGACGACCCAGCATGGCGCGATGCGTACCTCGATCGCATCCGACGCACCGTCGAGCGTGACAAGAACCACCCGAGCATCATCATCTGGTCGCTCGGAAACGAGTCGGGCACCGGAGCGAACCTTGCGGCGATGTCGGCGTGGGTGCACCGCCGGGACGCCGGGCGGCCGGTGCACTACGAGGGCGACTACACCGGCGCGTACACGGATGTCTATTCGCGCATGTACGCGCCGATCCCCGAGGTCGTGTCGATCGGCACGGATGGCGCAACCGATCTGCTGCTCGGCTGCACGAGCGCGGAGGGCGCCAGGCAGCGCACCAAGCCGTTCCTGCTCTGCGAGTACGTGCACGCGATGGGCAACGGGCCAGGCGCTATCGATCAATACGAGGAGCTCATCGAGCGCTACCCGCGCCTGCACGGCGGTTTCGTCTGGGAGTGGCGCGACCACGGCATCCTCACGCACACTTCGGACGGGACACCGTTCTACGGCTACGGCGGCGACTTCGGCGAGGTCGTACACGACGGCAACTTCGTGATGGACGGCATGATCCTCAGCGGCGAAACGCCCACGCCCGGCCTGTTCGAATACAAGGCGGTGGTGCAGCCGATCCGCTTCACGTTCAGTGGCGCTGGCGGGGCGAGTGGCGCTGGCGGGGCGAGTGGCGCTGGTGGCGCGAGCAGTGCTGACCAAGTCGAGATCATGAACCTGCGGCATTCGGCTGACACGTCCGACCTGCGTTTCGTATGGCGGGTCGAGCACGACGGCGTGGCGGCATCCGACGGCGAGCTCTCACTCGATGCGCCGATCGCGGCGGGCGAGAGTGCGACGGTGGCGCTGCCGAGTGTCGATGCCGGGGATGCGTCCCGGCAGACCGAGACGTGGCTGACCGTGGACGCCGTGCTTGCCGCTGACGCGGCCTGGGCTCCGGCCGGACACGTCGTGGCGTCCGCCCAGCTCGACCTCAGCCCGTCCGTTGGTCGAGCGCGGTGGAGCTTGGAGGATCGCGAAGCGATCCGCGACCCCAGCGCCGAGCGAGCCTGCGAGCGAGGGGGGACGAGCGCCGCGGGCGGCATACTCGATCACCGAGACGGTGCCGATGCTGCGAGCGGCCGCGTCCGCCTTGGTCCCGCCGTGTTCGAAGACGGCGCGCTCGTCGAGCTCGCCGGACGCCCTGCACGCGGTCCGCGGCTCGAGCTGTGGCGGGCGCCGACAGACAACGATGAGGGTGCGTCGTTCGGCAGCTACGACACCGAGGATCCTCAGGTGTCGCTCGGTCGCGGCGTGCGGGCGCCGTCGAGCGCCGCGCAGTGGCGTGCACAAGGCCTCGATCGGCTGACCCACCGCACCGTGAGCGTCGAGACCGGAGCCAACGCAGGCGGCACGTTCCTGCGCACGCTGACTCGCACCGGTGCCGCAGACAACTCCGCCGCCGTGTGGACCACGGCAACATGGGCGCTGGACGACACGGCAGACGGCGAACAGCTCACGCTCGCCGTGGAAATCGAGCCGTCCGCCGGATGGGCGACCGTGTGGCCGCGCGTCGGCATCCGCTTCGATCTGCCCGATGCGGGCGGCAGCCAAGCCGGTGGTTCCGGTGCAGACGACAGCATCAGCGGCGCACGCTGGTTCGGTCTCGGGCCGAACGAGTCATACCCGGACAGCATGCGCGCGGCGCAGGTCGGCCGGTTCGAGGCGGGCATCGACGAACTGACCGTGCGGTACGGGCGCCCCCAAGAGAGCGGGCACCGCTCAGGACTGAGAACGCTCGAACTGCTCAGCGCATCCGCCCCCGTCGTGACGATCACGGCCGACCCGGATGCGCGCGGCCGTCGCCCAGGGTTCACACTGGCGCGGCACACGGCCCAGCAGGTGGCTGGCGCCGCGCATCCGCACGAGTTGCCCGTGAGCGACACGACGTATCTCTACATCGACGCTGCACAGCACGGCCTCGGGTCGAGGGCGTGCGGTCCGGACGTCTGGCCGACGCACGCACTTCGGCCGGAGGCACGCTCGCTCACACTGCGCTTCGCCTAAGGCCGTGCGCTCGTGAGGAAGCCCGGTCGACACGCCGAAGTTTTCAACACTTCAACCGGCGTGTCGACCGAAACTCATCACGAGCGCACGCTCGACGCCAGGACCGCCTCGAGCTACGACGCCTGCGTGTGCGTCACCGCTGTCGCGAGGTCGCGCAGAATCTGGTCACCGGGGATCGCTGTGGCGTAGTCAGCCGTGATCTCGGCGCGCTCGAGCAGCTCGTCCATGCGGCGGCGGCGCTGACGCGGGATCAGCGTGACGACTGTGCCCTGCTTGCCTGCTCGACCCGTTCTGCCCGCACGGTGCAGGTAGCTCTTGTACTCGTCCGGCGCATCCGCCTGAATCACCAGGTCGATGTCGTCGACGTGGATGCCGCGCGCGGCAACGTCCGTCGCCACGAGCACGTTGACGCGACCGCTGGTGAGCTTCTCCAGGTTGCGTGTGCGACGTGACTGGTTCAGGTCGCCGTGCAGCGAAACGGCCGGGATGCCGGCGTCATCGAGCTGGTCGGCCAGCTGCTCGGCGAATGCGCGGGTGCGGGCGAAGATCAGCGTGCGACCGTTGCGGTCACTCAGCTGCTCGATGATCGCGCCCTTGTCGCGGTGCTCGATCAGAAGCACACGGTGGTCGATCGTCGAGGACGCCTGATCTTCGCCTGCGACCTCGTGCACGGATGGGCTCGGCAGGAACTCGTTGACGAGCTGGGCCACGCCCTTGTCGAGGGTGGCTGAGAACAGCAGCTTCTGGCCGCCGTCCGCCGTGTGGCGCAGGATGCGCTGCACCGGCTCGAGGAATCCGAGGTCGCACATGTGGTCGGCCTCGTCGAGCACCGTGATGGTGACTTCGCTGAGGTCGAGACGTCCCTGGTCGATGAGGTCTTCGATGCGGCCAGGCGTGCCGATCACGATGTCGACACCGCGCTGCAGTGCGCCGACCTGTCGGCCCTGGGGAACACCGCCGTAGATCTGCGTCGTGAACAGGCCGACGCTGCGCGCGATCGGCTGCACGGTGCGGTCGATCTGCAGCGCGAGCTCACGCGTCGGGGCCAGGATGAGCGCGCGCGGCTTGCGCCCAGGCTTGCGGTTCTTGCCGCCGCCGTTCTCCATCAGACGCTCCACGAGCGGGGCACCGAACGCGATGGTCTTGCCGCTGCCGGTCTTGCCGCGACCGAGAACGTCTTTGCCTGCCAGAACATCCGGAATGGTCGCAGCCTGAATGGGGAACGGACTGGCCGCACCGAGCTCAGCCAGCTCGCGCACGATGTTGCCACCGAGGCCGAGGTCGGCGAACGTCACGCCGACAACGTCGGATGCTTCGATCGCGTCGGCCTCGAGGCGCTCGAGCACCACGTCATCCTGTGGCGTGAAGCGGCCCTTCTCTTCGCGACTCGGGTAGAACTTGGAGTCGCCGCGATCGTTGCGCGCGTTGTCACCGTACGAACGCTTGGGGCGATCATCGTACGAACGCGCGGGACGATCGGCCCACGAACGCGCAGGACGGTCGCCAGACGAACGCTGAGGGCGGTCACCGTACGTGCGCGCGGGACGGTCATCGTACGAACGCGCGGGACGATCGGCCCGCGGGGCGCGATCGTCGTACGAACGCTTCGGGCGGTCATCATATGAGCGAGCGGGGCGGTCATCATACGAACGCTGCGGACGATCGGCATATGAGCGAGCGGGGCGGTCATCATATGAGCGCTTGGGACGATCCTCATAGGTCCGCGCCGGACGTTCGCTGTTGGAACGCGGTGCGCGATCGTCATACGAACGCGTCGGACGGTCGCCGTACTGCTTGCGATCGTCGCCTCGGCCCGCGCCCGTCTTGGGCGCGCCGAATCGACGCTCACCGCCGCGCTGCTCGCGCGGCTCCCAGTTCGGGCGTTCGCTGCGTGTGCCGCCTCGAGTGCCGCCCTCGCGGTTCGAGCGTGTCGGGTTGCCGGCACGCTCTGCACGCTCATCGGCGTTCCACCGCTTCTTCTTGGGCGCATCCGTCACCGGCTCGGGCCGATAACCGCGATGACTCGGGCTCTTGCTGCCGGCCTTCGGGCCGAACTTCTTCGCTGGGCGCGCGGCCGCAGGCTTCTTGTTGTAAGGCATGACTGATTTCCTGGGTTGTTGTTGATTGCATGGCAGAACCCACGGCAGAATCGCCGTGTCCTTGCAAGAACCCAGGCAGTCTTTGACTGGGGCCGTTCACATACAGTGATTTTTCGTAGTCTCGCGGCGCTGTTCGCGCCTCCTACGATTCCGGCCCACCTGACTTACAAACCCATCCACGCACATGCGCGGTGTCAAGAGCCGACCAACCAACGATACAGGACGCCGGCTGGGAAGTCACTGTTCCTCGCGCTACCCGCCTTTGCGATTGAAACCATTTGTGACCGAAAACAGGAGGAATCGCGCACCCGACACCCAAAACAGGACCGATTGTCATTTACCGATGGCGGTTTCCTGTTTTCGCGCGGGCGCGAACCCGTGTCACCGGTGCCGGTGATACTGGGGTACGGCCGCCGAGATGGCTCCGCCGTCGGATGCGCCGCACGCCAGGGCCTCGTAGGCTTCAGGCGAAGAATCAGCCATTTTCGGCGAAGGGAGGTGCGGCATGTCTCACGGCCGCAGCTCCGGGCAGCCGCGCGCCAACTCCGGGCAGCCGCGCGCCGGCGCCACGCGCAGGAGCGCCATCACACCGCTGACATCGCACCGCATGCGCGCTTTCCCGATGCAGATCTTCGCGCAGGTCCCCGGGGTCGGCATCTGGGG
>Ga0164242_10010196_pt1 | contig 10079 bp, 6 predicted proteins | sample OricomgcompostMG_FD_108783 | JGI IMG/M metagenome (GOLD analysis project Ga0164242, IMG submission 108783) | Miracle-Growth compost microbial communities from Emeryville, California, USA - Original compost - Miracle growth compost (MG) ... | reverse complement strand
GAAGAGGAGCAACATCAGCCACTCGCTCAGGTAGACGGCGACGATGCTCCCGATCAGCGCGCCCAGCGTGGTGGGGATCTCCAACAGCATCGCCAGCTTCAAGTTCGAGATGTGCTGATCGACGTAGGAGCTGCCGCCGGCGTTGGAGGTGGCGATCACCGACACGATGCTCGCCGCCACCGCGATCTTCAGCGGGAGGTGGAACATCAACACCATGGTCGGGACGATGAACACCCCGCCACCCACTCCCAGGAGCGCGCCCAGGAATCCGGCCAGCGTCGCTGCGCCAAACAAGGGAAGGAAGAACCCGAGCGAGGTGGTCACGCCGGTCGTTCTACCAGCTGCGCACCCGAACGCGCGGCGTCTTCATCCCGCTCGTCCGCCCGCCCGGTGCGGGGCGAGCGGGAGCGGTCAAAGGCTACTGAACCAAAAAACCGCCCTGGGCCACGATCAAGAGGTCCACCGCCGGCTGGGCCTGGGCCCCGAAGCTGGCCAGGGTCACCGCCTGCGACTGGAGGCCGGAGTCGAACGCCGCGTAGGCGCTCGCCAGCCCGGTGGCGAGCGTGTCGACGTTGATCGCCCCGGTCACATTGGCGAGCGTGAACGCCGTGTCCAAGGCGCTGCTCAGCTGGGCGCTGGCGTCCGCCGAGGCGCTGACCGCGCTCTGGACCGTCGCCTGGTTGGAGGCGCCCACGGCCAGGTAGCTGCCGAGCACGCTGGTGGAGAGCTCCGCGCTCCCGGAGACGGTGGCCGCGAAGGTGGCGAAGGCCTGCGCGTCGGCGGAGATGGAGGCGGCGGAGGAGACCTGCGCCCGCAGCGCCGTGACGGCCTGGCCGGCGGTGGTGGAGGCCGCTGCCGAGGCGTTCCCGGCGGCGAGGATGGCGTCGATCGCCGCGGAGGAGACCCGGGCCTCGAGCGCCGCCTCGTTGCGGATGGCCGCGTCCGCCACCGCCGCGGTGGCCGGCTGCGCGTTGGCGCCGAGCTTCGCCTCCACCGTCATGTTGAACGCCGCGCCCGAATCCCGCTGGCCCTTGTTCTGGGTCTGGGCGTCCACCCCGAGGGACGCCTTGGCATCCGCGACTGCCTTGAAGAAGGCGTCATAGGCCTGTGCCGCGTCCGTCCCGCTGGCGAGCTGCGCGTCCAGCGCCGCCGAGGCTTCGACCTCCGCGTCGAACAGGGCGCTCTGGCTGACAGCCAGGTTGCTCTGGGAGTAGGCCTCCACCTCGGTCTTCTGCGCGGCGATCACCGCGGTGGCCAGGTCCGCCACCGTCTGCGAGACGTCCGTGCCCGCCGCGGCCTGGGCCTGGACCTGCGCCGCCAGCTCCGCGTTGATCCGCGTCTGCACGTCCACCGCGTTCGCCTCTTCCAGCGTCACGCCCTGCTTGACCATCTGCGCCAGGACCTGCGCCTCGAGCGAGGTCTCGGAGGTCATCGGCTGGAGCTGCTCGACGGTGCCGGAGGCGCCCGCCTGGACCGCGATCTCCGAGGCCACCACCGTCCCGCTCCCGTCCACCGCCTGGATGATCAGCTTCTTCGCCCCCTCCGCCACCGAGAGCGCGAAGTCCCCCTGTGCGTCCACGTCCGCGCTGGCCACGAGCGTCAGCGAGCCGTTCGCGGAGATCGAATACGCGTTCGCCGTCTTCGCCGCGCTCGCTGTCCCTTCCCCGCCCAGAGAGGTGATCCCCGCCGTGGTGGCCTGCGCCTGGGAGCCGCTCCCGTCGCTGACGTGACCCTTCACATTGGTGCCGTTCGATCCGCACGCGGCGAGCAGCACCGAAGCGCCCAGCAGAGCACTCCGGAAGCCATATTTCTTCGAGCCGTTCATGGTGTTCCTTTCAGTGAGATCCAACTTCGGCTGCGGCAGCGGACAGGAGCAACGCGCGCGCCAGAAGTCATCCCAACAAATTCAGCATGTTGAAAACGCACCTGTCCCAGAGGGCAGGTCACCTACGACATCAGAGTCGGGGTGCCCTGGGCGCCGTGTCAGATGGCCAACGGTGGCGTGTCAGGGGAGCAGGAAGTCGCGGACCACGGCCATGTGCTGCATGCCGGCGTCGCTGTCGCTGTCGGTCGCGAGGATCGGGCTGACCTCGGAGAGCGGGGTGTAGACGCGGCTGTCGAAGACCAACCCGTGGGCATAGTTGGAGGCGCCCAGGAGGAGCGGCGTGGTCAGCCCGTCCAGACCGGGCGAGGCCAGGACCCAGTCGTCTTCGTACTGCCGGGTGGAGTTGGTCTTGTCGTTGCCGGTCTGGTCAGCGGCGTAGGGCCCGGTGGTGACGAAGGTCCCGGTGAGCTCGGAGAGGGCGTCCTCGTCTCGGGCGTGGGTGTTGAAGTCACCGGCGAGGACGATCCAGGCGTCCGCGGGAAAGTCGGCCTGGATGTCCGCGAGGATCAGGTCCGCCTCGGCGGCCCGGTTGGCCTCGCTCGAGGTGAGCAGGTGCACGCTGATCACATAGAGATCGGTGGGACCGGGCACGTCGATCTGCGCCCAGGCGAAGCCGCGGTTGGGCTGGGTCTGCACCGTGTCCGCCCAGCTCCCCGACGCGAGGATGGGATAACGGCTGATGATCCCGTTGGGAATGTTCCCCGCGGCGATGTAGGGCTCGCGGTAGTAGGAGAAGTCCGCTCCGAACGCGTCGTCCACGAACGCCCGGATGTACGCCTCCGAGTTCGCCCCGTCGCAGCCCAGGTAGTTGAACTCCTGGATCGCCACCACGTCCGGGTGCAGCCCCTGGAGGATCCGCTTCCCCTCGCCGGTGCCGTACGCGTCCGCGGAGTTCTTGCACCCGCCGCCACCGGAGGTCCCATCGTCATAGGACTGGTGGTTGCCGGTGGTGAGGTTGGCGGACATCACCCGCAGGGTGGTCCCGGAGACGGTCCAGCTCGCGCTGGCCGGGGTGGGATCCGTCAGGCCCTGCGCGTTGGTCGCCTGAACGGTGAAGGTGTGGCTCCCCTGGGTCAGCTCCGCGTAGGTCACCGGAGAGACGCAGGAGCCCGGCGTGGCGCCATCCAGTTGGCAGACGAAGGTGGCGCCCGCCTCGCTGGCGTGGAAGGTGAGCTGGACGCTGCTGCCGCTGGTCGCGGGCGGCACCGAGTCCAGCGTCGTCTCCGGCGGCACGAAGGACACCGTCCACGTCGCGCTGGCCGGGGTGGGATCCGCCACCCCCTGCGCGCTGGTCGCCCGGACCGTGAAGGTGTGGCTCCCCTCGGTCAGCCCCGAATAGGTCACCGGCGAGGTGCACGCGGTGGCCGCCGCACCGTCCAGCGCACAGACGAAGGTGCAGCCCGTCTGGCTGGCGTGGAAGGTGAGCTGGACGGTCGCGTGCCCATCCGTTGACGGGGGCGCGGAGTCAATCGTCGTGTCCGGCGCGCCGCTCGTCGCGGTGACGGTCCAGGTGGTGGATGCGGGCGTGGGGTCCTCGTTGAGCGCCGGATCCACCGCCGCCACGGTGAAGGTGTGAGCGCCCGGGGCGAAGTCGGAGATCACGACCCCGGAAGCAGGGCAGTCGCTCAGCGCCACCCCATCCACCACGCAGTGAAAGCTGCCGCCCTCCTCTGAACTGTGGAAAGTGAAGCTGGCCGAGGCGATGTCCGTCGTCCCGCTGGGCCCGCTGTCCAGGGTGGTGTCCGGCGGCGCGGAGTCCACCTCCCAGCCCCAGCTCGCCGGACCGTCCGAGCGCACCCCGTCCGCCAAGAGCGCTTGCACCTCAAAGGTGTGGCTCCCATCCGCCACCGTCAGCGTGAGCGGGGATTGGCAGGCGGCAAAGGTGGCGCCGTCCAGCCGGCACTCGGTGCGCGCGGACGCCGGGGTCGCGGCAAAGACGAAGGTGGCGTCGGCCTGGTTCGTCAGCTCCGCAGGGCCTTCGCTGATCGCGGCGTGCGGAGCGGCGGCGGGAGGATTCCCACCACAGGCGACGGCCAGCAGCGCGGAGGAGATCAGAAGGAGCGAGGGACGCATCGCCTCATCTTCGAATGAAAGCCACCCTGACTCCTAGAATTAGCGAACGTGACCGCACCGCCCGGCGAATTCCCGGAGCCGAACTTTTCATTTGTCATGTCATGTCGCGGCGCATAGAACGCCGGCCCGAAGTCAACGCAGATTCCCAGCAGTCTGAACACTCGGCGACATGGCCCTTTTCAATCGCTGGACGAATACGGTCTCACGACTGAGCGTGGTGGTGCTGTTCGGCACGCCCGTCGTGCTGATCTCGCTTCTGATGTTGTGGGTCCGGACTCCGTACGGGACGAAGCAGTACCGCGAGGTATTGCAGCCCATCCAGTTCGACCACCGGCACCACGTCTCCGACGAGGGGATCGAGTGCCGCTACTGCCACACCACGGTCGACAAGTCGCCCAGCGCCGGCATCCCGTCCACCACGGTGTGCATGAGCTGCCACGCGCAGATCTGGTCGAAGAGCCCGTACCTCCAGATGGTGCGCGAGGCCTACTTCACCGACCGGCCGATCCAGTGGCGCCGCGTCCACAACCTGCCGGACTACGTCTACTTCAACCACTCGATCCACGTGAACAAGGGCGTCGGTTGCGTCACCTGTCACGGCCGGGTGGATGAGATGCCGGCGGTCAATCAGGTCGCGCCCTTGACCATGGGCTGGTGCGTCGAGTGCCACCGGCACCCGGAGCCGAACCTGCGCCCCCTCGAGTACATCACCAGCATGACCTGGAAGCCGAACGGCGATCCCGAAACGGTCGGCGCCGAACTGGCCAAGAAGTACAACGTCCACACCCGGACCAGCTGCACCACCTGCCACCGATGAGCGACTCGCGCTTCCCCCTTCCTGTCCTGGGCGACGAGAAGTCCTCCGCTTCCGTTGAGCCCGAGGTGGTCTCCGCTCCCCAGAGCGAGGCCACCACTGTTCCGGACCACGGCTACCACAAGTCCTATTGGCGGAGCCTTGAGCAGAAGCTGAACCCGGAGAAGTACAAGAGCCTCAACGCCCGGGAGTTTCCGCCCAACTATTTCGACGTCCCCAAGGGCGTGGACCGGCGCGAGTTCATCGGGCTGCTCGGCGCCTCCATGGCGCTGGCCGGGCTGACCGCGTGCTCGGAGAAGCCGGTCGAGCCGATCCTCGCGTACACCAAGAACCCCGAGCACATGGTGGTGGGCGATCCGCTCCACTACGCCACCGCGTGGTCGCTCCGCGGCGTGGGAACGGGCCTGCTGGTCACCGCCCGCGAAGGCCGTCCGGTCAAGGTGGAGGGCAACCCGGAGCACCCGGTCAACAAGGGCAGCACCGGCGCCTATGACCAGGCGCTCACCATCAGCCTCTACGATCCCAAGCGCGGGCAGCACGTCCGGCGCACGGCTTCGGCTACCAAACCCGGGGACATCGTCACCGCTTCCTGGCGGACCCTGCGCGAGCAGCTGGTCACCCAGGGCGCCGAGTGGGCCAAGGACGGCGGCGAGGGCCTGCGGTTCCTGATGGAGCCCTCCAGCTCCCCCTCCGGCGGCGACCTCCGCGAGAAGGTCCTCAAGCGCTTCCCCAAGGCGAAGTTCTACGCCCACGCGCAGCTCAACCACGACAACGCGATCCAGGGCGCCGAGCTGGCCTTCGGGACCGCGCTGCACCCGAGCTACGCGCTGGAGGACGCGGACGTGGTGGTCGCGCTGGACGCGGACCTCCTCGAGCCGCTCCCGGAGAACCTGGGCGCCACCCGCGGCTGGGGCGAGCGCCGGAGCGAGCTCTCCAAGCTGAACCGGGTCTATGCGATTGAGTCCCGCTTGAGCATCACCGGTGCCTCGGCGGATCAGCGTCTGCGCCTCAAGCCTTCGGAGATCGAAGGCTTCGCCCGCGCGCTCCTGGCGGAGCTGGGCGGGAGCGTGGCGGGGCTGAACGGCCTCTCGGCGCAGCCGGGCCGGACGCTCTCGGACACCGAGCAGAAGTGGGTCAAGGCGATTGCCCGGGATCTCGCCGGCAAGCCGAGCCGCTCCCTGGTGGCGGTGGGCGAGACCCAGCCGCCGGTGGTCCACGCCATTGCCTACGCGATCAACAGCGCGCTGGGCAACGTGGGCACCACGCTCCAGCTCCACCCGGTCCTCACCCACGAGAAGTACAGCAGCGTGGGCACCTGGTACCCGGAGCTGAAGGAGGACGTGGACGCAGGCAAGGTCAAGGCGCTGGTGATCACCGCCTGGAACCCGGTCTACGCGAGCCCGTTCGATCTGGACGTGGCCGGGCTGATCAAGAAGGTCCCGCTCTCCATCTACCTCGGGTCGCACGACGACGAGACCGCGAAGGTGGCCACCTGGTACCTCCCGGCTCAGCACACCCTGGAGACCTGGGGCGACACCCGCGCGGTGGACGGCACCGCTTCGATCATCCAGCCGCTGATCCGGCCGCTCTTCGACGGCCAGAGCGAGCACGACCTCCTCTCCGCGTTCCTCGACGCCCCGGAGCAGACCGCCTACGACCGGCTGCGCGCCTTCTGGAGCGGCAAGGTGGGACTTGGCTTTGACGCCAAGTGGGAGACCTGGCTCTCCACCGGGCTCATCGACGGTCAAACCGTCCCGGCACAGCGGCCGGCGCTCAACGCGCGAGGCCTCTCGCAGGCGCTCGCCACCGCGCCCGCGCAGGGCTCCGGGGTGGAGCTGGCCTTCGTCCCGGACTACCGGGTGTTTGACGGCCGCTTCGCCAACGTCACCTGGCTGCAGGAGATGCCGGACCCGATCACCAAGCTGACCTGGGACAACGCGGCGATGATGAGCCCCGGGATGGCCAAGAAGCTGGGCGTGGATCGGGAGAGCGTGATCGCGATCTCGGTCAACGGCCAGACCCTCGAGGCGCCGGTGCTCCCGGTCCCCGGCTACGCGGACGACTTCATCGCGCTGCCGGTGGGCTACGGCCGCGAGCTCTTCCCCAGCGGCCTCCCGTTGGGCGGCGTTCTGGGCAACCCGGTCAACGGCGGCACCGGCTTCAACGCCTACGCGCTCCAGACCTCGGCCGCCCTGGGCTTCGTCTCCGGCGCGCAGGTGAAGGCCGCGGGCAAGACCTACGACCTGGCGCTGACCCAGGACCACTGGACCATGGAGGGCCGCGAGGTCTCCTTCAGCCAGACCCTGGCGGAGTTCAAGAAGGAGCCGGCGGTCGAAGAGTCCCGCGGGCCGCTCCCCACCCTGCTCGCGCCGGTGGTCTACGAAGGCTACCAGTGGGCCATGGGGGTGGACACCAACCGCTGCACCGGGTGCTCCGCCTGCGTCGTCGCCTGCGTGGCGGAGAACAACATCCCGGTGGTGGGCAAGCACCAGATCCACCGCTTCAACCGCGAGATGCACTGGATGCGGATCGACCGCTACTTCGCGGGCGACGAGAACGAGCCAGAGGTCATCAACCAGCCGATGATGTGCCAGCACTGCGAAGCCGCGCCGTGCGAGTACGTCTGCCCGGTGAACGCGACCACCACCTCGGATGAAGGCCTCAACGAGATGGTCTACAACCGCTGCATCGGCACGCGGTACTGCTCCAACAACTGCCCGTACAAGGTCCGCCGCTTCAACTACCTGCACTGGAACGGTGAGAAGCCGGCCCTGGAGCAGATGGCCATGAACCCGGACGTGACGGTTCGCGCCCGCGGCGTGATGGAGAAGTGCACCTACTGCGTGCAGCGGATCGAGCGGACCCGGATCAAGGCCCGCACCGAAGGCCGGCCGATCAAGGAGGGCGAGATCGTCACCGCCTGCCAGCAGGCCTGTCCCACCCACGCGATCAGCTTCGGCACCTTGAGCGATCAGAACAGCGAGACGCTCGCGTGGCACAAGGACGAGCGTCGCTACGACGTGCTCCACGAGCTGAACACGCGCCCGCGCACCGCCTACTTGATGCGGGTCACGAACCCTAACCCGGAGCTCGCCTAACCCATGGCCGACCCGCACGCTGCCACGGCGGCGATGGACCCGCTTGAGCCGGTCCCGCTGATCATCGGGCAATACACCGACGCGACGCTGACCCAGTCCCTGTTTGGCCACGTCTGGGCCAAGCCGACCAAGGGTTGGTTGATCATGTTCGCCCTCTCGCTGATGGGGACGGGGATCCTGGGGATCTCGGTCGTCATCACGCTGGGGTGGGGCATTGGCACCTGGGGCAACACCATCCCCATGGGCTGGGCCTGGGGCATCGTCAACTTCGTCTGGTGGGTCGGCATCGGCCACGCCGGTACGCTGATCTCGGCGATCCTCTTCCTCTTCCAGCAGAAGTGGCGCACCGCGATCAACCGCTTCGCCGAAGCGATGACCATCTTCGCGGTGATGTGCGCCGGTCTCTTCCCGGCGCTCCACACCGGCCGCCCCTGGTTCGACTACTTCCTCTTCCCCTACCCATCGGACACCCTGCTCTGGCCGCAGTTCAAGAGCCCGCTGACCTGGGACGTGTTCGCGGTCTCCACCTACTTCACGGTCTCGCTCCTCTTCTGGTACCTGGGGCTGATCCCGGACTTCGCCGCGCTGCGCGACGCCTCCACCAACAAGGCGCGCCGGCTGGTCTACGGGATGCTGTCTCTGGGCTGGCGCGGGTCTGGCCGGCACTGGAACGACTACAAGAGCGCGTACCTTTTGCTCGCGGGTCTGGCCACGCCGCTGGTGCTCTCCGTCCACACCATCGTCTCCTTCGACTTCGCGGTGTCGCTCTTGCCCGGTTGGCACACCACCATCTTCCCGCCCTACTTCGTCGCCGGCGCCGTCTTCTCCGGCTTCGCCATGGTGGTCACCTGGCTGGTGCCGGCCCGGCAGTTCTGCGGCCTGAAGCACGTGATCACGCTCCGGCACCTGGAGAACATGAACAAGATCATCATGCTCACCGGCATGCTGGTCGCGTACGGCTACATGATGGAGCACTTCATCGCCTGGTACTCGGGGAACGTCCCCGAGTGGGACCAGTTCTACGACCGCGCCACCGGCAACTTCCGGGCGATCTACTGGACGATGATGTTCTGCAACGTCGTCCTCCCGCAGGTCTACTGGTTCAAGAAAGCCCGCACCAGCATCCCGATCATGTTCGTGGTGTCGATCCTGGTGAACGTGGGCATGTGGTCGGAGCGGTTCGTGATCTTCGTGATCTCGCTCCACCACAGCTTCCTGCCTTCGATGTTCAAGGACTACGTCCCCACCCTGGTGGACGTGGGGCTGCTCGTGGGCACCATCGGCATGTTCAGCATGCTGATGCTGCTCTTCCTCAAGTTCTTCCCGGCCATCGCCGTGAGCGAGGTGAAGGAGCTCAACCATGAGCTCGCCCACGCGCACGTCCGGCCGGAGGCCAACCCCCGTCAGAGCGGAGCCTAGCCAGCGATGGAAACGGCAATCGTTCCCAGGAATTGGATCGTCGCGGAGTTCCCCACCCCGGCTGGGCTGTTGGAAGCGGCCCAGACGCTGCGCGAGGGTGGCCTCACCGACATTGACACCCACACGCCCTATCCCCTGCACGGGGCGGAGAAGTTCCTGGGGCTGAAGCGCTCCCGGGTGCCCTTGATCGCGCTGATTGGCGGGATCGTCGGCGGGGTGAGCGGGCTGGTGATGCAGTGGTGGATGAACGGCTACGACTGGCCGCTCAACATCGGCAACCGGCCGCCGTTCAGCGCGCCCGCCGCCATCCCGATCACCTTCGAGTGCACGGTGCTCTTCGCCGCGCTCTCCATCTTCTTCGGCACGCTGGCCCTGAGCGGGTTCCCGCGGCCGTACCACCCGGCGTTCGACGCGGAGGAGTTCCGCAGCCACTCCACGCACGGGTTCTGGCTCAGCATCGCCCTCCCGGAGGGCTCCGACGCGCAGAACGCGAGCGGCAAGGTCTCCGAGCTGGGCGCGTCCCTGGTGAAAGTGGTTCAGGAGCAGGTGGAATGAGGCGCCTATTCTTCGCAGCCTGTGTGCTCTTGCTCGCCGGGTGTTCGTGCGGCGAGGGGGATGCCAGCGGCTCCTATCTGCTTCAGCGGATGGAGACCCAGCCGCGCTTCACCTACTACCAGGCCAACCCGCTCTTCGCGGACGGCCGGGCGATGCGCACCCCGCCCGAGGGCACGATCCCGCGCGAGGCGTTTGGCGCCGGGCACCCGGAGATCGAGACCGGCGAGCAGAACGG
>Ga0164242_10010195_pt1 | contig 10079 bp, 7 predicted proteins | sample OricomgcompostMG_FD_108783 | JGI IMG/M metagenome (GOLD analysis project Ga0164242, IMG submission 108783) | Miracle-Growth compost microbial communities from Emeryville, California, USA - Original compost - Miracle growth compost (MG) ... | reverse complement strand
CGGTCGATTTCGCCGACACCAAGAACGAGGCGTCGCGCCACCTGGCCATCGACAAGGGTTCCACGTCCGGCGTTTCGGCGGTGTCGGCGGGCGGGCGCACGCGCGTGGTGGTCGAGCTGCTGCGCGAATCGACCTACCGGTCGCAGGTGCAGGGCAACCAGCTGGTCCTCACCATCAACAACGGGACCTCCGGGCAGTCGGTGACGACCGCGGCCACGATCGACCCGAGCAAGGCGCTGCCGTCGGCGGCGACCGGCCCGGACGTTTCCAACATCGATTTCCGGCGCGGCCCCGACGGGCAGGGGCGCATCGTGATCGACTTCAGCGGCAGCGGCGCGGACGCGGACTTGAGCCGCAGCGGCGACAAGGTGGTCGTCAACATCACCCACGCGAACCTGCCGAAGTCCCTCGAGCAGCGCCTCGACACGCTGGATTTCGCGACGCCGGTGCAGTCCATCGTGACGCGTCCGGTCGTCGGCGGGGGGGCGAGGATGGAAATCGCGGTCAAGGGAGCGGTGGAAACCTCCTCCTACCAGACCGGCAACCAGTACGTGGTCGAAGTGGCGCCGAAGAAGGCCGACACGAGCCCGGCGGCGCTGGCCGCGGAAGGCAAGCCGCCCGTGTACAGCGGCAAGCGCGTCACCTTCAACTTCCAGGACATCCCGGTGCGCTCGGCGCTGCAGCTCGTGGCCGACATTTCCGGCCTCAACCTGGTCGCCGCGGACAGCGTCAGCGGCAGCGTCACCCTGCGCCTGGTCAACGTGCCGTGGGACCAGGCCCTGGATGTCATCCTGCGCGCGAAGGGGCTGGACAAGCGGCGTGACGGCAACGTCATCTGGATCGCGCCGCAGAGCGAACTGGCAAAGTACGAACAGAGCGTGGCCGAAGCCAAGTTGAAGGCGCAGGACACGGCCGAGCTGGTCAGCGCCTACATACCGATCAGCTACGGCAAGGCGGCGGACATCGCCAAGCTGCTCACCACCGGCAGCATGCAGGGCGGTGGCGGCGTCGGCACGGCCGGGGGCAGCATCCAGCGCGGCTTCCTCTCGCCGCGGGGCAGCGCGTCGTTCGACAACCGCACCAACACCCTGCTGCTCAACGACACGCCGCAGAAAATCGACGAAGTCCGCAAGCTGATCACCGTGCTCGACCGGCCGGTGCAGCAGGTCCTGATCGAGTCGCGGATCGTGGTGGCCACCGACGACTTCACCCGGAACCTCGGCGTGAAGTGGGGCGTGCAGGCGAACCACACCACCAGCGGCGGCAACGTCGTCAGCACCAGCCCGACCGGCGCCAACGCGGCGGGCCTGGCGATCAACCGGAACAACGTCAATTCGCAATATGCGTATGACGTCGCCACCTACAACAAGAACGGCGGCACCGGCGCGATACCGCGCCCAGGGGCCATCACCTACCAGACCGACGGCACCGGCGGCTTCAACGTCAACCTGCCCGTTACCGGCACCACCGCCGGCCAGCTCGGCCTGGCCATACTCGGCAAGAACTACCTGGTCGACCTCGAGCTGTCGGCGGCGCAGACGGAAGGGCTCGGCGAGGTCATCTCCAGCCCGCGCGTGATCACGGCCAACCAGCAGGAGGCGGTCATCCGCCAGGGCCAGGAGATCGGCTACGTCACCTACCAGAACACCGCCGGCGCCGGCGCCGGCGCCGCCGCCGCCACGGTGCAGTTCAAGGATGCCGTGCTGGAGCTGAAGGTGACGCCGACGATCACTGCGGACAACCGCGTCTACCTGGCCATCAACGTCAAGAAGGACGCGTTGGACGGCTACGTTGATTCCCCGGGCGGCAAGATCCCCACCATCAACACGCGGGAGATCAACACCTCGGTGCTGGTCGACAACGGGCAGACGGTCGTGCTCGGCGGCATCTACGAGATAACCAAGAACAACTCGACCACGAAGGTGCCAGGCCTGGGCGACATCCCGGGAATCGGCGCGCTGTTCCGCTCGACCTCGCGCACGAACAGCAAGGCGGAGCTGCTGATCTTCGTGACCCCGCGCATCCTGAGCGAATCGGTGCACTGAAGCTCCGGCGACGAGGGAGAGAAGACGGCTTCGGCCGTCTTTTCTTTTTCCGGGGCCGCGCATCGGGTTCGCGCGCGGCGACGGCCTGCGCATCGGCCTTGTGCGGTTAAACTTACGCGGATCGCCACGGTCTGTTCCAGATGCCGAGCCATTCGCTTGCAGCTGCGCGGCCTGTGCGACCATTCATCACGCCGAGGATCCGCTTTGACCATGGATATGCCCGAAGAGCCGACGACGACCGAGTTGCAGACCCGCTTTGCCGCCCTCCGGGATGATCTGCAGCGCTGCGTCATCGGCCAGCCCCGCCTCATCAACTGCCTGCTGATGGCGCTCCTGGCCGACGGCCACCTGCTGGTCGAAGGCGCGCCCGGCCTGGCCAAGACCACGGCGGTGAAGGCGCTGGCGGCCAGGATCGACGCCGATTTCCACCGCGTGCAGTTCACCCCGGACCTGCTGCCGGCCGACCTCACCGGCACCGACGTATTCCGCCCGCAGTCGGGGAGCTTCGAGTTCGAACGGGGCCCGCTGTTCCACAACATCGTGCTGGCCGACGAGATCAACCGCGCGCCGGCCAAGGTGCAGTCCGCCCTGCTGGAGGCCATGGGCGAGCGGCAGATCACGGTGGGCCGGAGCACCTGGGAGTTGCCGCGGCTGTTCATGGTCATGGCCACGCAGAACCCGATCGAGCACGAGGGCACGTTCCCGCTGCCCGAGGCGCAGCTCGACCGCTTCCTGATGCACGTGACCATCGGCTATCCGGATGCCGCGGCGGAGTTGGCCATATTGCGGCTGGCGCGGGCGCAGGCCAGCGCGCATGCCGAGCCCAAGGCCGCGCCGCCGCCGCTGCTCAGCCAGGCCGAGGTATTCGCGGCGCGCGCCGCCACGCTGGCCGTGCACATGGCCCCGGCGCTGGAGGAATACCTGACCCAGCTGGTCCTGGCGACGCGCGACGCGGGCCGTTACGGTGCGGAGCTCAAGCGCTGGATCGCGTGGGGCGGCAGCCCGCGCACCACCATTGCCCTGGATCGATGCGCGCGCGCGCACGCCTGGCTGGCCGGACGCGGCTATGTGCTGCCCGACGACGTGCACGCGGTCGCCCACGAGGTCCTGCGCCACCGCGTGCTGCTGAGCTACGAGGCGGAGGCGGAAGGCGTCCGCCCGGACCAGGCCATCGGACGCCTGCTGGATCTCGTGCCCTTGCCGTGAACGCGATTGCCCGCGACCTCGCCACGGGCGACGACCGCACCACGGTCTCCCTGCCGGCCCTGATAGCGCTGCGCGACCGCGTCGGGCGCGCGCGCGTCATGCCGGTGGCCAGCCGCGCGGCGCGCGGCGGCCAGCACGCCACCCGGCTGTTCGGGCGCGGCATGGATTACGCGGAATCGCGGGTGTACCAGGCCGGCGACGACGTGCGCAGGCTGGATTGGCGGCTGACCGCGCGCAGCGGCAAGCTGCACACGAAGCTGTTCCAGGAGGACCGCGAGAGCAGCACCCTGATCATGCTGGACACGCATGCGAGCATGCGTTTCGGCACCCGCGTGCGCTTCAAGTCGGTGCAGGCGGCCCATCTCGCCGCGGCGCTGGCGTGGCGCACGGCGCAGGCCGGCGAGCGCATCGGCATGGTCGGCTTCGGCTCGGGCACGGACCAGGTGCTGCGCCCCCTGGGCGGGACGCGCGGTGCGCTGGCCGTGTGCGGCGCCCTGGCGAAATGGGACGGGGCCGCTCCGGCGGCCGGGGGCGAAGCGTGGTCCTCGGCGCTGCGGCGGGCGCGGCATCTGCTGCAGACGGCGAGCTGCGTCGTGCTGATCAGCGACGGCTTCAGCTGCGATGCCGCCGCCCAGACGCCGCTGCGCGAGCTCGCGCGCCGCGGCGCGCTGAGCCTGGTCCTGGTTGCCGACGTGCTGGAGCTGGAAGCGCCGCTCGCCGGCAGCTATCCGCTGGAGAGCCAGGGCAAGCGGGGACTGGTGAACCTGCGCTCGCCGTCGCGGCAGCAGGAGTTCCTGCAGGTCCTGGGCGTGGGCGCGGCGAGGCTCCGGGCCAAGGCCGAAGCGCTCGGCCTGCCGTGCGTGCAGGTCGACGTCGCGGCCGACGGCTGCGCGGCCAGCGCCCGCATCCTCCGCTCGGGACGGAGGCAACCCCGATGAGGCTGCAGGTGCCCGCGATGCCCCAGGCGAAGGCGCCCGAGCTGCGCGACATCCACCTGCCGCCCGAGCCGTCATGGTGGCCGCCCGCGCCCGGCTGGTGGCTGTCGGCCCTGTTGCTGGCGGTTTTGCTGCTCGTCGCCGGCTGGGCGTGGCGGCGCGGTCGCCGCCGTTCCCGTGAACGGCGCGGGGTGCTGGAGGAAGTCGAATCCTGCCGCCTGCGGCATGAGCGCGACGCCGACGACGCCCGCCTCGCCGGCGCCCTGCACCACCTGCTCCGGCGCGTGGCCCGCATGCACGATCCGGCGGCGGCGCGACAGCAGGGGGCGGCCTGGCGCGCGACCTTGCAGCGGGTGCCGGTGGATGCGGGCACGCTGCAGCAGTTGCTCGCGCTCGAACAGGCCATGTACCGGGCCGACGTCCCGTTCGACGCGGCGCGCGCGCTGGCGGCGGTGCGTGCCTGGCTGCGGCTCGCGCTGCGGCCGCGCAACTGGAAGCCGGCGGTGGACGCCCATGCCTGAGTTCGCATGGCCGTGGATGGTGCTGCTGCTGCCGTTGCCCTGGCTGCTGCGGCGCTGGCTGCCGCCCGCGGCGCCGGGCGCCGCCCTGCACCTGCCGCAGCCCGGCCTGCGCATCGAGCAAATGGCCGGCAGCGGCGGCGGCCGCACGGCCTCGTGGCTGCTGCTCCTGGGATGGCTGTGCCTGGTCGCGGCGGCGGCGCGCCCGCAATGGGTCGGGCCGCCGCAAGCGGAGGAACACAGCGGGCGGGCGGTCATGCTCGCCGTCGACCTGTCCGGCAGCATGCAGACGCCGGACATGGTGCTGGCCGGCCAGACCGTCGACCGCTTCGATGCGGTCGAGGCGATCGCGGGCGATTTCATCAGCCGCCGCAGCGGCGACGAGATGGGCCTGATCCTGTTCGGCAGCCAGGCCTTCCTGGTGACGCCGTTGACCTACGACCTTTCCGCGGTGCGTGCGCAGCTGCAGGGCGCGGCCGTGGGCCTCGCCGGTACCGAGACGGCGATCGGCGACGCGATCGCGGTGGCGGTGAAACGCCTGTCGGCGTTGCCGCAGCAGGCGCGCGTGCTGGTCCTGCTCACCGACGGCGTCAACAACGCCGGCCATATCGCGCCGCGCGAGGCCGCGCGCGCGGCCAAGGCGGCCGGCGTGCGCATCTACACCATCGGCATCGGCGCCACCCGCATGCGGGTCCCGGATTTCTTCGGCAGCCAGCTGGTCAACCCGTCCGCCGACCTCGACGTGGACATGCTGACGTCGATCGCCACCGAGACCGGTGGCCGCTTTTTCCGCGCGACGGATACCGGCGAGCTGGCCGACGCCTATCGCGCGATCAATGCGCTCGAGCCGATCGCCCAGCATGGGCCGACCCTGCGCCCGCGGCATGAATTGTTCCGTTGGCCTCTGCTGGCCGCGATCCTGCTGTTGCTGGTGGCCGTAGCGCAGCGCCGGTTTGGCTTCGCACCGGAGCGGCTGGCGTGAACGAGGCGCTGCAGCAATTCCATTTCCTGCGTCCGTGGTGGCTGGCGGCGCTTGCCCTGCTGCCGCTGGTGGGTTGGGTCGGCACGCGCATGGCCACGGCGCAGCGGCAACTGTCGCGCCTGGTCGACGCGGAACTGCTTCCGCACGTATTGAGCGGGCGGGAAAGCCGGCGCCACCTGGCGCTGTGGCTGTTCCTGGCGGCATGGGTGCTGTGTTCGCTGGCCCTGGCCGGGCCGACCTGGAGCCGCGTCGGCCAGCCCCTGTATGCCAGCCGCGCCGCCCAGGTGGTGGCCATTTCGCTGTCGCAGGACATGCTGGCGCGGGACGTGGCGCCGAGCCGGCTCGATCGGGCCCGGCAGAAGGCGCACGACCTGCTGGCGGGCAACCGCGATGGCCTGAACGCCCTGATCGGCTACGCCGGGGCGGCGTTCGTGGTCGCGCCGCTGACCGCCGACGAACGCAGCCTGCGCGACCTGCTCGATGCCATGGCGCCGGACACGATGCCGGTGGGCGGCAACGACGCGGCGCAGGCGATCGCCCTCGGCGTGGAACTCATCCGGGACGCCAAGCTGCGCGACGGCAGCCTGGTGCTCATCACCGATACGGCCGACGCCGCAGCCGACGCGGCGGCGCGCAAAGCGCTGGCCGCCGGCGTGCGGGTTTCGGTACTGGGCGCCGGCACGCCGCAGGGCGGGCCGGTGCCGCTGCCGGGCGGCGACTTCCTGCGCGACGCGCAGGGCGGCGCGGTGCTTGCGCGCCGCGACGATGCCGCGCTGTCCGCGCTCGCCGCCGCCGGCGGCGGCCACTATGCGGCGATGACGGCCGACCAGGCGGACGTCCGCGCGCTGCATGCGCAGTTGCGCACGGCGCGCGCGAAAACCGTGTCCGCCGAGAAGGGCGATGACTGGCTGGATCGCGGGCCGTGGCTGCTGCTGCCGCTGTTGCTGCTGGTGGCGATGAGCTTCCGCCGTGGCTGGCTGCTGCTGGTGCCGCTGGCCGTGCTGCCCTTGCTGCCCGGCACCGCCGAGGCCGCGTCCTGGCGGGACCTGTGGCAGCGGCCTGACCAGCAGGCCATGCAGGCGTTGCGGGAAGGGCGGCCCGGGAGCGCCCAGGAGTTGGCGCGGGATCCGGCGCTGCGGGGCGCGGCAGCCTATCGCGCCGGCGACTACGCGGCCGCGGTGCAGTCGCTGCGGGAGGCGCCGGGCGCCGATGCCGCCTACAACCTCGGCAACGCCCTGGCCAAGCAGCACCAGTATCGGCAGGCCATTGCCGCATACGATCGCGCGCTCGAGCTCGATCCGGGCCATGCCGACGCGCGCGCCAACCGCAAGACCCTGGAGGACTGGCTGCGCAAGCAGGGTGCCGGCAAGCAGGGCAAGCCGCAGCAGTCCGGCAAGAGCGGGGACAAGGACCAGTCCAAGAGCGGCGAGCAGGGCCAGGGTGGCCAGCAGGCGAAGTCGGAAGGCAAGGACGGCAAGCCGCCGCAGGACGGCGCACGCGACCAGTCGTCGAACCCCGATGCCAGCCAGCAGCCCGGGCAGCGCGACGCGTCCACCAGGGCCGACGAACCGCCCAAGCCCCAGACCGCGGAGCAGCGGGCGGCGCAGCAGGCGCAGACCGCCGAGGCCCAGCAGGCGCTGAAGCAGCAGATGGACCAGGAGCTGGCCGACAAGGCCAAGGCGGCGCAGCCTCCCGTGCACCAGCTGGGCACGCTGGCGCCGGACGATCCGCAGGCGAAGCTGCCGGCCGCCGTGCGGCAGGCCCTGCAGCGCGTGCCGGACGATCCGGGCGCGCTGCTGCGGCGCAAGTTCGCTCTGGAATACCAGCAGCGCATGGGCGACGACTCCGGGGGGCAGCAGCCGTGAAATATTGGCGGTTCGCGGTTTTCACCGCGTTTGTCTTGCTGCTCGCGCCTGGCGCCGTGCGCGCCGCGGGCGTGCAGGCCACGCTGGACCGCAGCACGGTGCAGCTCGGCGACACGGTGACGCTGAACCTGCAGGTCGACGGCGGGGGCGGTGGCATCAGCATGCCCGACCTGCAGCCGTTGCAGCAGGACTTCACCATCCTCGGCACGTCCCAGAACCGCAGCATCAGCGTCGTCAACGGCCAGGCGTCGTCGACCCTGACGATCGGCGTGGCCCTGCGCCCGAACCACGTGGGTACGCTGCGGATACCGGCGCTGGACGTGGGCGGCAGCCGCACGGCGCCGTTGCAGCTCGTGGTCGACGCGCCGAATCCCAACCAGGCGGCGGCCGCGAACCGGGACGTCTTCATGCAGGCGCAGGTCACGCCCGCGCAGGGTTATGTCGGCGAGCAGTTCAGCTATGTCGTGCGCCTGTACTACGCGGTCAACATCAACAGCGGCGCGCTGAGCGCACCGAACGTGGACGGCATGGACGTCCGCAAGCTGGGCGACGACCTCAATTACGACACACAGCGCGGCGGCCGCGACTACCACGTCCTGGAGCGCCGCTACGCGTTGACGCCGCAGCACGCGGGGCGCATCGGCATCCCCGCCGCCAGCTTCCAGGGCGAGATCGCCGACCCGATGGATCCGAACAGCTTTTTCGGTTCCTCGACGCCGGTCTCCGCCAGCGCCCCCGGGGTCTCCATCGATGTGCAGGCGGCCCCCGCGGGATGGGGCAACGCCGACTGGCTGCCGGCGCGCCAGTTGACGCTGAGCCTCGAAGGCTGGCCCGGCGCGCAGGACCATCTGCGGGTCGGGCAGTCCCTGACTCTCACGATGACCCTGCGGGCCACCGGGCTTCCGGCCGAGGCGCTGCCGGCACTGAGCCTGCCGTCGGTGGCCGGGGCCTCGGTGTATCCCGGCAAGACCGACAGCAGCACGCGTCCGGACGGACAGTGGTTGCTCGGGCAGCGCCAGCGGGTGTTCGCGGTCGTTCCCGACCGGGCCGGCACGCTGACGATACCCGCGACGACGGTGAAATGGTGGAACGTGCTGGGCCAGCGCATGGAAGTCGCGGAGATCCCGGCGCACAGCGTGCCGGTGCTGCCGGCGCTCGGCGCCAATGGCGCGCCATCGCCCGCGGCTTCGCCGGCGGCCGCCTCTTCCACGCCCGCCGCGAGTGACGGTGTCCGCGCTCCGGTGGCGTCCTGGCCGTGGCGCTGGATCGCGCTGGCCGCCGCAGCCACGGGCTTGCTCGGCATCCTGGCCTGGTGGTGGCGGCGTCGCCGGGGCGTGCGCGGCCCGGCGCCGGCCTCGGCCTCGGCGCGGGCACCGGGGAGGAAGGGGGCACCAGCACCGGCGCCGACCGTCCCATCGGCGCGGCAGGGCCGGTTGCGGTTCCTCGCGGCGGCGCGCAGCGGCAACGCGGGTGCCCAGGCGCGCAGCCTGCTTGCCTGGGCGCGGGCGGAACGGCCGGCCATCCTGAGCCTCGGGGACCTGCTCGGGATGCTGGACGCTGCGCCGCAGCGCGATGCCATCGCCGGACTGCAGCGGCGCATGTACGCCGGCGGATTGCCTGCTGCCGGCTCCGTGGACCTGGTCCGGGTGTTCAAGCGCGGCTTCGCCTGGAAGAAACCGGCAGGGGCGGGGCAGGGCCCCGGGCTGCCTCCGCTGTATCCCTTCGACTTGCACTGAACGCGGGCCAGCCGCGGTGTCGCGGCATCACCCGCGCCGAACGGCAGCGGCAGGCGTTGTCCTCCGATGCAGGGCCACGTTCCGGGCGCCTGCCGTCAGGCCGTCATGGGGGAGACGCGATGCCGTCGTCCAGCGCCTGCCGGAAGGCGAGGTGCGTGGCGGCGTTGAAGCAGCACAGCACGATGTCGGCGTACGCGGCGGCGGACGCCTCACGCAGCGCCGCGACGGCGACGGCCGCCGCCAGGTCCACGGGGTAGCCGTAGACGCCGCAGCTGATCGCCGGGAACGCGATCGACCGCCAGCCGTGCTGCTCAAGCATCCGCATGGCCTTGGCATGGCATGCCGCGAGCAACCGGTCCTCCTGGTGGTTGCCGCCGCGCCAGACCGGCCCCACGGCATGGATCACGTGGCCGGCGGGCAGGCCGAACCCCGGCGTCAGGCGCACGTCCCCGGTGGGGCAGCGCACGCCGGGGGCCACTTCCGGCAGGGCCCGGCATGCCTGCAGCAGACGCGGCCCGGCGGCATGATGGATGGCGCCGTCGACGCCGCCGCCACCGAGCAGGCCCGGGTTGGCGGCGTTGACGATGGCATCGACGGCCAGCGTGGTGATGTCTGTCTGGATGAGTCGGATCGGCATGGCGGACCATGATGTGCGCCGCGCCGCACGTTTTTGCGGATGGCGGGCGAAACTGTGGCATAGTGGGAGGAATATGCCGGCAGGATTGGTATCTCCCGGCAGGGAATACCGCTGCGGATAATGGTTGCACGGTCGGTCACGCACTGCATATCGTG
>Ga0164242_10010194_pt1 | contig 10079 bp, 7 predicted proteins | sample OricomgcompostMG_FD_108783 | JGI IMG/M metagenome (GOLD analysis project Ga0164242, IMG submission 108783) | Miracle-Growth compost microbial communities from Emeryville, California, USA - Original compost - Miracle growth compost (MG) ... | reverse complement strand
CTCCGCGGCCGCTTGCTGCGGAGTGGTCACCACGATCACCTCGGCATTCGGCAGCTTCTGACCGACCGAGATCGCCACATCGCCGGTGCCGGGCGGAAGATCGAGCAACAGGTAGTCCAGGTCGCCCCAGTAGACGTCGGCCAGCATCTGGTGCAGCGCACGGTCCAGGATCGGCCCACGCCAGGCGACCACCTGGTCCCGGCGCGGCTTGAGCATGCCGATGCTCATCACCTTGAGCCCGTTGCCCTGCTCGACCGGAACCGGAACCGGCATGATCATGTCCTCGACGGAGGTCGGCCGGGCGTCGGCGATCCCGAGCATCGCGGGCACCGAATGGCCGTAGATGTCGGCGTCAAGGATGCCGACGGTCTGACCGCGGGCGGCCAGGGCCATCGCCAGGTTGACCGTCACCGATGACTTGCCGACGCCGCCCTTGCCGGACGCGACCGCGATCACCTTGGTCAGCGAGTCGGCCCGTGCGAACGGGATGTCCTTCTCGGTCCGGCCGCCCTGCAGATTGTCCCGCAGCGAGGCCCGCTGCTCGTCGCTCATCACGCCCAGGCTGACCTCGACCTGCTCGACGCCGGCCACACTGCTGGCCGCCGCCGTGACATCACGGCGCAGGGTGTCCTTCAGCGGGCAGCCGGCAACGGTCAGCAGGACCTCGATCTCGGCCCGGCCACCGTCACTGATGTCGATCCGCTTCACCATGCCCAGTTCGGTGATCGGCTTGCGGATCTCCGGATCGTTGACTCCTGCCAGAGCCTTGGTGATCTCGGTCACCAACGGATGGTCGGGGGTCAGCGTCTCAACATCTGGCATACCGACCAGCCTAATCGGCTTTCCGGACCGTCCGGTCATGGGACCGATCGTGAGACTGCGGCTCGTCGAGATCGGCCAGGATCGAGCGCAATTCGTTGCGCAGTTCGGTCCGCAGGTAGTCCCGGGTCGCCAGATCGCCGACCGACATCCGCAGGGAGGCGATCTCGCGGGCCAGGAAGTCCGTGTCGGCACGGGACTGCGCGGCCTGCTGCCGGTCCTGGTTGAGCGCCACCCGGTCCCTGGCCTCCTGCCGGTTCTGGGCGAGCAGGATCAGCGGAGCGGCGTAGCTGGCCTGGGTGGAGAAGAACAGATTCAGCAGGATGAAGGGATAGGGATCCCAGCGGAAGCCGTACAGCCCGACCAGATTGAGGACCACCCAGACGATCACGAACATCGTCATGTAGAGGATGAATCTCGCGGTCCCCATGAACCGGGCGAACGCCTCCGCGAAGTCGCCGAACGCCTCCGGCGAGAGCCGGAGCCGCGGCACGAGGGAACGCTGCCGGGCGCCGGGGACGTTCAGCCGCTCCGGCTCACGCTCGCGGGCCCGGGCCATCAGCGCACCTCCTCGGCGTCGCTCATGGCGTCGAGCTGATCACCTCGCCAATCGGCCGGCAGCACATGATCAAGGACGTCGTCGACGGTGACCGCGCCGATCAGCCGGCCCTCCTTGTCGACCACCGGCGCGTTGACCAGGTTGTAGGTCGCGAAATAGCGGCTGACCGCGTGCAGGTCGGCCTGGTCGGTGAGCGGCTCGAGCTCGGAATCGACCACCGCCGACACCAGGGTCGACGGCGGTTCTCTCAACAGGCGTTGGAAATGCACGCCACCCAGGAAGCGTCCGGTCGGCGTCTCCAGCGGCGGCCGGCAGACGAAGATCATCGCCGCCAGCGCCGGCGACAGCTCCTCCTGGCGGACCAGCGCCAGCGCGTCGGCGACCGTCGCGTCGGGGGAGACGATCACCGGCTCCGGGGTCATCATGCCGCCGGCGGTGAATTCGGCATAGGTCAGCAACCGGCGGAGATCATCGGCATCGTCCGGCTCCATCTCGCCGAGCAGCATCTCTGCCATCTCGTCGGGCAGTTCGTTGATCAGGTCGGCGGCGTCGTCGGCGTCCATCTCCTCCAGCACCGAGGCCGCCCGTTCCACGTCCAGGGCCTGGATCAGCTGGACCTGCTCGTCCTCGGGCAGCTCCTCGAGCGCGTCAGCGAGTTTCTGATCATCGAGGGCCGAGGCGACCTCGGAGCGCCGCTCCGGGGTGAGATCGTGCAGTTCGCGCGCGACGTCGGCCGCCTTCATGTCCTCCATCTCGGCCAGCAGCTGCTCGGTCGCCTGGCCGTACGCCCCCAGCCGGGCGGCGATGTCAGCCCAGTCCAGGATCGCCACCTGTGCCCGACGGCTGAACGCACGGCCCAGACGGCCGCGGGAGGCCTCCCGGACGGCGACCTCGGAGATCTCCCAGTCCGACGTACGGATCTGGTGCATGGCGACGTCGAAGATCACCCAGGTGCCGGGACTCGACGGCCGGGTGATCCGCTGGTCGAACAGATCCTCCACGACCATCGTCTCGGATTCGCGGCGGGCGAACCGGCGGGTGTTGACCACACCGGTGGTGACGATCTGCACGGCGTCGACGCTGCGCACCCGGGCCATCGGGATGAAGATCCGATGCCGGGCGAACAACTCGACGACCAGCCCCTTGACCCGGGGCGGTCTGCTCAGCGTGCGTTCGGTGATCAGGACGTCGCGCAGTCTGCCGATCGTGTCGCCCGCATCGTCGAGGATCGGCAATCCACGAATCCTCGAGATGAATACCGAAGAAGTGGACCCGTTCACGCGGTGAGATTACCGCTTCGCCACCGGCAGAGCCGAACCGTCGGATGCTGCTGGTCAGATGCTGCGGATGGCGCCGGTCGGCAGCAGCGCGTGCACACCCCAGGTCTGGTTGGCGATCTGGGTCACCCGCATGCTGACCGTGGCACTGGCCATCGCCAGTGCTTCGGCCCGGGTGATGTCGTACGTCGCCGCCAGCCAGTCGATCATCGACGACAGCGCGATCGCGGCGGCCTCGTTGAGATCGGCCTCGAAGCCGAAGGTGATGCGCCCGGCCGGAGTGATCGCGTACACACTGTCCAGCGCCGGCTCGTCGACCAGGTCGAGAGTCATCGTCGTCGTCATCCCGCACTCGATCGCGGTGCCGGACACCTCGCCGTCGCCCTGTACGGCATGACCGTCGCCGACCGACAACAGGGCGCCCTCGACGGCGACCGGGATGAAGAGGGTCGAGCCGGCGAGCAGGTCCCGGCAGTCGATGTTGCCCGCGCCGACCGGCCGCGGCGGCGTGGTCGAATGCTCACCGGGCTCAGCCGGGGCGACCGCGACCACGCCGAGGAACGGGTCGGTCGAGGTGGCCAGGCCCAGTTGATTGGTCGCGGTCCGGGTCTGGTTGTTGATCGTCCAGATCAGCCGGGCACCGTCCTCGGGCTTGAGTCCGAGCCGGGTGTTCAACGGCGTCTCGCGCAGCGCGGCGCCGGTGAATCCCCAGTCGTCGGGCACCAGCGAGTCGAAACGCACCGCCAGGGACTGTCCGGGCTTCGCGCCCTCGATCGCGATCGGCCCGACCAGACAGTGCCCGCGGGCCTCGCCGAAGAACCGCGGCGGCAGCTCGCCATCGGCACCCGGCGTCCCGACGTGCCCGCCGGAGTCGAGGGTGTGCACGACGACCGTGTCGCCGGGGGAGACGGTCAGCACCGGTTCGAGATCGCGGGAGAAGTAGTTGATCGCGGTGGCTTTGGTGGTGTCCAGGTGGTGGGTTGCCATGGTGCTCCGTTCGGGGGTGGGGTGGGGTTCAGGCGAGGCGGATGCGGGGGTCGAGCAGTCCGTACAGGATGTCGACGATCACGTTGGCGACCACGACGAAGGTGCCGCCGAGCAGCACCACACCGATGATCACAGGTCGATCCTGTGCGGTCACGGCCGTGATCGCCAGCGCGCCGACGCCTTGCAGGTTGAAGACCTGCTCGGTGATGATCGCGCCGCCGAGCAGCATCGCGACGTCGGAGCCGAGCTGGGTGATGATCGCGGTCAGGGTCGATCGGAGCCCGTGCTTGTAGACGACCCGTCGCTCGGAGATTCCCTTGGCCCGGGCCGTACGGATGTAGTCCTCGCCGAGCACGTCGAGCAACTGCCCGCGGGTCAGCCGGGCATAGATCGCCGCATTGACCAACGCCAGCGTGAACCACGGCAGGACCAGGTGCCAGGCCCACTGACCGACCCCTTCCGAGAGCGGGGCGTAGCCGCCGGCGGGGAACAGCGTGAAGTTGGCCTGCCGGGGCAGGAAGTACAGCACGAAGAGCATCAGCATCCCGAGGACGAAGCTCGGAAAGCTCAACCCGACCAGGGTGAAGCCCTGTCCCAGCCGGTCGCGGGCCGATCCCGGCGACCTGGCCGACGCGACGCCCACCGGGATGCCGATCAGGAGCCAGACGACGACACCGCCCAGGACCAGCGAGGCGGTCGCCGGGATCCGCTCGGCGATCAGCGTCAGGACCGACTCCTGGCTGTGGTAGGAGAAGCCGAGATTGCCGTGCAGGGCGTTGTCGATGAATCGCAGGTACTGCACGTAGATCGGGTCGTCCAGCCCGAGCGAATGCCGGATCTGGGCCAGCAGCTGGGCGGAGGCCTCGTCACCGCCGAGGGCCCGTGCCGGGTCGCCGGGAGCGATGAAGAACAGTCCGAAGACGAAGATGCTCAGGGCGATCAGGACGACCGCGCCGAACACCAACCGGGTGATCACGAGCCTGATCATGCTGCCGCCTTCTTCTCCGAGCGGGAGGCGCGTCGGCGGCGGGTCAGCCAGACGAATCCGACCCGGCGGGCCTTCGGATCGAGAGCGTCCCGCAGTCCGTCACCGAGGATGTTGAAGGCCAGGGTGGTGAGCAGCAGGATCCCGCCGGGGAAGACCACCATCCACCAGGCGACCATGTAGAGCGATCCGTTGAGCGCCTCGGACAGCATCCCGCCCCAGCTGGCCGCCGGCGGGACGATGCCCAGACCGAGGAAGGACAGCGTCGCCTCGAAGACGATCGACGACGGGATCATCATCGTCGTGTAGACCACGATCGGCACGGTCAGGTTGGGCAGCACGTCCCGGACGATGATCGACACCGGTCCCGAGCCCAGCGACCGCGCCGCCTCGACGAATTCCCTTTGTCGCAGGGAAAGCACCTGGCTGCGGACCACCCGGCCGATGTGGGTCCAGCTGAAGAAGATGATCACGCAGATGCTCAGTGTCAGGCTGGGACCGCGGACCGAGACCAGGGCCAGCGCACACAACAGGAACGGCACGCTCATCACCAGGTCGATCAGCCGGCTCAGCAACAGGTCGGCCCAGCCGCCGAAGTAGCCGGCGATGGTGCCGATGGTGACGCCGATGGCGGCGGCGACCAGCGATGCGACGACGCCGACCAGCAACGACACCCGGGCTCCGTACGCCAGCCGGACCAGGACGTCACGGCCGAGTGAATCGGTACCGAGCAGGAAGGTGTGTCCGGGTCCCTTCGGGATGCCGGCCGAGGTCAGGCCGGTGTCGCGGAACTGCTGGGCCATCCCATGGCCGGTGGCCGCTGCGACCAGCGGAGCGCAGAGCGCGAAGATGATCAACAGCAGGATGAAGCCGAAGGCGCCGAGCGCTGCGCGGTCGCGCAGCAGCCGGCGGATCGTCAGCTCTCCCGAACCGCGTTGCTTGACCCGCCGGGTCGGGGCCTCGGCCCCGGTCGGCTCGACGATAAGGGCGTCTGACATCAGGCCACCTCCCGTACGCCGTCGGGCCGGGCCGGAGCGCTCAGCGACTCCACCAGGGTGCGGGGCTGGCCGGAGATCGGGTACGGCCGCGACATCGATGCGCTGAGCAGGGTCCGGGTGAATTCCTGCTGCGGTGCGGCGTAGATCGACTCGGCGTCGGCGAGCTCGATGATCTTGCCGCCGTCCATCACTGCGATCCGGTCGCAGATGTGCCGGACGACGGCCAGATCGTGGGAGATGAACAGATAGGTGAGCCCGAATTCCTGCTGCAGCGATTTGAGCAGGTTGAGGATCTGCGCCTGGATCGAGACGTCCAGGGCCGACACCGGTTCGTCGCAGATGATCAACTCCGGTTGCAGCGCCAGTGCCCGGGCGATGCCGATCCGCTGCCGCTGGCCGCCGGAGAATTCCGAGGGGAATCGGTTGTAGTGCTCGGGATTGAGCCCGACGAGCTCCATCAGGGACTGCACCCGGCTCCTGCGCTGGGCGCTGCTCAGCCGCTCGTGGATCCGGTAGGGGTCGCCGATGATCGACCCGACCCGGCGGCGGGGATTGAGCGAGCCGAAGGGGTCCTGGAAGACCAGCTGAACCTCCCTGCGCATCCGCCGCCAGGCAGCGCGGTTGATGTACTGCAGGTCGGCACCCGCGACCGTGACGATGCCCTCGGTGACCGGGGCCAGCCCTGCGATCACCCGAGCCAGGGTGGTCTTGCCGCAGCCGCTCTCGCCGACCAGTCCGAGGGTCTCACCGCGGTGGATCTCCAGGTCGACGCCTTTCAGCACCGGCACCGACTTCCGGCGGCCCAGGGGTCCCGTCCGATAGGTCAGACGGACGTCCTGCACCGATGCCGCCAGCACGTTCGCCTGGCGGTGCGGGGTGATCGTGCGGGCGGCGACGGTCGCCGGCCGGCGTTCGGTGGCCGGAGCGTTGTGCTCCAGCCAGCAGGCCGATCGGCCGCCGTCGGCGTAGACCCGGACCGGTGGCGGCAGCTGCCGGCAGCTGTCCACCGCGGACTCGCAGCGGTCGAGGAACGGGCACAGCGCCGCCGGCTGCAACAGGCTCGGAGGACGTCCCGGGATCGGGACCAGCTCCTCGCCCGGGGTGTAGTTGGCGGGCGAGGACAGCAGCAGTCCGGCGGTGTAGGGATGGGCCGGGCGTCCGAAGATCTCCGCGCGGGCGCCGATCTCCATCCGGTTGCCGGCATACATCACCATCACGTCGCTGGCGATCGTGGACAGCAGGCCGAGATCGTGGGTGATCATCATGATGGTCGCACCGGACTCCTGCTGGACCTCCTGCAGCAGCTCGATGATCTGGGCCTGGACGGTGACGTCGAGTGCCGTCGTCGGCTCGTCGGCGATGATCAACGGCGGATTGAGGGCCAGCGCCATCGCGATCATCACCCGCTGCCGCATGCCGCCGGAGAACTGGTGCGGGTAGCTGGAGAAGCGTGCCCCGGCATCGGAGATGCCGACCTTGGTCAGCAACTCGATCGTCCGGGCCTTCGCGGCGGCCGGGCTGACCCGTTCGTGGGCGTGGATCAGCTCGGTGATCTGGGATCCGATGGTGTAGAAGGGATGCAGCGAGCTCAGCGGATCCTGGAAGATCATCCCGATCCGTCGGCCGCGCATCGACTGCAGCTCCTCGGGGCGGATCGTCAGCAGATCGACCCCGTCGAACCGGGCGCTGCCGGTGATGTCGGCGAAGGGCATCAACCCGGTGATCGCCTGGGTCAGCACGCTCTTGCCGGAGCCGGATTCGCCGACGATCCCGAAGATCGTCCCGGCCTCGACCGAGAACGACACGTCCTGTACGGCGTGCACGATGCCGTCCTCGGTCGCGATCCGGACCGACAGCTGGTCGACCTCGAGGACGCTGGTCACGACTTCAGCCAGAGGTTGGTCCAGTCGGCCTGCGAACCGATCGGATAGATCTGGTAGTTCTGCACGCGCTTGGAGTAGTAGAGCACCGACTTGCGGGCGTAGGTCGGGATGATCGGCGGATCGGCCATCACCTTGTCGTCGACCTGCTGCCACAGCTTGGCGCTCTTGGCCGAATCCGTGGTCGCCTCGGCCTGCTCGGCCAGCTTGTCGGCCGCGGGGTTGTCGTAGTCGGCCAGGTTGTAGGTCTGCGGGGTGCCGTTGTAGGTGTACAGCGTCCCGAAGACGGCCCGGGCCGCGCCGCCGACCCAGTCGGCCTGCCAGCCGATCATGCCGAGGTCCCAGTTGCCGGCGGCGGCTCCCTTCTTGTCGGTGATGATCTTGGTCGCATCCACCGGGTTCTCCGGCATCAGCTTGAGGGTGACACCGGCCTTCCCGAAGGACGCCTGCAGGATCTGCACCAGAGCCGGGTTGGGGTCGGCGGTGCTGTACGGCAGCTTGAGCGTCAGCCCGTTGGGATACCCGGCGGCGGCCAGCAGCTGCTTGGCCTTGGCCGGATCGCCGGCATCGCCGGGCGACGGATACGGCGAGAAGTTGTGGTAGCCGTTGATGCCCGGCCCGAGGATGCCGTGCTGGGGCGAGGAGGTCATCGGGCCGCCGAGCTGCTGGACGAGGGCCTTCTTGTCCACCGCGTATTCGAGCGCCTGCCGGACCTTGAGCTTCTTCAGCGCGCCGCCGTTGTTGTCGGACAGGGTGTTGAACCAGATGAAGGAGGTGGCGCCGGTGTCGAAGGTCACCAGATGATCATCTTTGGCCGCGCTGAGCTGCTGCAGTGTCGCGGCCGGCATGGTGATGTCGTAGGTCAGGTCCCCGTCGCCGGACTGCAACTGCTGCATGGCGGCCTGGGGTGTGACGCCCTGCTCGATGTGGATCTTGTCGACGTAGGCCTTGCGGAGCGGATCGGTGCTGGCCTTCCAGGCCTTGTTGCGGACCAGGGTGAGCTGCTGGTTGGGGGAGTAGCTGCCGACCGTGTACGGACCGCTCGCGACGAAATTTCGCTTGTAGTCAAGGGAATCCGGGAGATACTTCAGCGCTTCCTCGGGCTGCGGGGCCATCGCCGGCAGGGTGACCATGTAGTTGAAGTCGCCGGCCGGCTTGACCAGGTGCACGACGACAGTCTTCGGGTCCGAGGTGTCGATACCGGAGATGCTGTGGGTGTCCAGGTACTTCTTGATCGCCGGCGCCGTCGGGTCGACCTTGGCGAAGGCCGCGCAGAAGCCGGCCATGCCCTTGATCAGGTCGAGCACGTACCCGAGGCGGGGTGAGGCCATGTACGGGTTGCACATCAGCGCCACGCCGCGGGCGAAGTCCGCGGAGTTGATCTGTCGGGCGCCGCTCGGGGCATCCCAGTCGGCGCCGTCGCGGATCGTGTAGGTGTAGGTCAACCCGTTGTCGGTCGGCTCGGGCACGGCCGTGGCCAGGTCCGGCCTGAGTTTGTTGCGGGTGGCCAGGTCCATCGAGGACTGGTAGCCGAGCAGTGACCGGGTCACTGCGTGCTGGACGTTGTTGCCGGCGATGGAGCCGCCCTGGGTCGGATCGATGTGATCGACGTCGGCGGTCGCCAGGATCTGCAGCGTTCCGCCCTTCGTCGGGGTTCCGGCATGTGCGGAGGTGGTGGACGTACCGTTCTGGGAACAAGCCGCCAGGACGAGCGTGAGGGAGGCCAGGCCCACGACGAGCGTGGTCCGGGCCGAGCGGGTCGAGGGCATTGGGGTACTCCGGAGGGAGGCGACTAGGTGGGTTCGATCCGTTACAGATGGTGTGGATCAACCCGCCCAGGTTATTCACGTTTCAGCCTCTGCGGACCCAGTGAGATGATCCTTTAATCGGTCGGTAAAGCGACTGAAACACGAGACCTCGGGACCGGTGGGCCGTAGGCTGTGACGCCATGAGCACCGACGCTGCTGCTGCGTACAAGGACGTCGTGATCGACGCCACCGACGGCGCCCGGGCGGCCGGTTTCTGGGCCGCCGCGATCGGCCTGGAGGCGTCGCCGACCAGTCCTGTCGGCGATTTCGTGTTGCGCGGGTCCCGGCCGGAGCAGACGGTCTGGATCAACCAGGTGCCGGAACCGCGCACGGTCAAGCAACGGGTGCACCTCGACCTGCACGCCGCGGGCGTGCAGGAGTTGATCACGCTCGGCGCGAGCGTCGACACCGAGTTGGCCGGCTGGACGGTCATGCGGGATCCGGAGGGCGGCGAATTCTGCGCCTTCGATCGCGAGCCGGAGCGACTCGGCGACTATCGGATGTACGAGCTGGTGGTCGACGCCGCGGATCCGGAACGGATCTGCCGCTGGTGGGCCGCTCGATTCGATCTTGAAGCCCGCCACGACGATCATGGTCCGTGGTGGTGGCTGGAGGGCGGGTCGCTGCCCTGGCCGATGGTCTTCAACCCGGTGCCCGAGCCCAAGACCGTCAAGAACCGGGTGCACTGGGATGTCTGGGGGTTGACTTCGGACTACCTGGCCGCCGGGGCGAATCTGCTGCGGGGTCGTGACGACGAGATCGATTG
>Ga0164242_10010192_pt1 | contig 10080 bp, 11 predicted proteins | sample OricomgcompostMG_FD_108783 | JGI IMG/M metagenome (GOLD analysis project Ga0164242, IMG submission 108783) | Miracle-Growth compost microbial communities from Emeryville, California, USA - Original compost - Miracle growth compost (MG) ... | reverse complement strand
TAGAGCGGGTTTCCAGATACATGCCGCAGGGGACAACAACAGGCCGTATATCGTCAGGAGATACAACGGATTTTCAACAGATAGCTAGGATGGATTTTGCGGGTGCGGAACGGCGTATTACCGACTCCATAAGGAATAGATTTACTATGCCGCGCGGCTCGGAAACCGCCACCATACGATTCCTGCCTATCCCGCGCCAGGAAGACGCCACTAGCGGCCTAGGCACTTTTATGGTCGGTGACCGCACGCGAGAGCGCGATACTACTACCTACGTCATATCAACCCCGGATAGGCCGTCTCGCGCGGAACGACGCGGTAATACAGCACGCCCCGGCGTACCTGGGCGACATAGGGTTCTGGCTGCTGAGCTATCCGATAGATTGCAACAGGCAGAAGAGAGCCGGCGCGGCAATGCGCCGAACGAAGAACGAGTGGCTACTACTAGATACAGTCAGGTCGCCGGACTGCGTAGCACGATATTGCGCCTATTGGACGATAAGTATAGGACTAGCGGCGTTGAGGATTTGCAAGTAGAAGTCCGGCAAGACATATCATCCCCGGTTTTTGCCCACCGCGACGAGACGTACATACGTACCGAGAGTACCAATATTGCTACGGTAACCGCGCGGCATATGAATGATGCAGTAAGAGGATTGTTGATTCATGCTGTACGGATGGGCAACGCCAGTTTTAATGACTTGTTGTATCGCATGGACGTACAAGGGACAACGCCTGCCGATATTCGAGATATTGAAGTTATGGCTTATGGGTCATGCATGTTTCTGCTGATCGTTCATGATACTCATATCAGTATCTTGCGTATGCCGAATACACGGGCGCAGACTGTTCTCGCGCGAGACTTCAATCTATGGTTACCGATATTCAGAGAGGCTAATCCTGTTATCTCTAACCTTTTGCGTTGGAGATAGCATGATAAATGCTGAGCGAAAGCTGTTTGGGATACGGGGGCGGCGTAACATACGTTCACTAGATCCCAACATCTCTAACACTGTGAAGCTGGATAATATCCCGCGCGCGCCGGATACTTGCGTAATCAGCTTCGCCCCAGAATTCACGCAATTTGTCGGCCAGCAAATGCCGCAAGGCGTAGGCCCCTACAATCCTGCGTACATATCAGTAACCTACTTTCGCGGGGACTATACCGTTTGGGCTTCTTACGTCAAGAACCCAAAGAAATTTGTTCCCCTATGGCAGACCGCTACACGCCCAGACTGGATACCGGAGAAACCGAATGGCAAAACTTCTACGACGCAAGACAGCACAGCCCGCCCCCGCCGAGACATCAAAGCCTACAGAGAACACCAAGCCCGCGCCGCTGGCGCGCGGCAGGATCGGTCGTAGGCCGGCGCGCAAGGTGGAGCATGCCGAAGAGGTCAAAGTGCAGGATAAACCAAAGATCCCGTATGAAGGCTGGACGCCGAAGCGAGATCTGCACCGCATCTCCACGCGCGAAGCGGGCGGCAGAAAGATCATTACCTGCCGAGTCTCCCGCGCACATCTGGAGAAGGGCGGGCACCCGCTGCACTACACAATCCCCCTGGTCGAAGATCTCAAGTATGCCGGCGTGCCGATCATCGGCGGTCTGGCAATTTGCGGCGTCTCGTCTGGCACTCTGACCATGCAGTATGACGAGGGCGCGGAAGATGTTGTTATTACCTGGAGCGACGAAGCATGAAAAACTACATCATAGGGCTGCACGGCCTGCCGCGCGTCGGCAAGACTACGATGATGGATTTCCTGATAGAGCGCGAGGGCTATGCCGGTATCAACTTCTCCGACAAGCTCTATGCCGAGGTTGCCGAAGCCTTCAACGTCACCGTAGAGCAATTGAAGACGCATGTATGGAAGACCGAACCCCAGGCAGATCTGGCTATCATGCGATGCTCGAAATCCGAGTTCTGCGTACTGATGGCGAAGGCCGAACACAATCCGCGCGAACCGCGCACAACGCGCTGGATACTCCAACAATGGGGTACGGAATACCGCCGCGCGCAAGATCCGGACTACTGGCTACCGCCCGTAGAAGAGTTCATCGCGGCGCACCCAGACCGGCCTATCGTTATAGGGGATGTCCGATTCGACAACGAGGCGAAAGTCGGTCTGATGTCTGTTCTGCGAGATGAGCGGGATGGCAATTTCGTTATCGAAGTCACCAACAAGCGCGCGCCGGAGTCGAATGGACACGATTCTGACATACGTATCTCCGACTATCTCATTACTCATATCGTAGCGAACGACGGCACGCGCGATGAGTTCTATCAAGCCGTCAAGAAAATACTGGAGTCTCCATGGAGTTGCTAAGCGCCGATGTCTTGCGCGAGAAGTTTCTGATGATCGCGCACAAGCAGTATGAACTGAATAGCCAAGTCAACCCGGAGTGGTTCGAAGCCCGGTATCCCTTCTACCGCGCGCTCTGGACGGAAGCCGCCGAGGCGATGGCTTATTTTCCTTGGGAATGGTGGAAGAAGCGCTCCATGTCGGAGACGGACAAGCAGCAGCTTGGCCTGGAGTTGGCCGACATGCTGCATTTCGGCGTAAGCATGCTATTGTCCGAGGCTATGATGCCCGTTGTGCGTCACTGGCAACAGGACGATGATGACGAAGCAGTAAGCCCCGCTAGGGAGACATGCTTCGCTATGGTTGCGTCATCTGCTGCAAAAGCTGCGCGCTATATCATGCAGGACGCCGCCACGCGCTTGAGCGATGCGGATAGCTTGACGTATCTGCCGTCGCATATCGAGCTAGTCGCCAAAGAGGCACTGAGCCGACGTTTCAATCTGCAAGCACTCTGCCGCGCGGCTTGCGCGCTGGGTATCGGCGTCGAAGGCTTGATCGGCCTGTATTTCGGCAAGAACGTGCTGAATAAGTTCCGCCAAGATCACGGCTATAAGACCGGCGAGTACATCAAGAACTGGCGTGCGGCCTTTGGCGACGGCCCCGAGATGATGGAGGATAACATCGCCCTGGCCCAAATCGTTATCAGTATGGAAGAGTCCTTCTCGTGGGCATTGCCAGAGGGTACTACGTATCTGATGTTCCTGGGCTCCCACGATTACCAAAAGAATCTGTACAACAATCTGGAAGCGGCCTACAGCAATGTATTGGCCGGGGCCGGGCGGCTATGAAACAGCTACTCACCAAGACGCAACTGATGTCTTTGGTTGCCGAAGGCAGAGTGCATGAATGTTTTACGCACTCTACCGAGGGCACCTTCGACATCACGGCCATGCGCGCGCAGGCTTTGAAAACCCATAGAGAGATCCATAAGATAGATATCGCTCCACATATTACGGAATTTCTTCTCAGTAATCATGTCTGGGATGACGAGCGCGTGCGATACTGGATAGGTAGTCCTCTCTATGAATGGGAGCCCGCTATCTTGGTTCTGTACCCAGGCAATCACCATATTGTTGCGGATGGTGTACACCGTTTGATAGCCCGCGCGCGGATGGAGAAGGAAATACAGGGCACTCCGGGCTACCCGGTATTCTCCGCGCCATTCTGGGTATTTGAGAAAGAGGAAATTATCCGTCCTGGCCCGGAATGGGTAGATAACCCTCTTTATGATTGGGGAGACGATGTTGTAGACGGGAAAATCGTCCGCCGCACCTAGTTTGCAATCAATTGCAAAATGCCTAAGCCGCCCTTCGGGGCGGTTTTCTTTTGTCTGCTACTTTCAATATTGTGACATTCGATTGTATACTCGGCGCACTTTGTCAAGGAGTAAGAGAAATGACGGATGCGGCGCGACGAGAATACCTAGCCAAAATCGTTGACGTGTTCTCCGGCGATGACCTGATCGTCATGGTTGACTTGGGGGCGGAAGACCTCTATAAACGCCAGCGAATTAGGCTGCACGGCGTAGATACTCCAAACGCCATCGGCGCGGGGCCGGACACGGAAGCGGGAAAAGTAAGGGCCTATGTACGAAGCCTAGTACGGGACAAGACACTGAATATCAAGATCCAATCCAAAGGCGCAAATAGCTGGGTTGCGGTCGTGGAAGTACAAACGCCCGAGGGCGTCACCATCAACCTGAATGAAGAGCTTGTAAACCAAGGCTACGCATTCAAACGCAAGGGATGATAGATCATGTCCGAACTTCGGCGCATTCGGCGCTCTCGCGTAAGCGTTCGCCCTGGCGTTCAAACCGCCGCGCATTCGGCTGTTGTCGCGCGCAGCGCAGTCTACAAGGTCGAACGTAGCGAGAGCGATACCAGCCAACAGTTGGAATACTACGACGAGTTCATCACCGGCCCGCTCGGTATATCGGGGATGATCTTGACTACCCCGTACACGGTCGGGCGGCTCTTCCAGATCATTGACGAAGCCAACATGCTCAAGCAATGCATCGAGGCTTATGTAGTTAATACCGTAGGCACCGGCTGGGAGATCGAGCCGACGCTGCGCGGTAAGATAGTCAATGCGGGCGAGGAATCCGAATTGGCTACTTTCATTGACAACGCCAATACCGATGAATCCTTGAAGGCCGTTATGTCCAAGGTCATCCATGATCGGGAGTCGGTAGGCTTTGGGTTCATGGAAGTCATACGCGATGCAGTAGGAGAGCTTTCTATTCTCCGCCACGCCCCCGCGCTCTATACACGGCTGACTGCCAAGCACCCTCAAGAAGTCCTTGTTCAATACACCGTCTCGCGCGGGCGTCGAGTTTCAGTCATCAAGGAATTCACCAAGTTCCGCCGCTATGTCCAGCTCTGCAATGGGCAGACTGTCTATTTCAAAGAATACGGTGACCCGCGCCGATTGAATCGTACCTCCGGCCTGTTCGAAGGCGACCCAGGGTATACGGCCGGCGATGACGCGACGGAGATTGTCCATTTCAAGCTCCCATCGAATGAGCCCTATGGCGTGCCGCGCTGGATCAATCAACTCCCGTCTATCCTGGGCTCGCGCGAGGCTGAGCTAGTCAATCTGCGGTACTTCAAGGACAACACTGTCCCGCCCATGATGTTGACTGTCTCTGGCGGGCGGCTGACTGCTGATTCGCATAAAGAACTGACCCGTATGCTGACCACCAACAGTATTGGCGCGGACAGGCAGAACCGGATTATGTTGGTGGAAGCCGTAGGCGAGGGCGATAGCCTGGACGCCAAGGGCTCTACCGTTACCCTGAAAGTTGAGAAGCTGACGGACTCGCGCCAATCGGACGCCTTGTTCAAGGACTACGATACGGCCAATCAGCAGAAGGTACGATCCTCGTTCCGCCTGCCGCCCATTGTTCTCGGTCTGTCCAACGAATCGAACTACGCCAATGCGCAGGTATCGGCTTTCGTTGCAGAGTCTCAAGTCTTCGGCCCCGCGCGCGATGAGATAGACGAGAAACTGAATAAAACACTCGTCAATGGTAAGTTCGGCCTAGCCATGACTACGGCGCGGTTGAAGGGCCGGGTGCCTTCTATCAACTCGCCTGAATCAGTAGTCAAGACACTGACGGCGTTGAACGTCATTGGCGCAGTTACCCCGCGCAGCGCCCAGATGGTTGCCAATCAGATCTTGCAGACGGAATTGCCTGCTTACCCGCTGCCGGGTGAGAAGGGCTACGAGGATTGGATGGATAAGCCGCTCACGCTCACCACCGGTGCGGTCAAGAAGCAGACCGATCAAGCGGCTAAACCGGATGCAGTCAAACAGACGGAAGCGACGGGTAACCCTGGTTTCCAACAGCCCGAACACGGCGCGGAAGGGAGCGTACTGCAATGACCACCAAAGCCCCCAACTTCATGCGGCTGAGCCGGGCCGATACGGAATATGAACAGATCGTCTACGGTGAGATCCTTGTACCGAATGTGCCGAATGTCTATGGCGATATCTACACGCCCGAGGCAGTACGAGAATTCGTCTACGAATTCGCGCGGCAAGGTTTCGGTCTGGATGTCGAGCATAGCGAGGACGATATCCTCAACGTCAAGGCGCATATCGTAGAGTCCTTCATCGCCCGCCCCGGCGATCCAGACTTCATTGAGGGGTCTTGGGTTGTCGGCGTCCGCATCACCGATGGCGACCTTTGGCAGAAGGTGCTGGACGGGGAAATCAACGGGTTTTCCTACGAAGCGCTCTGCGAGCTTACTGAAATTGTGATAGAAGATACCGGAAATCGTGTATTATCCGGTCTGACCGAGCCTGACCCTATCGACGGCCATACTCATGTTTACACGGTCATAGTCGATGCGTTGAACAATGTTGTAGCGGGCGGCACGGAGATGACTGACGATCATATGCATACGATAAGCCATCATACGTACACCGACACGGCGAATGACCATATCCATAGGTTCCAGGTAATTCCTGACGATGTAGGAGCTTCCGACGATGAGCAATAAAACTATCCGACATGTCCGGCGCGGCGACATCGAAGGAAATCTAGTCCGCGTCAAACAACCCGAATTTCTCACCCTGACTAAACGGCCCGCCAATCAACGCGCGTTCTCCGTTATCCGGTCTGACACTCAAGGAAATGCAATGGCCCAGAACACCGCCCCGGTCGCCCGGCGTACGCGCACCAAGCGCGCCGACGATACCAAGAATCTTGCCGCGATCACCTTCCCCGCCGGCTACACGGCCGAGCAGGTTACCGAGTCGCTGACGGCTTTTGGCCTGTCCACGGGCTATACCGTCACGCAAGAAGGCGAACTGTTCCGGGCGCAGCGTTCCGATTTGCAATCAATTGCAAAAGATAGCGTGACCGAAATCAAGCTCACCGCCGATGGCGTGACCGCCCAGATTCTGCGCGGGGACGAGACGCCGGCAGCGACCGAAGGCATGCATGGCATTAAGCTTGTTGCCCTGGAATTCGACATCGAGAAATTCGAGGAAGACAAAATTCCCGAATATCTCCAGCGGAATTCGGTTGACTTCCAGGACGAACAAATCGACAATTCGGCCAACGACAAAACTGTGTTGAAACGCAGCGAAGTCGAAGAGGGAACGGAAACCCGCCGCGTCCAACTCGAAGAAGGCGTTATCGCCGTCATCGCGCGGGCGGATGTCAACGATATCCCGGATGGCTTCTGCGTAGCCGTCAATGAACTGGCCTATGGCAACTATGGCTGGGGTCAACTGGATTTCAATGCGGCCATGGCGGACGTGGCTGTCAGCGAGCAACTGGAAGATGGATTGTGGAAACTGCGCGAGGTATTGAACAACATTCTGTTTTGGTCTGCGCTGCCCATCGACTCCAAGAAAGCACTCGTATCGCGTAGTCTCACGGAATACTCGGACTACGTGAATGGTCTACTCGATCTTTTACCCAGGCAGGTCTTGATTGCCGTGGGGCAAACCCAACGGTCGGATTCCGGCCAATCTCAGGAGAAAGCAATGGCGACGAAAACCGAAGCCAACGGCAACCCCACCCCTCAAGCTGCGGCTTCGGAAGCGGCTCAGCTTTCGCGGGCGGATGTTCAAACCATGATCGATGAAGGTCTGAAAGGCATTCCCGCCATGGTCACCGATGCGGTCAAGGCCGCGCTGCCCGCCGCCGCTGCGCCGGCCGGCGAATCCGTTCAACGTGCTGACGGTGGCGCTGCCCCCGCTGCCGACGCCAATGCCGCTGCTGCGGCCGCACAAGCCGCCCCCGTCACTCTGACTCGTTCGGATCTGGAAGAGGCCGTAAAAGCCGCCGTCGCGCCCATCGCTGAGAAGGTCGATGCCCTGTCTGGCACCACCATCGTGCGCAGCGACAACAACGACCCCACTGTCCAGGCCACGCAAGGCAAGGATGGCAAGGTCAAGCGCAGCGCGGGGGAAGTTTTCAAGGGGGTCATTCCTGGCCTTCGCAAGTAATTCGGCTCGGGCCGAATCCGTAGTATCAACCAAGCCAAGTCATCCTTTTTAGGAGTTTTTCAAATGACGACGAATGCCAATCTCGCCCGAGCCGATGTTGCCCTGGCCGATCTGGAAGCCAACGGCGGCATGCTCAACCCCGAGCAAGCCAATCAGTTCATCGACTTCGTAATGGAAGAGCCCACGGTTCTCCAACAAGCACGGGTTGTCCGCATGGCCGGCCCGCGCCGCAAGATCAATCGCATGGGTTTCGCCAACCGTATTCTGCGCGCCGCGCGGCAAGTTGGCTCGGCCAACGATGACGGCGGTAATGACCGTTACGTGCGCAAGAACGACCGTGCGGCCCCGCAAACCTCCCAGATCGAACTGAATACGTCCGAGCTGATCGCGGAAGTGCGCATCCCGTACGAAGTCCTCGAAGACAACATCGAGGGCGACAACATGGAAGCCCACATCATGCGCCAGATCGCCGTACGCGCGGCGCTGGATCTGGAAGAATGGAGCCTGTGGGCGGACGAAAGCTCGGCCGATCCCTATCTGGCTCTGCAAGACGGCTGGATGAAGCGTATCCAGACGGACGGCAATGTGCTGGACTGGAACTCGGCGGGCGTGAACCCCGACCTGTTCGCTTCGGCGCTCCTGGCCCTGCCCCAGAAGTATCTGAAAAATCTGGCGCAGATGAAGGCCTGGATTACCCACGCCAACCGCATCAAGTATCAGCAAAAGATCGCCCAACGCCTGACCGGCTACGGCGATTCGGCCGTGCAAAACAACATCCCGTTGCAAGCGCATGGCCTGACGGTGGAAGCCGCCGCGCTGATGACGGGCGGCCTGTCCGGCGAAGGTGGTCTGGTTACCTTCCCGCAAAACCTGCTGTTTGGCATTCAGCGTGATATCTCCATCGAGTCGGACAAAGACATCCGTTCGCGCGAGTACATCATCGTCCTGACTTGCCGCACTGCGCTGCAAGTCGATGACGTGGATGCCGGCGTGGTCATCTCCGAAATCGGCGGACTGGTCAACCCGGTCGGCTCTCTGAATGTCACCATCGTCAACACCGAAGATTCGCCGGTGCCGATGAAGACTGTCGGAGCCTAATAGGCCGTAGTAGTGCAGGATACCGGGGGCGACTCCGGTATCCATTCTCCCTGGTATTGGTATACCTGAATTCTCTACATAGCAAAGGAATGGATCATGCCCAAATCACTGAAACTCGTCGGCCCGAAGACCTACCACATGAAGATGTTTTCCCGCCCGCTCAAGCGCGGGGAGACGGTGGAAGACGTGCCGGACGAAGTAGCCGACAAGCTGTTGTCCAAGGGTGTAGGCGACCCGGAGAGCGACGATTTCAAGCCCTACTTCCGCGAAGTCTCCACCGCGCGCAAGACTGCAAAGAAAGCCGCCCCTGCTGCTGCCGATGAAGGCGACGATCCCGACGGCGACGATAACGGCGGCAATCCTGATGGCAACCCCGATGGCGACAACGAGGATGCCACCAAGCCCGCACGAGTCCCCCGTTCGAGCCAACGCAAGTCGGCCGGCAAGTAACACAACCAATCCGAGGGCATGATGTCTTATCTACTGACCGCACAACAGATCACTGACGCACTCGGCGCGGCCGGATGCGCGCGTCCTGGCGATCAGCCGATAAATCAGTACATCACCGCCCTCGGGATGGTTCAATCCAGAGTGGAAGGTTTGATGAACGTCCAGACGCTGGAGCTTGGCACGTTTACCGACACCTTCACCGTTATCGATTGCCGACAGAGGAAACAGCTTCTGCGGCTTACCAATGCATTACTGCCTGCGGATACGCCTTGTACGGTAGCGTCCGCAGACGGGAGTGATATTGGCGCTATTAAGGTAGATCGCCGGTACGGCATTGTCACCACCGCGCAACTGTCTGAGGGCGACTACACATGCACCTACACGGCGGGGCTGGATAAAGACGCCGATGGTTTCTTTAAAGACGTACCTCAATGGCTGACTTCGATTGCAATCAATTGCATTGTCATATGGTTCCGGCTTGGCATGCTCTCCCCCAAAGTGCCTGATAGCGTCTCGTATGCGGCGCTGATCCAGGCAACGGTACGAGAGCTATCCACGCGCATTTATGAAACATACATGCGCCCCCGCGTCGATGTCCTTTGGCCGGAGCAACTGAGCGATGGTAGCTGATACGCACTACGTCCAGGGCGCGGAGAGATTATCGCGGCGCATTGCCACTATCCGGCGAAACCTGTCCCTCCCCGTTCTCAC
>Ga0164242_10010191_pt1 | contig 10080 bp, 14 predicted proteins | sample OricomgcompostMG_FD_108783 | JGI IMG/M metagenome (GOLD analysis project Ga0164242, IMG submission 108783) | Miracle-Growth compost microbial communities from Emeryville, California, USA - Original compost - Miracle growth compost (MG) ... | reverse complement strand
CTAATCTCTTTCGGCCTCCCAAACTTTTCTTATAACTTCATTTATTACCGGCTTTAGGGATGCAGCTTGGTATATCGGGTATATACCGGTCTACATCCGTCGACATGGCTTAGAGAGTTCGAACTTATGCTGGAACGGCCTCAGGGGCTACCTGTCGATAGAAACTCTCCCACTACGATTTCACATATCTGAGTTGGGAGAGGTGGCTTTCCTGGGGCTACCCTAAGACATGTATTCAGCCCGGTACCAGCTCTTTTTGCCTTTGCTTCCTTCGTCGAGCTCTGAACTGTAAGGTATAGAGCTGAGCCTGGTGGATGTGGCAGCGAGTCGACAAGAAGTCCAACACAAAGGTCCTAAGCAGTGCGATCCAAAAAGCCCTCAGCATACTGCAGGCATGGCCGGAGCATTATATCAGCGACGGAGCGTGAGGTTGACTACCGCGCTTTAAAGTTGGCCAAGTGAAGAAACGGTGAGTCCTAACTTGCGAAGACGACCCTCGGACTTGTTGGACAATGGAGCGGCTCTGAAAGTCTTGGTCCTTGCCGCCTCAAACTCTGGCAGCACGCGACAATGGCTCGGCTCCGGTCGACACGAAGACGTGGTTCCGTCTGAAGAGCCTCGCTTCGCCCTTGACCAGCATTGACATGGCAAGCGATTCCACGAGTGTGCATAATCCCATATCCAGCCAATCGCGGCAGCGGGCTTTTAAAGTTGGCATTCGATCCCATAGTTTCGTTCTCATGTATCGGATGTAGTGTTGGTCTGCTGTTCTAATCGTGACTGTTTTGATGTCTACTACTTATGCATTTAGTAGGATTGTGCGATAAATCCATACTAAAACCCCCCTTGTATGTGGTCAGTGTACTCGTCGGACGGCACCCTACCTATTGTAAGGTAGTGCCTACCTAGTAGATAGTGACACAGGTAGTCGTCGAGACGGCTACTGCGGCTGAACAAACCTGGATATTGTGTCATCGCACCTTCGGTGCTTCATCATGAATGCCGAGGTGGGGAATGTACTGTGTTTTTGGCCCCCGCGACGAACTGCGGGTCCCAAAACAGTGGCTGTCGCTGGTGAGGAGTAACATTAACCTCGCTTCACCACCAGCTCTCTCACGAAGATCGATAAGGTTGGCTCCCCCAATAGGATCGTTAGTTAGAAGGAACTCGTTCCTCTTCACGACTTCCATGTGCTCCCGCGTTGCCCTTCTAGGACGACACTTGTTAAGACCGTCACTCTACTCGGCCCAAACCGCAGCTCCGAGGTTACGGCAGAGCCGTGCCGCGAATACGATCATGGCTTCCGGTATTTCCCCGGACGAGCGTAACTCGAGAACCATCAACACGGCCGCGTGCCTCATCATTGGCGATGAGGTCCTCGGGGGGAAGGCAAGCTTCGCAATCCGACCTAGAGTTGAAATTGTGGTAACCTAGCTGACGAAAACGTTAATTTCGTCTGGTTTGCAGACAGTAGATGTAAGGATACTGGTCCAAGTTATACCACCCGCCCAGTTATAGTTTTCTGACTCGTTGCAGACGAATTCGGCTTATATGGCCAAGTGGTGTTTCTCGTTGGGTATCGTGAGTTGCTAAACGACACCGAAGAACTATTCGGGCCGCCGGCTGACTCACGCTCCGCCTCCCAGCAATTGAAGCGGATTGAAGTCATAGCAGATGACGAGAGCGAAATCATCGAAGCCGTGCGCCGGATGAGCGACCGGTACGACTTTGTGGTCACTAGGTATGATGGCAGTTGGGCGGTCCGGGGAAAATGACGGCTTGCTAATGAAGAAACTGAAGCGGAGGCATTGGTCCAACGTAAGGAGCTTGTAATCTGGCGAAACTGCCGTTCGCTTTGCTGACGGGAATTTGAGTCACGATGATATCACTTACGCATCCATCGCCCGGGCTTTTGGGCTCCCTCTTGTTCTCCATGAGGAGGCTTTCGAGCGAATGAAGCAGTTGTCCAGACCTCACAAGGCCCAGCCTAACTTTAGCTGGGATGAAGATTCACCGACCAGAACTGCGCGGCTTCGGATGGTCGAATTACCAACCGACACCACCAGGGACCCGGATAAGCAACTTTACTTCCCCTTAGAGAGGTCGTGGGTTCCGGTGGCCGTCGTTAATGGCAACGTTCACATCTTCCCTGGCGTTCCGAGTCTCTGTGAGGAAACCCTCTCTCTGTCCACATCCTGAAATGTCGAATTTCTGATAATGGTGATGCGATAGTCGAGGGACTCTTGGATGGAATGAAGCCGATTATCATTCACCGTCTTACGGACCCCGACGGCAAGGGTATTACTAGAGTGCTCATCTCGACGCCATTGCCCGAGAGTGCAGTCGCTCCGTACTTGACCCAGCTGGCCGCCGAGGTCGAGCCGAAAGGGGTCAAGGTCGGGAGCTATCCGCGATGGGGCAAGAAGAGCAACACGGTAACCCTGGTTGGGCGGTACGTTGACTCCCGTTGGCTACGTTACCTTCGTAGGCAATGTCTACTTATCTAACCCCCGTTCTACAGAGACCAAGCTTTCTTGGAAAGCATCATCCCAGACGTAGAGAAGAATGTTAAAGGCCGCCGGGTTCAAGTGGAAGGCGAAGACGACGACCTGCCGGAGGCGGGAGGGAACTACGAATAGAAGCCAGCAGACGGCCCTGGTGACAGTTGCTCACCCTTCCAGAATATTTTTTTTTGCATATTGCCTGTAGAAGGGATGGGAGGTTCAGGGGCCAGGGATGCAGTCTAATTAGTGGCTGTAGGGCAGAAGCTGGATATGTACTCTTTATTGAGGCTCTGATGAGGACGTTGTACGAAGATTATTCTCAGTGTTTCAGATATGAGCCAATCTCTGAACCAGACCGATCCACGGTCCTGAAAATTGCGTCGGTACCAGTCGGACATACCGCATCTACACGTGCAGTCTGGGTCGGCTCAGGCGACAGGGTTGCAGTGGGCTGCAGCGAGGGAGCCACAAATGTGACGATAATCCTTGCATGTGTACGAATCTGTAATGAGCTGTGGATCTCTGCAATGTTTCTAGAAAGACTGAAGGCGTCTTCTTTCCCCAGACTTGCTACTTCTTGCGTGCCTGTTCGTGTACATAGTAAGGGTCCATGGCAGTTTGATTTTAACCTAGCTTCGCTGAATCTAGGTTAGGTAGGTACCTAGGTAGGGAGGTATCTCAATCTTGCCAGGCTGAGAATTGCCGCCAACATCCGGTTTGGGAGAATCGGTCTTCAGGCCCGGTCTTGCAGGAGAAGTAGCATTGGTTCGGCTCCTTTGGGAGGCTCGCATTTCTCAGAACGGCCGACAAGTTGATGGTTCCTTACGCTAGGTAGGTAGCTGAGGCTTTCATCACAGGTATCCCTTGACTTCAAAGGAAAGGCAATGGGGGAGCGCATTCCCTGGCTTTGTTCAGGTTGCGCGCTAATTCCGGCACATCATACGTGAATCTGGAGGTGGCTGAGTCGATGTATCAAACGCTGTTGGCCCGAAAGGACGGCCCTGGCTCATGGTTGAACCCGGGTCGGATAGAAAAGCCTCCTGGGACCAGCGAAAGTACTCCATACATCGTATGCATTGCATGTACAGTACTATACATGCGGTGAGAAAGGTGTTTAGCCCCCAAGGTGGTTCCGGACGGGCCAACCGATATGCGACCGTTGCATCAGTGAGGTGAGATGGATGCGCGTTCGGCTTTCGATGGAAATACGCAAGGTGACATCACGGAAGCATATCGGCAGGTCGACAAAGAAGGCCCGCCAAGACCACATGATTCTCGCTCTCGCGAGCTAAAAGGTTGAATAACAGGGATAGCTCCTGATGATTCGATAGGCATTGCGTGGATGGCGTAGCCGCAAGTGGTGATAATCCCTGCCGATCCTGCTGGGGAAGATTCGCTTTTTCCATTCGACAATCGTCCCATGTTTCGTGCTGGCGTGTGTGGGCGTGTGGGCGCGGGCGGCAAATCAGATGGAGTCTGGTTTAACGATGTAGAAAGCGTTACGCCCTTGTCGAAGGATTGGTTTCGGCGTCGAGCGTAAACCCTTGGTTCTTTTGTTGGAAATTCCGCCCTACCATTCCGTTGAAGACATAATTAACAGATAGCTAGGTCGCAACGGCACCCCCTGGTAGGTGACCACTGACGGTGACCAACAATCAAAGGAGCTTTCTCCTCCCCCCCCCTTCTTTCCTTCCCAGGGATTCCCCGACCTGTAATCTGTAGTGTGCCGAGGTGGTGTGGACTTGGGCGGGGGGACTTGTGGAGAGCTGGAGATGAAAGACAAGAAACCATAAGTCAACTTCGCCGGCGCGAACAGCAAGATCGCCGACCTATTGTTGTTTCTTTCACGATCAGTAGACCATCCTCCCTCTGCGCAAAAGCCGAACCTCCAGCTTCAGAGTTTGGTCGGGTCGTATCCACAAGAGAGACTCCAAAGTGTTACTGTAACGAAGTTGGTGTAGGTAAGTAGGTACTTACTTGTAAATGAGCCTTGAATCCTGACTGGCTCACTCACATTCCAACTTCCGCCAAAAAAGGGCAAAATTTGCTTTGTCCCTTGCTCGTAGCTTGGGCGAAGCTGATTCGCTGAAAAAAAGGCTCCAGTCGACATGTTCCAGAATGGGAAGGGCGGCGCCTGAAGAGGGAGGAAGGGGGGAGTGCAGATTGCAGGGTATCCCAGCATGGGCCGGCCATTGCTGGCTCAGGATTTGCTGATATGGATTTGCTGGGAACCTCAATGAGGTCTCTTCTCCTCAATTGAGGACGGGATCTTAATGTACCTGTGCATGTATCTTTGCAGAGCATGTGGCCAATCAGAAGCCAGGCCGCAAGCGGGTGCCCCACCTTCCTGCCCTTCATCCCCCCCCTTGTCGATGCACCGTGCACACCACTCTTCCCTCTCGCTGGTCGGGCCCCTCTTGCTTGCCTTTCCCTGAATCCACTCTCTGCGTCCACCACTTGCTCCAGGGACTTGTCTTCGCTCACACCCTGCTTTCCTGCGTGCAGCAGCTTCTTTCTCAAACCGCTAGAGCACACACACACACACCACCTTTCCCCAATCCCATACTCCTCCATACCTCATTCATCCCCCCCTTCCAGAGAAATCTCCGTCTGTCGACTTTCCTCACCGATCCAGACTGTTTTGTGGGTTACTCGCCATCCAGGGACCTGTGCGATTGAGCTCCTTTGTCTTCCCACTCGCTGGCTCCGATCCTGTTTTTGACCGACACCACCAACCACCCCCGGGTCGAACAACATCTCGCAGGAAGGAATCACATTCCTCGGCAAGCACCGTACCAGTTCCGCTGCCAAGCCGTCCTGATTTTCCTACCTACGGTTCCCCGTATCCCCTCTATCTCGACAGTGACGTGAGCTCGATAGCTTCGCGCCTCGGTTCGATTCTTATCCAAATATTCCCCAGACGGAGTCACTACGATGGCCTCCAAGGTTCGTCGCTCGTCCTCGTCTCCGTAGCACCTGGCGGAATGGTCCCTCTTCTCCGCTTCCGCTGCCGCCCCTGTAATTGCCGAGCTGTCACTGACTTTTCTGCTTGTCGGCACAGTTCCTGAGAGAATATAAGCTGGTGGTGGTCGGAGGCGGTGGCGTCGGTAAATCTTGCCTCACCATCCAACTGATCCAGAGCCATTTCGTCGACGAGTATGATCCGACAATTGAGGGTTCGTTTCACCTGCCTGCCTCCCGAAACAACCATGGAATAGTAGAGCTGATGGCCAGAATGTAGATTCCTACCGCAAGCAATGCGTGATTGATGACGAGGTCGCCCTGCTCGATGTTTTGGATACTGCTGGCCAAGAGGAGTACTCCGCTATGCGCGAGCAGTATATGCGAACGGGCGAGGGTTTCCTCCTAGTCTACTCCATCACCTCCCGGCAAAGCTTCGACGAAATCACCACTTTCCAGCAACAGATTCTGCGAGTCAAGGACAAGGACTACTTCCCCATGGTCGTCGTCGGGAACAAGTGCGATTTGGAGGGCGAGCGGGAGGTTACGAGGCAAGGTACTTACCACTGCTTACCCCAACCCTAAATCGGGTATGGTATTTGCGCGCAACCGCTTACACGTGTAAAAACAGAGGGTGAGGCGCTCGCGAGATCCTTCGGCTGCAAGTTCATCGAGACATCGGCCAAGTCCCGGATCAACGTCGACAAGGCATTCTACGATATCGTCCGAGAAATCAGGAGGTACAACCGCGAGATGCAGGGGTACTCGACCGGCAGCGGGGTTTCCAACAACGGCAACCAAATCAGCAAGATGGAGGGAGGCGACAATGATGCCGATCCAGGTTGCTGCTCGAAGTGCGTGGTTATGTGAGGGGGTTATATTGGACACATTGGAAACGCAAAGGATGTGTGGGAGTGGCCGTGAGAGACTCTGGGTTGGAAGAGAGTATAGGAATCGGATGAGCCAAGTGGAGAGAGGAACAAGACGAGATATCGAAACTTGGGCACGTGCCGAAGGACCTCTGCCTGATGTTGGAGAGACACTTGGGGTTATGCTTTTTTTTTTGCATTGGCTCGGAGTTTGAGTTCTCTGCCCCGGACGCTCCTCGGATCGACGACGGCGACGGCGACGGCGACGGCCGCTATCGACTGGGCACGGAAATGCCCTTTCGTTCGGAGCCTTGTTTGTACTGGGCGTGACAGTCCTACATACCACCCGCCGTGGACCTGTTCGAGGGGGATCTACACACGGCAGAAATGCTCTGGTGCCTATGATTCCAGCTTCTCTACACAACTTTTTTTTATCATTTTTTTACTTTTCTTTTCCCTTTTTTTTTTTTTTAGCTAAACGTCGGTAATCCTATATCGGTCGCTCCTCCGAACCTGTAATTTCTTTCATGTCATGTCTCACGGAAGTGGTTCTCAGTAAAAAAAAAGCTCCTTTTTGTCCCCCAAAGTTTTAACCAGAGTCTCCCGCTGTTTACCTGAGTCTCTCATGCATATGATTGATGGGCCCAATCCGCCGCCTAGGTCTAGCAATACGTGGGGTAAGACGCTTTCGGAATGTCGTCTTTGACCTCTCGAGTTTTCGAGGAAACGGCTACCATACCACCGTCGTTCAAGTTCGCAATGTACGTGACAAAGCCCCCTTTGTATTTCTCCTCCAAACTCCCAACCGTTCGCGGTTCCTCTTAGGGAACAAACCATCGATTCGGGCAACAGCCAAAGTCCTGCTTTGTGGTATTGTTAGCCTGTTAGCTCTGCAGAACTTGATATCTAGGATGGCCGACTACGTGGATGAATCCCGCTACTCGACCAGTGTTCGTCAACCGTAATCCAGAACCTCCTTCACCATTCCTTGATCGCCATTAAAGCTCCATCCTCGACTTCTATACTCTGGAGGCTCCCACATACACGTTGCCTAGGCATCACAGAGCAAGCTCTCAAATCAACTCACCCTTTAAATAAAAATGAGTATATATCCCCCACCGCCATCGCCGCCACGACAAGACCCACCACCACCACCTCCTCCTTCACTATCAGCTGTCTCCCTGGCTCGGTTGAGGCGTTACAGAGGCGAGGCAGCTCCGCTGTGCGAAAGATGCCAGGTCCATACCAAGAAGCCCTGCGATATGGATGTAGCCGCCGGGATCGGATGCGGCGCTTGTCGCTTTAAGCGCGGCGGACCCTCTCAATGTGTTTACCAAGGGCGGGTGATGCAACCCCGGCCGTTGGCGGGTGACCCGATCCTCGATGTCATCCGGCACTCGTGCGACGAGTGCAATAAGCAGCGGCTGAAGACGTGTAACTGGCTTGACGATGTCGGCTCGAGAACGCAGGCCTGCATTAACTGTCTTACGAGGAATAGGGAGTGCCTGCGAAATACGGCGGCCCCTCACATTGCGAATACCCAAGTCCCTCACGCCACGCCCGCAGCACCGAACCCGGCCGGCCCTGGCCTGCTCACACCGGACCCCACCCCTTATGGTACCCCGGGTAACCTTAATCTTAACCGCAGTCTACAACCCCCTCCCGCGGCCGCACCCGCCGAATATCTGGCCCCCGTGTTGGGATTCGGGCAATTACCAGGGGGAGGTGCCGCTCTACCAGCTGTGGACGACCCCGATGACTTGATGGAAGTGGCGCCGGATGGTCCGATGAACGCCTTCCTCCAAGGTATCAACCCCGGCGACGGCGACCTCGGCTTCATGAACGCAAACTTCAACATTGCAGAGAATAAGGGTCAAGACCAGATGGACATTGATGACCTTCCAGAGGGCCTACCCAACTGGGAAGCCCAAGCTCCTGATGTCATGGCCGGCCAGGCCAGGCAAGTCCACGCGTATATGCAGCGGCGTTTCAAGAAGCTCATGAAGCAGGTAGACCGCCACATAGACCCACAGCTCCTTGCTCTTGGTGCCGACCCTCGCCTAGGACATGACCCCTTCGCCCCGCCTCCCGATCTGGATAACGAAGACCTTCAGCACCAATTCCCTCCCGGCCTTGACTGGACGTCCACCCGCTATGGAGCCTTCAAGCGCCGCGCCGCTATCCAAACCCCCGTAGGGGAGCCGGACACCCCATTCTCACCCGGGAATTTCACCCGCCTATGGAAGGGAGTGGTCAATCACGCCGCCCCCTTCCCCAGCAACGTCGCCGCCCTAGCCAGCATCCCGACCAAGTCCGGCGAGCACGGCGGTTACCGTAACGACCTAATCGGACGTCCTTGTGAGGAACGCATTCCCCTCCCCGGGGAGAAGAATTCGGACGTCTGCGGGCTCCCCGTCAGCGCGCCCGTGACGCACTGCCTGGACCGGAACCACTCGCACCGGACGCCCAAGATGGTGTGCTGGAGGTGCAACGACAAGAGCAAGTCCATCCTCCTTGCGTCGGACGCCGAGCAGCTGCGCGCCGAGGAGGTCATGGCGTCGCGGGCGTACGCCTGCTCGCGGTGCCTCGCGAGCGGGGCGGCGGAGCGGGCCAATTTCGCGTTCTGCGGGAGCAGCGTGTGGGGCTACGGCGAGGAGCCGGACCAGCTGACGGCCGGGGTGATGGACGAGAACGACGTCGTGAGGGGCGGGTTCATGGGCGCGCCGACGCCGGTGTGGGGGTGTAGCTGCACGAAGCTGCTGTCGACGCTGTGTCAGGAGCACAGGCTGCTTCTGGCGGAGGCATGGCTGACGCAGGTGGACTTGATGAATGAATGGATATTGTCGGTGTTTGGGCGGAAGGTGTGTCCGGTGTGTCATGAGGACCACCAGGTCGGCGTCGACGCACACAAGTTCGAGGGCGACTTGGGCGGGGAGGGGAGTCAGAAGGTGATGTGGGCATGCGTTTCGTGTCAGGACTTTGTGGTGGTGCCGAGGGAGGTTGGGAAGGGGCTGATACAGGGGATTGAGGACTTGGTCATCGACGTGAACAGCTATTTCAAGAAGTCGTCGGAGCTCTACGCGGGTGGGTTTACGGAAGATGGGCAGAGGCTGCCTCCGGTGTTTTAGGTGCGGGTTTGGGGTTTTGGAGCATTTGTACTGTATTTTACATGGAGGCGGCGGGCGGCAGGTTTGATTGTGCATTTGTCTTCATCAAGATAATCGAGGAGGTAGGCTAGGTTTCTTTTGACTCCGTTCCAGTTCTCGATTTGTTTCCAAGGTACCAACTGAAGTGAGACAATACCTGCCTAGTATACTTTGGCCAAGGGACAGGGGAAATAAAGGGGGAGAGTGATTAGACCTTCAGGCACTTTTGCCTCCTATTAAGGAATGAGAGACGCGGGAACGGGATCGGAAACAGGCAAGCGGTTTCAAACAAGGTCAAGTCGATACTCGAAATTGCTTCTTAGTTGTCCAATTGTAGAGTGCGAGGTCGCGTTGTGCGACTATCAACCATCCTCATCGCGACTCCTATATAAAAGGTAAAAAAACAATCAAAACACTCTCTCGGGTTACAACCTCGGAGAAGAAGCTGCTCGACCGGAGTCCTCCTATTCTATCAACAGCAGTTGGCCTGCCTTTTCCTTCCCACTTAAAAGCCAAACGCGAGAAAACCAAGAGAGTGAACGACATATCGTCATGTCATTGCGATGAATCCTCATCAAATGAGCGAAAATGGGGTATCAT